>Ga0214917_10000226_pt1 | contig 72230 bp, 58 predicted proteins | sample LL_1208_BB_MetaG_FD_177983 | JGI IMG/M metagenome (GOLD analysis project Ga0214917, IMG submission 177983) | Freshwater microbial communities from Lake Lanier, Atlanta, Georgia, United States - LL_1208_BB | ecosystem: Environmental > Aquatic > Freshwater > Lake | place: USA: Georgia | collected... | reverse complement strand
GGCACCACGATCGACTCAGGCACGCTGAAACTCGGCCATGCCAGCGCTCTGGGATCATCGGCCGGCCGGCTGCAGATCAATCCTGGCGGCCGCCTCAATCTCGCGGGCTTCAGCCCGACGGTCGGCGTCTTCGGCATCAACAACGGCCTGGTGCTCGGGTTCAACGCCACTGGAACGCCGAATGGCATCACCGCGAGTTCCGCCTCGGTCAGCGGCACGAACTACCTCCTGGTCACCGCCACGGCCACCGGAACCACCACCCTGATCTCGGCGGCCGGTGGCGGGCTCGCCGGCACGTTCATGTTCGACGGCGCCCAGGACCTCACGGTGCCCGCCACGCGGATGATCACGAAAAGCGGCAGCACGTTCCTGCGGCTCCAGCTCGAGAACTCGGGCACTGCCGAGCGGCTGGTCGTCACGAATCCGGGCACCGCGAACCTCATCTCGATCATGCCGCTCGGGGCCTCGATTGCGGGCGGGTACAGCACCACCGGCACGGCACAGAACGGCCAGGTCGTCTCTTCCTACAACGGCGGCGGCTACCACACCCAGCTCTACCAGCGGCTCGTCAATGACGGCCGGTTCGTCCCGAATTTCGTCGGCAACATCACCACCAGCTATTCCGTGTCCGCGAGCGGCTCGAACCTCCTCCAATATGCCGGCCAGACGCAGCACGAGGGGCACGCGACCTACACGACGTCGCAGATCCTCTGGAACCTCAACCACGACGACGGCAATGCGTCGAACAACGGGGGGTTCTGGCTGTCCGGAACCAACGCTAACACCGGCGGCCTCAATGCGCCCGACTACGTGCCCGTCTACGGTGGTGGCAACGACTTCGGTGTGGCCGCACTTCGAAACACTACCGTGGTGGACCGGTACGACGCGATCCTCACGGAGATCCATTCGCTCCGTCCCGGTGCGGCCACGGTCGCGACGACGCTCATGTATCGCACCGACGTGGGTTCCTACCAAAACTCGCTCTTCAATCCCTACGTCGAGGGCACGGTGTACGACCACGTGCTCGCGGGCGAGGACGTCAGGTTTCTCGATCTCTACACCCTGCTCACGCCTGGCAACGTGATCACGAACGTGGTGTCGAAGGACGGGATCCACCCGACGCAGGATGGCTACAACATGATGGCCGACGCGATCCACCGGTCGATCGCGTATGGGGCCGCCTATTGGACCGGGGACCAAGGAGGCAACTGGGGCACGGTGACGGGTGGCACGAACACGAATTGGGCGCTTGACCGGTCCGGCACGTACGATCGGCAGGTCGGCCTCAATGCGGCCCCGGCTACCGATTTCACCGATCCCTACGGCACGGCCAACAAGATTTACCCCGACGTGTTCTTCGTCACGTCGGGATCGCTCGCCACGACGGTCGACGCGGACACCACGATCCGGAGCCTGAACTTCGCGGCCGGGGCCAGTAACGCCGTGGTCGTCGGAGGCACGCGCACGCTCACGATCGGCTCCGGCGGCATTACGGTACAGGAGGGCACGGGCGTCCACACGCTCTCCGCCCCGGTGGCCCTCGCGGCGAATCAGACATGGGGCAATGTCTCGGCGAACGACTTCACCGTGAGCGGGGCGGTGACCGGCAGTGCCAGTCTCACGATCGCGGGTGCCTTCACGATCAACTCCCTCACGACCCTTACCTCCGGCACGAGCTACACCACGGAGGTGGCGAACACGCAGGCGATCACGACAACGGGATCCGGCGGCGCCATCGTGCTGGCCGGCAACAACGTGGGCTACTCAGGAACGACGACGGTGCTCCAATATGGCAGGCTGAAACTCGGCCACGCGAACGCCCTGGGCGGGGCATCCGCCAGTCTCAACCTCGCCGGCGGCGTCGTGGATCTCGCGGCCGTGAGCCCGACCGTGGGCCTCCTCACAGGCTCCTCGGGCACGATCACCACCACCTCGGCCGCGACGGTCGGGCTCACGGTCGGCACCTCCTCCTCGGGCACCTACTCGGGTGTGATCACCAACGGGGCGGGAGTGGTGGGGATCAGGAAGGTGGGCAGTGGAACCCTGACGATCTCCGGCTCCATGGCCAACACGAACACCGGCACCACCACGATCGGCGCCGGCATGCTCGTGCTCGCCAAGCCAGCGGGTGTAACCGCCGTCGCCGGCAACATCCAACTCGGCGACGGCGCCGGCACCGACGTGCTCCGCCTCGGCGCCAGCAACCAGATCGCCGACACGAGCGTGATCAGTTTCACCGGCACCGCCGCCAACCAGCGGGGCTGGCTGCAACTCTACGGGAAAAATGAGACGATCGGCGGTCTTGCCAGCACCGGCCCGGGGCACGGCCTCGTGGGCAACGAGGCCGCCGTCGGCTCCAACAGCGTCCTCACGCTGAACGTGGCGGGATCGTACGAGTACAGCGGCCTGATCCGGGATGCCAATGGGACGGGCGGCTCCCTCGCCATCGTGAAGGCCGGCGTGGGCAGGCAGATCCTCTCGGGCTCCAATACCTACAGCGGCGGCACAACGATCTCGTCGGGCACGTTGCAGGTGGCCGCCGGTGGCAGGCTGGCGGCGACGTCGTCGGTCATCGTATCACCGGGCGGGACCCTCCAAGTGTTTGGCTTGATCAATCAAGCGGCCACCGTCACGGTGGAAGGGCTGTTGAGCGGCACGGGGTCGATCGGGGAACTGGTGCTCGGCGGCACGCTTGCACCGGGCGCCAGCATCGGCACGCTCTCGACAGGCTCGTTCACGTGGAACGACGGCGGGGTGGCCGCGTTCGAACTCGGCAGCGGCGACGATTCCTCCGACCGCGTCATGATCACCGGCGATTTCTTGAAGGGCACCGGCAGCGCGTTCCTGTTTGACTTCCAGCACGGCGGCTCTTGGGATGGCCTCAACGCGACGACGTATACGCTCGCCACGTGGACGGGCACGACCACGTTCACCGCCGCCGACTTCACTGCGGCGAATCTGGCGGCGGGACTGCGCGGCGATTTCCAGATTGCGAACAACAGCCTGGCGATCATCGTCGTCCCGGAGCCGTCGGCGGCAATCGCCCTCCTCACCGGCTTGGGAGCCCTTCGTGCGGCTCGAAGACACCGCCCGTGCGGGTCTCGGCGAAAGACATAAAGCTCTACGGGTATGGGGTTTGTCGCGAGATCGGGGGGTCCCAATCGTCTCGAACAAAACCGTATACAAAACACTTGCATAGGCATACGCAACGATTTATTCTTGCATTTTGTGGGATGGGGTAGTTTCCCGCACATGACAACGCGCGAGGGATGTTTATGAGCCGTCCGAATCGTCTTTCGATGTGGCAAGCCGCTCTATTGTTCGCACCGATGAGTGCGTCCCTGTCGCTGTTGTGCCTGACTCAAGTGGTCGACGCTGCTACCGTGACGTGGCGCGGCACGGTCGATGGCGCGTGGAACACGACGACGGCCAACTGGGCCGGCGGCTCCACGGTCTACACGGCCGGCGACACGGTCACGTTCGACGACACGGCGACCGGCACGACCGGGATCACGATCGCAAACGCCGTCACGCCCTCCGGCACGGTGACGATCAACAACACGACCAAGGACTATTCGTTGTCCGGGGCCAGCGGCCTGGTGGGCAACGTCAGCCTGCTGAAACTCGGGGCCGGGTCGCTCACGATCACGGGTTCGAACACCTACACGGGCGCCAATGCCACGGTCCTCCGCGGCGGCACGACGACGATTTCCGGCAACGCCGTCGTCACGTCCACCAATTCGACGGTGAACACGTTCAACATGGCGACCACGGCCGGCGACAACGCCACGCTGGTGATCAGGGACAACGCCTCCGTGACCTCAAATGCCTTGTTGATGGCGACCAATGCCACGGCCACCGCGACCACGCTGATGCAGGGCGGCACGCTCACCATTCTTATGGGTAACGGTGCGGCAAACAATTTTACCCGCATCGGCTCGAGCGGCACCGGGGTTTTCACCCAGACGGGCGGGCTGGTCACGATTGATGGCGGCGGTTCCGGTTTGCCGACGCTCGGACGCATTCTGGGCTCGAGAGGTGATCTGTCGGTCTCCTCGGGCACCTTCAGGCTCACGGGGAACGGAGTTTTGCAGGTCGGGTATGATGGCGTCGGCGCGATGACCGTGTCCGGCAATGGCGTGATCGATACGGGCACAGGCACCGGCAGGCTGTTGGTCGTAAGCACGGGCTCCGGCGCCGGAACCGTCAATCTCGACGGCGGCACGCTGCGATCGAGACAAGTCGCGACCTCGGGCGTCGCCGCATCGACGTCCACCTTTAACTTCAACAGCGGCACGCTTGCGGCCCTGCAGTCCACGACGTCGTACTTGCAGGGGCTCACGGCCGCGTACGTCAAGAGCGGCGGTGCGGTGATCGACACCAACACCTACGACATCACCATCGCGCAGTCGCTGCTTACCGACGGCACGTCGCTCGGTGGTGGGCTCACGAAGACCGGCGTTGGCTCGCTCACGCTCTCGGGCACCAACACGTACACCGGCGTCACGACGATCAATGCCGGCCGTCTCGTCGCAGCCACGCTGGCCAACGGCGGGATCGCCAGTTCGATCGGCGTCTCGAGCAAGGCCAACTCGAATCTCGTCTTGGCGGGTGGCACGTTCGCCTACTCGGGCACGTCCGTGGCGATCGACCGCGGCCTGCTCTTCAGCGGCAGCACGACGACGGCCGCGATCGAAGTCACGCAGGCCGGCACGAACCTCTCGATCTCCGGCACTGCCGACCTCACGAGCACGTCCGGGACCGCCTACCAGGTGCTCAACAAGACCGGCGCCGGTACGCTCACGATCCAGGGCGGCAAGCCTGCCGGCAGTGCGAGTTACGTCGGTGCCAATCCCGGCACCGGCAACTACGACGTCGGCATCAACGTGCAGCAGGGCTCGCTCGTGCTCTCCGGGTCGGGCAACGACAACTGGTTCGTCAACGCCGGCCGCTTCTCGATCCTGGCCGGCGGAACGATGCAGGTGTCCAACGGCGCGTTCAGCACCCGCATCGCGACTGACCCCAGCATCAACGGCAGCGCGTTCGTGTGGGTCGGCGGCACCAATGTGAATGGGAACACGGCGGGCTCGTCGGCGCCGACCACGCTCACGTTCACCTCGGTATCGGGCACGGTCGGCTCGTTCATCGTGGGCGTGAACTCCACCGGTACGTCATCTGTCGTGCTGAACGATTCGGTGCTCACCGGCATGGGCCCGAACGTCCGCCTGGGTCGGCTTGCGGGTGCGAACGCGGCGATGTCGCTCGCCGGCTCGTCGCAGCTCATCCTGTCCGGCACTCCCGGTGCGACGAGTCGCCCGTCGTTCACGATGGGCTACTCCGGCTTGACGACGAACGCCCTCACGCTCGCCGATTCCAGCCAGCTTACGACGGGCGTCTTTTACATGGCGGAGAACGGCACGAGCTCGACCAACACGATCTCGCTGACCGGCACGAGCCGGCTCACGGTCGATAATGCGTCGCTCTACATGGGCAGCAACGGATCGATCGTGGGCGGCAGCAACAGCATCAATCGTCTGACGGTCGCCGACAGTTCGACCGTCGCGTTCTCGGGCACGGCGGCAAGTCGCTCGTTCATCATCGGCAGTGGCACGGGGTCTTTGGCCACCGTGCTCGTCAAGGACTCGGCCGTGCTCACCACGGGCACGAGCGATCTCACGGTCGGTCGGTCGTCACTCGCCACCGGTTCGCTGACGGTTCAAAACAACGCCGCGGTGACGAGCGGCCTAGTGCGCATTGGCCAGGATGCGGGCAGCGCCGGTGTGGTCTCGCTGAACGGCGGCATGCTCTCGACCACCGGTATTGTGCCGGGCGCGGGAAGTTCGACGCTGAATTTTGACGGCGGCAGGCTGGTCACCCTCGCCGGCGGGACGCTCTCCGGTCTGACAGCCCTCAACGTGCTCGCCGGCGGCGCGACGATTAACACGAATGGGGCCGCCTACCAGATCTCGCAAAGCCTGCTCGACGGGAGCGGCGGCGGCGGGCTCACGAAGACGGGCCTTGGCACGCTTACGCTTGCCGGCGCAAACACCTACACGGGCGCCACCACGATCAATCAGGGCATCCTGGCGATCACCTCGACCTCGGCCTTGCCTGGCTACGCCACGCCGGGCAAGGTGTCGGTGGCATCCGGCGCGGGCCTGGCCGTCCCGAACGCCTTCGACGCTGCGGCCGTCGCGCAGTTGCTGACCACCGCCAGTTTCGCCGCCGGGTCCCAGATCGGATTCGACACCTCCGCGGGCGATCGGACGTACGGCACTGCGATCGGGGGATCGCTCGGCGTGGCCAAGACGGGCGGCAATATGCTGACGCTCTCGGCAAGCAATGCCTACACCGGCCCGACGACGATCGCCGGCGGCGTCCTGCAGGCTGCCAATTCCAACGCACTCGGCGGCGGCGGCAACATCGCTTTCACCGGCGGCGCAGTCCAATTTACGAGCGACAGCGCAGGGCAAGACTGGGCGTCGCGAATCAAGAACAGCACGTCGGCCGTCAGCCTTGACACCAACGGACAAAACGTCACGTTTACCGTCGGCATCGACTCGAGCAACACCGGAGGCTTCACGAAGAACGGGCTGGGCACCCTGACGTTCACCGGCAACAACACCTACACCGGCACGACGTTCGTGAACAGCGGGACATTTGTGCTTTCAGGGAACGGTTCGGTGACGTCCAATATCCAGGTCGCGGACGCGGCGGGCAGTGCCGCCACCGTCACGATGACCGGGGGCGTGATTTCCGCCACGTCGGGCTTCTTTCGGATCGGTGGCACCGGCACCGGCACGTGGAACCAGTCCGGGGGCCTCGTGACGGTCGCGAACATGCTGCCCACAGTGGGCCGGTTCGCCGGTTCGTTCAGCCAGATGAACCTCTCCTCCGGCACGTTCCAACTCACCGGAACGACCGGTGACATGCAGGTGGGGGCGGCCGGCCAGGGCACGCTTACCATGTCCGGCAACGGCGTCCTGGAAACGGGCACGGCAGCGGGCAGGCTTCTGCTCGTCTCCCAAAACAGCACCGGCACGGGCGTCGTCAATCTCGACGGCGGCACGATCCGCACGCGGCAGGTCGCGACCACCGGCACCGTGGGAAGTTCCTCCACGTTCAATTTCAATGGTGGAAAACTCGTGGCTCTGGCTTCGAGCACAACGTTCATGCAAGGGCTCACCGCGGCCAACGTCAATGCTGGCGGCGCCGACGTCGACACCAACGGCAACGACGTCACGATCGCCCAGGCCTTGCTCGCGGGCGGCGGTGGGCTGACGAAGCGGGGTGCCGGCTCGCTCACGCTCGCGGGAGTGAACACCTACACCGGCCCGACCGCGGTCAACGGGGGCGCGCTGGTCGTGAACGGCTCACTCGTCGGAAGCGTTGCGATCAGTGCGGGCGCCTCGCTCGGTGGTTCGGGCAGCGTGGGCGCGATCAGCGGCGCGGGGCTCGTCGGCCCCGGCAACTCCCCCGGCATCCTGACAGCGTCGAGCATCGACCCCTTCGGTGGCCTCTCGTTCGCATTCGAATTCACGCAGGCGGCACCGAATTACTCGAGCCCAACGGGGAGCGCAAACGATGTGCTGTGGCTGACAGGAGGCACGCCGTTCGTATCGTCCCTCTCCTCGGCCAATGCCGTGAGCATCTATCTGACCCCGTCGCTGGTAGCGTCGGGTACGGTCACCGGTGGATTCTTCACGTCCTCGACGTCCGACTTCCTCGCGAACATGTCGGGAGGCTCGTTCCAGTATTTCGTGCAGGATGCGTCGGGCACGTATTCGTACAACGGTCAGACCTACATGACGCTTTCCCAGTATGACAGCTCGAAGAGCGTCACGCTGTCGACGGTGGCCCAGAACGGCGGCCAGGTGATGCAGATGGTGGTGGTGCCCGAGCCGACGGGGATCGTGATCGCGGGTGTGGGCGCAGCCCTCGCAGGCCTGGCTGCCGCTCGACGATCCAGGCGAGGACGCTGAACTGACCCTGACTCACCACATGGCGGGCGTGGCTGTCGTGCAGGCGGCCCTTTTTACCGCCGCCGCATTCGGAAACGACTGGCGTTACACGCTCGACAAGCCTGCGCAGGGATGGTCGGACGAGGCTTTTGACGACGGGACGTGGCTCACCGGCGAGGGAGGTTTCGGCACGGATGGAACACCTGGCGCCCTGGTCGGCACCGAGTGGACGAGTGGCGACATCTGGCTGCGGCGGACGGTCGACGTGCCGGCCATGCCCGCGGAACCGGCCCTCCACGTCCACCATGACGAAGATGCGGAGATCTTCGTCAACGGCCGTCAGATCGCGAGCCTTCCGGGATTTCAGAGCGAGTACCGTATCGTGCCGATCCCGCCCGCGCAGCGCGGAGCGCTCAGGGAAGGAAAAAACGTGGTCGCCGTCCACTGCCGGCAGACGGTGGGCGCCCAGTTCATCGACGTGCATCTCGTCGATGCCTCGAACGTGCCGCCCCTCCCGAAGCCCAAGCGAGAGTTCGTGCTGTTCGACTCGCGGCTGATCACGCGGTGGGGACGCGAGGTCACGCCACAAAACGCCTGGCGTGACTATCCCCGCCCGCAGATGGTGCGGGAGGAGTGGCAGAATCTCAACGGATCGTGGGACTACGCAATCACGTCGCGCAGCGAGCCAGCCCCTCGGTCGTGGCAGGGCAGGATCCTCGTGCCGTTTTGCCTCGAGTCGAAACTCGGCGGCGTCCGCCGGCTCCTGTCCGACGACGAGGCCCTATGGTATCGCACCTCGTTTTCGGCCCGGCCGGACGAGGGCCGGCGCACGGTCCTGCACTTCGAGGCGGTGGACCATCGGTGCCGCGTGTTCGTCAACGGCCGTGACGTGGGCGGCCATGCAGGGGGCAATACGGCGTTCGCCGTCGATGTGACGGACGCATCGAAATCGGGTCCCAACGAACTGGTGGTGCGTGTCGAGGACGACACGGAAAATACGCAACTCCGCGGCAAGCAGGTTCGGCGGCCCGCCGGGATCTGGTACACGCGCGTCTCCGGCATCTGGCAGACCGTATGGCTCGAGACCGTACCCTCGACCCACGTGGCCAATCTCAAGATCGCCACCGATGCTGGACGAGGCACGATCACCGTCCAGCCCGTCGTCACGGGTCCGTCCGCGGACCTGCGGGCCCGGCTCACTGTCTCCAGGGGCGGCACGACCCTCGGATCGACGGAGGGCCTGGCCATGGAACGGCTCGTCGTCGCGGTGCCGAACCCCGAGCTTTGGTCGCCGCAGTCGCCCAGCCTCTATGACCTACGCGTGGAACTCATCGGCGCCGACGGGCGCGTGATCGACACCGTCACCTCTTACGCCGGTATCCGCACGGTCGGGAAGGAGCGCGACGCCGACGGCCATTGGCGGTTTACGCTCAACGGCAAGCCGATCTTCCACTGGGGCCCGCTCGACCAGGGGTGGTGGCCCGACGGACTGCTCACGCCCCCGTCCGACGCCGCCATGCTTTCGGACATCGAGTTTCTCAAGGCGGCGGGCTTCAACATGATCCGCAAGCACATCAAGGTGGAGCCCCGCCGCTACTACTGGCACTGCGACCGCCTGGGAATGCTCGTCTGGCAGGATCAGGTGAGCGGCGGCACCTTCGCGAAGTGGACACATCTGGAGCCCGACCCCGTCGACGCGGTGTGGGCCGAGGAGGACCACAGGCAATTTCTCGCCGAGTTCGACGAGATGGTGTCGCACTTGGGGAATCATCCGTCGATCGTCGTCTGGACGCCGTTCAACGAGGCCTGGGGCCAGCACCGCACGCGCGAGGTGGGCGAATGGATCCGCGCGCGGGATTCCTCGCGGCTCGTCAACATCGCCAGTGGCGGCAACTTCTGGCCGGTGGGCGACGTTGCGGACGAACACGCCTACCCCCACCCCGCCTTTCCGTTCGGTCGCCGGTTCGACGACTTTGTGAAGGTCGTCGGCGAATTCGGTGGCCACGGCTTCGTCGTGCCGGGGCACGTGTGGTACGACAGTCGCAAGAACTGGGGCTACGGCGACCTGCCGCGGACCGAGGCTGAATACCGGGACCGGTACCGCGAATCGATCACACGACTCGCCGAACTCAAGAGCCAAGGCATCGCTGCGGGGGTGTACACCCAGACGACGGACGTTGAGGGGGAGGTGAACGGTCTGCTCACATATGACCGTGAGGTCGTGAAGATCCCGGCGGAGGAACTCGAAGCGATCCACACACCATTGGGCGTCGACTGACAACATTCCACCGATGCGCGGCTGCCTGTATCTTGCCGTGGCCCTCCAGGCGATGCTGATCGTCCCCGGTAGTGCCGCTGAGCTGACAGTGGAATGGCACGATGGCCAAGGCTTGACGATCAACGCCAAGTCGCTCGACGCGACGCTGACTGTCGAGTCCCCGTTCTCCGTCCAAATCCTCGACGCCTCGAAGCGCACGACCTGGCATCGGTCCGACTACGACGAGACCACGGCCGCCGGAGATGTCCTGTCATGCCGCGGCCGCCTCCGCACTACCAACGGATCGTTGCTTGAGGTCACGGATATGTACACGGTCGTGCGGGGCACGCCGTCCGTGCTCGTCTCGCGGGACGTGCGCGTGCTCGAGGCGGCGGGAGCGGACGTGGGGTTTGCGACGCAGTTTGCCGTCAAGGAGTCTGCCTCCGCCCAGCTTGTCGATCAGGAGTTGTTTCTTCCCGGACACGTGTATCGCGACAACCACAACGTTCCGCCGTTGGCGATTGGTGCGGACTTCGACCACGATACGATTCTCGTACGCGAGGATCGCCTGCCACTGCCTTGCGTCGCGATCCGGAATCCCGAGACGCGGGTCGCCATTTCGCTGACCCACGTCAAGCCCGACGGCGGTTCGGTTCTCGGCGATCGTGGCCTTGGCCCCGTGGTGGACGACCGCATGCTGTTCGGATCCATCGGGATCCGCCGCACCAAGCAGCCGTCGCTGGCGTTCGTCTTCCCCGGGTGCGAAGGAGAGCGCACGTATGTCAGCGGCAGAAGCGAGGCTCCACGGTGGGCGATGCGCTGTCATCCGCTGCGGCAAGGAGCGGCCCAGCACTACGAACTGCTCGTCGCCCTCCGGCGATCAGGCTCGTTCGGCGATACGGTTGCCCGCGTGTGGCGCGAGGCGTACGAGCGATTTCGACCCCGCCCGCCCCGGATCGACCAACACGACGTCTACCAAGCCGGTATCGACGTACTCAGGAAGTACTGGTCGGACTATGACGGCGTGCCCGGCTTTCCGTTTTCCGTGAACCTGCCCGATGGTTCCGTGAAGAACGTGAGTCTGCAAATGGGCTTTGTCGGCCAGCAAATCCCTGCCGCCGTTCACCTGGTGCGATACGGGCTGGCGAACAACCGGTCGGAAGTCGAGCAGCGGGGCGGGTCGATCATCGATTTCTGGACGCGGTACTCCGCGTCGGAACAGGGAGTGTTGCGAACCTGGCACGATGTGCGCCCCAGCAGGTGGCGGAAGTACGGGACGTTTCTTCGCATCGCCTGCGACGGTGCCACGGGCGTGCTCCGTGGCTGGAACGTCATGCACCAGCGGGGGAAAAGTCGCCCCGCGTGGCTCGCATTCTGCGAGGCGTGGGGAGACTGGCTGGTGGCACACCAGAATCCCGATGGTTCGTTCTATCGACAGTACGACTTCAGCGGTGCGCCCATGCAGACGACGCGATCCAGCACGACGCACCCGATTCGGTTTCTCGTGGACCTGTCGTCCGCCACCGGCAAGGATTCCTATCGGGATGCGGCGATCCGGGCCGGAAACCACTGCCTGAAAACGGTGCACGAAGACTACACATACGTGGGCGGTACCCCGGACAACCACGACGTGGTCGACAAGGAGGCCGGGATGATCGCTTGCGATGCATTCCTGGCACTGTATGACGCAACGCATGAGATGCGCTGGCTTCGCGCTGCCGAACAGGCCGCGACATTTACCGAGACGTGGACCTACTGCTGGAACGTGCCGATGGTGGGCGAGGACGCTGCCTGCACCTTTCCGAAGGGAAAGAGCACCGTCGGAATGAGCCTCATCGCCACCGGCCACTCGGGCGCCGACAGCGGTATGGCCTCTATGCCCTTTGCATACCTGCGCCTGTACCTCTACACCGGCGACCGTCATTACCGCGACGTTGCCGACACGCTTCTCCACAGCACGAGGCAGTTGCAGGATCTGGAGGGGAGGCTGGGGTATCCGTCGCGAGGCCTGCAGACCGAGGCGATGCGGCTCGCCGTCGAGCGGGGGCACAGCGTCAACGTGTGGCTGCCGTGGCTCACCGTGGCGACCCTGGATCCCCTCAGCGACCTCCAGGAGGTGTTCGGCGCCATGGATATCGAGGAGATCGAAAACCTCGGCATTCACGAGATGAAGCGGAGGAACGCCGAGTATGGCAAAACACGGGGATTCAAGGCTGGATCCGGCCCTTCCGTGGGTCGATGACGAACTCGATCAGCCGTTCGTGCCCAGGCGCGACCATGCCATTGTGATCGCGCCCCTTGAACTCGATGAGCATCGCATCGCGGTGGCCCGCGACCCGCAGCATCCGCCAGAAATAGGCGGTTTCCTCGTAGCGGCCTAGCATCTCCCGATCGCGGTCGCCCGTCAGAAGCAGGAAGGGCGGCGCGTCCTTGCGCACGTGGTAGAGGGGCGCGAATTCGTCGATCACCGGCCGGGTGTCGGGAACGCCCCGCTCGGCGCGGATCGTGAAATGGGTGATCGAGTGGCCGCTGTAGGGAATCACGCCGGCCAGTGTGCGGAAGTCGATGCCCTCGGCATCGAGCCAGCGTTCGTCGATGCCTACCATGTTCGCGAGGTAGCCGCCGGCCGAGTGACCGCTGACGAATACCCGAGCAGGGTCACCACCATAGTCGGCGATGTTTCGCACGACCCACGCCACCGCGGCTGCGGCGTCGGCGATACACTCGCGGGCCTCCACTTTCGGGCTGAGACGATAGCCGGCGCCTGCCACGGCGAAGCCACGGTTCTGCAAGGGCTTGGGAATTTCGCGTTTTCCACCCGTCAAGCCGCCCCCGTGGAACCACACGACGGTCGCGAACTCGGGATCGGTCTTGACGACGGGGTGATGGAGATCGAGACGGCAGGCCGCGGCTTCCTCCGCCGACGGTTGGCCGGACGCCCGTGAACCCGTGCGATAGGCGATATCGTGAACGGTCTCGAACGATGCTCTCGGAGCCATCACCTGGCCGACGGCGGCCCCCGGCAGGGCCGATACCAGGCACGTGGCTGCGATCATACGCCACAGGCTCGACGCGGGCGCCCGTGGACGTCGATGCGGAAAACGTCGGCTGGCGAGTGCGGTCACGATGCCGCCAGTGAACGGGTGAAGATGTCAACCAAGGTGGGCTTCACCACCTTTCCCATCGGATTGCGAGGAAGCGAATCACACACCAAAAGCCGCCGTGGGATGCGGTAGGGCGAGAGCCGCGATCTGCACCAGTCACGCAGCACTTCGAGCGAGAGCCCGTCGGTGTCTCCTGCAGCGGTGGCATCGACGCGCGGGACGACGGCCGCGGCCACCACTTCGCCCCAGGCCTCGTCGGGCACACCGACGACGGCGCACTCGGCGATCACGGGATGCTCGAGGAGCGCCGCCTCGATCTCGAGGGCCGAAAGCTTGTAGCCGCCGCTCTTGATGATATCCATGCTTTTGCGGCCCAGGATGCGATAGGCACCCGACTCCATGACCGCGACATCGCCGGTGCGAAACCAGCCGTCGTGAAACGCAGCCCCGCTGGCGTCGTGGTCGTTCCAATACTCGCGAAACACCGTCGGCCCGCGCACTTCGATTTCGCCGGCGATCCCTTCGCCCTGCACGGGAGCCCCGGCATCGTCCACGAGCCGCACCTCGACGCCAGGGAGCGGCACACCGACCGCGCCGGGCCGCCGTGGACCGTCGTAGGGATTGGATAGCACCATCCCGGTCTCGGTCATGCCGTACCGCTCGAGCAGCGACTGGCCGGTGAGGCCAGCCCAGTGCTCGTGGACCGACGCCGGCAACGCGGCCGATCCGGAGACCATCAGCCGCAGGTCGCGGAATCCCGCGGTCAGGCAGCCCTTCGCCGCATCTCCGAGCGACTCGATGTGTTCGATCAGGCGGTGGTAGATCGTCGGCACCGCCATGAACACGGTGTATCGTCGGGCTATGACCCGTTCGGTGATCGTCGTGAGATCGAACCTCTCGAAAGCCTCGAGCAGGCCGCCGGCCCACAGGCAGCAGGTCATCACGTTGACGATCGCATGAACGTGATGCAGCGGGAGAAACAGTGGGATGCGATCGTCGGCTGTCCAGCACCATGCTTCCACGAGTGACTCGACCTGTGCCGTGAGACTCTGGTGGGTGAACACGACACCCTTCGGGCGGCTCGTGGTGCCGCTCGTGAAAAGGACCATCGCGCGGCGGGACGGATCGACTCTTGGGAAGGGCGGGCTGTCTTCGGGAACTGTGGCGATCGCCTCCCGATCAAGGTACAGCAGGGGCACTCCGCAGAGCCGCGCTGCCTCGGTGACTTCGGCTCGGGGCGTGCCCGGCACCATGATGACGATGGGCGACACATCCTCGAGGAGCCGCTCCAATTCAGAAACCGTCGCCGAAGCGCTCAACGGCACGACGACCCCGCCGGCCCGCCAACAGCCCCACTGGGCCGCCACGTGGAGCCCGCCCGCGGGGATGGCGAGGGCCACACGGGCCTCGTTCAGGTCGGCGGCGCCGCCAAGTAACCGCGCAGCCACCGCCGCCGATGCGGCGACCAGGTCGCCATAGCGCCACTGGCCCTCTCGGTCGACCACCGCGGTCGCGTCGCGCCGCTCGAGCGCCCTGGCGATGATCGCGGGCCCGCCGTCCTGAGCGACGTCTCCAGACCGCATACAACTCTCCATGCCGGACTCCACGCTACGCGGCTCCACTCGTCGGGCCCAAACCGGTTTTCGACACCCTGCCGGGCGATGCTCGGGAATCTTGTCAAAATACAAAGGACATCATACAGTATACACAATGGGAGGTCGGAACCTTCGTTTCGGCACCCAGCGTCTTGGAACGTGTGGCTCCGGAGTCACACGGACTCGGCTCGACAAGGAGTTATCGTCCAGATGCGACCGTGCCATCGACCCTGTCGCCCCCTCCATGGTTTCACGCTCGTCGAGCTGCTCGTCGTGATCGCCATCATCGGCGTGCTCATCGGTCTCCTCCTGCCCGCTGTGCAGTCGGCCCGGGAGGCTGCTCGGCGCAGCAGCTGCAGCAACAACATCAAGCAGGGCGCGCTCGGGATGCATTCGTATGCCGACAAGCAGGCCAAGGGCGCCGACAACCTGCTTCCCTGGGCCAACTACCGCAACAACGGCGGCGGTATGGTCAACATGGCCACGACCGACCACGGGAACTTGCTCGGCCAGGCCACCGGATGGAGTTGGATGGCCCAGATCCTGCCATACACCGAGGAGCAGGCGCTGGCCGACATGCTCCCCCCGAACCTGACCGTCGCGCGTGATTCATACGGTTCCACGGCCGCGCCGGACTGGACCTCCGCCCGCGAACAACAACTGCGCACGAATCAGCCGCTGAAGTGGGCGATTTGCCCGTCGTGGAATGGCCAGCACCCAGCCATCTTCACGAACGCTACGCAGTCATTCGACCTTGCTGGTCACACGAAACCGGACAAGGGCCGGGTGACATACAAAGTGAACATCGGTGCTGTGAGCACCGCGAACGGGTACGACGATCAAGGGAAGTACGCCGGCCCGATCGGCGCCAAGAACCGCATCGGGTTCAAGAAGATGCTCGACGGCACGAGCAAGACCATCATGCTCGTGGAGTCCGCGCATGCCCCGCCCTTTTTTTGGGGAAATTACTCGTGGACAACCACGGGCATGAACGTGGAATACGACCGCGGCACGAACACCTGGACGCCGAAGAGCGGTTCCAGTCCGCTGGCGGAATTGGGCACGGTCAAGACGGTCAATCCAGCCGTCGGCACCGGAACGCCCGCGGGATACGACGTTCCGGAACTGAACTTCAACGCCAGCGCCAGTTCGCAGCATGCAGGCGACGCCTTCGCCGTGGCGATGGTCGACGGCTCGGTACGGTTCCTCTCGATCAACATGGATCAGGGCACGTACCTTTCGCTCTGCACCCGTGCCAACGGGGAGCCGGCCGGCGACTTTTGAAAATGATCGCTTCGATCGCGGTAACTGTCTGGCGTCGTGGCAGTTTCGGTCGGTGGGCCGCAGGGTGGATGCTGGCGTGCTGGAGCGCGGTCTGCCTTCCGCAGGCCTGCCGCGCGACCGAACCGACGGGCAGGAAGTGTGTGCTCGCGCACTACATGCCGTGGTACGAATCGGCCGAGTTCCGGGGCGGCTGGAGCGGACATTGGACCGGTTTTGATTCCGCCCACGATCCAGGCCGCACCGAAGCCGACGGGCTGCCCGATATTTGGTCGCACTTCCATCCGCTGATCGGGCCGTACGACTCGGCCGATCCGGCGCTCATCGAATGCCACTTGGCCCAGATGAAGCTTGCGGGCATCGATGGCGTGGTCGTGGACTGGTACGGAGTCGCCGAGACGGCCGATTATCCTGCGATCCATCGGGCAAGTTGTGCACTTTTTGATGCCGCTGCGGGTTTCGACATGCGGGTTGCCGCCTGCTACGAGGATCGGGTAGTACAGCTGATGCTCGACCGCGGCACGCTCTCCGCAGGCGGGGCCGAGGCGCGAATCCACGATGACGTGGCATGGCTCGCAAGGCACTGGTTCGGCAAACCGCAGTATTTGAAAATCGAGGGCCGGCCGCTCCTGCTCACCTTCGGGCCGATCTACGCCACGGCTCCCTCGACCTGGTCCACCGCATTCGCCGGCATCAGCCCCAAGCCTCTCTTTTTTGGCTTGCACCATCTCTGGCGGAAGGTGGGTGCCGACGGGGGGTTCACGTGGATTCACTGGGATCCCTGGAGCGGCAACACCGATCCGAAGGTCATCGAGCAACGTTTGCGGAAGGTCTATGCGCTCGCCTCGGAAGATCCGGAAACCCTGATCGTCTCCGCTTTTCCAGGATTTCGGGCGGTCTATAAGAACGAGCCGTACCCGGTGCTCGAGCACCACGCAGGACGGACCTTGAAGCAATCGCTCGACACGGCCCTGAAGAGCAAGTCACCGATCGTGCAGCTCGTCACGTGGAACGATTACGGCGAGGGCACGATGATCGAGCCGACGCATGAATTCGGCTACGCGTGTCTCGAGATCGTTCAGGCGGCGCGGAAGGAAGAACGGGGTGGGGTATTTCCGTACTCCGCCGCAGATCTGCGCCTGCCAGAGCAACTCTACCGGGCGCGGAAGGTCGGCAAGGCGCCGGCGGATGACCTGGATCGGATCGCAGCCGCGTTGCGCCGCGGCGATTGTGCCACTGCCGCCACCGCCCTCGCCGCCCTCGCGCCGTAAGAATCCGCCCCACCGACGCCTTCACTACTCTCCGGAGCGTTCTTATGATCTCACCGATACCACTTCCATGCCTCTGGCTCGCGACCGTTGCCGTGTTCACCGCAGGCGTGGGCCTTGCCGAACCCCTCGATTTTGGCGACCACACGTCGGCCACACTCACCGGCAAGGCTTGGAAGGCGCTCGGTGAACAGCGCTACGACGACGCGCTCGCCTACACGGGAAAGTGCCGTGAACTGTACATGGCCGAGGCGCTCAAGCAGCAGGCGGCACTAACCGACTTCGTCCCGGCCGAGAAGGCCCATGACTCGTGGGCGCTCAACGATGTGGGTACATGCCTGTTCATCGAGGGACAGGTGCTCGAAAAGCACGACAAGCCAAAGGCGGCCGCCACCTACAGGGAACTCGCGACCGCGCTGAAGTTCTGCCAGTGCTGGGATCCGAAGGGGTGGTTCTGGCGGCCCGCGGAGGTCGCCGCCGAGAAGGTCAAACAACTCCAGTTCGATGCGAAACTCGAATAGCAAAGCTGGTCTCACCGCCTTCGTCCTGACACTGGTCGTCGTATCTTGCGCCGCCCCCGCGAGTCCCGACGATTCCGGCAGCCGCCCCGCGCGCGGATCGGTGGTGCGGATCGAGGGCACTACGGAGACCGGCTACGAACTTATCCGCGATGGCCGGCCGTTCGTCATCCACGGCGTGGGTGGTACGGCGCGGCTCGACGTACTTGCGGCCTGCGGCGGCAATACGGTGCGCACGTGGGACGCCGAGACGGCCCTTGCAACCGTCGATGGCCGCACGCTCCTCGAGCAGGCCCATGACGCCGGCATCACGGTTACGGTGGGCCTGTGGCTCGAGCACGAGCGGCATGGCTTTCGGTACGACGATGCCGCCCGTGTGGCCGCACAGCGGAAGCGGGTGGAGGAGGCCGTGCGCCGGATCAAGGATTTCCCGGCACTCCTCACCTGGGGACTGGGCAACGAAATGGAAGGACCCACCGGACGCGGCGACAGGGAGGCCGTGTGGAAGGAGGTAGAGCTCCTCGCGCGGCGTATTCATGCGATCGATCCGAATCACCCCGTGATGACGGTCGTGGCGAATGTGAACCCTGACAAGGTGCGGGCAATTCGTGAGCACGCTCCGTCGATCGACATCCTCGGCGTCAACGCTTATGCAGGTGCGGCCGGGGTTGGCAACGCCCTGCGACGGATGGGCTGGACGAAGCCCTACTGTGTCACTGAATACGGACTACCCGGACCCTGGGAGGTCGATCAGACCGACTGGCGGGCCCCGATTGAGCCCACGAGCCGCCGCAAAGCGGGCTTCTACAACGTCGCCACTACCGACATCCTCGCTGACACGAAGCAATGCCTGGGAGCTTATGCCTTCCTCTGGGGAAGCAAGCAGGAGGCGACTGCCAGCTGGTTCGGCATGCTGCTGCCCTCGGGCGAGAAGACGATCGCGGCAGACGCCATGGCGGAGGCATGGACGGGCTCCTGGCCGAACAACAGGGCGCCGATTCTCGGCGACACCAGGGTGCCGCTCGCAAACCGGCGGGTGAAAACCGCAACGACGTTCGACGTCCTAGCTCCATACCACGATCCCGAGGGTGATGCACTGCGGTATTACTGGGAGGTGCGCCGCGAGAGCACCGACCGCCGTGAGGGTGGGGACGCGGAGCGAGTGCCCGAGGAAGTGCCGAAGTGCATCGTTCGGGCCGATGACTCTGGAAACGCCACCATCCGCGTGCCTTCTGCTCCCGGTGCCTACCGTCTTTTTGTCACTGTCCGCGACGGCAAAGGTTCGGGCTGTATCGATAACTGGCCGTTCTTTGTCGAGCTGTGATCAGGCTCTGCTGGAATGTCCCGCCGTTGCATCCGATATCAGGGGGGAAGCCGTTTCGTGAGAAACTCCTGCACGTGAGCCACGATCTCCTCAGCATGGGCGACAGGAGTGTGAGGTGCATCCGCAAGCGCCAGGAGTTCTGCATCTACCCCGGCCTTTTGTAGGTCCGTCACGAACGCCTCGGCGTTGGCGAAGGGCACCACGGCGTCGGCCGTGCCGTGAATGATCAGAGTGGGCGGATAGTCGGCGTCGAAGTTGCACAGCCTGAACGCCGAGACCGGGCTGCCCCAGAGGTTGATGGACGCGAATACGCCGGCGCCGCCGCAACGTCTGGCCGTCGTGTTCTCCAGCCCCACGAGGCTGGCCCCGACCATCCCCCCGGCCGAGCTTCCAACGACGGCGATCCTATCCGGATCGACTTTGCGTGTGGCGGCGTTCTTCCGCACCCATTCGAAGGCTGCTCGGCAGTCGTCCACTGCGTCGCGGAGTGTTCCCATCGGATCGTCCAGCGGCTGGTCGCGGGTCCGGTAGTCGGGAGCGACCACGACCCAACCGCGGCGTGCGAACTCTTTTGCGAGACCGACGAGGTGGGGTTGGCGTTTGTCGAACGCGGGGAGGAACGACCCTCCGTGGAGCAGCAGGATCACAGGCCGATCCATGGCCTGATCGTCGCGGCGAGCGTAGACGTCGAGCCGCAAGGCAACCTGCTCGCCACGTTCGCCATCGGCCGTCCGATACTCGACGTCGTCGTCGATGGCGACGTCATGAGCACTCGGCTCGAAAGAAGCGGGATGCTCGCCGCGTGCGGCCCCCAACAGACCGAAGACAAGGCCGAGCACGAGACAGTCGCTCAATCCGCGCTTCGAAGTCAGCATGTTGGTGATGATCGATATGGATTCCGTCACGGTCGGCACGGCTCAGTCGTCTCCACGGAGCGTTCGCTCGCTATCAAAGAGCTCACAGACCCGGCTTCGGGTGCCGTCGGGCCGGATCAGCCAGAAGCCACGGAAATCCGCATTGTTCCGAGCCCCCGTCGCGATCGGCTCGTTGCAGTACAACTGCCAATACACCGCATACGGGCAGCCGAACCTCCGGGCGACGTCGAGCCGCTCAGCGGTGCGCTGCAAGACGACGTCGGGTGTCGAGCCAGTTTCCGGATAGCCGAACTCCCCCACGTAGACGCTACATCCCTGCGACTGCCTGGCCCGTCGCTTTGACGTGATGACCCCGAGCGCCTCCTCGAAGGCTCCGAGATCGTCCTTGGTGTCCCACGCGGAATAGGATACGAGGTCGATGTCGACGTGTGGCAGCACGTGGGTCGTGACGACCGGCGTTGCGTTGCGAACCACCGGCGTCACCAGGTTGACCTCACAGGCGTGCAGGACTGTCGATCGCCCGACACCGGCCTCCCGCCGGCCGCGTTCCACGCCACGCTGGCGGGCGGCAAGCCAACGGATCATCGAAGCGATGGCATTCTCAGTGGGGCTGGTGGCGGGGTTGAACGCGCCCCGGATGGCCCAGTCGCCCTCCCAGTTCTGGATCACGAACGTCTTATGCGATTGCACGTAGGTCGTCAGGAGGTATCGTGTCAGATCCGCAAGTTGCTTCTCCTCCTCGCGTTCATCTGCCTCCGTGATACCGTCCCGCCAGTATCCCGCCGGCCGGCCGGGACGGAACGTGACGAGGATGAACGTCTCGAAATCGCGTTCGAAGAGTTCCCGGAAGTAGGGGGTCGCGGCGAGATCCACAAGTGACGCAACGACGGGCCACCGCGAGTGGCCGGGATACAGCGCCGAAGACGGCTTCTCGGAGTCGAGCGCCAGGCCGACCTTGATACAGCGGGCCCCGAGCGACTCGATCGCGGCAGCTCCCTCGTTGAGGGCGTCGCGATCCGTGAAGGCATATCCACCGCCGATGTGGGCGACACCCAACTGGGTATCGGCAGCATGCGCAACGTGCAGGGATACGGCCGAACAGATGAGCATGCAGGCCAGTCGGTCAACCCGCATCGCCGGCCTCCGTTTGCTCGGGGGATGCTGCCGGGCAGGAACGCATGACGATCCCGTTTGCAAAAGCCTCGTGGTTCGTTTCGAGCCGCTGTGGGTCGTAGAGGTAGTTCACCATCAGGCCGCTCGACTGCCGGATTCCCTTCGGCGAACCGTCGGCCGCCCAGTTGATCCGATGCAACGACGCGCCGTTCGAGAGGTGAAACCGGGCGACCGGGTCGCCCACAGCCGACGTGGAGACATCGGCAACGTATCGTGTGGCCTGCTCGAGCAGAGCGGTCCGCTGGGTATCCGTCGCCATCGCAGGGCACCACCCGTCGCGGACGGCGTCCAACCAGGGTCTGCCCGTGGGAGCCAAGCGTTCGTCGCCAACCGTGTCGAGCCAAGCGTTGAAGCCCGGCATCGGGGAGAGCGTACAGAACTGCGTCAGGGTCGGTATCTCCCTCCGCAAGGCGTCGACCACCCGCTTGATGAGAAACGTGCCCATCGAGATGCCCCTGAGGCCCGGTTGGCAGTTGCTGATCGAATAGAACATCGCCGTGTGAAAGCAACCGGCGTCGAGCACCTCCGCCGATGCGTCGATCAGCGGCGCGATCGCGGTGGCAATGGTTGGTACAAGCGCCACTTCGACGAAGATGAGGGGCTCGTCTGGCAGTTGTGGGTGGAAGAAGGCGAAGCAGCGGCGGTCAGGCTGGAGCCGACGGCGGAGATCGTCCCAGCCTGTGATGGCGTGGACAGCCTCGTGCTCGATGAGTTTTTCGAGCAGTGACGCCGGAGAAGACCAGTCGAGCTGCGCGAGTCGAAGGAAGCCGGGGTTGAACCACGATGCCAGGAGATGCCGGAGGTCCGCATCGACCGCGCGAAGCTCCGGATCACCCGTGCCGAAGCCAAGCAGGCGGGCCCGCATACGGACGATTGCCCCGGTTCCGGAGGTCGCGCGATTCATTCGACGAAACAGTTCTTGCCGCGGTGCATCGACGGCTTGCTGGAGTTGAAGCAGAGAATTCAAGCCGGGGGCGGCGAGGTAGTCCTCTACAGCGGTGCGCACGAGTGCGGGGTCCGGTGCGAACTCGCTGCTGAGAAACCGGAAAAAGTGGAAAGACTCTGCGTCATTGAGTGCGTCGATGCCGTCGATGAGAGAGGCCGCCAGCCCTGCGGCGTCTGCTTCGCCACGAACCGAGAGCATGGTCTTGGCGAGATGGCAGGTCTCCTGCAGGCGACCTGAACGGCGGGTGGTATGCATGGGATCAACACCCATCGGGAACACGCCGTGGCGGGATGTCGTGAAGCGACCGGGGCTCGGTAGGCGTTTGCGTCGGTCTGGCGATGAATGGTTTGCCGCATTCGTTCGCTGTATGCGCTCAGCGGCGGGACCGTTTGGACCCCCGCCGCTTCACGGGCGCGGGCGGCACCGGTGTGTTGGCTTCGTGCATCAAGGCGAGCGACGCGACGAGATCGCCGTACCGCTCGCCTTGCACGATCACGTGGCTGCGCAGCCGCTGGGCTGCCAGATCGCCGTCTCCTGCGGCCAGGGCGTCGACGATGCCTTGGTGCTCCGAGTAAGAGTTTTTGAGGCGGTTGCGCATGCGGAGTTGCAGGCGCCTGTAGGGGCGGAGCCGCCGCTGGAGCGACGAGGCCTGCTCGACCAAGAATCCATTGTGGCTGGCCGCATAGATCAGGCGGTGAAAGTCTTCGTTGTGGGCGAAATAGTCGTCGATGCTCCCCGAGTCGCGGGCCTGCTCGCACCGTTCGTGGATGGCGGCGAGCGAGGCGTGCTCGTCGTCGTTCATGCGGCGGGCGGCGAGGCGGCCGCACATCGCCTCGAGTTCCGCCATCACCTCGAACATCTCGCAGAGCCGGTGCGGGCTCATCTCGGCCACGATGGCTCCGCGCCGCGGCCGCAGGTCGATCATCCCCGAGGAACTCAACTGGATGAGCGTCTCGCGAATCGGCGTGCGCGATACACCGAACTCCTTCGCCAGGGCCACTTCGTCGAGCCGCGTGCCGGGCGCATAGGTGCCGTCGACGATCCGCTCTTCGATGGTTTCACGGACGGCATGGGACCGCTTGGGGGCGACGCGGGCAGCGGGCACGGGGGGAGTCTCCTGAGGCGGCACAAATCGGCCGTCAGGATATAGCGACATTGGCGAGGTGGCAGAGGCGATCACGCGAAGACTCCAGAACCGCGCAAGATTGTATACGACAACGCACAAAATGTGTATCACGTCTGGCGGGGCTGGGTCGACATCTCCGCTTGCCGATGGCCGCTTCGCGGCGGATAGGATGCGGCCCGTTCGCCCCCAGGAATCCTTCATGGCTGCTATCGGACTCGCCCTTTCCGGCGGAGGATTTCGGGCCACGCTCTATCACCTGGGCGTGATCCGCTACCTCCGCGACGACGGCACCCTGCCGCTCGTCACCGACATCGCAGCCGTCTCCGGCGGGAGCATCCTCGGAGCCCACCTCGTCCTCAACTGGGACCGCTACACCGGCGACGACCGGGCGTTTGCCGAGGCTGCCGCGGAGATCGTGCACTTCGTGCAGCACGATGTCCGCAACCGGATCGTCCGCCGGCTGCCCCTGCTCTTTCCGCTGCGGCTGGCCGCCAAGCTCACCGGCCGGCGTGCGCCCGGCCTCGCGCCGAATGCCCTCCTCGAACGGGACTACCGGCAGTTTCTCTACGGCGACCGGCGGCTCTTCGAACTGCCCGAGCAGCCGGCGCTGCACATGCTCTCCACGAACGTCAGCGACGGCGTGATGGCGGTGTTCAATCGCGACGGCCTCCACATTCAAAAACGTGAGGCCGGCGAAGTCGATCCGTTCCGACACATCGCCGGCCAGACCGCGAGCATCGCGAAGGTGGTGAGCGCCTCGTCGGCGTTTCCGGGGTTCTTTCCACCGGTCGAGATCACGGCCGCCGATCTCGGGGTGCACGAAGGTCAGTTTCCGACCGAGTCGTTCACCGATGGCGGCGTCTACGACAACCTCGGCACGCGGGCGTTCGCGTGGCTGGCACGGCACGGTGGCCGCACGTTCGACCGCGTCATCGTGAGCGACGCCGGCAAACCGTTCCAGATCCTCGGCAACGCGCCGCTGGGATTCGTCGCCCAGTCGATCCGGGCCTCCGACATCCTCTGGGACCGGGTCTGGCAGCTCGAGCGCGAAAACTTCGGCAACCGCAACGGCTTTCATTTTCTGCCCGTCACGCACGTGGTCGACCCACATGAGGATCCTCACGTCCTGCATCCGGTCGTGCAGGCCGAGGTGTCGAGCATCCGCACCGATCTCGACCGCTTCAGCGATCTCGAAGTCAACGCGCTGGTCGCCCACGGCTACGAGGTGGCGCGAAGCCTGCATCGGCGGCTCGGTGACCAGGCGCTCAAGCCGGTGGCCGAGGGGCCGCCGTGGGAGCCGCTGCCGGGCCGCTCCTCGGTCGTCGCTCGCGCGCCGGCCTCCGCCGAGGCGACCCCGCCGGTCGGCACGGCGCGGACGGCGGCCACGAACTCGAGCGCGGTGCTCGCCGCACGCGTGCGGCGATCGAGCCAGCGGAAGGTCTGGTCGACGCTGCTCGATTGGAGGGACTGGCCCACGTATCTCTATCTGGCACTCGGCTGCCTGCTCTTCGTGTATCTGCCGGTGCGGTTCTACCGGCTGCATCGGCGGGCCGAGATGCTCACGAGCGTGATCGATTCGATCGCCCAGGGCGACCCCGACATCCGCATCGTGCTCGACCTGGTGGAGAGCGATCCCTTCGCCGGCTGGCGGAAAATCGACGTCACGAACGCGGCCGGGGCCACGCCGGACGACTACGCCGGCATCGAGATCCTTTCCTACAGCCGGATCAACGATCTGCGGCGCGCCTGGGCCGGCAGCCTGCGGCCAGACGCCGGCGGCCGGGTGCACTTTCGCGATCGGATCGTGCTCCGGGTGAAGGATGCGGCACGGCGGAAGCGCGGGGTGGTGTTTCGCACGGCGCTGGCGATCGAAGACGTCGACTACCGCCAGCCGAAGAGCCCGTATCCGATCTCCGTGCGGCGTGTGACGGCGGCGGAGCCGGGCGAGTTGCCGGTGTTCTACGAGTTTCACTGCGATCTTTCGCAGGCTCCGCTCGATGAGCCGATCACGCTCGAGATCACCGGCGGCGTGCGGTTTTCGTCGCTGCCCCCGGGCCGGATGCCGCTCGTGATGCAGTTCGACGCCGACCTGGTCACCGTCTGGCTCTTGTTTCCGGAGGATCATCCCTACCGGCGGTATGAGCTCGTCCGCTATCCCCGCGGCGATCCGGCCGACGTCGAGCCGCTCACGGCGCGATACACGATCGATCACCCGTACGGCCAACTCATCGGCTGGTCGGTGATCATGCCGCGCCGCGACACCGTCTATGAGAGCCGCTGGACAGCCGAGTAGCTTCCAGGCGCCCTGGGCAAGAGCGGCAGGCTGGGCGAAAGTGAACTTCGTGGCTGGACATGCGTAGAGTTATCCAACCACGGAGGGTTGCAATCATGGATGCCCACTTCAACGAGTATCTGGCGGCGGTGGCAGGGATGGCCGAGATCTATGGCGAGCCGGATGTCGATCGGCACGACACCTCGTATGCGGCGCAGGCAGAGGCTGCATGCCAGCGAGTTGACAGCACGTGCGCCTTCGCCGATCCTTGCACACGGGCGGGGTAACTGAATCCCCGACGTTTTTGGGTCGTGCGGCCGGACGGCTGTCGCCGTCAGCGGGAAGGGAATCGCCCGGCGTCCGCCTCGAGGGTTCCGATGCGCCGGTCTTCGAGCCTCCTGTGTGCCGGCGTCGCTGCCGCGTGGCTCGCCCCCTGTGCCACGGCCATCGAGATCACGCGCACACTCGATCCGAGCATCGACACCGTGGGCCAGCAGATCCTCACGGTGCAGACGTACACGAGCGGCACGACGGCCGTGCTCGATCTTGGCATCTACGACACCGGGGCGGCGGTGATCTCGTTCGCCGCCTACGCCAATGAGTATTTTCCCCAGCCACATCTCAATCCGGGTGGGGCCGGGGGCCAGGGGATCAACGGCCGCGTGATCGGCGACGTCTCCCAACCGGGCACGGTGCTCGTGGGTGGTTTTCAGGATTTCACGATCAATGTCGATGTGGAGACGTTTGCGTTTGATGTCGGCATCTCCACGGCGGCCACGCGGGCCGTAACCGGCATCCAGGCCTTTGTCGGCTCGCTCGACGGCAGCCCGAATCTGCCGACGCTCGCGGGCACGCCGATCCACAAGCCCAGCGTCGCCTTTCCGGGCGGTTCGGCTGCCCATGTGTCGTTTTCGGGGATCGACTTTGCGGCGTCGCTCGGGCTGACAGGCCAACTATTCATTCCAACATTCGATCTCGTGACGCCCGGGCAAACGCTGACCGCGAAAGCCGGCAGCACGCAGCCGGCCGTCATACCGCTGATTCCGCTGGGCATCGACAACTACGGGAACGAAGGCTCCGACATCACGGTCGTGCCGAACCCCACGGTGGCCGGGGTCGGCCTCGGGGTGGCGGGTGGCTCCACGCTCGTGACGGCCAGCAGCATGCTCTTCGACACCGGCGCCCAGGTGTCGCTCATCTCCACGGGCCTCGCCGCCGGCCTGGGCCTCGACCTCGGCAATCCCGAGACCACCATCTCCGTGAAAGGGGCCGCCGGCGAACCGGTCGCGATTCCCGGCTTCACGCTTGGCGAGATCGTCCTGGGTGCTGCGATCGACGGATCGGAGGTGGACGACACGCTGCGCTTCCTGGACGTGCCGGTCTACGTGTACGACATCGGCGTGCCGGGCCTCGACGGCATTCTGGGAATGAACCTGTTCAATCAAGCCGACGAGATGCTGATCGACCTCATCAACGGACAATTCAGCGTCTCGTTCTACGAAACGCTGCCGGAAGGGGGTGGGAGCGAGGCGTTCGACGCGATCGGCGCCTTGCTCGCGGCCGGTGGGATGTCGTTTCCCGTGTTTGCCGGCAGCGTCGCTCCATCGTTGGGCCTGGGCCCGGTCGTGCCGGTGCCCGAACCCGGCGCACTCGTCGCGCTCGCGGGCGCGCTGGCCACCCTGACATTCCGCGGGCGACATCGCCGCGCCTGCGTGAGACAGGTGGTTCGTCCGCCCTCGTGAGCGACGGGCACGTCGATGTGGCGTTGCCAGAAGCCGACAGTTGTGGCGAACGGCACATGCGCGCCGCTGCAGCCCGCTGCGAGGAAAACTCCCCGAGGAACAGGGGACGGGGTCAACTCGACGCTCGCAGAAAAGTCATCGACGGGGCTATCCTCAGGAACCCTCGGAGGCAGTGATGAAAAACAAACGCGGTCAGAGGCTCGTCTCGGCGGCGCTCGCTCTCGTGCTCATGCATGGCGTCGCGGGCTCCGGAGAACTCGCCCGCTTCGAGGCGTTGAGCGGCCTGCCGTTCTCGGAAAACAGGCCCACGCCGGAGACGGCCCGCACGCTGCGTGACGAAATGCTCTTCCAGCGGGCGACGCAGGCCTACCTCTGGGCCTTGCCGCTGATCAATACGCTCGGCATGAAGGTTGGCTCGGAGAAGGTTTTCGGCGCCGGCTACGACGTGCTGCCGGTCTGGAAGAAGCGTCTCGACGCCAAGACCCTGGTGACGACCCCCAACTCCGATGTCATCTATGCCATGGGCTACGTCGATCTCGGAAAAGATGGCCCGCTCGTGTTCGAGGCTCCGCCCAACTTGCAGGGCATTCTCCTCGATGCCTGGCAGCGGCCGATCCCCGTCGATGGCGGCACGTTCTTCGGGGATGTCGGCCTGCCGGGGCCCGATGCCGGCAAGGGCGGAACGTTTCTGCTTCTGCCACCCGGCTACGAGGGAGCGGTGCCACAGCAATGTTTCGTGTACCGTTCGCCCACCAACAACGTGTTCGTCTTCCTGCGGGCGTTCTACCAAGACCCCAACAATCTCACGCCGGCCGTCGCGCTCATCGAACAGTCGAGGATTTATCCGCTCCACGGCAAGGAAACCGCCCGGCCGATGCGGTTTCCCGATGCGTCGGGTGTCCCGGTCAACATGCTGCCGATCAGCGACGGGTCGGCGTTCGATGAACTCAAGAAACTGGTGGAGACCGAGGGCGCCAGCCTCGCCGACCCCGATTCGCTCGGCCTGTTGGCATCGATCGGCATCGCCAAGGGCCAACCCTTCGCGCCCGATGCAAAGGCACGGGCGATTCTCGATCACGCCGCCAAGACAGCCTTCAAGATGAGCCGCGTCATCGGCTTCGAGGAAGAGGTGGCCGGTCGTTCCCTGCGAATCTATCCCGACCGCCGGTGGATCAACCCCATGGCCGACGCGACCCCGGAGAATCCCGCCGGTCCTTTCGACCTCGGCTGGCGGAGGGTGGCCGGGGGCTATCTCGACCTCGACGCCCGGATCTGGTTTTTCACCAACTACTACTCCGTCAGCCCCGGCATGCTGTCGCAGACGCCCGGCCGGGGCGCCAAATACATGATCACCTTCGTTGACAGCCACGGTGCGAATCTGTCGGGCGGTAGCCGTTACCGCCTCGGTCTGCCGCGCGACATCCCGGCCGCCAACTTCTGGTCGGTGACGCTCTACGAAGCAGAAAACGGTTCGGGACTCGCCAATGGCCAGCCGTTCCCATCGCTCGGTTCTCGTGACACGCCGTCTCAGAACGCCGACGGCAGCACCGACCTGTACTTCGCCCCGACGGCACCCGCGGGCAAGGAGGGCAACTGGATCGCGACGGTGCCTGGCAGGGGATACTTCGCCGTCCTCAGGCTCTACGGCCCGACCGCCGCCGCCATCGACAAGCGTTGGAAGCCCGGCGACATCGAGAAGGTGCCCTGACCATGAAACGAATCGCATCCCGGCTCGGCCCGCTCGAACTGGAAAACGGCTACCCCACCGACGCCACCGTCGCGAAGATCTTCGACGACATCGACTACCAGCGGGCGTGCCAGGCCTACCTCTGGGCTCTGCCGCTGATGGCGATGCAGCAATGGCAGAGCGAGCATCTCACGAGGTTCGGCGCCGGCAAGCTCGACTACGTCGACTACCTCACCTTCCAGGACAAGCTCGGCCTCCTCACGGCCAACGCCACGACGCCGTACATCATGGCGTTTCCCAACCTCAAGGAAACCGGGCCGCTGGTGTTCGAGGTTCCCGCCGGCCCCACGGCAGGCGGCTTCACGGATTTCTGGCAGCGGCCGATCACCGATTCGGGCCAAACCGGCCCCGACAAGGGCGCGGGGGGCCGGTACCTGATCCTCGGCCCCGATGCCTCGGAGATGAAACCGGACGGGTATCACGTCTTCCGTTCGCCCACGGTGAATGTCTGGTCGGCCCACCGCGTGCTCGACCCCGATCCGGTGAAAGCCAAGCGGCTGATCGATGGATTGAAGATCTATCCCCACAGCCAGCGCGACAACCCGGCCCCGACCCGCCACGTCGCGCCGGCGGGGCGGCCCTGGAGCGGGGAACAACCGCGCGGCCTCGCCTACTGGGAGGGCCTTGCGAGGATCATCCAGGAGGAACCGGTCCACGAGCGTGACCGGATGATGATGGGCATGCTCCAGCCGCTGGGGATCGAAAAGGGCAGGCCGTTCAGCCCGACGGACCGGCAGCGGCAACTGCTCATCGACGCCGCACAGACCGGTGAGGTGATGGCCCGAGCCATCGCCTATCGCAAGCGGTTCGACGGCGCAAAAGTCTGGTCGGGCAGAAACTGGGAGCTTTCGCTGTTTCTCAAGGAGACCAATCAGGAAGCCCCTCACCACACGCAGTTGGATGAGCGGACGAGCTGGTTCTACGAGGCCGTCGGTGTCTCCGTGGGCATGATGGGCCGCGCCGTCGGCGTCGGGCAGGTCTACCTCGAGGCCGCGAAGGACAGCCAGGACCGCTGGCTTGATGGTGGCAGGACCTATCGCCTCACGGTGCCGAAGGACGTGCCCGTGGCACAGTTCTGGTCCGTCACGGTGTACGACAACGAGACTCGCTGTTTCGTCAACTCAGGCGTGTCGCCGGATCGGTCGTCGCGAGACGCCATCGTCACGAACGGCGATGGGTCCGTGGACATCACGTTCGGCCCCACGCCCCCCGCCGGCCTGCCGGAGAGCAATTGGATCAAGACGCTCGCTGGGAAAGGCTGGTTCAGCTACTTCCGCCTCTACGGCCCGACGCAGGCCTACTTCGACCGCTCGTGGGTGCTTTCTGATATCCAGCGGATCGAGTAGGCCCCGAGTCCAGGAATCCGCCATGGCCGCCCCCGCGTTGCTCGACGAACTGCGAGATCGGCTCTCACATGTGCCTACGGTGACCGGCTGAACTCCGTCGTGCTCTTTGGATCGGAGGCCAGAGGTCAGGCTGGTCCGGAGAGCGACATCGACCTCATTGCCGTGCTGGGTGGACTCATGGGCGACTATGGCGAGGAGTTAGAGCGAGGCGTAAACGCTGTCTATCCCGTGGCCCTGCGGTTAGGACGCCGAGTGAGCGTCAAGCCGCTTGCTCGGCAGGAATACGAACACGCTGACACTCCGTTGCTCCGTGAGGTGCGTCGTTCGGGCGTAGCGGCATGAAAGAATTCGTACGCAGCCAGTGTGCAAAGTCGACGCGGGCCTTGGCCGCAGCCCGAGCGATCGTCGAGACCGATCCCGACTCGGCGCATCGCGTGCCTACTACGCAGCGTTTCACGGCGTGACGGCGGTCTTGGCTACCCGCGGTCTGGCGTTCACCAAGCACACTGCCGTTCGGGCAGCTCTTCATCGAGACCTGATCCAGGCCCAGTTGCTGCCTGCTGACTTGGGCAAGGATTACGACTTCCTACTTGATCTTCGCGAAACCGCCGATTTCCTCCAGGCAGAGCGTCTGCTTGAAGCAGCGACGGCAACGGCGACGAAGCGGGTCATTGCCCATCAGATCGCCACGGAAGTGAAGCGACGTCGTCTCACAAAGATGGCGATGGCCAGTCGCATGAAGACGAGCCGTGCCGCACTCGATCGCCTCCTGGATCCGGACAATCGGTCGGTGACGATCGGCACGCTCGAGAAGGCGGCAGCCGCGTTGAATCGACGACTCGCGGTCGAGTTGCGCTGACATCGGCCGTCGAGAAAAGCTCCCCGAGTAGGATGGTTCCGGATCGTGGTTTTGTCGGGAGTTATGCGAGATTCTTCCAAGCGATGGCGTAAAAGTTGGCGTACGATGTTGGTGGCGGGGCGTGGCATAGGGCAAGTTTCGATGGCGGGTCGAGTACGCCACCCGGTCGGAACCGCCCGCCTTGCCTGTGTATCTCGCCGGCAATACGCTGAACGAATGCCCACGGTGCTACGAGTCGGTGGTTTTCGTTTTCACTTTTACTCGGACGAGGGCATCGAACCTCCTCACATTCACGTCCGTTGTGCGGATGGCGAGTGCAAGTTCTGGCTGGATCCCGTCGCCTTGGCCCGAAATCGTTCCGTTCCGGCACATGCGGTGAGGGAAATGGAACGGCTGGTTTACGAACACATCGACCTGTTGTTGGAGAAATATCATGAGCACCATCCACCAGGAAACCGAAGCCGTGGCGACGAGAACGTGGACTGAGGGCCGGATGGTCTACGTCGAGTTGACGGACCAGCGGGTCGTGGGATTCCCGGCACATCGATTCCGCCGGCTCAAGGAAGCGAGTGAAGCGGAGTTGGCCGAAGTGCGACTCGAGGTCGGCGGCACGGCGTTGCGTTGGGAATCCCTTGACGAAGACATCTCGGTCGAGGGCGTGGTCGCCGGACGGTTTCAGTTGCCGCCGGTTCACGAATGATTTTCGGTTGAGTTGGCAGGAAAAGGTGTCAGTCGCCCTGCCGGGATGTCGCAAGACTGCCCGGCAACGCCCTGCGGCTTGATGCCAGCCGGTGCTGCTCCCTGCGAAGGAAGCTCCCCGAGTAGGACTGGCAACACTCGCGGTTTTCTGCCGGAATAAGTAAGGCTCTAGCAGAGCGCGACGCAGAATACGACGCACGCGGAACTTCGCACCACGCCGCAGGAGTCCGCACCAAGCGACGGCAGATGCCAGGCAATATGTCTTGTCCAAGGGCACTAGCTGTCTGCGGATTCCCTTGGCAGGTGGGCGCTGTACGGTGTACGCTTGTGCCCATGGTCACGCTTGCCGAGATCGAATCTGCCGCCGCGGGACTCTCGCCTGCCGAGAAGCAAGAACTGATGCTCTTTTTGGCGTCGCGACTCCGCGCCGAGGGCGCCCAGCTACCCGAGCCGCGAACGTTCACCCCCGATGAGATTGCCGGCTGGATCACGGAAGACGAGGCGGACATGCGGCGGCTTCGAGCGCGGCCGTGAGGCTGTTTCTCGACTCGAGCGTGCTGATCGCTGCGGCAGCGTCGGCGGAGGGGGCCTCCCGGGAGCTCTTTCAGCGGGCATCGATGCGGGACTGGCGTTTGATCACGACGCCGTACGCGGTTGACGAAGTCAACAGGAATCTGGCGGTCTTCACCGCTCCGGTCACGGTCGCGTGGCTGCGGCTGAGATCTCGACTCGATCTGGTCGACGATGTGTTGACGATCGACAGGCCGGCAGTGTTTCCCGTGAATAAGGACCGGCCGATCCTGTTCAGTGCCCTGGCGACGGCCGATGTTCTGCTGACCCTCGATCGTGCCGATTTTGGCCGCCTTCTCGGAACCCAGTTCTACGGTCTCGCGATCATGACGCCCGGAATGTGGCTCATGGAGGACCACGACTCGGGCCGCGAGGGTGCCTCCTGAATGGAGAAGCATCGAGACGGGCACTGAGTCGGTGCGGCTCCATGCGAGCCGGTGCAGCACCCTGCGAAGGAAGCTCCCCGAGTAGGATTCGAACCTACAACCTACCGGTTAACAGCCGGCCGCTCTACCGTTGAGCTATCGGGGAATGGAGCGTCCACCCTAGCCGAAAACGTCCCTGAAATCGAGCCTTTCAGTCGGCCTCCGAATCCCGCCGCTTCTCGAGCACCACGCTGTTGCCCTTGGGGCTGTATTCGATCCGGGTCATGAACGACCGCATCAGCATCACGCCCCGCCCGCTCGGAACTTCGAGCCGGTCTTCGAGCGTGCAGTCGGGGATGCTGGTCGGGTCGAACCCCGGGCCGGCATCGGTGACCTCGATCCGGGCGACGGCGGCCGAAACGACGCACGCCACACGCACGGTCTTCTCGGGGTCGAGCTTGTTGCCGTGGATGATCGCATTGACGATCGCCTCCTCGGCGGCCAGGTGGATACCGAAGATGTCGGACGCGGGCCAGCCATGGCAGCCGAGTTGCTCGAGCAGATCCTCCATGATCAGCCGACTCGCGCCGCGCTCGCTCGGCAGATCGACTTCCCTCCGCCACTCCTGCGATGATTCATCCGCAGGTTCACCGGCTGCTGCGTGATTTCCCATGTGATCCGCCGGATGAGCCGGAAGCCGGGCCGCATGGCCCGACGATCGTGGTGGTGAGCACTCCCGCCTACACTCCCGCCTAGTGGAAGGCCGAGATCGCCTCGGCCTCGTCCTTGCGGATGTCGAAGACCTTGTTGAGCTTCGTGATCTGAAAGACCTCGAGGATCTCCGGACGGATGTTCGCCATCTTCAGCCGCCCCTTCGCGGCCTTCACCTTGCGGTCGAGCGTGATGAGCTTGCCGAGTGCGGCGCTCGACAGGAATTCGACGTCGGTGAAGTTGAGGAGGATGCTGCGACGGTTGAGTTGCTCGACCAGCCCGAAGAGCTCGGCCCCGAGTTCCTGGATGCTGGCCTCGTCGAGAATCTTCTTGTCGAGAAACCTCACGACGGTGACCTCGCCGACCTTCGAGGTCTCGATCCGACGGTGCGCGGTCATGCGGGCGAAACTCCGGGCCGGGGTTCACGAATCCATTTCGATTCGACACCGTGAGACTACCGGTTCAGTACCCGGTTTACCATTGGCCCGCGGAGAACCCGTCCGCTGCCAAACTGGCAGCGGACGGTGGGCGGCAAGCGTGGGGCCGCCGACCCCGAGTCCCGGACGGCGGGAAAAAACATCGGCTTTCTCTGATTTCCGCCGCTCCGGCGCGCCAGTTGCTTATCGAACCGGAGCCGGTCTGATGGAGTGTCGCTGCGGCAGCCGCAGGCCCGCGTGTTCCGGTCTCCAGCCCTCCCCCCCCAACTGAACTCGAACGAGGTACTCCAGCCATGTCAGCCACCGCCGCCAAGCCCGCCAAGAAGAAGTCGAGCCTGATCCCCCTGGGCGACCGCGTGGTCGTGGAGCGGGAGGAGAGCGAGCAGAAGACGGCCGGCGGGATCCTCCTGCCCGACTCCGCGAAGGACAAGCCGGCGCGGGGAGTGGTGGTGAGCGTGGGCGAGGGGCGGCTCGACGACAAGGGCCACCGTCATCCGCTGCAGGTCAGGCCGGGTGACCGGGTCGTGTTCACCAGCTATGCCGGCGAGCCGTTCAAGGTGGGTGACGACGAGTTCCTGCTGATGCGGGAAGACGACATTCTCGCGATCCTCGGCTAGTTCCGCGTCACCGCATCCCGTTCCGCCCCGTTCATTTTCCGAGACATCCCCCAAGACATCCCCAAGCCCCAGACATCCCCAAGAGGAGATTCGACCGATGGCCAAGATGATGGCATTCGACCAGGAAGCCCGTGAGGCGATGCGGCGTGGCGTCGCCAAACTCGCCCGCGCCGTGAAGGTGACGCTCGGCCCCAAGGGCAGGAACGTCATCCTGCAGAAGAGCTTCGGCTCACCGACCGTGACCAAGGACGGTGTCACCGTCGCCAAGGAGATCGACCTGGAGGATGTCTACGAGAACATGGGCGCGCGGATGGTCCGCGAGGTGGCGAGCAAGACGAGTGACGTCGCCGGCGACGGCACGACGACCGCGACGGTGCTCGCCGAGGCGGTGTTCAACGAGGGGCTGCGGGCCGTCGTGTCGGGGTGCAACCCCGTGCAGATGAAGGCCGGCATCGAGAAGGCCGTCGAGGAGATCACGTCCAAGCTCAAGGAGATGTCGATCCCCGTGAAGGGGAAGAAGGAGATGGCCCAGGTCGCAGCGATCGCCGCCAACAACGACATGGAGATCGGCGAACTGCTCGCCGAGGCGATGGACAAGGTGGGCAAGGACGGCGTGATCACGGTGGACGAGGGCAAGAGCCTGAAGACCGAGATCGAGTTCGTCGAAGGGATGCAGTTTGACCGCGGGTATCTGTCCCCCTACTTCGTGACGAACCCCACGCAGATGCAGTGCGTGCTCGAGGACTGCTACATCCTCGTGTACGAGAAGAAGATCTCGAGCGTGAAGGACATCGTCCCGCTGCTGGAGGCCGTCGTGAACGCCGGCAAGCCGCTGCTCATCGTCAGCGAGGAGGTCGATGGCGAGGCGCTCGCCACGCTCGTCATCAACCGGCTCCGCGGCACGTTCCAGGTGTGTGCGGTGAAGGCCCCGGGCTACGGCGACCGCCGCAAGGCGATGCTCGAGGACATCGCCATCCTCACCGGCGCGACCGCGGTGTTCGAGAACCTCGGCATGAAGCTCGAGAACCTCGGCCTCGCCGAGCTCGGCCGCGCCAAGAAGGTGATCGTCGACAAGGACAACACGACGATCATCGAGGGGGCCGGCAAGTCGGCCGAGATCAAGGCCCGGATCGCCCAGATCCGCCGGGAGATCGAGGCCGCCACGAGCGACTACGACCGTGAGAAGCTCGAGGAGCGGCTGGCGAAGCTCGCCGGCGGCGTGGCCAAGATCAACGTCGGCGCCGCGACCGAGAGCGAGATGAAGGAGAAGAAGGCTCGCGTCGAGGACGCGCTGCATGCGACGCGTGCAGCCGTCGAAGAGGGCATCCTGCCGGGCGGCGGTGTCGCCCTCCTGCGGGCCAGTTCCCAGGTGAAGCCGAAGGGCCTCTCGGAGGATGAGGCGGTCGGGTTCAACATCGTGGTGCGGGCGGCCCGGGCGCCGGTGACGATGATCTCGTCGAACGCCGGGCAGGACGGCTCGATCGTCTGCGAAAAGGTGCTCGGCGGGAGCGGCAACTTCGGCTACAACGCCGCCACGAACGAGTACGAGGACCTCGTGAAGGCGGGCGTGATCGACCCGACGAAGGTGACCCGCACGGCGCTGCAGAATGCGACGAGTGTTTCGACGTTGCTGCTGACGAGCGACGCCCTGATCGCCGACAAGCCGAAGGAGTCGAAGCCGAAGGCGGGCGGTGCCGGCCACGGTGGCGACTACGACATGTACTGATTGCACGCGAAACATGGGCATCGTGCCCGTTTTCGCTTGGGCCGGCGTGGGCACAGCCAAGGTGTGCCCAGCCGGCCGGGCGGTCGCACTTCCCGGCGACCGTGGCCGCAGCGGGGCTGCGGCTCGGCGACTCGCCTGCGGCGAGCGTCGCCGGGGTTGAACTACAGACCGCGGTCATGACGGTCTGGTTTTCCGGGACGCGCGAGGTCGTCGAGCGGCACGAAGCCGTCGGCGCCGGGCGGTGTGTCCGTCTTGCCGCACGACGGGGCGGCCATTTGCCGCCACAGGGTCCGCACGAGCCACAAGCCCGCGGCGATGGAGATCGCGATCGCGATGGCGTCCTGCATGCTCACCAGCCGAGGGCCGTGCCGAGCTGATAGATGGCGAACGCCCCCAGCCACGCCAGGGCGGTCATGTAGGCGAACGTGACGGCGGGCCAGACCCAGCTGCCCGTCTCGCGGCCGATCACGGCGAGCGTGCTCGCGCACTGCGCGCACAGTGCGAAGAACACCATGATCGACAGGGCGACGGGCAGCGTGAACACCTTGCGTTCGCTGCCGTCCCAGGTGGCCGCCTTGAGCCGCCGGACGAGCATCGTGGCGCCCTCTTCCTCACCCGGATCGACGTCGCCGAGGTTGTAGATCACACCCAGCGTCCCGAGCACGACCTCGCGGGCGGGAAAGCTCGCCAGCGCCGCACAGCCGATCCGCCAGTCCCAGCCGAGCGGCCTGACGAGCGGTTCGATGGCCCGGCCCGCCCGGCCGAGGAAGCTCTGCCTGAGTGCCTCCCCGCGCTCCTCCGCCGCGGTGAGCGCGGCGTCGGCGGGGAGCACGGGCTTCGGGTAGCTGCCGAGGGCCCAGAGCACGACGCTCATCGCGAGAATCAGCGTCCCCGCGTTCCTGAGGAACGACCAGGCGGCCTCCCTCACCCGCTCGAGCACCACGGCGGGCTGCGGCCACCGCCAGCCCGGCAACTCCATGACGAACGGCTGAGGTGGGCCGCGAAACACCGTCCGCGACAGCAGCAGGGCCACGGCGGCGGCGACGGCCACGCCGAGGGCATACATCGCCACCAGCACCACCGCCGGCAGCCGCAGCCAGGCGACCCCCACGGCGACGTCGGGCACGAAGGCCCCACAGAGCAGGAGGTAGACGGGCAGGCGGGCCGAGCAACTCATCAGGGGCGCGACCAGGATGGTGAGCAGACGGTCGCGTCGGTTTTCGATCGTGCGGGCCGCCATGATGCCGGGGATCGCGCAGGCAAAGCTCGAGAGCAGCGGAATGAACGACTTGCCGGAGAGTCCCGCGCCGACGAGGAGCCGGTCCATGAGGAACGCCGCCCGTGACAGATAGCCACACCCCTCGAGGATCGCGATGAACAGGAACAACAGGGCGATCTGCGGCACGAACACCACGACCCCGCCCACGCCCGCGAGCACGCCATCGACGAGGAGCGAACGCAGCGGCCCCTCCGGCAGGGTTGCCTCGACCCGTGCGGCGATCGCATCCATGCCCGCCGAGATCAGGTCCATCGCCGGGGCCGCAAACCGGAAGATCGACGTGAACAACGCGAGCATCACCAGGGCGAACACCAGCGTTCCCCACACGCGGTGCGTGAGCACGGCGTCGATCGCCTCCGCCTGCGACCGGCCCCGCCGCGGTGAGCAGCGGACGACGTCGGCGACGACATCGTCGATCCAGGCGTAGCGGGCGATCGCATCCCGGGCGGCCGCCGGCCGCGAGGCGTCGGTCGAGGCGAGATGCGGCCCGAGGTCGGGCGGCGGCGGCGGCGGTCCGTCCGCCGCCGCGAGAAGCGCGTCGCGGAGGTGCGCGATGCCCGTGCCATGCGGTGCGACCACCGGGATCACCGGGCAGCCGAGCCTGCGGGCGAGTGGATCGGCGGCGACGGAGATGCCCTTGTCGGCCGCCAGGTCGCCCAGCGTGAGGGCCACGACCGTCGGCAGGCCGAGGTCGAGCACCTGGCTCGCGAGAAACAGGTTGCGGGCGAGGTTCGCGGCATCCACGACGACGATCACGCAGTCGGGCTTCGGCACGCCCGGCATCGTGCCGCGAAGCACGTCCACGGCCACCTGTTCGTCGGGGCTCTGCGGACGCAGACTGTAGGCCCCCGGCAGATCGACGAGATCGACCGTGCGGCCGGCGTGCCGGAATCGACCGACCTTCTCCTCGACGGTGACGCCGGGGTAGTTGCCGATCCGGGTCGGAATGCCGGCCAGCGCCGTGAACAGCGTGCTCTTGCCGGTGTTGGGATTTCCGACGAGCGCCGCCGTCAGCGGTTCGTCGTCGTCGGCCGTCGGTTTTCCCTCGCTCATCGCCGCCCGCACGGCGCCACGTGCACCAGCGCCGCCTCGCGGCGCCGCAGCGACAGTCGATAGCCGCGCACTTCGACCTCCAGCGGATCGCCGAGCGGGGCGGTGCCGACGACGGCCACGCCGGTGCCGGGCGTGAGCCCCATCTCCAGCAATCGCAGCGACAGTCCGTCGGCCCCGGGCACGTCGGTGATGGAGGCGGTGCAGCCAACGGGAAGTTGTTCGAGCGAGGACACGCGAAATCCGCGGATTGCGGCTCCACCGGCGGCGGGATCGTGTTGAGAATGCGTCTCAACTTTCCTTCTGCCGGCAGTGTAGAACGGCGGGGGACCGGCGGCAATCGGAGGCGTCGATGATCCCCGGAATCTTCATCACCGGCACCGACACCGACGTCGGCAAAACGGCCGTGGCGGTCGCGGTGGCGCGGCAACTCGTCGCCTCCGGTGTGCGGGTGGGCGTGTACAAGCCGGTGGCCACTGGTGGGCTGGGAGACGCGCAGGCGCTGTGGGAAGCGGCGGGCCGCCCGCTCACGCTCGCGGCGGTCTGTCCGCAATCGTTTGCCGCACCGATCTCGCCGCCCCGCAGCGCCCGCGCCGAGGACAGGCAGGTCGATGAACCGCTGCTGGAGCGTGGCCTCGACCCCTGGCGGCAGGCCAGCGACTTCCTGATCGTGGAGGGCGCCGGCGGGCTGTTCTCGCCGCTGTCGGACGCGATCTGCAACGCCGACCTCGCCGCCCGTCTCGGTCTGCCGCTCGTCGTCGTCGATGCCGCGCGGCTCGGGGCGATCGGTCGGACGCTCGCCACCGTGACCGCGGCCCGCGCCCGCGGCCTGGTGGTCGCGGCCGCCGTGCTGTCGCACACGGTGCCGGTGGATCCCGGTGACGACGACCCGGCGAGTGCGGGGCGGATCGCCCGCGATTCGGTGGCCGACCTGGCCGCACGGCTGGCGCCGCTGCCGGTGGCGACGCTCGGCCACGGTGCGACGCGGATCACGCCGCCGCTCGACTTCGTCAGCCCGTAGGACAGGCCACGAGGGCCGGCGGGCGCATCTCCGAACGAGCCGAGAACCGGCCGAGCTCGAGCCGCATCGCCACCCGCCACGTGCCGTCCGCGGACGGGGTCACGATCCAGTGGGGCATCACGACGACCGACTGGTGCACGAGTTCGAAGCCCCCCTCCGACTGGCTCACCGACTGGACGGGAAACGTCCACACGCCGGTCGCCGCGCCGTTCGACGCGTTGCCGAAGGAAAGTCGGGCGTCGATGTCGAGCCAGTCGTCCACGAGCCCGAGCCCGCGGCTGTGCGGCAGGTCGAGCCGCTGCCCGAGGTCGCCGAGCGTGCGGCCGAGTTCGTCGTAGAAGGACCGGCCGGCCGCCGCCGCCGGCAGGCCGGCGAAATTGAACTCCACCGCGAGGTGCTGGCGGAAGTCGGGCGGGAGCCCGTCGAGCTTGTAGGCGATCTCGAGGGCGTCCGAGCCCGCGTCGAGCGTGACCGCCTTCGAGAGCGTGAACGGGATCCCCCAGGCGTTGCCGGAGCGGGTGAGCAGCACCTGGATCCTGCCCGGATTGCGGCGGACGCTGGCCTCGTAGCCGCCCGCCGCGAAATCACCGCGCTCGAGGGCCGTGCCCTCGACGACGGCCGCCGTCGCGACGTCGCAATCCCAGAAGTGATCGACCAGGCTCTTGCGGCGCGAGCGGTCGTACCGCACCATCCGCTCGAGCCCCTCCTGCTTGAACTTCGCCAGCTGCGAGGCGTCGACGACGCTCCGGGCCACACCCGGCCCCGCGAGCACCTGGTCGTGGTAGGCCTCGGGCCGCCGGTCGAGCGTGGCGAGCAGGTTGTGTTCCTGGTCGCGGAGGTCGAGTTCGTAGAGCATGCCCCCCTTGGCCGGCGCGATCCAGGCGTCGAGGCGGTCGTTCGCCAGTCGCACGTCGGTGCGGCCGTCGAAATCGTAGTCGGCCGTCGTGGCCTCCACCCACTCGCCGCCCCGGCCCTCGGCACGGTCCGCGGCCTTGTCGGCGGCGATCAGCTGTCGGTAGATGGCGTTGCGCAGGTGCGGCAGGTAGATGCCGCCGAACGCGCCGTGCCAATATGCGCAGTTGCACTGGCCGCGGTAGAGCGACAGCGTGGCATCCGCGAGGGCCGCCTCGTCGGCCGCGCCGCCCCGGCGGAGCCGTTCGAGGCGGTCGCTCACGACGAGCATCCGGGCGTACATCTCGTTGGCTTCCGGATACCGCATGCGGAAGTTGCGCCACGTGCCGCCCCGCAGAAATGCGGCGACCTTGGCGAACGCCGGGTCGTTCCCGGCGGCGACGCGGGCTTCCACGCAGGCGAGCTGTTTCTCCGGTGGCAGCACCCACTCCGTCATCTCGCGGTAGCTGCACTCCGGCAGCCAGATCGTGCCGGCCGGCGGCGTGTCGCGGACCAGCTCCGACGGCAGAGCCATCTCGATCCAGTCGGCATTCTGCTCGAGCAGCGTGAAGAACGTCTCGAGCCAGCCCTCCTCGAAACAGGCCCGGTGCGTGTCGGGCCAGACGCCGAACTTCTCCCCGTCGTCGCCGAAGATCGCCAGCGCTCCGTGGCGGCGGGCGGCCAGCCAGCGCAGGTGGTCGATCGTCATGTGTGGCGCGGCGAACGGGATCACGTACCGCAGCCGCTCGCTCACGGGAAACACGGTGAGCGTCGCGCCGTCCCCCTCGGTGAGCCACAGCCGGTCGAGCTCCTCCTCGCCGAGGCCGGCGGCCTTGAAGTGGCTGTCGTCGAGAATCGTCCACTCGACCCCGGCGGCCGCGATGTCGGCCGTCATGCCCGGATCCCACACCCGCTCGGCCACCCACATCCCCGTCACCTTCGTGGCCAGCCGGCGCTCGAGCCAGCTCTTGAAGCTGGAGATCTGGCCGATCCGGTCCCGCCGCGGCAGCATCGCGAGCACCGGCTCGTGGAAGGCCCCGCCCACGATCTCGATGCGGCCCGCCGCAGCCAGTCGCGCGAGCCGGTCGAGGTACTCCGGGTGATGCCGATCGAGCCATTCCACGAGCGGCCCGCTCGTGTGCAACGCCAGGCGGATCCCGGGGTGGCGTTCGAACAGGTCGAGGAACGGCAGGTAGCTGTCGCGGTAGGCCTGTTCGATCACCTCGTCGAAGTTGCCGACGGGCTGATGGTCGTGGAGGACGAAGACGAACCGGACGGCGGCGGACATGCGATCCTCGGCGGGAAGGGAGGCGGTCGCCGGATTTTCAAGGCTGCGGTGGCCGGCGCCAAACCCTTCCGGGCGCTGGAATGAGGATTTCCCCGCCGCGAACGCGCCGGTGGCACCGGTCGCGCGGATCGGTGAAGCATGGCGGGCGTCAGGCCTCGCGCAGCCGGCGGGCCGACTCGGCGGGCGACATCGTCGTGATGTGGCAGCCGGTGGCGAGCTCGAAACCGGCGAACTCGGCGAGGCGGGGCAGGATTTCCAGGTGCCAATGCCAGTTTTCCAGCCCCGTGGACGTCGTGCCGACGGACGCGAACGGAGCCTGGTGCAGCCACCAGTTGTAATCGGTGCCGGGAGCGATCCGGTCGAGCCGCGCGATCACCCGCTGGGTGAGGGCCGCGACCGCGGCCACCGCGGCGTCGTCGGCCGCGTGGAAATGACGGCAGGGCCGCCGCGGCAGGATCAGCGTCTCGAACGGTTGACGCGGCGCGTGCGGCACGAGCGCCACCACGTCGTCCTGCTCGGCGACGATCCGCCCCTCGGCCTCGGCCGCGGCGATCAGGCCGCCGAACGGATCGCGGGCGCAGCCGGCGATCGCGATCTTGCCGGCGACGAGGGGTGGCAGGAAGTCGAGGGCCACGAGCTGGCTGTGCACGTGCTCGAGCGATGCGCCGGCGCGGACGCCGGAGTTCTTGAACACGAGCGCCCAGGCGAGATCCGCCCGGTCGGCGAGTTCGGCGAGCCGGCGTCGGCAGACATCCCACGCGTCGCGCCACGCGTCGGGCGCGATGGCGAGAATCGACCGTTCGTGGGCCGGTGACTCGACGAGCACCTCGTGGACGCCGTGGGCCGGCTGCCGCAGTCCCGCGCCGTCGAGCGCCGTGGCCGGTGCCGCCTCGACCACCACCGGGAACTGGTTCGGCACGAGTCGGACCCGCCACGGAAGCTGGGGGTCGGCGGGGGATCGCAGCACCGCCGGCGGCGTGCGCGACTCGTGACCCGCGCAGAACGGGCAGTCGGCCGCGACACCGCGGGTGAGGATCGGCCGTTCGGCCCGCTGCGGCGCGACGAACACGGTGCGCAGCGCGAGCGGCTCGTGGTGCCGGTGGGGCGGTGTCTCATGGCCCGGCGTGGCTGGAAGGGCGTCACTCATGGCCACGAGCGTAGCACACGCACGCCTCGCAGCCGCCGCGGGTCCACGGCCAAACGTTCATGGAGTGCCGGCGTCGTGAAGTTGATGCGCCATCCGGGTCAACGTAGACTCGGCCTCCTGCCGGCGGGTCGCGCCGGCTTCCCCGGAGAACCGTGCGATGCTCACCGTCGGCGACTCGTTTCCCCAGTTCAGCGTCCAGGCCTGCGTCGGCACCGGAAAAGACGACATCAAACTGCTCACGAACAACGACTACGAGGGGAAGTGGGTCGTGTACTTCTTCTATCCGAAGGACTTCACGTTCGTCTGCCCCACGGAACTGGCCGAGTTCAACAAACAGCTCGGGGCCTTCGCCGACCGCGACACCAGCGTCGTGGGTGGCAGCACCGACAACGAATGGTCGCACATGATGTGGCGGCGGTCGCACGCCGACCTCAAGGACCTCGGCTACCCGCTCATCGCCGCCCAGCGGCTCGCGCCCGATCTCGGGATCCTGGAGAAGACCGAGGGATACTGCCTGCGGGCCACGTTCATCGTCGATCCGCACGGCGTGATCCAGTGGGTCGACGTGAACCAGGGCCGCGTCGGCCGCAACGTCGCCGAGGTGCTGCGGGTGCTCGACGCCCTGCAGAGCGACGAGCTCTGCCCGTGCAACTGGAAGAAGGGCGATCCGTACGTGAAGGTCGGCTAGGTCGTGCTGTTTCGCCGGCGGCCGTGGACGCGGAAGTTCGGTGACGCGGTTCGCGGTCTGTCCCGCGCCCTCCGCAGCCAGTCGAGTTTCCTCGTGCACCTGTCCGTGGCCGCGGCCGTCGTGGTCGCGGCGGCGGTGCTGCGGGTGTCGGCCGGCGAGTGGGGCTTGCTCGCCGTCGCGATCGCCGGCGTGCTGGCCGCGGAGGTGTTCAACTCCGCGCTCGAATCGCTCGCCCGCGCGTTCGGCCCGGCCCGCAACCCGCGGATCCGCGACGCGCTCGACATGGCCAGTGCCGCGGTGCTGGTGACGGCGGGCGGGGCGGTCGCCGTCGGTCTGGCCGTGTTCGGGCCCCGGCTGGTCGCGCTGTTTGCGGACTGGTGATCGGCAGGCCGGCGTTGACCGCGTGTGCGGCGATGCGATAGCGTGCCGCCGTCGTCAATCGAACCTTTTTCGTGGAGGAACCGGATCATGGGCAAGCTGCTGGCGGAGGCGATCGGGACGTTCTGGCTCGTGCTCGGGGGCTGCGGCAGCGCCGTGCTGGCGGCGGCCTACCCGGATCTCGGCATCGGCTTCGTCGGTGTGTCGCTGGCCTTCGGGCTGACCGTGCTGACGATGGCCGCCGCCGTGGGGCACGTCTCGGGCTGCCACCTGAACCCCGCGGTGACGGCGGGCCTCGTGGCGGGAGGGCGGTTTCCGCTCCAGGACGCGCTGGGGTACGTCGTGGCCCAGATGCTCGGCGGCCTCGCGGGCGCGGGTGTGTTGTACCTGGTCGCCCGGGGAATCCCGTCGTTCGAGGTGGCCGCAGGCTTCGCGTCCAACGGCTATGGCGAGCATTCGCCGGGGGGCTATTCCCTCGCCAGTTGCTTCATCGTCGAAGTGGTGATGACGGCGATGTTCCTGTTCGTGATCCACGGTGCCACCGACCGCCGGTCGAGCCCGATCATCGCGCCGCTGGCGATCGGCCTGTGCCTGACACTCATCCACCTCGTGAGCATCCCCGTGACGAACACGTCAGTGAACCCGGCCCGCAGCACGGCCACGGCGTTCTTCGCCGGCGGCTGGGCCGTGGAGCAACTCTGGCTCTTCTGGGTGGCGCCGGTGCTCGGCGGCGTGCTCGGCGGCCTGCTCTACAAGAGCATGATGGACTGCGAGGAGTGAGGGCTAGCGAGCCGCCCGGACGTCGTAGCACAGGATCGTGTCGCCCTCGCGGAGGTAGAGCCTGCCGTCGAGGATCACCATGTGGGCCCAACTCGGCCGGTCGCCGCTGCCGGGCACCTTGAAGCTCGACACCTCCGCGTAGCCCGCCGGGTCGGCCTTCACGAGCGACACCGTGCCGTCGGCATAGCGCACATACACGCGGCCGTCGGCGGCCGCGACGGTCGCCGATCCCTTGCCGCTGCCGCGTTCCTTCCAGACGACCTTGCCGGTTTCGAGTTCGGCACAGATCAGGATCGCCTGGTCGTCGGCGCAGCCGTAGAGATGATCGCCGACGAGCACGATCCCGCCGTGCTTGTTGGCCAGCTCGGGCTTGAGGCCGTAGACCTCCTGCATCGTGACGGTGCCGCCCGGGCCGGCCTTCTGCCGGAGGAGCGCCCCGCCGCGCTTGTAGCCGGCGGCGATGAACACGAGGTCGTCCTTGACGATCGGCGTGGGGATGACGGCCGTCGTCTTGTCGATCGGATACGCCCAGAGGAATTTCCCCGTCTCGGCGTCGACGGCGAACGCGCCGGCGGCCGTGGTCTGGATGTAGACCTTCCGTCCACCGACGTCGGCGGTCACGATCGACGCGTGGCCGGCGCCACGATCGCCCTTCATGGGGCAGCTCCAGAGCGGCCGGCCGGTCTTTTTGTCGAGGGCGACCATCGTGGCCTGCTCACCGCCCGGCGTGCACACGAGCCGATCGCCGTCGATCGTCACGCTCTCGCTGTAGCCCCACGAATCGCCCTTCGTGCCACCGAACGTGGCCTTGAGATCGACGCGGAATTTCTCCCGGCCGGTGGTCGTGTCGCAGGCCACGAGCTGGCCGAACGGCGTGATCACGTAGACCGTGTCGCCGTCCACGGTCGGCGTGCCGCGTGAACTCTGCCACGACTCCTGCCCGTCGGTCCACGGTCCGCCCGTCTTCGTCTTCCAGAGCTGCTTCCCGGTGGCGCGATCGAAGCAGGTGAGATATTCGTCGGCGTCGCCCGCCGTGGAGAGCCCGTCGCCGAGCGTGAAGATCCTGTCGCCGGCGATCGCCAGGCTCGCGTAGCCGCGGCCGGCGCCGGCCGCCTGCCAGGCGAGCGGCGGCCCGTCTGCAGGCCAGGATTCGAGCAGATCCGTGTCGGGCGCGACGGCCGTGCGGCCCGGGCCGCGGAACGTCGGCCAGTCGGCGGCCTGCGCCGCCACCGGCCCGGCCACGAGCGAGCCGATCAGCGTCACGATCCCGGTGAACAACGTCAAATCGCGCATCACGACTCCTCCCGTGCCTGTCCCGTGCCTGGTGCCTCGCATCTGGTGCACCATTCGGCGCAGCGTATGGCGGCGGAGGTGGGTCGGTCAACGGTCCTGCCCGAGGTACACTCTGGGCGGTCCGGATCACCGTGCAGCATCCGGGAGTTCGTCGAGGAGTCTCAGGTCGTGGCCGCAGAAGCGTCGTCGGAATCGCCGTTCGGAAACCGGATTTCCGTGGAACAGGTCGAGGAGGGACACGACCTCGCCCCCAAGTTCGACACTGCCGGCCTGATCCCCTGTGTGACCACCGACTTCGCCTCCGGCGAGGTGCTCATGGTCGCCGTGATGAACCGCGAGGCGCTCGCCAGGACCATCGAAACGGGCGAGGCCCACTACTGGAGCCGCAGCCGCCAGCAGCTGTGGCACAAGGGCGCCACCAGCGGCCTCGTGCAGAAGGTGGTCGAGATGCGGATCGACGACGACCAGGACTGCGTCTGGCTGCGGGTCGAGATCGCCGGCGGCGCGAGCTGCCACGTCGGCTATCGCAGCTGCTTCTACCGCAAGGTGCCCGTCGGCGCGGAGCGGACACGAGGCACGGCGCTCGAGTTCACCGAGCACGAGAAGGCCTTCGACCCGAAGGCCGTCTACGGCGACGCCCCGAACCCGACGCAGTTGTAACACGCTCATGGGACAGGTTTCCCGTTTGTCACTGCGTTCCTGATACGCGCCGGCTTCGGGCTCCCCATATCCCGTCGCCGGACGTTCGGCTGGTTGAGCGCGCACCGGCTCGTGACTGCCCACGCCCTCTCGCTTGACGTTCGCCTCGGCCCTCCCGGCCTCGGCTCTCTGCGTGTCCGCTTCGCTTTCGCCATCCATGGCTGCGCTCGCTCCCACAGCCCGCTCGATGGTCTCGGCAGCCCCGATCCTCCTCAACTGATAGGGGGAGGCGAGGGGTTACCCCTGCCGTTGAGCCGGCGTATTTGACCAGCGGAGCCATGGATGGCGCAGCGCAGGCAAATCCGAGTGAGCCGGAGCCTGGAGGGCGAAGGCGAACGTCCGGCGAGACGGTACGGGGTAACCCCGAGCCGGCTTTGGCGCGTTGATGGGAAGCATGACACGCTGAAGGCGGTGCTACGAATATGCCTCAAACAGCACGCCCTCCCGCGGCCTTGAGAGCGATGTATTATTGGAGAGCCCCGTCATCGCCGAGTGCCCCCGATGCTCACCCCCTCCCAAGTCGTCGACACGTACTTTCTCGAGTCGCGGCACCAGTTGCTCGAGATCGCGGCGTATCTCGACCGCTACGACGCCGCGGTCGCCCGGGCCGGGGAACGCAACGGGGAGGCGGCGGCCGACGAAAAGAAGCTCGCCGTGCTCCGCCGGGCGCTCGAGATCGTCGCCGAGCCCAAGCCCGCGGCGGAGCGGACCGTCGCGCTCCTCGAACTGTTCGCGACCGTCTAGACCGCCCGCCGGGAAGACACCCATGCAGATCATCCAGCCGCACTACCACGCGATCGCCCGCACCGCGCAGGACTACGAGCGGATGGCGATGAGCGGCGTCGTGGCCGTGGCCGAGCCGGCCTTCTGGGCGGGGTTCGACCGCAAGTATCCCGAGACGTTCCTCGACTACTTCCGGCAGATCAGCGAGTTCGAGCCGACGCGGGCGGCGCAGTACGGCATCCGGCACTTTTCCTGGGTGGCTGTCAACCCGAAGGAGGCCGAGAACCCCGTGCTCACCCGCGATGTCCTGAAGCACTTTCCCGAGTTTTTCGCCAAGCCCACGGTGCTCGGCGTCGGGGAGACGGGGCTCCACAAGTCGACGAGAAACGAGTGCGAGTCGCTGGAGGCACACGTCGAGATCGCGATGCGGCACGGCCAGCTCGTCTTGATCCACACGCCGCACCTGGCCGACAAGGCCCACGGCACGAAGCGGGTGCTCGAGGTGCTCGCCGGGATGAACGTCGATCGCGAGCGGATCTGGATCGACCACGTCGAGGAACAGACGATCCGGCCCTGCCTCGATGCCGGCTACTGGGTCGGATTCACGCTCTATCCGATCACGAAGTGCTCGCCGAAGCGGGCGGTGGACATGCTGGAAAAATACGGCACGGATCGGATCCTCGTGAACTCGTCCGCCGACTGGGGGCCGAGCGATCCCTTCACGCTCCAGGAGTGCATCCTCGAATTTCGCCGGCGGGGTCACTCGCTGCAGGAGGCCATCGAGGTGTTCCACAACAACCCCTGCCGGTTCCTCGGGCAAAATCCCAAGTTCGACATCCAGCCGATCCGGATCGAGACCGTGACGGGAGCGGCCGTCTCCGCCTGACGGCACCAGCGCAGGACGCCTTCGCCATGCCCGCCTCCGGCACGACGCAGCTTTCGATCATGCGGCAGTTGTCGTTCTGCGCCGGGCACCGGCTCCTCGGCCACGAGGGAAAGTGCGCGTTCTTCCACGGCCACAATTACAAGGTGGATGTCGAGGTGGCTCCGCGGGACGGCGGCGCCGTGCTCGACGCGGTTGGCCGGATCGTGGACTTCTCCGTGATCAAACGGCGGCTTCTCGGCTGGATCGACGAGCACTGGGACCACGGCTTCATCGTGTCGGCCGACGACACGAACGGCCAAGCAGCCCTCGCGCTCGTCGAGCCCGGCAAGACGTTCGTGCTGCCGTACAACCCGACCGCGGAGAACATGGCCCGCTACCTGCTCGAGGTGGTCGCTCCGCAGACGCTTGGCGATCTGCCGGTCGTCGTGCAGCGGATCGTCGTCTGGGAGACCGACACCTCCTGCGCCACCGCCACGCGGTAACACCGTCCCATGCTCCCCCATCCCGGCCGCTACCCAACGACCCGCCTTCGCCGCACCCGGCAGCACGACTGGCTGCGCCGGATGGTCGCCGACACGGCGCTTGCGCCGGCCGACCTCGTCTGGCCGCTGTTCGTCCATGAGCACGAGGCGAGCCACCCGGTGGCGAGCATGCCGGGCGTGGAGCGGCTCTCGATCGACGGCATCGTGAAGGCGGCGGCCGAGGCCGCCACCCTCGGCATCCCGGCGATCGCGCTGTTTCCGGTGCTCGACGCCCGCGACAAGACCGACGACGGTCGCCATGCGCTCGACGCCGAAAACCTCCTCTGCCGGGCCGTACGGGCCGTGCGCAACGAAACGGCCGACGCCGTCGGCATCATCTGCGACGTGGCGCTCGACCCCTACACGACGCACGGGCACGACGGCCTCCTTCACGAGGGCAGGATTCTCAATGATGAGACGGTGGACGTGCTCCGCCGGCAGGCGGTCGTTCTCGCGGAGGCGGGCTGCCACGTCGTGGCACCTTCCGACATGATGGACGGACGGGTCGGGGCGATCCGCCAGGCCCTCGACGACGCACGTCGTCATGACGTGTGCATCCTGTCGTACGCGGCGAAGTATGCCTCGGCCTTCTACGGGCCGTTTCGCGACGCACTCGGCAGCCACGCAGCCCTCGCTACCGCGGCGGCGCTCGGCGTGGCCGACAAAAAGACCTACCAAATGGATCCGGCGAACGGCGACGAGGCCCTGCGCGAGGTGGCCCTCGACCTCGCCGAGGGGGCCGACATGGTGATGGTGAAACCTGCCGGCACGGCGCTCGACGTGATCTGGCGGGTGAAGCAGGCCTTCGGCGTTCCCACGCTCGCCTATCAAGTGAGCGGCGAGTACGCGATGATCCAGGCCGCGGCGGCGAACGGCTGGCTCGACGGGCGGAAGGCGGCCGTCGAGAGCGTGCTCGTGATGAAGCGGGCGGGTGCGGACGCGATCCTCACCTACTTCGCGCCCGAGATCGCCCGGGCGATCCGCGTGGGGCAAGCGTCCCGCTTGCCATGAACTTCGACCGGCTAAAGCCTGTCTTACGGTGACGACTTCGGCCTGAAGGCCACGAGCCGCTCTGGCTTCGTTTCGAGCCGTGGGGCGTCGCTCTTGCCCGTGTGGATCAGGTCGATGCAGTAGGGGATCGCGGGAAACACGGCATCGAGGCATTCGCGGATGCTCTTGGGCCGCCCCGGCAGGTTGACGACGAGCGCCCGGCCGCAGACGCCGGCCGTCTGCCGCGAAAGGATCGCGGTGGGCACTTTCTCGAGCGACACCTTCCGCATCAGCTCGCCGAATCCGGGCAGCAGCTTCGTGCACACGCGCTCGGTGGCCTCGGGCGTGACGTCGCGCGGCGCGGGGCCCGTGCCGCCCGTCGTGACGACGAGGCAGCAGCCGGCGTCAGCCATTTCGTGAATGGCCGAAGCGATCGTCTCGAGGTCGTCGGGCACGATCCGCTCCCGCACTTCCCAGGCGCTCGCGAGCACCTCGGCCAGGTAGGCGCGGATCGCCGGCCCGCCCTCGTCGGCATACTCGCCGCGGCTGGCGCGGTCGGAGACGGTGAGGATGCCGATCCGGGCTGACATGGGCAGAACCGCTTTCGCCTGGCAGGACGAAGCCCGTTACATCACACCGCGCGATTCGAGCAGGTGCACGAGCGCGTCCACGCACTTGCCAACCGGCCACTCGTGCGTCGGGAGCACGAGATCAGGGTTTGCAGGGGCCTCGTAGGGGGCCGTCACCCCCGGGAAATTCGCGAATTCCCCCTTGTCGGCAAGCCGATAGTGGCCGTCTGTGTCACGGGTGCGGCAGACCTCGATCGGGGCTGAGAGATGAACGACGAGGAAGCGATCCCTGCCGACCCGCTCGGCGGCCTTCTGGCGCACCGCCTCGTCGGGCGCGACGAACGCGCCGATGCAGATGATGCCGGCGTCGTTGAACAGCCGCGCCACTTCCACGCTCCGGCGGAGGTTCTCGCTCCGTTCTCCCGTGGTGAAGCCCAGATCCTTGCTGATGCCCAGCCGCATGTTCTGCCCGTCGAGCACCGTGACGGCTCTGCCCAGGTCGAAGAGCCGCCGCTCGAGGGCCCGGGCGAGTGTCGACTTGCCGGAGCCGGTGAGCCCCGTGAGCAGGAGCGTGACGGGCTTCTGGCCGAATCTGGCCTCGCGTTCCTCGGCCGTCACGCCGCTCGTCTGCCCGTGGATGTGCGGCTCGGCGGCGTCGGCCCAGTGGTCGGAGGCCGCCTCGTCGGGCTCGCGGTCGAGGATCATGCCGGCGCCAACGGTGGCGTTGGTCACCCGGTCGATCATGATGAACGCACCAGTGGCCCGGTTGCGGCGGTAGGCGTCGAACGCGATCGGGCTCGTGAGCGTGATCGCGCAGCGGCCGATCTCGTTGAGGCCGAGCGTCGGCGTGGGCTGCCGGTGCAGGGTGTTGACGTCGATCCGATAGCGCAGCGTGCTCACGGCGCCGGTCGTCACCTTGCTCGTCTGCTTGAAGAGATACTGCTTGCCCGGCACGAGCGGCTCGTCGCTCATCCACACGATCGAGGCCTCGAACTTCTGATCGACCTTCGGCACGTTGCCGGGCCGCACGAGCATGTCGCCGCGGCTCGAGTCGATTTCGTCTTCGAGCGTGAGTGTCACCGACTGCGGGGCGAAGGCCTCCTCGAGCTCGCCGTCGAAGGTCACGATCGACTGCACCCGGCTTCTCTTGCGCGACGGGAGCGACATGATCTCGTCACCGCGGCGGATGATGCCCGAGGCGATCGTGCCGGCGAACCCGCGGAAATCGAGGTTCGGCCGGAGGACGAACTGCACCGGAAAGCGGAAGTCCTCGAGGTTGCGGTCGGAGCCGATGTACACCGTCTCCAAGAGCGGCATCAGCGGGGAGCCCGTGTACCACGGCATGTTCGGGCTCGGGGCCACGACGTTGTCGCCCTTCAGCGCCGAGATCGGCATGAAGTGGACGTCGGGGAGTTCGAGCCGGGATGCGAAATCGACGTAATCCGCCCGGATCTTCTCAAACACCGCCTGGTCGTACGCCACGATGTCCATCTTGTTGATCGCGACCACGATGTGCTTGATGCCGAGCAGCGACACGATGAACGAATGCCGCTTCGTCTGCGTGAGCACGCCGTGCCGGGCATCGACGAGGATGATCGCCAGGTCGGCCGTCGAGGCGCCCGTCGCCATGTTCCGCGTGTACTGCTCGTGGCCGGGCGTGTCGGCGATGATGAATTTGCGTTTTTCGGTCGAAAAATACCGATACGCCACGTCGATCGTGATTCCCTGCTGCCGTTCGTCCTCGAGACCGTCGGTGAACAGCGCGAGATCGACCTCGTCGCCCGTCGTGCCATACCGCGACGTGTCCTTCTTGATGGCGGCGAGCTGATCCTCGTAGATCATCTTCGACTCGTAGAACAGCCGCCCGATGAGTGTGCTCTTGCCGTCGTCGACGCTCCCGCAGGTGATGAACCGCAGGAGCTCCTTGCGCTCGTGCTGCGCGAGGTATTCGTCGATGTTCGTGGCGATGAGGCTGGATTGATGGGACATGGTCAGAAGTATCCCTCGCGCTTCTTTTTCTCCATCGATCCCGCCTCGTCGGAGTCGATGAGCCGGCCCTGCCGCTCCGAGAACGTCGTCAACAGCATCTCCTGGATGATCTCGGGGAGCGTCGTGGCGGTGGAATCGACGGCGCCCGAGAGCGGGTAGCAGCCGAGCGTGCGAAACCGCACGCGGCGCATCTCGGGCTTCTCGCCCGGATGCAGGGGCAGCCGCTCGTCGTCCACCATGATCATCACGCCGTCGCGCCACACGATCGGTCGCTCCTTCGCGAAATAGAGCGGCACGATCGGAATCTTCTCGAGGTGGATGTATTGCCAGACGTCGAGTTCGGTCCAGTTGGAGAGGGGGAACACCCGGATGCTTTCCCCTTTTCGCACCTTCGTGTTGTAGAGGCTCCAGAGCTCGGGCCGCTGGTTCTTGGGATCCCAGCGGTGGAACTCGTCGCGGAAGGAAAACACCCGCTCTTTGGCCCGGCTCTTCTCCTCGTCGCGGCGGGCCCCGCCGAAGGCGGCGTCGAACCGATGCTTGTCGAGCGCCTGCCGCAGGGCCTGCGTCTTCATGATGTCGGTGTGCACCTTGCTGCCGTGCGTGATCGGATTGATGCCCTGCTTCCGCCCCTCCTCGTTGACGTGCACGAGCAGCTTGAAGCCGAGCTCCTGGGCGACGTATTCGTCGCGAAGCTTGTACATTTCCTGGAACTTCCAGGTGGTGTCGATGTGCATCAGCGGAAACGGCGGCTTCGCTGGATAAAACGCCTTTTCGGCGAGCCGCACCATCACGGCCGAATCCTTCCCGATGGAATAGAGCATCACCGGGTTTTCAAACTCGGCCGCGACTTCGCGGATGATGTGGATGCTCTCGGCTTCGAGCTGGCGAAGGTGGGTGAGGTTGTATGTCGTCATCGTGCTCGCAGAGTGATCGAGGATGACCGTACTCTAGGGCACCACGTTTCCGCCGACAATCGCGGGTTTCTCGTACCCAAGGCAACTCACCCAATCCGGCTCGGGGTTACCCCGTACCGTCTCGCCGGACGTTCGCCTCCGCCTTCCAGGCTTCGGCTCACTCGGATGTGCCTGCGCTCCGCCATCCATGGCTCCGCTGGTCACATACGCCGTCTCAACGGTAGGGGTAACCCCTCGCCTGCCGCTGCGTCACTCAGTCGCCGGCTTGGGCGTATCGACTCGCGGCGTCACGCTCACGTGAGGCCGTCGCGGAATTCGTCGGCCTGCCGGCGGATCGTGCGCAGTTCGGCGGCGGGTTTGCGGTCGAGGTTTTTGAGCTGCATCGTCATCCGCTGGTTTTTGCGCAAGAGCTTTTCGTGGCGGGCGAGGAAGTCCCAGTAGAGCGTCGTGAAGGGGCAGGCGTCGGGGCCGCTGGCGACCTTCGGCTTGTAGCGGCAGCCCGTGCAGGCGTTGCTCATCCGGTCGAGGTAGGCGCCGGTGGCGCAGTAGGGCTTCGAGGCCATCACGCCGCCGTCGGCAAACTGGCTCATGCCGAGCGTGTTCGGCAGTTCCACCCACTCGACGGCGTCGACGTACACGGCGAGATACCAGCGGTGCACGTCCTCGGGCTTGATGCCGGCGAGGAGGGCGAAGAGCCCCGTCACCATCAGCCGCTGGATGTGGTGGGCATAGCCGAATTCGAGCGTCTGGGCGAGGGCGTCCTTGAGGCAGTTCATGTCCGTCGCGCCCGTCCAATAGAAGTTTGGCAGCGGACGGTCGGCGCCGAGGGCGTTGCGGCGTTCATACTCGGGCATGAAATGCCAGTAGACGCCGCGGACGTACTCCCGCCAGCCGATGACCTGGCGAATGAAGCCCTCCACGGCCTCGAGCGGGGCTTTGCCGCTGCGGTAGGCGCGTTCGGCGCCCGCGACGACATCGCGCGGGTCGAGCAGCTTCATGTTCAGCGCCTGGGAGAGCCGCGAGTGGTAGAGCCACGGTTCGCCGGTCCAGATCGCGTCTTGATAGCGGCCGAAGTGCGCGAGGCGATGGGCGAGAAAATCGTCGAGGGCCGTGCGGGCGTCGTCGGGCGTCACGGGCCAGTCGAAGTGTTCGAGGCTGCCGGGGTGCGCTGCGAACCGGGAGTTCACGAGATCGATGACGCCGCGGGTGATCGCGTCGGGCGTGAATCGCGTCGGCTGCGGGAGGCGGCCCGGGCCCGACTTCGGGAACGCGCCGCGGTTGTCGGCGTCGAAGTTCCACTGGCCGCCGGCCGGCTCGCCGTCGTCCATCAGCACGCCGAATCGTTCCCGCAGCGGGCGGTAGAAGTATTCGAGCCGCAATTGCTTGCGGCCTTTCGCATGCGCGGCGAACTCGTCGCGCGATGAAAAAAAATGCCGATCGGGCCGGATCTCGAGCGGCACCCTCGCAGCCTGGGCTGCGGCCTCGAGGGCGTGCTGCACCCGCCACTCGCCGGGCTCGGTGACGATGAGCCTGTCGGGAAAGTGGCCGGCTTTCCGGGCCGCGGTGAGGCTGACCGCCAGTGCGGCGGCGAGCGAGGCGGGCTCTTTGGCGGTGGCCTTGGCGGCCAGTTCGCGATACTCGACGGCGATGCCCTCGGCCACGAGCCGGTCGCGGAAATGCCGCATCGCGGCCAGAAACACCGTGATCCGGGCCTTGTGGGTCCAGACGTGGGTCGATTCCTCGGCCACCTCCGCCATCCAGACGCGGTCGCGGCCGCGGTCGAAGCCGTCGAAGGCGCTGCTCTTCCGGTCGAGCTGGTCGCCGAGCACGAGAACGAGGTTGCCGGCCATGGCCGTACCCTACCCGAAATTCGGGGCTGCGGCCGGACGGCCGATTCATTGACTGCTGCCGCCGCGACGGTTAATATGCAACTGCGTTGCAGGTGAGGAGAAGTCATCATGGTGCACAGCCGCCGCGGGTTTTCGCTGGTCGAATTGCTCGTCGTGATCGCGATCATCGGGCTCATGGTCGGGCTCCTTCTGCCCGCGGTGCAGTCGGCGCGCGAGGCCGGCAGGAGGACCGCCTGCACGAACAATCTGCGGCAACTCGGGATCGCCCTGCATCACTTCCACGATCACGCCGGTGCGTTTCCCGCCGGCTGGCGGGGCGGGTCTTCGGCGGCAGAGGAGCCCGAGTACGACCTGCCGGGCTGGGGCTGGGGGGCCCGGCTGCTGCCGCAAATCGAGTCGGGGGCCCTGCATGACCGCATCGATTTCACAAAGCCGGTGTTCGACGCGGAGGGGGGTGACGTGCATCGCGAGGTCCGCGAGACGCTGCTCGCGGCATTTCGCTGCCCGTCCGATCTCCCCGGTCCGACCGAGCAGGCCGGCGTGTTCGAGGTTGGCCACGACGACGGGCATGACGAGCACGATCATGCCGAGGAGCCGGAAGACGGCCACCACCTTGGTCATCCGGTGGACGGTGGCGAACTCTCCACGGTCTGCAGGGCCGCCAAGAGCAACTACGTGGGGGTCTTCGGCTGGTCACGGTCGATCGAGCATCAGCCGGCCGCTGGGGACGGCCTGTTTTTCCGGAACAGCCGTATTTCCTTCAGGCACATCACCGATGGTGCGTCGAAGACGCTGATGCTCGGCGAGCGGGGGTCGCGACTCGGCGGGAGCGTCTGGTCGGGCGTGATCCACGACGCCGAGGCGGCCCGAGCGCGGATCGTGGGTGTCGGTGACCACGCCCCGAATGCAGGGGATCACTTCGATGATTTCTCGAGCCGTCATCCCGGCGGGAGCGTGTTCCTGCGGGCCGACACCTCGACGCTGTTTCTCACCGATGCCGTCGATGAGGACGTCTTGCACTCCCTCTGCACCCGCGCGGGCGGCGAGGCGGTCCCGGGCGAGCCCTGATGCCCGCCGCCTGACCCCGTGACTTCCTGACCCCCGGTCCGCGGTCAGGCCACGCATTTTGGCGGCCAATGGTGCCGCAGCGATCGAATTCGGGCTGTTACGGCATCGTGGCCCGTGCGGTTTTCACCGTGGACACGAAGGTCTCGGCCGGCACCACCCGCGTCGCCTTCGGTCACTGAAGGAGACCGTCATGATCGCATTGGGACGTCAGGTCGCGCGTGGCACGCGGTCCCGCGCGGCGGTGAAGCGCACCGCCCGGCGGGTCGAGCAGCGGAGGGCCGCCCTCCGCGCGAAGCGTGAGCAGTTCTTCGCGCGGGTGATTGACTACATCCCCTGCCGACAGTTCCTCAAAAAGGATGCGGAGTCCCTGGCGACGACGCCCCCGGCCGATGCCGTCGTGCCGCTCGATCGCGATGACGCCGACCGCGCCGCAGCGAAGGGCCTCTCTCCCTACCTCGCGAGCCTCTATCAGACGCGGCTGCTCACGAAGTCGGAGGAGCAGTACTACTTCCGACGCATGAACTGGCTGAAGTTCCGGGCCGCGACCGTGCGGGGGCGTCTTGATCGGAAGCGGGCGAGCCTGCGCCAGATGGAGGAGGTTGAAGGGTGGCTCGCCGAGGCGGAAACCGTGAAGTCGATCATCATCACGTCGAACCTGCGACTGGTGGTGTCGATCGCGAAGAAGTTCGTCGACCCGAGCAACGCCTTCGAGGAACTCGTCAGCGACGGCAACGTGGCCCTGATGCGGGCGGTCGAGAAGTTCAACTTCGCGCTCGGTAACCGGTTCAGCACGTATGCCACCTATGCGATCCAGCGGCACTTTTTCCGGATGTCGCACAAGGGTCGCCAGCAGCGGAACCGATTCGTGACCAGCGACGAGGCCCTGAAGGACCGGGCCGCAGACACGGCCGCGACGGAGTACCGCTCGGCCGAGCAGATCGGCATGCTGCAAGAGTTGTTCAAGGGTTTCCTCGGCGACCTCGAGCCACGGGAACGGCAGATCGTCGTGGCCCGGTTCGGGTTCGACGGCAAGCCGCCGCGCACGTTCCGGGAACTCGGCTCGGCGATGGGCGTGTGCAAGGAGCGGATCCGGCAGATCCAGACGCGGGCGATCGACAAACTTCGCGACATGGCCGCCGAGGCGAAACTCGAGCAGACCGTGGACAACTGGCTGTGACGGCCGCCGGGGGCATGAGCCAGCGGGTGCTGGTCCTCGGTGGCGGTGGCGGCATCGGCTCCGAGGTCGCGCGGCTGCTCGTAGCCGCCGGTGGCCGGGTATTCATCGCCGGACGTGACGCTGCGAAAGTTGCGGCCGTCGCCGATGAACTCGCCATGCCGTGGGCCCCGGTCGAGGCGACCGATCCGGACGCCATCGACGCCTGTGCCGACGCCGCGGCGGCGGCCCTGGGCGGACTGACGGGCATCGCCAACTGCGTCGGCTCACTTCTGCTCAAGCCAGCTCACCTGACGAGCACGGCCGAGTGGACCGCGACGCTGGCCACGAACCTCACGAGCGGCTTCGGCTGCGTGCGGGCCGCCGGTCGGCTCTTGAAAGCGGACGGCGGATCGGTGGTGCTGGTGTCGAGCGCGGCGGCTCGGATCGGGCTTGCCAATCACGAGGCCATCGCCGCGGCGAAGGCCGGTCTCGAGGGGCTCGCCCGCTCGGCGGCGGCCACCTACGCCCGGCAGCGGATCCGCTTCAACGTCGTGGCGCCGGGGCTCGTGCGCACGCCGCTCACGCGCGGACTCGTGGCGAATGAACTCGCGGAAAAGGCTTCGCTGGCGATGCATCCGCTCGGCCGGCTCGGGGAGCCGGGCGATGTGGCCCGGGCGATCGCCTGGCTGCTCGATCCGGCCCAGGGCTGGATCACCGGACAGGTGCTCGGCGTCGATGGCGGGCTCGCGGACGTGAAGGCGCGGCCGGGCTAGGCGATCCGCGTAGGCCGCCCCGCGTACCGCTGCTATGTTCTGCGGCATGAACAGCAGCAATAGCAGCAACAGCCGCAACAGCCGCAACAGCCGCACCGCATCCGTCGCGCCGACGTTCCGCCTGTGGCTGATGATGGTGCTCGAGTTCGCGATCTGGGGCTCGTGGCTGCCGCTCATCTGGGGCTACATGGGCAAGGACGGCCTGGCCTTCAGCGATGCCCAGATCGCCTGGGTCGGCAGCGCGTTCGCGATCGCCTCGATCGTCGGCATCTTTTTTTCGAGCCAGTTCGCCGACCGGACGTTCGCCGCCGAACGGTTCATGGCGGCCAGCCACCTGATCGGCGGCCTGGCGATCCTGGCCTTGTACTGGGCCCGGGAGATCGCCGCGGCGACGGGGCTCGGCGTGTTCGCGGTGTTCTTCGGACTGATGCTCGTGCACGCGCTCCTCTACGTGCCCACGATTTCGGTCTCCAACTCGATCGCCTTCACGCACATGCAGAACGCCCGCAAGGAGTTCGGCCTCGTGCGGATGGGGGGCACGATCGGCTGGATTCTCGCCGCCTGGCCGCTGTACTTCGTGCTCCAGGGCAAGGAGGGGGCCGCGGCCGTCGCGGCCAGCCGCAACATCTTCCTCGTCGCCGGCATCACGTCGCTCGTGCTGGCGGCGTTCAGCCTCTGCCTGCCGCACACGCCGCCCAAGCGGACCACGGCGAGCGGCCTGGCCGGCATCGCCTGGCTGAAGGCGGCCGGCTACCTGTCGTATCCCTACCTGCTCGTGCTGTTCGCCGTCACGTTCATCGACGCGGTGATCCACAACGGCTACTTCGTGCTGGCCGGCGGGTTCCTCGGCAGCAAGACGGTCGGCATCAAGCCGGAGTGGATCATGCCGGTGATGAGCATCGGCCAGGTGGCCGAGATCCTCACGATGGCCATCCTCGGCGGCGTGCTCGCCCGGCTCGGCTGGAAGACGACGATGATTCTCGGCATTCTCGGCCATGCCGTGCGGTTCGCGGTGTTCGCCTTCATGCCGCAAAACCAGGCCCTGATCATCGCCGTGCAGGTGCTCCACGGCATCTGCTACGCGTTCTTCTTCGCGACGCTCTACATCTTCATCGACGCCGCCTTCCCGAAGGACGTGCGGAGCAGCGCCCAGAGCCTGTTCAATCTCCTCGTCCTGGGCCTCGGCGACCTCGCTGCCAAGTGGCTCTTCATCCCGCTCCAGACACGGCTCACCGCCGCCGACGGCACGGTCGAGTACCGGCAACTGTTTCTCGTTCCCGCGTGCATGGCGCTGGCCGCGGCCGCGATCCTGCTCGTGGCCTTCTGGCCGCCGCGATGGCTGGCCAGCGGCGCGGAGGTGGAGGACGACCTGGAGACGGAGCCCGGCGCCGTCGCCTGACCGCGTCTCCGGACCGGTCCCACCCGCCCGAGACCACGTTCGCCGCCCGGCCGAAACGGTCTTGTGGACGTCCGCCCACCGTTCCTATCCTCCCGACCCAACGCGGGCGGCGGGCCCGCAGTCGCCGGAGGAGGTGAGCCCATGGCCGTGACGCTCGAAACCCTGGCCGCCCACGTCGGCGGAACGCTGGTCGGCACGACGCCGCCCGACGGAATCGTCATCCACGACGCCACGACGCTGGAACGGGCCTGCCCCGACCACGTCACGCTCGTCGATCACGCCGACAAGCTGCATCTGCTGGCCAGGAGCCGGGCCGGCGCGGTGATCGTGCCCCGCGGCTGCGGCGCGATCGATCGACCCTCGATCGAGGTCGCCGACGTGCACGCCGCGTTCGCATCGGTGATCACGCTGCTGCGGCCCCCACGGCCGCGGGTGAGGGGCGGCGTCAGCCCGCAGGCGGCCGTCGATCCATCCGCACGTCTCGGCGCCGACGTGGACGTTCATCCGTTCGCGGTCGTCGGGGCCGACGTCGAGATCGGCGCGGGTGCGACGATCCACGCGGGCGTGCGGATCATGCCCGGCTGCCGGATCGGGCCCGGCACGGAGATCTTTCCGGGTGCCGTGCTGTACGACGACACGCTCGTGGGTGAACGCTGCATCATCCACGCGAACGCCGTGCTCGGCGGCTACGGGTTCGGCTACAAGCCGACCGGCGACGGCTACCGGCTGTCGGCGCAGCTGGGATGGGTGGAGATCGGCGACGACGTGGAGATCGGTGCGGGCACGACGATCGACCGCGGCACCTATGGGCCGACGGTGATCGGTGACGGCACCAAGCTCGACAACCTCGTGATGATCGCCCACAACGTCCGCCTCGGCCGCCACAACATGATCTGCTCGCAGGTGGGCGTGGCGGGGAGCACGACGACCGGCGACTGGGTCGTGATGGCCGGGCAGGTGGGCGTCCGCGACCACGTGCACATCGGCGACCGGGCGGTGCTCGGGGCGCGGTCCGGGGTGTCCAACGACGTCGAGCCGGGCAAGACGGTGCTCGGGGAGCCGGCGATCGACCTGCGGGATCGCAAGCTGCAACTGGCCACCATGTCGAAACTGCCCGAGATGCGCAAGGACCTCAAGCAGCTGACCGCCCGACTCGACGCGCTCGAGCGTGGTCGGGGCGACGTCGGCGCCGAGGCGGCGTGAGGGAGGACGGGACATGGAGTCACGTCGGGACGAGGGTCCGCTCGCCGGTGAAACGATCGGCATCCTCGCAGGCTGGGGACGGTATCCGGTGGCGGTCGCCGAGGCGATCCGCCGCGGCGGCGGCCGGACGGCCATCCTGTCGATCCGCGGCCATGCCGACGCCGACCTCGAGGCGGTGGCCGACCGCTACGGCACCATCGGTGTCGCCGAGATCGGCGGCGCGATCGGCTTCTTCCGCAGCCACGGCGTCGCGCGGGCGACGATGGCCGGCAAGATTCACAAGCGGCACCTCTTCGCACGGGGTGCGTGGCGTTCCGTCCTGCCCGACTGGACCGGGCTCAAGACGTTCTGGCCCCACGTGGTCTCGCGCCGACGCGACAATCGCGACGACTCGCTGTTGGGGGCGATCGCATCCGCGTTCGACCGTGGCGGGGTGCGGATCTGCCCGGCCACCGATTTCGCGCCGGAGTTGCTGGCCGCGGGGGGCGTGTTCGCCGGACGGCCGCTCGCCCCTTCCGAGGAGCAGGACGTCGCGTTCGGCTGGCAGTTGGCCAAACAGCTCGGTCGCCTCGACATCGGCCAGACGGTCGTCGTGAAGCGCCGGGCCCCGCTGGCGCTGGAGGCCATCGAGGGCACCGACGAATGCATCCGCCGTGCGGGCCAGCTCTGTCCGACCGGTGGCATGGTCGTGGTGAAGGTGGCCAAGCCGCAGCAGGACCTGCGATTCGACATGCCGACCATCGGCGTGGGCACGCTGGAGACGCTGGCGGGCGTCGGCGCGCGGGTGCTGGCCATCGAGGCCGGCCGGACGATCCTCATCGATGGCGAACGGGTGGCGGACGTCGCGATGGCGGCGGGGATCACGATCGCCAGCTTCTTCGATGCCGGGGGGCTGCCGGCGGGCGTCGGGGCGGCCCGGGCCGCCTGAACCCGCTGCCGTCATCCCGTTCCGCGGCCGTGGCGGCCGTATACTCGTTTCCACGATGCGCCGCTCCGGCTGTCTCGCCCTGCTCTTCGTCCTCGTGGCGTGCTCGCACGCCACGGCGGCACCCCCGCCGACGGGCGTCGATCTCGCCATCGACCTCGGCGTGCGGATCCCGCCCGCCCAGACGCATCACATGGGCCGCGAGATCGCCCAGACGATGCACTACACGGGCGCGCCGTGGCTGGTGCGCGAGAGCCGGCAGCGTGAGGAAGATTGCCGGATGCTCGTCGAGGCGCTGCGCATCAAGCCCGGGCAGGTGCTGTGCGACATGGGCTGCGGCAACGGCTTCTACACGCTGGAGCTGGCCCGGCGTGTCGGGCCGCGCGGCGTCGTCTATGCGGTGGATGTGCAGCCCGAGATGCTCCACATGCTCGCGGAGCGGCTCGCCCGCGAAGGCATCCGGAACGTGCGGCCGATCCTCGGCACGCCGATCGATCCACGGCTGCCGGAGGGCGAACTCGATCTCGTGCTGTGCGTGGATGTGTACCACGAGTTCTCTCATCCCGAGGCGATGCTCCAGCGGATCCGGAGGAGCCTGGCGCCGGAGGGCCGGCTGGTGCTCGCCGAGTTTCGGGGGGAGGATCCCGCCGTGCCGATCAAACCGCTCCATAAGATGACGAAGGCCCAGGTGCGGGCCGAACTGGAGCCGGCCGGTTTCGTGCTCGCCCGGGAGTTCGACCGCCTTCCCTGGCAGCATCTGCTGTTTTTCGAGGCCGGCGGCGACGGACCCGATCGGCCCGAACCGGACCCGCAGCCCTGATGGGTCCGGCCGCCCGGTCCAGCGGACCGGCGGATGGGGCGGCGGGCAATTGGGCGTTTTGCGGCCGATTTTTGGGAATCTGGGGGAGCCGGAACCGCTGAAAGAATCCGTTTTCGGGCCGTGGCGAAAACTTGCTTTGCGGCGAGGGCCGGACGATACTCAAGGCTCGTATCGGCGGGGTTGAGGCGTTTGGGCCCTGCTCATGTCCGTGCGGCTGGGAAGCGTCGTGATGGCGGTCGTGCCGAGCAATTTCCAAGGTGCTGCGTCAGCGGCGCGTGATCCACGCGGCGGTGCGCTCGATCCGGTCGTGGGCGACCGTGGAGCGTCGGCCGCGGCCGATGGCCCCGGTGCCAACTGGGTCCTCGGCGGCAACGCGGCCATGCGGAGAATCGCCCGGTCGATCGAGCGCGCCGCGGAAGTCGAGTGCACCGTGCTCGTCTCGGGAGAGACCGGCACTGGCAAGGAACTCTGGGCGCGGCTGCTGCACCGCAGCGGGCCCCGCCGCAACAAGATCTTCGTTCCGGTGAACTGCGCGGCGCTCACCCCGTCGCTCGCCGAGAGCCAGCTGTTCGGGCACGAGAAGGGCGCGTTCACCGGCGCCGCCGGCCGGTCGCTGGGCATCTTTCGGGCCGCGCAGGGCGGAGTGGTGTTTCTCGACGAGATCGGGGAGATGCCGGCGGAACTGCAGCCGAAGTTGCTGCGGGTGCTGCAGCAGCGGGAAGTGCTGCCCGTCGGTGCGACCGCGCCGGTGCCGATCGACGTGCAGGTCGTCGCGGCCACCAACCGCGACTTGGAGGAGGAGGTCGAAAAGGGGACCTTCCGCGAGGATCTGTACTACCGCCTCAACATGATCGAACTCAAGGTCCCGGCGCTGCGGGAACGCAGCGAGGACATCCCGGAGTTCATCGAGTTCTTCTCGCGGCAGTTCGCCGAGCGGTACCGGCTTCCGGTGTGGCGACCGTCCGCAGAGCAGCTTGCCGAATTCTGCGCGTTCGAGTGGCCTGGAAACGTGCGGCAACTCGCCCACGTCATCGAGCAGGCCTACGTCCTGCAGATCGAGCCGCAACTGCCCGAACGAGGCCGTGGCAGGCAGGAGGCGTCCTCCGGACGGCTGCCCTGTCTCGACCTCGGCAAACTGCGGCAGCAGGCGATCAAGCAGGCCCTTGAAATCACCCGCGGCCACAAGGCCCGGGCGGCCAAGCTGCTCGGTGTGCACGCGAACACGATGACGCGGCTGCTCCGCGAGGCCGACTGAGGCGAAGGTTGGGCTTCCGGCCGTGCCTACAGCCGGCAGGTGCCGTCGTGACAGCCGCCGGAGAGCCGCATCCGGTTGCGGGCCACGAGACGGTAGAGCCAGTTCCAGGCGGGCAGGCTCCCCGGGATGTGGAGCAACAAGGCCAGCGGCCACATGAGCGGCAGCCGTCGCGACAGGTAGCGCATCGCCGCTGCGCCGCCCCGGGCCCTGCCCGAGGTGTCCACGACGACCATCTCCTCGAGCAGGCGGTCGCGGGAGAGTTCGGGGAAATCCCGGCTCACGCGGGCGTCGTGGAGGGACACGAAGTCGAGCGCGTGGCGGAGGTCGACGGTCCGCAGGTTGGCGACTCTGCGTCGGCAGAAGCCGCATTCGCCGTCGTACAGGACGGTGTCGCGGGCGGGCTTCGTGCGGGTGACGGTCATGGCGGCTTGGGCGGCTTGCGTGTCACGGGCGCGTCTCCCGCATTCTAGGCGCGGGGCACGGCCGCGGCGGTGACCGGGGCCGATCAATGCGGCTTCGGCAGGCCGTTCACGGACTTCAGCGGCAGCGATCCGAAGTTCAGCAGCGTCACCGCCCCCGCGGAAATCAGCGTCCAGGGAGCCCAGTCCGGCGCCACGAACACCCGCGGACCACCATTGCCGTCGAGCGGCAGGACGACGGCCGAATCGATGAGCAGCAGCTCCAGTCCGACCACGCAGGCGAAGACACCCGCGGCGATGAAAAAACTTTTCCACATGGGAGTGCGTGCGACCCTTCCGCCACGGCCCGCCGACCGCGGGCCGCCGCCAGTGCTATCGGCGGGCGGATGCCGCCGACACGAGGGCCGAGGGAGGCGGGGCAGGGTGGAGCGGTCGTGGCGGTCGCGCCGGGCCGGGCGCGTCGCGGCTCGATCGGCGGATCATTCCGCCATGTCGCCCGCGGGCCGCAGCGGTTCGGCCGCGTCGGGCGTCGCGCGGGCCACGCGGCACCCGGCGTCGGTCCCGGGCACGAGCTGCGGGCTCGCCGTCGCCGACTCCACGATCGCACGCAGCTCGCCACCGTCGATCACTTCGCTCTCGATGAGCCTCCGTGTCACGGCCTCGAGGGCCGCCCGGCGGGTCTCCAGGATCCTGCGGACCTCCTCGATCGAGCGGTCGATGATGCCCCGCACCTGTTCGTCGATTTCGCGGGCCGTCTGCTCGCTGTGGCTCCTGGCCGCCGGAAGATCGGCACCGGCGGCGGCGAGAAACGGCGACCGCGGGCTCTCGCGGTAGGTGACCCGGCCGAGCCGGCTCATGCCGTAGTCCATCACCATCGCCCGGGCGATCTCGCTCGCCCGCTCGAGATCGTTCTGGGCGCCCGTCGAGACGTCGGCGTACACCATCTCCTCGGCGATCGTGCCGGCGAGCAGCACCTGGATGCGGCTCTCGAGTTCGCTCTGCGTCATGAGGTAGCGGTCGTCCTCCGGCCGCTGCATGGTGTAGCCGAGCGCGGCGAGGCCCCGGGGGATGATCGACACCTTGTGCACCGGATCGGTGTTGGGCAGCGAGAAGGCGACGAGCGCATGGGCGGCCTCGTGGTAGGCGACCCGCTTCTTCTCGTCCTCGTGAATCACCCGTTTCTTCTTCTCCAGGCCGGCCGTCACCCGCTCCACGCCCTCGTTGAATTCCTCCATGCCGACCGACGTCTTGTTGTTGCGGGCGGCGAGGAGGGCGGCCTCGTTGACGAGGTTCGCCAGATCGGCTCCACAGAACCCGGACGTGATGCGGGCCACCTGCTCGAGGTTCACCGATGGATTGAGCTTCACGTCGGCCACGTGGACTTTCAGGATCGCCTCCCGACCGCGGACGTCGGGTCGATCGACGAGCACGTGCCGGTCGAACCGGCCGGGACGCAGCAGCGCCGGATCGAGCGTCTCCGGGCGATTCGTGGCCGCCATCACGATGACGCCGGAGTTCGATCCGAACCCGTCCATCTCGACGAGCAGGGCGTTGAGCGTCTGCTCCCGCTCGTCGTGGCCGCCGACCACGCTCGTGCCGCGGGTTTTTCCCAGGGCGTCGAGCTCGTCGATGAAGATGATGCACGGCGCCTTCGCTTCCGCCTGCTGGAACATGTCGCGCACCCGCGCTGCACCGACACCCACGAACATCTCCACGAAATCGCTGCCCGAGAGGCCGAAGAAGGGCACGCCCGCCTCCCCGGCGATCGCCTTGGCGAGCAGGGTCTTGCCGGTGCCCGGAGGGCCGACCAGCAGCACGCCCTTGGGGATGTGCCCGCCGAGGACCTGGTATTTTTCCGGGCTCCGCAGGAACTCGACGACCTCGCGGAGCTCCTCCACCGCCTCGTCGATGCCGGCGACGTCGTCGAAGGTGATGCCGAGGTCTTCCTGCGCGTACATCTTGCCGCGGCTGCGGCCGAAGGCCATCGGGCTGCCGGCCCCGCCGAGTCGCCGCATCATCAGGAAGAACAGCACCCCGAAGAGTCCCGTCACGAACAGCATCGGCAGCCAGTTCCGCCACGGGCTCGGGGCCTCCTCGTACCGGAACGGCACGCCATGCTCCGCGAGCAGTTTCGACAACTGCCCCTCCGAGTTTTCGCTCGGCAGCTTCGCGGTGCGGAACCGGCGGCGGCCCCCCGCCGGGGCGGATGCCGATGGCTTGGTTTCGGTGGCCACCTCGCGCAGCGTTCCGGAGACCTGGAAGGCCCCGATCACCACGTCGGCGAGATCGGCGTAGACGGCCGCGGGCCGGCCGGGAACGGCCGGCACCTCGATCGCCCGGTCTCGTTCCGCCTTCCCCGCCGCGTCCCGGGCGGAGGCCCGGATGAGCCGCTCGAGGTCACTGTAGGACAGTTCGACCTCGGGATTCGCCGTGAGCAGGCTGAGGGCGAACAGCCCGGCCACGCCGACGGCGATCAGCGACCAGACGGCGTTCGATCCGCCGAATGGCGGCCGGCGATCCGCAGACCGCTTGGGGAGCGTGTGTTTCGCAGGCATGGGAGTTCCATCGTATGCCGCTCGACACGTCGGGACAATTCGCCATGGCCGATCGCACGAGATGGAACTCCGAGCCGTAAAAAACTACACTTTCGCCGAGCGCTCATCGCCTGCCGGACGCCGCATGGATCATTCCCCACCCGCCCACCCGTCCCCCGCCGGCGGTAGCCCCCACGGCCTGAACGTGGCCGTTCTCGGTTCGACGGGGAGCGTCGGCACGAGCACGCTCGACGTCGTGGCCGCCTCGGAGGGGCGGCTCCGCGCCTGGCTGCTGGCGGCGCATCGCAACACGCACCGGCTCGTCGAGCAGGCACGCGCGTTTCGGCCGTGCCACGTGGTGGTGACGGATCCCGCTGCGGCGGGGGGGCTCGATCCGGCCGACCTGCCGCCCGGCACGCGGCTGGCCGTGGGCGCCGAGGCGCTCGCGGACCTCGTGCAGGCGCCCGAGGTCGATCGCGTGGTGGCCGCCATTGCCGGGGCCGCCGGCCTCGACAGCACCTGGGCGGCCGTGGCGGCCGGCAAGACGGTCGCGCTGGCCAACAAGGAGACGCTGGTGATGGCCGGCCCGCTCGTCATGGAGTTGGCCGCCCGGACCGGCGCCCGGATCCTTCCCGTGGACAGCGAGCACTCCGCGATCCATCAGGCGCTCCGATCGGGCACGGCCGCCGAGGTCGAGCGGATCGTGCTCACCGCCAGTGGCGGCCCGTTCCGCACCTGGTCGGCCGCGGCGCTGGCCGCCGCCACACCGGCCGAGGCGCTGCGGCATCCGACCTGGTCGATGGGCCGCAAGATCACGATCGATTCGGCCACCATGATGAACAAGGCGCTCGAGCTCATCGAAGCCCGCTGGCTGTTCGGGCTGCCGGCCGACCGGCTGGCCGTGCTCGTGCATCCGCAGTCGATCGTCCACTCGCTCGTCGAGTTCGTCGATGGCTCCGTGATCGCGCAGTTGAGTCCGCCCGACATGAAGCTGCCGATCCAGTACGCCCTCCTGTATCCGGATCGGATGCCCGGGCCGGCGCGGCGATTCGACTTCACCAAGGCGGCGCAACTCGACTTCGAGCCCCCGGATCCGATCCGGTTTCCGGCGGTGCGGCTGGGCCACGAGGCGGCCGCCCGCGGCGGCACGGCGGGCACCGTCCTCAACGCGGCCAACGAACAGGCGGTGCGCGGGTTTCTCGACGGGGAACTCGCCTTCACGGATATCGCGGTCGTTTGCGAACGGCTGCTGGACGAGCACCCGTTTCAGGCAGAGCCCACCCTCGACGAGGTCCGTCGTCTTGATCACTGGGCACGACAGGAGGTGGTCAAGTGGGCGTGTGTTTGATGGCGACGACGTGGCTCGTGGCGACGACGTGGCTCGTGGCGACGACGTGGCTCGTGGCGACGACGTGGCTGGAATGGATCGTGCAGCCGGCGAACTGGTGGGTGATCCTTCAGGTGGCGCTCGGCCTCGGATTCGTGATCTTCGTCCACGAACTGGGGCACTTCCTCGTCGCCAAGGCCTGTGGCGTGAAGTGCGAGAAGTTCTTCCTCGGTTTCGACGTCGGGGGGCTCAAACTCGCGAGCGTGAAATGGGGTGAGACCGAGTACGGCATCGGGGCGCTCCCGCTCGGTGGCTACGTGAAGATGCTCGGTCAGGACGACAACCCCGCCGCCGCGGCGCGGGAGGCGGAACGGGCCCGCGGCGTGCTCGAGTCGGGAGACCTGCCGCCGGAACCGACGTCGGGACCGCATCCGGCCTGGGACCCGCGCAGCTATCCCGCCCAGAGCGTGCCGGAGCGCATGGCGATCATCTCCGCCGGCGTGATCATGAACGTGATCTTCGCCATCCTGATGGCGTCGTGGGCGTTCGGGCTCGGCGTGCGCGAGCTCACCTGCCAGGTGTCGGGCGTGCGACCCGGCGGCGCCGCGTGGCGGGCAGGGCTGCGGACCGGCGACGAGATCACGGCGATCGGAGCCGTGCGGAATCCGATCTTCTCCGACCTTCAGAAGGGCGTGACGCTCGGCGACGTGAGCAAGGGAGTCGAGTTCACGATCCATCGACCGGGCGACGATTCGACCCGCACGCTCCTGCTGCGCCCGGATACCGACCTGGGCGTGCCGACCGTCGGCGTGACGAGTCCGTTCTCCCTGACGCTGCCGTCGGATCTGAAGGCCGGCCTCCCCGGCGCCGCCGGCCGGGCCCAGCCGCCGCTCGCCGCGGGCGACACGATCCGCGCCGTGGACGGCCGGCCGATCACGACCTACGCCGAGTTGATCGCCGCCCTGTCCGCACGGTCCGACCAGGCGGTGAAGATCACCGTCGCGCGGGGTGGTGGATCGGCGCCCGTCGAGGTGGAAGTGCTCCCACAGCCGCTGCGGACGACCGGCCTCGTGATGACGCCGCTGCCGGTGAAGGCCGTGCAGGAAGACTCGCCTGCGGCCCGCGCCGGCATCCTGCCCGGCGATCGACTGGTGGCGATCGACGGCGACGCGGTGGGCGATCCACTCTCGCTCGACGACGTGCTGCGGCGTCGCGCGGGGAAACCCGTGAAGCTCGACGTGGTCAGGGCCGGAGGCGAGCGGCTGGTGGTCGAGGTGGAGCCGCGGGCGGTCGATTGGCTCGAGGAGTCGCGCTGGCCCACGAGTCCGGTGGCGATCTCGGCGCTCGGCGTGGCGCTCGGCGTCGATGCCCTGGTGGCCGCCGTGACGCCCGACAGCCCGGCGTCGCGGGCAGGCATCATGCCGGGTGAACGCGTCGTCCGGGTGCGGTTCGTGATGCCCGATCGCGCGGCCGAAGAGGCGGATCGGGGTCTGGAGCTGTCGGCCGACGCCCCCAGTTGGCCGTACGTGATGGCGGCCCTGCAGCAGGTTGACGACGGCACCACTCTCGAGCTCGTGGTCGAGGGCCGGGACGGGGCGCGGCGCGATGTCGCGCTCGGGTTCTCCACCGAGCCGGACCGTTTCGTGGTCGATCGGGGACTGCTGTTCGAGCCCGTGTACCGGATGGTGCGGGCCGGCTCGATCGGCGAGGCGCTGCGGCTCGGTTTCGGCCGGGCGATCGACGACCTGTCGCTGGTGTACAAGTTTCTCCACAAGCTGTTCTTCAATCAGATCAGCCCCCGGCTGCTGGGCGGCCCGATCGAGATCGCCAAACAGGCCGGCAAGTCGGCCGAAGAGGGATTCAGCCGCTTCCTGCTGTTTTTGACGATGCTGAGCGCGAATCTGGCGGTCGTGAACTTCCTCCCCATCCCCGTTCTCGACGGCGGGCATATGGTGTTCCTGGCGTATGAATGGCTGCGTGGCAAGCCGCCGAGCGAGGGCGTGGTGGCGGTGCTCTCGTACCTCGGGCTCGCGATCATTCTCACGCTCATGATGTTCGTCTTCGGACTCGACCTCGGCCTGATACCGCGGCGGTAGCGTTGCCATGAACACCACCGAGGACACGGCCGGACGCGTCGCGGAGTTCGGCCCGGGCCTCGTGCCGCCGGCCGGTGTGCGAGCGGTGGTGTTCGACGTCGTCGGCACGCTCGTCGAGCCGCATCCATCCGTGGCGGTGGCCTATCAGCGGGCGGCCGCCCGGCACGGCGTGGAGCGCGGCGTCGCGGAAATCGACGGCCTGTTTCGCGCCGCCTGGCGGAGACAGGAGGCGGTCGACGCGGCCGCGGCGACCCCGTTCGCCACCGACCGCGCCCGCGAGCGGGAGCGGTGGCGGGCGATCGTGCTCGACGTGTTTCCCGACGTGCCCGCCGCCGCGGCGATCTTCGACGAGCTGTGGGAGCATTTCGGCGGGCCGACCGCGTGGCGGCCGACGCATCACGGCCCCGCGCTCGTGCGGCAGGCCATCGACGCGGGGCTCACCGTGGCGCTCGCCAGCAACTTCGACGAGCGGCTGCTGGCGATCGCGGGCCATGTCGAGCCACTGTCGCTCGTGCCGCACGTGTTCGCCTCGTCGGAGCTCGGCTGGCGGAAGCCGGCGCCGGAGTTCTTCCGCAGCGTCGAGCGGCGGCTGGGCTTCGGGCCGCCGCAGTTGCTCCTCGTGGGCGACGACCCCGAGCTCGACCTCGCGGCGGGCCGTCGCGCCGGCTGGCACGTGCGCGGCGTGTAAGGTGGCCACTGTCTTGATCGTCGGCATTCACGCGCGATCACCGGCTCGGGACCGGCCGTGCCCTCTCGCTGGACGTTCGCTGCGGGCCTCCAGCCCTCGCTCACTGCGTGTCCGCTCGCTTCGCCATCCATGGCTGCGCTCGCTCCCACAGCCCGCTCGAGGGCAACGGCCGGCCCCGAGCCTCCCTCAACGGGTTGCGACGTGCCGACGGAGCCCGAAGTCGGGGCGGGCGAGGTGATCGTTACACCGCTGCCAGGGCGCTCTTGGCCACTTCGAGGCACTCGCGGATGTCGGCGAGCGGGTCCTTCGGGTTTTCCTCGTACTCGAGCGACAGGGCGCCGTCGGCCGGGAACTGTACCTGCTCGAGCGCGGCGAACACCGCGGGCACGTCGAGGTGTCCCTTGCCGAGGATCACGCCCTTCGTCTTGTCCTGCTGATCCTGGAAGTCCTTCAAGTGCACGCCGTAGAGCCGGCCCTTCAGGAGCCGGATCACCTCCACGGGGTTCTCGCCAGAGCGGATGAAGTGGCCGAGGTCGGCGCACGCGCCGATCCGCGAGTCGTGCTTCTCGATCGCCTTCAGCACGTCGACCACCTTGTTGTAGCGGTGCTTGGGGCCGTGGTTGTGGATCGCGATCCGGATGTCGAACTCCTTCACCAGTTCATCGAGGCTGGCGAACGCCTCGGGCGTGGGATCGGCGGAGAGAATCCGGATGCCAGCCGCCTTGGCGAACTCGAACACTTTGCGATTGGCAGCGGCGTCGGCGCCGAAGCCGTTGACGCCGTGGGCGCTGATCGTGAGCCCGAGATCGGCGAGCTTCTTGTTCATGGCGGCGATCTGCTCGGGGGTCGAGTTGAGCGGGTACATGCCGGGATAGAACTCGACGAATCGGAACCCGATCTCGCGGGCGTGCCGCAGGGCCTCGTCGACGGGATAGCCGCGGAGCGAGTAGAGCTGGATGCCGAGGTTGAGGTCGCCTGCGTCGGCGCGGGCGGTGCCTGGCACTGCGCAGGCCGCGGTGAGGCCGGCAGCGGCGGAGAGGAAGTCGCGGCGGGGGAGTTTGACCGTCGTCATCTCGGAACCTTTCGGCAAGG
>Ga0214917_10000225_pt1 | contig 72269 bp, 91 predicted proteins | sample LL_1208_BB_MetaG_FD_177983 | JGI IMG/M metagenome (GOLD analysis project Ga0214917, IMG submission 177983) | Freshwater microbial communities from Lake Lanier, Atlanta, Georgia, United States - LL_1208_BB | ecosystem: Environmental > Aquatic > Freshwater > Lake | place: USA: Georgia | collected... | reverse complement strand
ATATTGACTTTAGTTCGGAGTTATAAATGAATAAGTATAAAAAAATAATGTTTGGTGATAAAATAAACGACCGAGCTGTTCTGCGTATTTATGACAATGCCGTTATTCCGTTCGACCCAGCCAACACCGACTACCAAACCTATCTGAAATGGCTGGCCGAAGGTAACGAGCCGCTTCCTGCGGACGAGCCCACTGAGGCAACATCATGAGTGTATCTGTTCACGGCACAAACGGCTTAACCTTCAATGACGGCAGTGTGCAGAAGACCTCTGCGTTGACGGGTTTTCGCAATCGCATCATCAATGGCGACATGCGGATCGACCAAAGGAATGCTGGATCTGCAATTAGCGTAACAACACCAAGTCAAGCCACAACATTTGTTGTAGATAGAATGAATGTATTTGCAAATGGTACTGGGACATTTTCTGCGCAAAGATCGACGACAGCTCCAGACGGATTTACTAACAGCATAGTAATAACAGTAACTACTGCTGATACATCAATTACTACAACGGATCATTACGCAATACGCCAGAGGCTCGAGGGGTATAATATAAGCGACCTATGTCTTGGAACACTGTCTGCAAAACCATTTACTATTTCTTTTTGGGCAAGGTCAAGCATAGTTGGTACATACAGCGTTGGGATTACTAATTTTAATGGAACAGGTACAGATAAAACATATACATCAGATTATACCATAAATACTGCAAATACGTGGGAACAAAAAACTATTAACATTCCTGCAGTAACTTCAGGATCATGGGGAACAGGGGCAAATTGTGGTATGGAGTTATTTTTTTGTTTAGCTGCAGGATCGTCATACACTGGAACTCCAAATGTATGGGCAAGCAGTCCAAACTATTATATCGGATCAATAAATAATACTACAAGTCTAATTGGAACAAACGGAGCCACCTTCTACATCACAGGAGTCCAACTTGAAGCAGGCTCAACCGCCACCGAGTTCGAGCGCAGACCGTATGGGACTGAGTTGGCGTTGTGTCAGAGATATTACTGGACGGGTAATCTACCTATTATGAGAAACTTTACAGGCGGAACTATTGCGGTTTCATCTTCAATAGGATTGCCAGTTACAATGAGGACTACTCCGTCAACCGTTACAATAGGAAGCGGAACTCTTGAGACAGCGTACAGCTCTGCAATATCCGCTTATTCCTCCGGTATTACTTCAGGGCAAGCGTACACTCCAGGCGTAGCAACAGCTTCTGCAGAGTTATAATATGAAAACGTATATTCTTAATAACGACGGTTTATTTGCCCAACTTGTTATTGACGGCGTAAGTACACAAGTATGGCATAATGTGGAGAATAATCAGGAATACCTGCAGTGGCTGTCGGAGGGTAATCAACCCTTACCCGCGGACGGAACAGCACTAAAACCGGCCTCAGAGCAGGGGACGGCCAATCCTTAAAATGTTGTTGATCTGTATATTATTACTGGCAGAATAGTGACAATACACATGACCCCGGCCAACCCTCCCTTTATACAGGAAACCATCGATTTTGTTAAAGTGATGCTTCCTTATTGCCAGGACCCGGAGCAGACCGTCCAGTGGCACATGAACCACATGGCGCTTGTTTTGGATAGGGACACCAACAAGCACAAAGCCGTCCAAGGTGTGACTCTGTTCCGTCGAGTCGAGGATCCTGATCAGGCCCGGAACCGCTGGGTACATAACCCTGAAGGCAAACTCCTTTGGGTGGACTGGACGGTCAGTCTCTTGCATGGCGGTTTGGGTCGTATGATCCGGCCTGTTTTTGAAAATCTTGGAAGACCCACTCACGTTGGTTTTTCGAGGCACAAGCATTTTGACCGCATGTCAATTTACCCGGTCTCGTTCTTTGACCGGTTGGCCAGGATGGGGCTGTAATATGGGTAAGAAAAGTCCTCCGAAACCACCGGAATTACAATCGCCAAAGCTTTCCCAGATAGACCTGGAAAAGCTGGGGCAGTTGATGAACCTCGATCTGAACGATCTTGGTTCCTACCTCAATGCGTACCCGGACTTCATGCAACAACAGAGCGTCCTGGGGGATCTTCAGGGCTTCTCAAACGCGGCCAATAAATCAGCGCAAGATACCCTTGAGGGGGTTGCCCCTGGGGTTATGGACAATCTTAAATCCGCGGCGGATACGGTCTCGGCTCAAATGCGGGGTGAAATCCCCCAGGACGTGGAGGATCAATTGTTTGGAAGCGCGGCCTTTAGGGATTTCTCCTCCGGCGCAGGGTCTTCCAGCCAACGGGCAAGGAATCTTACCGCCCGTGACTTTGGAACCACCACGATGGATCTTAAGAACGCCGGTCTTAATAATTATCAAACTCTTTTAGGCGACGCCAATGCCTTGACCCCGGTCAAGCCCACAGATCTTATGTTCAGCCCGGCGGATGTCCTAGCCCGGCAGGATGCAAATACCGCGATATCCAATCAGGAGGTTGCGTTTAACACGAACCTTACGAATTACACGACCACCTACAACAACGACATTGAGAACCAACAGCGGTACTACAATACCGGCATCAAGAACGAACAGGCTATCTACGACACCAACACGGCGAACACCAACGCCATGAACAAATACAACTACGATTTGATGAAGTATCAGATGAAAGGAAGCAGCGGTCTTGGGAGTCTTATCGGTGGCGGTCTGGGGGCTATTGCGGGTTCTTTCATTGCTCCGGGAATCGGTACAATGGCAGGAGCCAAGATTGGTTCTGGTTTGGGTGGTGGCATTGAAGGTGCAGTCAGTGGTCAGGGTTTTGGCGGGTTGGCCAGCGGTTTGCTCTCTGGGGTGTCAGCCTTGGGTGGTATTGGGGGAGGCGCGGCCGGCTCTTCGAGTGGATTGGGTGGAATGGGGAATCTTTTTGGCGGGATTTTTGGTGGAGGCAATGGAGCGAGCGGAGGAGGCATGGGTGGATCTTCGTCTTTTGGCGCGACCCCTATCCCAAAGGCTGGCGGGCTTGGTGGCGGCGGAGCCGGCAGCTTCAATCCGTTTGCTCCTTCTGCACCTTGGTCAAGAGGTTACGGGCAACCCTCAATATTTGGGAGGTAATTTATGGCCTTAGGATCAGCAAACAAACAGCAGATGGCGCCGTCTCAATTCGTCGGCAGCGGAGTCAATCCCGACGGTTTATTCCGTCCTGGCAACTATAGCGCTCAAAACTTCGACGGGAGTTTATTCCGACCTCAGGAGACCATGCCGTTGGTTCAGTCGCAAATGCAGCAGACCACGAAGGATAATGTAGCTCGTCAGGCTTTACAAGACGGTGAGTCCTGGGGCGTCTTGGAGCGGATGCAGAGTGTTCTTGAAAAGTCGCAGCCAAATCTCGAGCGGATCAAATACAACCGCTCGATAGACATGCAGTCGCTTTTGAATAACGAACTTAACACCATCAACGAGCTTTACTCCCGAGCTTACAAAGGCGACATGAATGCTCAAGAGCAGCTGACAAACTTTACATTCCGAAACGAGATTCTTGAAGGCGCCACACCCGAGCAATTTAATCAACTTAAACAAGCTCGTGACAGGGCACAGGCTTCAGTTTTGAACAGTACGATCCTGGCTTCCTCGCAGGCCGTTAAGAAAGACTTTGCGGTGATGGTTCAAAACCTTACCGCTGAAAATAACCCGGATAGCAAGTACGTGCAGGGTATTATCAGTGCTGCCGTGGTTGCCGCAAATTCACAAAACAGGGCTTTATCTGTTCAAGAACTAGAAGCGATGAGCACAGCTATTAACGGGTATAAAGCTAAGTACCCCAATACCAAAGCCGTCGACAGCAGTATTGTTGATGGCTTTAAGAAATCTATGGCGGGCGCGGACAAGCAGATGCTTAACGAACAGCTGTACGGTGATGGGAGACTTAATGCTATGCAGCTCAGTAAGTTGCAAAGCTCAACAGCGGACCTGCTAAAAGAGATTACTGACCCAGAAGTTCGAAAGCAGCTATTGTTCCAATACGCGCAAACTTTCCAAGCCTCAGGGGGAGATGCTTCAGGTTTATTGCGGTCAGTTATGGATATGAATAAGACCCCCGAGGAAAGAGCCGCTTCTGCTCAGGGTTCCGCGAAGTCAGAGTTATTGAACATTCTTAAGAAATAATATCTTAGACAATGCAACTTCAAGAAATCCTACAGAACGATAAGTTCAAGGGAATGGGCCCTGACGAGCAGGAGCAGGTTCTCAATCTTTACGAGCAGTCCGTACAAGATGAGGCTTTTGCCCCAGGGCAGCTCGACATGTCTAGGTATGTGCAAGCTCAAGAAGAAGTGCGAGCGGCCAAGGCAGCATTGAGTCTCCAGCCCGATCCAAGGTCTACCTTCCAAAGAATGAAGGACGAATTCGTGAACGGCATGGCCTCCTCAATGCAGGCGGCTAAAGCTCTTCGCGCGGTCAACGGTCTTGATACTCCCGAAGAAGCTGCCGCCGAGCTTGCTCAACAAGATAGAGAGCTTCAAGCCCAACCAAAAGCTCGTTCGATGCTTAAGTATCAAAAAGCCGGAGGTAGTGGTTGGGTTGCGCCGATTCTTAATATTTTTACCAACCCAGAAGCTGCGGCTCTTATTGCGGCTCAAGGTTTAGGTTCAAGCGTACCAGGCATGGCCCTGGGTGCTGCGGGTAGCATTGGCGCTAGAGCTGCGGGTGGAGGAAAAGAGGCCGTCCTGCTCTCTACTATGGCAGGTGTTGGTGCTGGATCAGCCTTCGTTGAGGGTGGATCAAAGATCTTGGAAGACTTGCGTGCGCAAGTCGGGGATCTTCAGAACACCGAAGCCGTAGCTGCTGTTCTTCGCGACCCAGCAAAAGTTCAAGAGATGAAGAACCGGGCGCTTGCTAGAGGAGTTACAGTCGGGGCATTTGATGCGGCTTCTGTGGCACTTCCTTCGGAAATGCTTTTCAAGACCGCTAAAGGTTTAAAGGGTTTGGCCGCTCGAGGTATTGGAGATGCGGCTCTACAAGGTATGTTGGGCGCGGCCGGTGAGGTTGCGGGCAGTGCGGCGATTGGAGAGAAGTCCGATCCGGCCGACGCCTGGGCTGAGTTCATTGGTGAAATGGTTCCTGGTATGGTTGAGCTTGGGCTTGGTGGAGCCCGTACTCTTATTCCTCAGACCGAACAAGCGGCGCAGGAAAAATCAAAAACCAACGCCATGTTTCCAAGTCAGACCAGCGCCCCCACGATTAAGACAGAAAGACAAAAGGGTCAGTTTGGGGAGCCGAGATTGCCCGCCGGGGCTGTAGCTAAAGGAGCTCAGAAAGCCGCCAATACTCCTGCTCCGTCGCTTCAACCGCTTAAAGATCGCGATGTTAATGATCTATTGAATGGATCCGATGTGGTTGAGGATGCGACTTTGGAAGAGGTCGGCGGCCCCGCTACAACTGGAACCCCAGAAGAGAATATGCCGAAGCCCAAGAGCAAGGGCGCCTTTACGTATCATGGTAGTGCATTTGGGCCTTTTGCGTCTGTTGCAGAATCTCTGGCAGAACAGCACGGGGTTAAACGTGGTGGTTACAAGGTGGCGACCAACCAGCAAGAAGATGAGGCTAACTTTGAATTTGATACGACAACTAACCCAGACGAAGCGGATCAGAAGAACATCGATGACTCCGACTTTGTGGTTGTTATTGGGAATGACGACACGCTCAAAAATGACGTGGGGCAAGCCCGGTCAAGGAACTACGCACTGGACCAGGGCAAAACCCTTATTGAGGGTCGAAGCGCGGACGTTTTAATCCCAAGAGTTCTGGAACACCTGAAGGCTAACCCGGACAAAACTAACTTTACTATCATAGGACCCCAGGACACGGCGGTTCGAACCACGGGTAAAAACAGGGAAGCCATCATCCGTGAAGCCACGGATACCGCACGCGAACTCTTTCAAACTCTTGGGTCTATCCCAAAGGATCAAGCCTCTCGGGATTTAAATACCGAAGCCGATGCCAGGCGAAAAGCCGCCGGCATGGACTATGCGCGATCGGCTTCCCCCGGAAGCATTATCGCCAGTGCTATTCCGGCCACCAGATACACCTCGCGGCAAGACAGCGCTCAGGAGCTTTTGTCTGCGTTTGACCCTGCCGTAGATCCAGCGGCCAATGATCGGGTTTTGGTGTTCGGCACCGATGTTAACGGCAACCACGACAAAGTTTACGGCCCGATTGCTCAACAGCTTGGGGCTAAAAAGGGGAAGACGGGAGCTAATGGGAGAACGTACGCGCTTCCGATATTTGATCCCAAATACAAAGGGCCGGAGGGCAAGAACAATAGGCAGGGGAAAGGGGAAACCTTCAACCCAAGATCCGCCAAGATTGAGATGCAAAGGTTCTTTGATTATGCAAAAGCCAACCCCGGAAAGGATTTCTGGCTCATGTTTGGGGCATACCCCAATACGTTTTCTGCAAGTCAGGAAAGGGCTGTGTTTGCCGGGACTAATATACCAGCCAACGTAAGATTTCTAAGCAGCACGGCCAACAATATATTCTCTGGTTCTACGGCTCCAAAAAGCAGGGTCAGCGTAAGCCGGGGCAAGAAATCCACGAGGAGTGCTTCAATCCCCAACGTGGATCGTGTGCTGGGTGAAGCCCAAGCTCTTGATCCAAATGATCCAGATAAAGACCTGTCTTTGGCCGACCGTATTCATAATAAAGGAAAGAAAGCTCTTAGGGGTATTATTCTAAGCGAGCGTCAGGCTCGCGAGCTCTTGTCAGCCGCCAATGCCGAAAAAGTCGAGCGCCGCCGGGAGATCGTTGGCACGCCAAAAAAGGGTAAGATATACAATCCGGCCGTTGCTCCTGGTGGGGTTACTAAACTCTCGTCCTTTCCGTTTACCGCTTTTGCAAACTCTAAGAAGGGGACTTTCCTTGTTCGGGTTAACGGGGTGTCCGAGATTGGGACCGAGGTAGATACTCAAACGGCCGCGGAGCTGGCACAGACCAATCCGCAAACCATTGAGGCCAAAAACGCGATTGGCCGGCAGTATCTTGTGGACCTCGACTATTTCTCTCCAGTAACGCCCGAGTATCGGAAAACCATTTCAAAGATTTACGAGCGTGAAACCGAAGCGGTAAAGCAAGCGAAGGCTGGCGGGCAGGTTAATGAGGCTGAGCCAGATAAACTACTCGCTCCGAGAGAAGAGGCCGCGCGGCCGATTGGGGCGCAGGTTAATTCAAGTTATATGAGTCAGGTTTTTAAAGGTGGACCCGCGCTTGCGAACGACTCTGTATCAGGCGTGCCGGTGCCTGCGGAGGACCTGGCCAAGCATATTGAGTCTGTGTTGTTCGACAATAACCCAGAACGTATGCGCACAAAATCAATGCCCGCGCTTAAGACTTTAACACCTCAGCAAGTGGCAACACTTCAGGATGCCTTAAACACCATAAACGCTTATAAACCAGAATCTAAACCAACCCAGACAAGTGTAAGGTTGCTAAAAGAAGCGCTTAACATTGTTAAGGATTACGCTGAAAACGAGAAGATTGCATCGGAAATGTATTTGGCTGTTCGCGACGAAAACACGTACGCGTTGAACCAGCCAGGCACGTACATGAAGATGCTGGCTAAAGCAATTGCCAGGGACCCTCGCGCAGGTTCTTTAGCGAACCTCAATCTTTTCTTGCCTTACATGGAGTCTTCCAAACCTACCAATGAGGCTCAACCCGCCAATATACCAATGCGTTACTCTATGCCGAAAGAGGCGTTGCGCTCCGGTTTACAAAATAACTACCCAAGAGGAACGACCACGCTACAACTCATTCAAGACGGTAAAAGAAGGAGTACTACACGCAGAGCCTTTGCAGGGGTAGGAGATATCATTACTTTTGAAAATGACCCTACAAAATACGTAGTAACTTCTGTTGTAGCTCCCGACCTGCAAACTCCAGAGGGTCGTACCGCTTGGGAAAATCTAGAGGGTTGGTCATTAAAGTATATTGACCGAGACCCAAAATTAAAAAGCCAAGTTTATAACCCGCAATCAGTTCAAACAATATTCGAAATCTACAAACCTAAAGACATTAAGTCAGTTGAACGGAGTTCTGGTTTAAGTGTAAGGCCAGACCAAGTTCAAACCTTTGCGAAAGGGGAACTTACGGGCTCAGTCAACCCAGTTGCGGCTAAGTTTACACCCGCGGATACCACAGGACTTACGGAAGAGGGCAGCCTAGAAAAACAGTTTAAACCCAACTCCCTTTATTTGTACGACAACAAGGGTCAGGTCCTGCGCGTGTTGCCGTTCTCATTTAGAAACCGTTTTATACCCAATGCAGGCGGAGTAAATATCGTGCCGGATACGGATGTTTTACACCCGACCACCTCTCTTAAAGCTTTCGATACTCGTGAGATGTCGGCTCAAAAAGCACTGACCCCGGAAGAACTCCGAGATATGAGCTGGGCCCAGGCTAAGGGTTTGCTTGGTGAAATCCCAAGCACCGACTGGAGAGGTAGGTTTGCGTTGGATGTGTCAGAAAAACTGGCCCGTGGCGAACCCGTAGTTATTGCAGATCAGGACACTATTCAGTTTGTGCGAGCGTACCCTGGCATCTTCACCGGCGTCGTCAGGCACGGCGACAGCATCATGGTCACCGAGATGAAAACAGCCTTCGGAATTGTAACATCCGAAGCTCCTGTAGCTGGATTATCAAAGGACTTTACAAGCGTATTTTACAGGCTCCTTCAGCCGTTCTTTGCGACCCAAGAAAACGAATTTAATAAAGAGATCGAACTAGGCACTAAGGAAGAAATTGCTGGGGGTGGGGTCGGCGTAGTTGGGGATACCGTTCCGGCTTTTAGCCCCACTGGAGAAACTATCCCGTCCGTAAATAAGCAGTTGAGTGAAGGTGAGCGAAGGTTTGAGGAAGGGCTTGCCGACGAATCTATCCCGGAAATAGAAACACAGAAGGGCGCGGGCGAGGTAGACAGAGGAATGGGTGGAGTGGCTTATAATAGGCTTCTTGAACCAGCCGAGGGGGCTAAGGAAGTTAAGTCTGCTAGGTTAAGCATGTTGATCTCGCCAGAAAAAGCTGAGCTGATCCGCAAAGCAGACCCCGAAGGCAAGTACGTTCGGATGATTGTTCTTCCAAGAATTTCCTATATTGCCAGAACGACGGGCAAAGAGATGCCTGTCACGACCAAAGATGGTTACGCAATCGTTACAGGAATTACAGATCCTCGCACGGGTGAGTACATGGGAGATAAAGCTCCGCTTCCACAGCGTCCGACAGATGAAGTAGCTTCCGAAGAAGAGAGTCTCCAAGCCGCTACCGCTGTAGCCGCAGAGCAGGATAAGCTGGGCCAATATATCTTTCTACCAAAGGATATTAGTATTCAGGATCTGGTAAGCACGTATCAGAATATATTAAGTACGATTAAGGATTCTAGCAGTCCTATTCTTGTTTCAAGGGATGTTCTGGAGTTTAACCAACAGCTTCAGGCGCTTCAAAATGTCGTTTCCTTTGATGCTACCGACGACGGATTTTACCTGACCGGGGTTTACGATAACTCTAAAGGTGAGTGGATTGGTCAGTTGCCTTATGGGGCAAGAAGAATGACTACTGGAGAGGTTGCAGCTCTATCGCGTGAACAAGCTATCGATCTTGGCAACAACATTAACGAATGGTTGCGGGAAAAGAGAGCAGCCAGTGTGGATACTCTTTCGTTGGATGACGTAACTTTCTCGGACGACGAAATTAAGAACCGAGTTCTCTTGCTTCAAGCCGTTGCTCAGTCCTACCTAGACGGATTCGGAAAGACGCGTGAGTCGTTAGAGAAGGGGCTCGCGAACATAATGAGCCTAAAGACAAGGGAGAAGCAGAACTATCTATTCCTGGAGAATGTCGAGTCTCGCTTCCAGCAGGCTATTAACGAGGGAGCTTTCGACGCCGATGAACTTCGTCTATTGCCGAGGCTCATTGAAGATGCGGTTAACGTATTTAATAGTGGTGTGGTGTACAGCCCGGTGGACGCCAACGATACGACCAAAGGCTGGAACGCGGGTGTCTCTAGGAAGTTCCCGAACACGTCGGGGCGGCCAAGAGAGCACTTCCTGAGTCGCGTAAAGAAAAGCGGTATCCCGGAGCAAGAGGCAAACAACCTGGTCGACAATCTTAATATCAATCAGACCGAGACTTTTAAGGATAGTGAGTTGATGCGCAGAGTGTTTATTGAAACCCTCTTAATGAGTAAGACTGCTGATGGCGCGAAACTCAACGCCGTGCTCAATAAGATTCTTTCTGAGTACGAAGACATGCGCGAACAGTTTGGCGATGAGTACTTAAACGAGTCTCGTCCTACAAATACGCTTTACGGTTTTGTGACTGCCTTGTCAGTTGAGGGCTATGGTGGCGTTGACGGTCTGGCAAAACGGGTAGTGGGTATTGCCGCTAACATGAAAATAAACGAGGTTTCCTTCGTCTCATTGGAAGGGACAACGGAAAAGGTCGAATCAAATGAAACAGAATCAAAGGCTATCGACGTTGCCTTCTTGCCGGACCAAAGCGGCAACGACTATGACGCCCAAAAAGATTTAGCAGGTGACTCATACGACACGGAGCTAGACAAATATGAAACACTACCAACCAAAGACAAACGCAGGAAAAAGTACGAAGCCTTTATCAATCAGATGGCTGAGTATAGGGAAGGACTTCCTTTCATTAGGCGGGCGGTTCATGACATTGTTATGCGCGAAGGGTTTGGATTTACTGCGGGTTATGTCCCTACTGTGTATCAAGGTGATGAAAAAGCCCAGCAGGGGTTGGTGTTCGGCAAAAGCAACGCCCAGTTGGATATTCTGTTTCCCACCGTCAAACTTAAAGAAGAATCGCAAATTGGTGATGCTGGAAAGGGTAAGGGCTTTCTCAGTGGCAAGCTCCTTAACTCGATATTCGGGGCACTGCCTGGCATTCCGTCCTCTTTCATTGAGCCGGCTGTTCTCGGTCAAATCGCCAAAGAACAATACGAAGGGATTCTTCAGGAGCTTGTACGCAACGACATGCAGGAGTTTGCGGATGCTGAAAAAGTACGTGAGGCGCTTCGGCAATATGAGCAGGAGATTGTTGATGAACAAAACCGGGCGGCTCAGCTGCGGAAGGACATTCGGCAGGCCGGAATTCCTATCGGCAACAAATCAACTCCAGAGACAAGGATAATCAACCTTGCCGCTAACCCAAAGCGAGTGGGGGCATTGCCGAAGACCCTTTTAAACATTCTCGCAAACAGCCCCATGGCGTCGTTAAAGGATGCGTCAGAACTTATCCTTAATCGGCTAAACCAAATCTACAAATTTAATGGCACCACAAGGGAGCAGTTATTCGAGCAACTGCTGGACCCGGTAGGTAAGTTTGACGGAACGCTAAGCCCGGATGAGCTTATCAGCCCTGAAAACGACAGGGCTCGTGTTCGCGATATTTTGTTTAATGTTCTCCTGCCGGCTTTTGAAAACCGGAGCTCCTTCGACCCTGCCTACGTCCTTAACGAGATGCGCAAGGTCAACGACCCTTACCGCAAGCAGGCCAACATCTCCAGGGTAAGGAAGATTGAGGCGGATGTATCAGGAGCCTCCAAGTACGCGACAGAAGAAGGGTTTGCCGATGCGGGTGTAAGTTTTGATTCTAACCTTCTTAATCTCCAGGACCAGAGGCAGGAGAAGGCAATGGAGTATTTGCGGTCCTCGGCCCGACGCAAGGGGTTGAAGAACGTGAACTTTCAGTCGAACACCACGGAGAACTACCCGGTGTTTACGGTTCGCGGTTCCGACAATCCTATGGACCCGGTAAATTCGACTATTTTCGTTAACCCTGAGCTTCTGGCAGAAAAACTTTTCCAGCAGAAAGACATTAACTTCCTTGACCCCGTAGCTCGAAACACGTACGACAAACTGACCGAGCAGTTGATGGACCAGCTGATTGCGCACGAAGTGGCGCATCTTTCATACTTCGAGCAACTCCGTAAAGAATACAGGGCTCAGTTCCCCAACGGCGGCGTATCTTGGGAGTCTTACTACAACGGCCGCGTCCGCGAAGCGGCAAACTTCTTGCGATCAGAAGATAATGGACTCAAGGTCAAACTACCTGGGCAAAAGGCGGTTTCAGTTACGGAAGCTCTTGGCGAACTTTACCCGGAAACCAAGCAAAGCGATGAAGTCCTGGTGGCTGAGTTCTTGCGGCTACTTCTGGAGTTGGACAAGAGCAGGGGAGCTAAAATATTTACCGAAGGCTTGGAGCTTCAAAGAAGCCTTCAGGTGCAGGACCGGGTATCGAGCCTAATCCGTGGGCAATCCCGTCAGCAAATTATGGCGATGGATAACTTCGCCAGGGCGCAAAGAAAATCATTCCTCGGTTGGTTGCGGACGGTGCTTGATTCGGTCTTTAATCTCTTTAGCGCCCTTAAAGCTTCATCCGACCCGAGAGCCAGAAGTCTTTACGAGACGTACAACAAAGTCAGCGAGCTTTATGAACGCTACTACTCTGATTACGTAGCTCCCCCGACGGTTAACGAGCCGAGTATTGAGGCCGAGGGACTGGCTTCCGTTGGGGAAGCGTTAAACCGGGAAAAACCTATCGGGGCGCAAAGACAAGAAGCGGCCGCATCCAGGCGGGCGGAGTTATTTGAAAACGAGGGCGGTGTTCCCACGTACGAAGAAAAAACCAGAGCAGGAGAGATCGCTTACTTAAAGAACCTGGGTGCTATTGATAGCATCGAAAGCATCCTAAATGAGTTGAGCGCAGACAAAGTCGCTGTATGGCTTTCTTCAGCCGCCGTAGACCCGGACAAAACATCGTTGGTGGATATCGGTGATCAGAGTTATAATCTTAATCAAACTCAAATCGTCACCTTAGCCAGCATTGCTATCGGTCGGTTTACGGAGACTGGACAGCTTCACAAGGCAACAACCCTTTTAAAACAGGTAAGTCGTCTGGGTCGGGGTATGGGCCAAACAATTTCAATTGGGTATAGGCTTCTTAAAGAATTTCTGATGCGCACACCATCCGGGATGGTGAGTGAATATGTCTCTCGACTTGCGGAAACAAGAGCCGAGTTAAAGAACAAGGTAGGCGAGCAGCTGGATTCGCTCGGGGAAGAGGTTAGGCAGGCTCAAGGCGAAGCATTGGGACTTACTCTGAATGATGCTGGTGTTCAGGCGCTGATCCAGCAGATCAACACACTATACGGAGCAGCATTGGCACAGGCCAATCAGGAAGATCTAGCCACTATCATCCGAAATCATTACGCCGAGTTCAGCGGAGAAAACCTTGTCAGCGTGTTGGCCAAACTTCTGCCGGAATATGAGAACAAGCCCCTGCTATTTGAGTTGGCTGACATGGTTCAAAAGAACATGCAGACCCAACTCGGCAAGGCTTTGAGTCTACGTGGCCGCACGCTCCGCAGGAATATTGTAAACCGTAAAGGCATGAATAACGCTGAGCTTCGGGCCGAGCGTATTGAGCAACTGATCGGGGAAATGCATGAAGTGGTGAAGCCTCCAATCTCCAAGTCAGGTAACACCATCGAGGATGCTATCTCAGGCGACGCCAGAAAGATCCTTGAGCTGGCTGCCTTGGGGGCAATCAATGATGACGTCGTGCTCTCAACCATTGAAAGCCTGGGCAAGTTCCCTTCGTTCGATGTAAACACGGCTGAAACTCTTCGCAAGATGATGGTTGATGCTTCAAGGACACCTTACGGTTTCCAAAGAGATAGGAAGTTCCATGATGCCCTTAGACTTCTTCATAACTCCACAAAGTCGGGTGCGCTTCCTCAAGTTTCCGCTTACTGGTACATGTCCATGTTGTCCGGTCCGGCAACCTTCTGGATGAACTTTGTGTCAACCGCATTTAAGGCAATCGCTGACATCGCGACATACTCAATGGCCGCGGCCGCTACCCGAGGAAACCCGGCGCTGGCAATCAAATACATGACACTCGGGTATAAAACATTCTTAGCTTCGATGCACACCATCGCTTTAGCTGAGGCCAAGGGCATCCTTCTTCATGGGGACATTAACCCCAGGACAAACGGAAAGTACGTGGACGAGGCAAGCATCAATGCCCTTGAGTCTATGGGAACCGATACCTTGATGAAGAAGGTACTGTCCAAGGGTAAATATATTTTCAGGATTATGTCTGCTTCAGACGCATTGTTCGGCCGCTCTGCGATGGAAGGATTTGCCGCTATTCAAGCTCAGATCCAAGCGATCGAGAATGTGGAAGGTGGAGTAACCGATCTATCGGTCGAGGAAGAGACCGCAAGACTACTCAATCAGACGGATTCGTTCGTAGAGCAGGCCACAAAGCAAGCTATCGGCGAAAAGTTGACTCCTGGTACGGCGGATTTCACGAAGCGGGTGTATGAACTCCGCGACTTGGCGATCCAGGCTGACCCGGAGAGAGCTACGATCATGCGCAGGGCTGAAGACCTGTCGCTGTATGCGACGTACAACAATAAACCCTACGGGTTACTTGGGCACATCGCCGAAGGCATTGGCACGTTGTCCAGGGAGCATCCAATCCTTGTTCCGTTGTTTGTGCCTTTCACAAAGATCGTTTCAAACGTGACCAACGAAAGTATCAACTACACTCCAATCGGCGCATACAGGGCCTTTAAAGCTTGGGGTGAAGCTGGAACTAAAAAGACCAGCGGGTTGGCTAAGACGGTTGAACAAATGGAACAGATTAAAAAGATAGAGCAGGGCAGTTTGTACGCCATTCAATCAGTTATTGGAACAAGCGCGATGTTGGTTCTGGCTGGTCTAGTTGGAATGTTAAAAGATAAGGACGATGACGGTCAGGATGATGGGTTTACTATCACCGGTGGGGGGCCTTCCGATCCGGCGGCAAGAAAACAGGCGCGAGAAGGCGGGTATGTTCCTTACTCGTTCTCTTTCGGGGGCAACAGCATCAAGCTCAGCTACCTTTCCACTCCGCTAGCTATTCCTTTGTCGATTGTCGGAACGTGGTTCGATCAATCCAACTACCCAAGAGGTCGCGAGAAAGACATGACCGAGAAGCTGACCTCGGCCGCCCTCGCCGTCGCGCAGGTACCTTTCAACCAATCATTCCTTCAAGGGTTGTCCAACTTGTTTAAGATGTTGGACGGAACGTCTGAGGGTCAGGACGTTTCTGCATTGCAGAACTTCTTCTCCGGTGCGGTGGGCAACGCTGTTCCCAACGTTATCAAACAAGCCGACCAGATCTTCGAACCCACCCCGCAACAGCAGACGAGCTTTGTTGGAAAGTGGCTCTTTAATAAAGTGCCTATCCTTAAAAGCATGACCGGGACACCTCAACTCAACGTGCTGGGTGAGGTTGTTAACGCCCCGGCTGGACCCGAGCGTATGCTATTCCTTCAAAGGTTTATTAACACCTCTGAGGCCGATCCCTTGTTTAAACTCTTCATGGCCAAGAACGCCTTTATCCCGGACGCAAGACGAGGAACCAAGGTGGGTAATTACCAGCTAAACGATGAGCAGTTCTATAAATTTAGGGAGATGAGGGGAAAGATTATTGCCCAGGTTGTGCGACGCCCGTCTTTCTTTGCGATGGCCAAAAGAATGAGTTCGGAGCAGTTGGACAACTATCTACAGAAGCTTGGCCAGCAAGCGTCAGAGACCGCCAAGAAACAAATTACACCCGAACTAATCAGACAAGGCGTAAAGCTGTAGGATTATTGACCAAAAAACGTAAGTAATTAGAATATAAACATATGGCTACAAGACAAGAACAGATCGACTTCATCAGAGCAGCAGTTGTCCCCGCCGAACGCGTAGCCGCAAGATTAGGTGTCCCAAGTAATGCGGTCATAGCGCAGTGGGCTATGGAATCTGGTTGGGGAACAAGCAAGCTTGCGAAGGCAGCAAATAATTTCGGCGGAATTAAAGAGTGGAAGGGTGGGCCGTCCGTGCGGATGCCGACTAAAGAGACCGTCAACGGCAGGGTGATTAATACTGAGGCCGACTTCAAAAAGTTTAATGACTTCAACCAGTACGCGGATGAGTACACCAAGTTTTTATCTACAGATAGGTACAAGAATGTTCGCGGGCAAGCAGACCCTATGGGCTTTGCCAATGCCTTGGCCACTTCTGGGTACGCCACAACCAATCCCCGCGAGTATTCAAACTCTATCATGGGTGCAATGAAGAGTGTGGACCGGTTGCTCCCCGAGATTAAGTCATCAATGCCCGCAGCTAATCAGGCCACCAGTCAGCCCGTAGATGTGCAACCTGAGTTCTCTTTAAAAAAAGAATCGGCTCAAATGAGTAAGCCAATGAGTTCAAATGCCAATGGTGGTATGTCTCCTTTTAGTGAGAACCTCATGTCTTCGACTAGCCCGAGTCGAGGCGCCTTGATGGGGAAGGGTATGGAGGGCGGTGCAGTGGCCGGCAATGGTATGGACATTATAGGTGGCTTGGCGGGATTGCTGTCCAGTTTTGCAGGGGCAGGGGATTCGGCTGGGTCAAACGCAACCAACATGATGCTTGATGATTACGCCAACAGTTTAAATAAGCCGACTTTCGGCTACGAACAACCAGTAAGATACACGTTCCCGGGGTTCTTTAACGGGTAGTCATGGCCGGTAAAAAAAGAAAACCAAGACAGATTGCCCGTGAAGAGCATCCAGAAACTGACTGGCTTTTTTCTAAGCACCCAGGCAGTCGTATGCCTTGGGCCTTTAAAGATAAAGACGATGATGGTGATGATGATCAATGGGAAAAGGAGCAAAAACAAAAATGATTTCCAAATATAAGAAGCTGGTTAACAAGCTGGACAAGCAAGGGGCGCAGGATCCGAGAGCCTTGGCCGCTTGGATTGGGCGCAAGAAGTACGGCAAAAAAGAGTTTCAAGCAAGAGCTCGACGCGGGCTAGGCAAGCGATAATATTGACTAATAGTTGACAGTAGCTAAAAAGGAGTAATACATATGGCGACAATGACCGCAAGCGACAAGCAGGTAGCAAAGATAAGAGAGTGGCTTAAAACGCAGCCCCTTGAAAAACAAACTCGCTTGGGGGATATGCTTGAAAAGGGTTTACTAAAGGAAGTTAAAGCAGAGCTTCCCGCTGGGTGGGCAAGCAAACAAAAGCCAACACAAAGCGTTCCGCAGGCTGAAGCTTCCGCTGGAACTACAACCCCTAAAGCCAAGGGCGCCAAGTTAAAGTCCGTAGCCACTAACCCTGCGGCCAAAGCTACAAAGGACGCGGTTGCGGCTGAAGCGACTGCGGTTGGCAAAGCGGCAGCGGATACAGCCGGTAAGGCGGCGGCCGGTGCGGCTAAAGAAGCGGGACCTTTTGGAAAATATGTGCAGGGCCTGGGGCAAGAATTTAAAAATCTTAAGGAGGCAACAGGTAAGGGTTTAGGAAAAGCCTCGGGTTCTAAGATAGGTAAGGCGGTGTTAAATAATAAAATGGCGACTGCGTATGCTGCTTTTCCAGCTGTCAGTAGAGCATGGGAGATGAAGTCAGATATGGATAAGGGACAGTCTTTCACGGAGGCCCTGGATAAACCTGAGTCAAATAAGAGGCTGGCTCGTCAGGCAGTAAACACCGCGTTGGTTGGTATCGGTTCAAAAGTTGGTGCGGCGTTAGGAGGCAGAGTGGGGGCGCCGGGGATTGGGGCTTTTGCTGGTGGCACTTTACTACCAATGGTTGGTGACAAAGCTATGGACGCTATGAGTATCTTAAAGTCTGAAGAGCCTACGGCAGTAGCTAACGCAAAGTCAGCGGGGCCGGAGCAGCCCACAAAGAACGTGCCTTCTATCGGGATTGAAGAAGCTAGCAACTGGCTTAAAGAAAAAGGTATGGACGCTACCGAGGGTAACTTCCAAAAGGCTTTTGAAGAGCTGAGCAGGAGACAGCAGGAGCAAATCAATAAGACGCCTGAGCCCAAACCTTCCGCAGATACTTACAAACCTTCCGTCAAGGAATCCGTAGCGATGGCAGAGCAAGCAGTCAAAGCACCCATTGGGATTCAAGACAAAGCCCTGGAGCCAGACATTATGTCATTCCTGAGCAACCCCGACACACAAGGGATGATTGCAGAGCTGGCTGCCAAGCAAGCCAATCGAGTTCAGTCTGCCGGTAATATTCCCGACTTTAAACCGCTTAAAAAAAATGAAGATGACGAGGACGGCACAAGCCCCTCATCTACCACAACGGCGAACGTCCGACCCCCTCCACGTTTCTTTGTGAACACGGGAAGATTTGGCACCATGGCAGGTGGGGGATCGAGACGCTCGCCGTCTGGCAGGCTTTTCTAGAACACTTTACAGGGTGGTTCTGGAGGATCGTCAGCCCTGACCATCGGGCTTGGACCCTTGAAGGCATCGTACAGCTCCTTTAACTGCTGGCCTTGACCTTTATATCTTGAAGGAATATCGATCAGACACTTCTTACTAAGAAGGTTCTTGTTGATATCTTTGTTAAGCTCGGCGTCATAGCCAAGCATACGTTGGTAGTATGCGTTGACTTCCTCCGGGCCAAGGATCTCCTGGATCCTTTCGTCTTGGAATGCAGCAAGCAACGATGACTCATGAACACGCATGTATTCAAACATGGCGGTACAATAAACGCAGACACCGTTGGGGGTATCTGAACAGTTCTTATGGCCAAACTCACAATCATGAGGCAGTACATGATTGCAGTGCTTTTGGTAATACTCACTGCATTCATCCCAGGTCATCCAATACGTTTTGCTTTTCTTGGCTAATTGCTTGGAGTTCTTAAGCTCAATTTGCGTCTGGGCATGAGCCCAGTTGGCAAGATCTACGCCGAGTTTAATGTCTCCTTGTTCATAATGTTTATAGTCTTTATCTGCTCTCCATAATAATCGCTTGTTGGTCATTCCAATGTCTTACTCCAATATCGTGTGGACTTAAAGCCTTGAAGCTTGTTCCACCATATCTCTCTGGCAATGAACGGTTTAACGTCATAGTCAGAAGCGAGTCTAGTCCAATGGTTCTCCATTTTTGTGTACTCCGTTTTGTTTACTTGCCGTCCTTTTAATGCATGAATTCCACGCAAGATTAATCGATCCAAGCAGACGACCATGCAGCTAGGATTCAACATGCCAATGGCAAAGCTGGCTTTAGCCAGCCCTAAACCAGGGACAGTCTCAGCAATGCGATTGCGGTATTCGGTACAGCTTTCGTTGGATTGACGCACAAAGCTGTGATACTTGTGCATAAACAACTGCGTGAAACGCTGGATGTCTCTGGCTTTGCTCCGCCATAAACCAGTGCGTGCGTTGTACAGTCTACGTTCCAACTCGGCTGTATTGTCGATCCAATCATTGTGGTTACCGACAGCTTCCATGCACTTGACGTTGTCTTCCCAGCCCATGTTGGCTGCAAAGATACTGAACATCCAGAACTTGAACTCCCGCATCTTATTTCCTCTGGGATTAATTGCATCCCAGTAGCGGGTGTAGCTGTCGATGTCGGATTGTTTAAGGTTGTAGTAGAGATCCCTAATGGCGGCTGTCATGTAAGCTGCAGTTCCCGTGTCTTACCCATCTGCCAGGGGTGGTAGGAAACATTAGCTTTCTCCTCCTGGTACTTGAGTAGATCCTCGTTAACTGCGTCCAATTCTGTGTAGCCACGTATCGTGTCTTGGCGTATGCCTTCTTCAAGGCTAAGCCATGTATCGTCGATTGAGAGCCAAAGGTTGCGGTTATTCTTAATGGCGTATGTCGTCATAGGGTTTTCCTTCATGTAATAATTGCGCGGTTGTCTTGTATGCTGATGCTATGGGCATCGCCCCAGACAACGGCACGGGGTTGTGATTTTCGTTTGCGATCGTGTGTCGGCACACGGCAGTCGAAACCTGCGATGGGAACGCAACGACCCTGGTAGTGAATAGTCCACCAGACGTCCTTGCGTTGTACCGATAAGGGTTTGTTGAAGTGGTAAAAGAATCTCATTCGCGTCCGCTCATTAATCTCCAGATAAGCAAGTCGGCTTGAGCCGGCGTGCAGTTGGGGAAGTGTGACGGGTAAAGCGTGAGCCAAATGCGTTCATACTTTTCGTACACTTCTTTGTCTGTTGGGGATGCCTCAGGCACATCTTCTACGCCGACACTCTTCATCCATTTGAGGATGTGGGTGTCGAGCACAGCGACCCTAACCAAGGGTCTGGTATGTAGGATGAAGAACCTGGCTGTCTTGGGGCCTACACCGTAGACCTCGTCCAGTTCATCCGTTGTTGCGTGTCGTAAGTTCAGGCTGCATGACTCCATTAAAGCTTGGGAGATCCGCTCATACTGTCCGCTTTTGGCGGAGAGCAGGGCGTTGCGCAGGGCAATAGGACCAAGCTGTCGTATGTACTCAAAGGGTTTCTGCGTGGTGAATCGGTTTAGTAGCTCCGATACTTTCTTTGCTGCCGTGTCGGCATTCTTGCCGGCGGTCAGTACGCAGAAGATCCAGAAGGCTTGAAGGTTGGCGTCGTCTCTTTGGTAGTCCGTAACATTGACAGGGTTAATGGGTTGTATCATGTATCCTTTCTTAATGTTTGATGTAGCTGACGCTGGGTGTGGATTTGTCCCAGCAAATGCGGCAGTCCAAGCACTTGTTGTTCTGCTGTTTGGCTGGGCAGGTAGCGTTGCTAGTTACGGTTGAAGCTGTCTGTACGCCGAGGCGTTGGGCCAAGGCTTGAGGCAGGGGACCGTCAATGATGTAAGCGGACAGCCTGATGCACAGGTTGTCAGGGATAACCCCTCCACCCTGGACATAATCCTGTACGATCTTGTATTCCTTTGTAGGTAGGTAGTGCTTTACCTTGGGTGTCTTGACGCAAACCTGACAGATTTTTGTCAGTAATTGTACCGACTGAAGGTCGCCCGAATCAAACCAACGGAAGGCGTCTCCGCCTTTGTTCTTTGATTTGGCGTTGATCATAAACGCCATGAGGTCGACCCAATCATCGCGGTTGGATGCAAGCTGACGCTTAGCGTGAGCCTGCACCACATTCTGCATGACGTAATGATTGCGTAGGGCGTAGCACTCAGCGCATATGCTATCGACTACTTCTCTTAGCTTGCTGCCGATGTTGCAGTTGAGTGCGGAGATACCCCAGCCCCAGCCGGGCATCTTACTTGGGTTGGACAGAGCCCCGATCATGGACTCAGCCATAGCTAATGTCATGGTGTTGTTTCTTTCGGTTACAGTACAAGTAAGTACCGTTTCATTACTTTGAAGTTGTCTTCAGATATTCTCTGATGTGACCCGGGGTAAGTTATAACTTCACCGTTATGCCAGAAGCCGCCGTCTTCTTCGGTTCTCGATGAGTCTTCGCCGTACCAATCTCGAGCGACTTTCTTGGTATATTCTTCTGGGTTGCCTGTGGTCTTGAATAAATACTTCTGGTTGTATTCATACTCGCCGTTGTGTTCTTCAACTTCCCCAAAGTAATAATGCATCTTAGGTTTCTTCATAGTGTTGCTCCTGTCTTATGGTCGCTGACCATACTGTTGAGTAAGCCAATCACCTTGGCTTCGAAGTTGTCGATGAACTCGCCGCTGACCCGTGAAGGCGCAGCCTTCAGCGGGGCGATGCCCATCTCCAACCTAGTCTTGTTGCGCTCCTTGAACTTGGCTGACGCCAGGTCAAGGGCACTGCGTTTAACTGCTGCTTTGTTGAGCAGGCTCATGCCCAACGATCCGACTGGAGCTGTTGCTCCCGTTCAATTATGTTGTTGTCTTTTTGCAGCTTAAGGATTTCTTCCTTAAGCTTTTGATTCTCTAGCCTGAGCATCTGACATTTAAGATCGTGGTATTCACGAGAGTTTTCAGCTGCAGCTTGAGACGTCATCCTTGCTTGCCACTGTCCGTATGTAACTCCACTCATGTGTCCTCCTTATGGTTTTCAGGGGCGGTCGAATAGGGGCGACCGCCCCTTACTGGCCATCATCAGTCAGTAATTAGACCTGATGTGTGAACTTGTATTCGTAACGATTAGGGTTGAGGACTGATGTGCTGTGCGCACCCGACTCATCCTCTTCACCCCAGCCGTCATCGGTGTTGTAGTAGGCGTTGTCGCCATACCCAGTGTTGTTGGAGCTGTAGGTCTGACGCATGGAGCCGGCGTAGTCCGACGTCACTTCATACTCACAGACCCGCATCTTTTGGCACTCGCAGTCGAGTGGCACAGACACCACGTCACGAGGGTTAACCTTAACGATGACGGTACGCTGACCAAAGCTGGTCGCATACTCCTCGCTACCCACGTGTAACCCGGTGTGACAACCCAGGTCAGGATCGTCCGAGATCCTGGAGCGGGGCATGGTAATGCGCCGTCCGGGATGGTTGTCGATCGTGCCAGAGTGGCAGTCCAGGTAGTTATCTCTGACCCCCTTGTATGCAAGGAAGCAGCCATCATCTGTGATGGGCAGACTCTTGTGCTCAAGGAAGCGGTACAACTGAGACCGGCTACGACTGCTGGGGTTCTGCATAAGGTTCTCTAAGAACTTTATGTAGGGTTCATGCGGGAGACCTTCCTGCATAAAGCTGAGCAGACGCTCTACCAACGTGCCTTGTACTGGCTCGTTGTCGTAGAACACCTGGCCGTTACGCACTTCCACCTTACCGTTGGTGTAGTGAACAACGCTCTTAGTGACGTCCATCAAGTCAACGATTTCCGTTTCAGGAAGCTTGTTCTTGATGCCGTCCACCACCAATCGGAAGTTTGGGTGTTCCTTTCGAAGGGTGTAGGACTTGTTGTTGATGACCGCAGTCAGGTCGTTTTCGGTTATGATTATGTTCATGCTACCTCTCTTTCTTTGTTGGGAAGCTGAGCCTGATTCTTCTGAACCAGGGGTTGCTTCAAAGTTATGTATTCATTCAAAGCTGCGACTCCTTTAGATTTGAACGTTTCGTTCAGAACATTGGAGTTGTAATTGAAGTAACGCAGCAGTGGGTAATGTCTGAGTAACAAACGCATCTTGTCGAAGACTGCTGGCTCATACCCCACAACCTTTGACCAATCAAAGTCGAGGGTATACGCCATGCTCAACCAACTGTCGTAGGTTGCGCGTTCATCGCTTAACGCTTGGAACTCGCGGTTAATATCCAAGAGAACTTCATCAAGTCCTTTTGTGCCTTGAACAAACGAGGTCACTCGTTTAAGCATTTCTTTCAGATAAGACAGATTGCCGTGTTGTTTCTCCGTCATGTTCTTTGGTCGACTGGACCAATGAAGTCCTTTGCTTGCCATCGAGTAAACCATGATCGGGTAGACCTTGGCCTTCAATGCTTCGTCAGCATCAAGCTTGGCGCAGGCTAAGTCGAAAGCTTCGGTGATATGCAACCACTTGGAGTCTTTAACCTTATCCAGTTCGCTAGTCTTGATACCGTGGATGTAATCAAACTTCATACCTACTGAGGCCAATGCTTCCCTGGCGGTGTTGAGACACATACCAAAGTGCGCACCCTTCAGGGTGGTCGCGTGGAAGTTATCCAACACGACATAGATCTCTTGTACGTCTAAGTCGTAGTCTTTGGTTATGCTCCACAAGTCTGAACGTTTATCTGCATCCGAGTTATTGCCATCGAACACAAACACGTTGCCCTTGCAGTGCTTCTTACTCTTGACGCCAGCAGCTGTGTTGCCATCGCCGGAGCTGTCCCTTTCAGGTAGCGGCAAGGTATCGGCTTCAATGAACGGTAGGCTCATCAATCCCGGGTACTTGGCCATGACCTTGGCTTTGGCTGCGTCGCTAAGACCCAGCACATAAACGTGGTCAAACTCCTTGTTATCGTTGAGGTACTTTTTAATCCTTGCATTGGGCGAGGACATGCGAGTGCCCGTGGTTACAAAGGCAGCACGCTTGGACGGGATGATCTCCCGTTCGTCTTGGAACTGTAGGTTTTTAGTACCCCAATTCTTCAACCAGAACACACGACTGCTCAAACCTAGCGACTTGTAGTACTCAACCGTGGTGTTCTGGTAGTTAGCCGGCTCAGGTGGGAATGCTTTGTCCAGCGCATAGGTGTTATGCAGAAGGGGTTTACCCTGCCACGTCCACTTCTTGTCCAGCTTCTCAGCCAACATGCTGCTGAACTTTTCCACATGATTACTGTGATATCCACCGCCTCGGTACGACTTGCGGGTCAGCTCGTTGATCTTGATGATGGCCAAGTGTTCGGAGGGAAGGTCGTTAACTTCCTTCAAGATACCTTTTGCCATCCCGTCAGCCGCAGCTTTCAGCTCACCAAACAAAGCCGATACGGTTTTGGTGGTGTACTTAAGCGTCTCACGACTAGGCGCAAGATCCAGTTCGCCAACAGCAAAGTTAATCAACACGCCAGCTTCGAGCAGACTCTTGAGAATCTCGCTGAAGTTGGAGGGAAGATGCTGACTGTTGACGGGGTAGATCAGCCTACCCATGCGAACAAACGAAGCGTTGCCGTCACCGAAGTAAGTGAACTTATCCGTCTTATGGATAACACTGCGTGTTTCGAAGTTCATGTCATCGCTCAGCTCTTCCTTGAACTGTGCGTCGGTCAGGTTGGTGAAGGTAGGTCGGACAGGAAACATTGAGCCAATCTTTACTGCACGTGCAGTAAAGGTACCGATGTCATCCTTCTTGATGGGGATACGGATGGTTACACCCGTGCCGGTGACTGCGGTCTTATCAAGTACAGCAGCCTTACCCATACCTGTTTCGTCCAAAAAGAACGAGTAGGTTGTCTTTGTCCCGTCGTGCTTGGACTCGACGATGATGCTGTCGGCATAGGACCGCCAGCACTTACCGCCTAGACCAAAGCCACCCTCGTATGCATTGCTTGTCTCTTTCTCGTCGCCGCTTGCACCGTATGTGGTGAACAGCTCAAAGATCTTATCTTGCGATAAGCCAGGACCCTTGTCCTCGATGGCAAGCTCAGGCTTTAGTACCGTGGGTAACGTAACCCGGATCGGTTGCTTGTGACCAGCAAGCTGGTGCGCTTCATCTGCATTGGTCATGTACTCACGGCAGATGGCTAGGATTGGGTCCGTGTACAACGAACCGAGAGCCTCGAATAGTTTAGGGTTGATGCGGATACTGAATTGTTTTTCTACAAACTGTGCTGACTGGAATGGTGTCTGTCTTGAGTTTGTTATGATCATATTTTCATCAGTAGTAGTAAGAGTAAGAAACCAACCACCGATAGGATGGCTAGAATCTTACCGAGTTTGTTGCTTACGGTTGCCATAAAGGGAGGGGAGGCAGTCACGAATTGTGACCACCTCCCCATCCAATCAGTTGGCCCCAGCGAATACGGGTTCGCTGAAGTTTGTGTACGAATCCAGGATGTCGTTGCTTAGCGTGGTCAGATGCGGAGCATCGAACACGACGGCTGACTTCAAGGATTCGGTGATGGCGTTGTGGAAGGACCAGACACTGCGTGCTTTGAACGCATTGTAGGTAGGCTCGACCCACTCGGAGTGAGCACGCTTCAACTGCCGGTCACCAAGGATACCTTGACGCCAGTGTTCCATGAGCAAGTGGTCAGCGTCCTTGGTCTCCAAGGGCACCGACTTGTAGGTGTCGATACGCATGCGGTTACCCAGGAACTTGGGTACTGCATCGTGCATAGCTTTGGCTATGCCACCGGGCAGGTCAGCTAGAATGTTGGCCGTGTGCTTACGGGCCAGCACCCGCATAGCAAAGACCATTCCGTTGGTGCACCACTTGATCTCGTCCGCCATGTACATGCGGGCTGAGCAAGACTTGTCCCAGCTATTGAACCAACCGATCTGCGCCTTGGTCTCTGTCGCGTCCAGGCGTGAGTCGATGAGGTTGTAAGTACCGATTGCCATCTCGCCATTGGGTGCGAGCTGGAACTTAGCCGGTACCACAGTCAGTCCGGCAGCCTCGGATGCTTGCAGGAACATCTTGTGCAGGTTGCCGTGCGCTACGGGATGGAAGGTTTCGGTTGATGGGGGCAGGGGATGTACGTCGAGTGCTTCGACGGACACGGGTGCAGTTGCTTTGAGTTTAGCCATGATGAGTATCTCCTTTAGCTAGTTGCTTCCGCTAGTTGTAGTGCCAGCCGTCCAACAAGGACGGTGGATCGGAACGAGACGCTGATGGAATCTTTCTGACAGGATTCAACCAACGCGTTGGCATCCTCGATGCCACGCTCCTGAAGTTTCTCGATCAACGTGGGTAGATCGAACCGGTTAACACGCCTTTCAGAGGCAGTGATCTGATAATGTGACCCTGCCCAGTGCGTGTTACCGTTATCGGACGAAGGTATGAAGACCCGTTTGACGAGATCATCGCGTACCTTCTTTGCTTTGTTGAGCTGATCAGATGCCTTGCCGAACAAGTCAACCTGGTCAGGTGTCGCTGTGACGACGTAAGCCATGTGTGTATCCTCCGTTTTAGTTTATTGATTTGTCGATCGCGGTTCATGGAACCGTACCGATTAGCCGTTACTCGCGGCCTGGATCCTCGACTCAATGAACTCCATTGTGTCGGTGATCTTTTGAAGTTCTCCGTCGCTGGGACAACTACCGTTGAAGTGGAATTGACGATTAACTGGTTCGCCTATTGTGCTAATCATCAATCGGCTTCTTGTTTTGTAGGTACCCCAATTGTTTGTGTGTGTCCGTGTACCTTGGTTGAAGTACACCGTGTAGATCATGTCCGGCTTGCCGGTATTGCGGTTAGCGCGGACGGTTGCCTTGTCATCAGGGAACTGATCCGTTGAAGTTTTGGCAATCTTCTCCCAACCACAGGCACGACTAAGCCATTGGCTTTCCGTGCAGATAGCCCAAAGGTTTTTACCTGTAGGTGTATCGCTCGGGGTAGGTAGAAGCTGGTCAATACCTACATCCATCTCATCCAACGTATCGAGCACGGCTGATTTCATTTGTTTTTGCCTCCTTTCAAGGCGTCGAGGGCTGTTTCAAGGATCTTGTTCAGCGTCTCAACGTGGTCTTTCTTGGGGTTGTCGCACCAGTCTTCGACTAGTTTGATGATGCGTTTGAGTGCAACCTTCATCGCTGCCCCCTAAGCAGAAGCCACGCCATCCAGAAGATGAACATGGAGAACAAGGGGAAGACCCATCGAAGTATTGTTTCGGTTAAAGCCAGGTTCATTTGGCCTCCTTGCGTTGTAGTTGTTCAATGATGTGTTTGTAGAAAAGGGAGGGGGACTCGTCACCCTTGGCAGGTGTCGTGTCCGTCTTCTCACTTATCGTTTCAAGTCGGGCCTTGATGTTGTTCAAGGTTTTGACATTCATTTTATTTATTTTCATTGGCTTTGGCTTTCTTGGTTGGGATCAAGTGCTTGCTAAGCACAAGGAACCGATAGATTTGGTTGTACTTAATGTTGAATAAACGACTGATCTCTCTGACTTTATAGCCCTCCTTGTATGCGTGAATGATCGCGCGAGACATGGCAGGACTAAACCAACCAGGAATGGTATAAGTTGCTGACATATAACAGTCAGTAATTTACCAACCTAAACCGTGGCTGTAATGTCCATGAAACAGTCCGTTGAGTAACTCATGGTCACCCCACGTACTGAACTTGTTCTCTAAGTGCGACCCTTTGTAGTCCCAGATAGCGAACATCTTGCGTTCTCCATCCGAGTAATTGAATCGTCCAAGCCAAGAGTGAACCACCTTGTCTGGATCATCAGAGAAGTTGGGCTCGAAGCCAAGGATCGCGGTTATCTCGTCGGCTGTAATGTTGCGTAACTCCCCGGTCTTGTGTGTACCAGGGTTGTCATCGCAAGGTTCAATCCTGTTGATGGGTTCTTTGGTTAGGTTGATCATCGTGGTCTTTTGTTCCTTTTGTATTGGGTGATTTCCTCGGTCAGCTTCTGCGTGAAGCCAACGTAGGAGCTAAGGGTTTGGCGTAGTGTTTCCACTTCCGCTTTAACTCGTTGATGCGAGGCAAGCAGTGCGTTGAACTGCTCAACCAGCATCGCCAACTCTGACTGGTCCATCAGATGGACTGCCTTTAATCGATTGATGGTCGGTAGATTCATATCAATAGTCTTCATCGATCTGCTCTTCCGTCTGATACCTACTGAAGATATCGGGACGGTATCTGCTGATCTTTGTGTCGTGGCAATCGGGACAGGTCCGGCACAGCGGTATGCCGTGGCCGTCGTTTACCCAATCGCTTGTCTTGCCTGAACCACAGTCGCACTCACGTACGGTGTAGCTCATTTGGTTTTGTCTAATGCTTCTTGAGCCCGGCTAACAAGCTCAGCCATCGGCATGTTTGGATCATTGTAGAAATCTACAAAGTCCTGTAGCGCTGCTCTCAGTATCTCAATATTGTTCATGCTTCCTCCTTTGCTTCTTGTTCCATCTCCTGCAGACGGCCGATAATTTGGTCAGCCATCATTTCGTCGGCCGCCTCGTCGTTGACGCTGTTTAAGGCGTCCTCAAAGACAGCGTCCGTGAGGAACTTCTTGTTCTCCACGTCATCCTTGAAGAACTTCTTTCGGTACCAAACGATACCGACCACCTCGTTCTGTGCCGACTTGGGGTAGGTCTTTAAGCTCTTCTTCAGACCGCCAATTGTGGTGACAATCATGTTGCCTCCTCGCCCAAGACCCAGGTCAGTGCCTCGATCCAACCCACACAGAGCAGTTCTTCCTGCTCGTTGGGTATGAACTTGCGGTACTTCTCTAGGTCTTTGGTTATTTTCTTTAGCTCTGCTTTGATCTGTTTGAGTGTAGGTTTCACGCTGCCTCCAATGCTTTCTCTTCAGCCAGGTCACATGTCTTGTTGAACAGTGCTTCCTGGGCTGCTTCGAGTAGGGCAGGGGATACGTCACAGAGTGGTGTGTCTGACCCGGCAGGGTAGATGTCGATGTCACCGAACTTGGCTTCGGCAAACTCACTGACCTCTACTACCTTGGAGTCATACTCCCGACTGCCCCAGTATTCGTAGCTTCCAATACCTACATCTTCGGACGCGGTATTGTGGGTTACTCCGCCGATAGCTAGGTAGTCCTGGTTTTTGTGCCGGAACGTAGCTTCGGCGTAATCAATCTCGACGGTCATTTGGATGCCGTTCCTTTTTTGTGAACCTTCTGCTGGCTTTTATTGAGTTTAATTTTTAAGTGCATGGTTTTCCTTTCTGATTAATCGTCTTTGGCATTTCGAGTAAGCCGGAGTGCTTTGCTTTGACCAACTCCATGACCCGCATGGTTCTGTCGTCAATAAACTCCAACCCGCTTTCGTTCATCCACACATCGTGATGCACGATGATACTTTGATATCGCTGGGACTCGGGATGCCGGAACAGAATCCGGCTTTTTCTGGTGCCACGAATTAAGTTTGGGACGGGTGGCATTTTGTTTCTTCCCGTAATTATAATCTCGTATGGCATGGTTACTTTCATAAATGATTACTCCTTATGCCCCGAAAGCTGCGTCGGCATACTCTTTAAGGGTCTTGGGTTTGGTCGATACGCTGCTCATAGGGTAAATCCTTTCTGTCAGGAAGGTGCTAAAGGATTGAACTACTAGCACGTCCCTGTCAATAATTAACTATTGATCCACTCGGTCAGCCCAACCGGGTTGACGGTGAAGGTTTTGTCTCCGATCTGTACGCCCCAACGGGAAGCGCTTGCGCCTTCCAAGCTGGTGCCATACTGCAACGCAGACCGCAGCTCGCTCATCGCACGCTGCCGATCGTGGTTGCTTTTGGGGTTGTACCAATAGGTCGGTGACCAAGCCACGCCGTCTCGCATCACCTTGGCAGGGATACGGAAGACCTGTGCCGGTACCGGAACTTTGGCCGTCGGTTGCACCGGGCTGGGCTTGAGGTTCAAGCTAGGCCGGATCGCTTCGAGTTGTTCGGTTAGGTTAATCATTGATGAACCTCCGGACGCACTCAGCCCGCATGGACGCTTCGTCCATCTCGAGCATGGGGTGCCGCATTGCAACGTACTCGCTGCTCACGGCATCAAGGGTTGATTGGTTTGTGTATTCTTCCACTTCGACATGGTCGATTGGGATCATGTTACGCATATATGTACCTCTTGTTTTGCCTTACCGTCAGGATGCAACGCGGAGGCAAAGTACCGCGTTGCAGGAAATTCAATTAAAAGGTTGCGATGTAGGCTTCGTCAGACCAACGCCAGCCACGTTGCACCAGGTAGTCCCAAGCATCTTCACGACGCTTGAACTCCCGTTGCACGTGGCCGTTATAAACAACTGCGTACTGGTTCATCGGCTCAGCCCGTTCTTCAAGGAGCCGTCGGCCTGCACCTTGTAGTAGCCGCTGAGACCAGCCAAGACCTTGGTCTGAACGATGAACTCATCGTCGACTTTGGAGATGTGGCTGACGATCTCCTGGGTGCCGTTATCCTGAGTGATGATCTGTCCTACGGCGTAAGGGCAGAGCATTGTGATCATGATCCGCTCGTTCCTGTCCTCGTGCCATTTCTTGTCGATCTGGGACCAGCTGTTGCTGTTCTTGTAAGTTGCTTTCATGGTTGTCTCCTTGGTTATGGGTTATGGGTTGTGGTTTATCGATCGTGGTTGAAGATGACTGATGTCTGTCAGTAACTTGCATAGCGTTGCAACGTCTGGTACAATCGTTGCAACAGCATGAGAAAGCGTTCAGTGATTGATTGGGGCCCGATTGAAGCGGAATACGCGAAAGGTATTCCACCTCAGATATTAGCTACTAGATTCAACGTGAATGCTGCGTCGATACGCAGTCACGTTGCGCGCTTCAAACTTGCAACTTACAAGCAGCAATCTCTGCAACGAGTGGCAGAAGCGCATCGTGTTGCAACGAATGAAATGGTGGGTGAAGCCCAATCATATCTAGTAAGGTTAAAGAAACAGGTTGAGGGCGGGATGAATGCGCTGGAGGCAGAAGCCCCAGCTACCCGTAGTGAAGTTGAAGAACATTTCACTGCGTTGGAAAAGGTGAATCGTGTGGCAACGACAGCTTTTGGCTTGTCGGAAGGCTCGAAAACCCAAACAGTGAACATTGCGGTTTTACAACAACTTCCACAAGATTCGGTGTCAGTAACTGCCAGTAATCCAGTTATCACTGTGTAGCGAGCGGTTTGATAAACCGTTCCCCGTGGGTTTGCAGTCCCCACGGGGTCCGGAGCCTCAATTAGCTATTGAGGTGAGCGGTGACGAGCCGCTCTGCCAACGACGTCCGCTGCTGCGGAACGAACGAACTCACCGAGAAGCGCAGGGTGAGGTTCTCCACATCGTCCTTTGCGGGACGCACGCTGATGTCCAAGCACTTGCCACTGAGCGCGATCTTCGCCAGGGCGGCGAGAGCAGCAGCCTGCTCCGAGCCGTTGGTCGAGCTGGGGTTGATCGTGCCGAGGTGGCCGAACTTGCTCCGTTTCACCGTCAAGTACAACGCATCGTTCTTCGGTGCGTAAGTCGTTGCGGTTTGTGCTACTACGGTTTGAGTATCATATGCCATGGTGTCTCCTATCTATAGCAGGGGTTTTGTGAGATACAGGGATCCATCCGGTTCCCTTCTCTCTCTGCTAATAATACAAATAGGCTGCGGGGCGGTGTAAGTGCTTAATGTTGGGCTACTACCCCCACACCCACCCTCCCCCCCCTGAAGTTTAAGTTCTATAAATACACGTATGAGAAAAATTTAATTTATTTTTATTGCTGACTAAACGATGTCAGTATACTGTTTCAACAATGAAGAAACTAATCGCTGCATTATGCGTGGTAGCCTTTGCAGCAGGCGCCCAGGCGGAGGACTTTGCCATTCGTCCTTCCGTGTGGGGAACCCAGAAATGGCCCGGCGGTTACGATCTCTACGCGGGTGGAGTCAAGGTTGGTGAAGCGAAGGCTTCGGTTTGGGGACAAGAAAAATGGTACGGTGGTTACGACGTGCATGTTGACGACAGTCGCATGACACGAGCGCAGGCAAACGCGTTGCTGCAAACATTACGTTAATCTGTCTTACGTTGACTAATTGATTCGCCTCTCCATGTCCGCAAACTGTGGGCATGGAGAAGGTGAAATTTAAATCGTGGTTTCAAAAAATGGGCTCGCGGATGCGAGCGATGAAACGGGGAATAGACCGCACTGAAAAACTTCTAGAAAATCTGGACCTGCAAATCTGTTTCCTTCGGGACGAATTGCGAGACAAGGTTAAGATTCATAAAGAATCCTGCGTGGCTCTGAACGAGCTCAAAGCAGAGCAGAAAAAAGAAGAGCGGGTTCTACAACACAAACTCCGCGGTTATATCGAAGATAACGTGGACGACGCTCAGGCGCTGCTGTCCGAGTTTGAAAAGGCGGATTTCTAATCTGGTATGAAGTCCTGCACGAAATCATGCACTTCTTGTTCATTGACCATGAACCGTACACGAAAAGAATCTTGTTCATCGACCGCAACTAAAACAGGTTTGTTGCCGGGCTTGAGAGCTTTCATTCGCTCCTTGAGCTCCACAAAGGCTTTCCTGGAGATCTGCAGTTCGCTGTTCGGGGAGTCCACGCATGCAGCCAAAAGAACTGTCAGGATTGAGTCTTCATCAACAAAACGCAAATTGAGATCTTCCAAATCCACCAAACGATTTTGGGGCATGTTGGATTAATGTCAACGGATTGTCATGAAATTCATATGGACATACGAGGAAGGGCCGGTCAAGAGGATCCACGAAAACCTGGACGATCTAATAACTCAGATTCTCTCATCCAAGGGGCAGGACCCATGGGAGTATCAAGCAAGGGAACTGTACCGGAAGGAGATCATTCGACAGAGCTGTGCCAAGGACCCGGGGTTCTGCGAATCAAAGGGCCTGGGGGATCTGGTGCATGTTCTTGCCTTGCCTGTCGCGAAAGCCCTGGATTCGGTGTTTGGGAGTCGTTTAAGCACCTGTAAAGCGTGTGCCAAACGAAGAGCCTGGTTGAACAGTAGGATGCCTCGTCGTGGCTAAGACCCCTAAACCAAAGGTCGCGGTTACGCAAAGGCCGGTGAACAGCAAAAGGCTGATAGCCAAGATTACAAAGTGGGCGCTTTACCAAAGCCGAGCCAATGATACGGCAAATCCTAGGTAAGCTTATTTTTCTGGCTGCGACAGCGGTTATCTGGGTCCTAGCCAAGAGGACTGCCCATGACGGGGTAAAGCGGCTTTAGGGTAACCTAAGTTACCCCAAAAATTTCAAAGTTACCCATTTTAAGTATTTGTGGTTATAATATTTAGGGTAACTAGGGTAACTAGGGTAACTATAATATATTAATCTATATAATCTGGCGTGAAATATTTGCGCTGTGTGTGCCGGGCTTGGGAACCCCAAAGTCGAAAAACAAGTTACCCAGTTACCCTTTTTGCCGTAACTGATTGAAGTACAGCGGTTATTTTGGGGTAACTTGCCCTGGTAACCTGTATTTTGGGGTAACTTATGTTACCCTAAATTGAAATATTTATCCCTAAAGGGACATATACCCCCAAAGGGATATATTTAGTACTTACCTTGCCGGCCTTTAGGGTTGGGAGTAGTTGCTCCGCCTGGGCCAGCCCAAAGGTTCTTACACGCCCAGTAACGGGCACCTAGCTTGCTCCCCGGGTTGTCGCAGTTATGCCGTGCTCTAAATGATTTGCGGGCTGCCGCCGAGTAGTTGTTTCCGTACCCCTTAGCCCCAAAGTAAACCAGCTTCTCCTTGCCACCCTCACAAGCTTTGACCATCCGTTTCTTGCCTGGCCGTGTGCTTGGCCTCGGGCTGTTGCAGGGCATAGAAGCTTTTTTGCCCAGTGGCATAAACTTATTTGAGGAAGCGGATCTTGTAGGTGGTGGAGTTAATCAGGGTCTGGATCGTATCAATGTCGTTCTGGATCTCAGAATCGTCTGAAACTAGCTCGCGGTGCGTCTTAACGTAGTAATCAAGGTCTGCCAGGAATGATTCAGGATCCTCGGTCTCAAGGTCATATTTGAAAGGAAAGTTCTGAACCAACCCGTACTTGCCCTGCCAAGACTCCACGAGCCCATCGGTAAGTTCCACAATCTCGTCGTAGAACTTGCCAAGGGCTTTATGAACGGCAAAAGAACGAGTCTTAAAATGAATTTGATGGGCGATGGTGGCCGAGTGCAGGAGGGTAGAGAAGAACTCTCCAGGGGCAGGGGAGGATGCAAAAGCCTCCATGATTTCCGGTCCTTCTGTCGCCTCGTCGTGCATGGGCTCTGTTTTAGCCACGCCAAGACCCCTAATCAACAGTCCAGGGATTTCTTTTTTAGTCATAAGTTGATGCTAGTTACTGTCTTTTTACAGTCAATATTAACTGGCAAATAAGATATATTATTATGCGGTGGGTAGACTCAAGGAGTTGTGCTGATTACAAGTGTTCCGCCAGTAACCCATGATTCATTTGTCCATCCATATAATGGAAGAGCCGAAGATGATGCTGTTATTCTGGCCGCTGTTCTGCTTTCATAACCACTATTTTCGTCTCCAGTTTCATAATAACCTTGAACTCCAATGTACCATTTTGTGTCATAGGAATTCCATGTAATTGATCCACTGCCGTATTGGCTAAGCCAACCATTTAAGGCTCCTTCCCAATAATATGGGTTTTGAATTGAAAAATTAGACCATTGTCCATCTACTGATGGAAACGTGAGGCCGCTTAAATATAGGAAAGGTGTGCCAAGAGCAATTGTTGTCGGCGCGGCTACTCCCCCACCAACAATAGGAACCGACAAGCTTAAGCCTAAGCCGAGTTTCGGCATGGCAGTTTAAGCGCTTTTGTAGGCGATGATCTTGCCGCTGGTCAGGGTAATGGCCGTAAAATTGCCAAAGATGGTCGAACCTGCAGGAACGTCCACCGCAGTCGTTGCGTCACTGTTCGTCCAGTTACCAGAGGTTACATTAACGACTGCCGTGGCAGTAGCCTGGATAGCACCCCAAGGCCCACCCGAAAGAGCACCGGCAGCAGTTTTGTAAACAGCCCCATATTGTCCAAGTGAAAGACTTGTGTCCTTTTCAGTATCTGAAGCCAAGTAGTTAAGTTTCCGTAACGTATAGTTTTCGTTATCGCTGCTGGAGGGTTCGTATGCCATAAGGTTTTATATTAAATACTGTCAGATATTAGTCAATACTACTTACTACTTGCGACCCCGGTTCACGCTCTTTGACTCAAGATTCAGGTTCGACGCCGCATTATTCATGGTGTTGCCGTCCTTGTGATTGACGTCTTTCCCACGCATGGCAGCCAAACCACGACGTTTGGTCATCGATCTTCGGGCAGCGTTACGTCCGGCACGACGTTTGATTTGATCAGGCTTACCGTGATATTCCCGGTATTCCTTGGCATAGTCTCGTTTTCCTAGCGGCATGGTTAAACCTTTCCCCATTTATCAATGGGACATTTCTCGTGGGGGAACACCGTTTTGGTGCGCATATTGCACCCACAAATCTTGCAAACTCCGTGACCTCCGAATACTCGTTGGTCAAAGTTTTGACACGCCTGACAGATGGCATATCTCTCTGCACGCTGCTCATCCGAAGCTGTTCTCATTCCGTTGATAATCCAGGTGGACACGGAATTGGAAAAACTCTTGATCTGATCCAGCGTCATCGGGTTAGTTTAACTTCTCCAAAAACCACCTCAATAGGCGGGCGAAAAAGCCAGGACGCTTCCTCCATTGTCTTTCACAGACGCCAATCGGAGCAGTCTTCCACATGCCAAACTTGTTTTCGACGTACCACGGCTTTCGAACCGTGATGTTTCGGATTCGTTTTTTCTTTTTCATTCTGAGTCCCAATATCCTTTCCGTTCTTCGTCTTTGCGGTCTTTAAACCACAATCCAAAAGCGACGCACACCGGGACGATGATCATGAAAACGACTACAGCCAGGCAAATAACTAAACCATTCATAGAATCTCCAGGGCACTGAAGGTTTCTTCCGAGCCAAACTTACCTTTCACAAACACGTTGAACGCAACGCAATACCGGTCGGCGTCTGCCTGACTTGGCTCCACGTGATGCGACAAGTGGGAGGGAAACAGAACCAACATTCCGTTCTTGGGCAGTACTGGCCACACGTCTGCATTCAGGATGTCTCTCTTCTCAAACTCCCAGCCGAAGAAGGCAGGGAATAGGTTGAAGTCTTTGAAGGACTTGGAGAACAAAATCGGACCGCTGTTGTCGTACGTCTCTACATAGTAGACACCCGAGATCAGTGAGTTCTCGTGTGCATGAGCGTGGGCAAAGTCACCTTTCTGATGTTTCATGACCCAGGAGTTGGTGATTTGGAACTGGTACTTTCTCTTTAGGCCGAGAGCTTCGAACGCATATGCGCTGATCTCCCGCAGGATAGATGCCTTCAGATACTGCATATCCGGGACGTCCAGAATCCTGGTGTCGACGGAACTCCAGCCGTTGTTGGCTTTGACCCGACGCATGTCGGCTTGTTTTACAACCGCGATAGATTGGCTATCGGGTTGTCCCAGCTGCGAGATAAACAGCGGGGTGCTGAATAGTGGTGCCACCGATCTTTGCGGTTCGATTATTCCAGATTGATTTCCCATGTGATTTTTCCTCCTGATTTGCGCCGGATAACCTGCTCGGGCCGGATGGCCATAATCTTGGCCAATCTCTGACCCATGCGGTCCGGACTTGAAACGTAATGACGTGCGAGCTTTTCGAGTTCGGCATCATTAAGCATGTTGTTGAGTAGGTCGGTCGCTGAACCAACCCACTGTTTTGGGTTTTTCCCGTTCGCCGCGATTTTGTAATTTATGAGGTACTTATCGAGGAGCTCGGAGAAAGCGTGGTTAGGGTGGGTTGTTCTCGTATCTTCCAAAATGTCGGGGTGATGGTAGTTCGCTACACCGAACCGGTTGGTGCCTTCCAGGTGCGCCGGCGGATTCCAATCCAGAAGCCATCGGGCAAAGTTGGGCAGCTCCCTGGCCAAGATCCGATCAATCTCCTGGCGAGGAGGGAAGGGGAACTTCCGGTGCCTCGCTTTGAAGAGCATGATCTTGTCCAGGATGGAGGTGTCGGTGTAGGGGATCGCCCGCATCGATTCGGGGTCATCATTCAGCGTAAAGATGATCCGCCCAATCCAGTTGATCGTCGTTGGGTTCTCGCGCATCGCACGGTGGCGGTGCTGAGTGTTGGCGACGAACTTCTTGATCGAGTTGGTGAAGAGAAGGTGTTTCTCGTAGCTGGTCGAAGCGACGGTATCGTCAATGTTGAGCACGCCGACTTCGAAGAGCTCGTTATTGAACTGATCCCCGCCACTTATATGGGAGGAGGCATCGCAACCTCCGCCCATAAGAGCGGCGACAATCTTGGTACCGATCAAGGTTTTCCCTTGCTCGACCGGACCGGCGATAAACACGGCCTGACCTTGGGCGGGGGCCCCGGCGCTGGCTGTGGTGTAGAACCGTTTCAGCCAGGCCAGGAAGTACTGGAGACTGTCAGACGGATCAAAGAACTCGTCCAACAGACTCGCCGTCCAAGGGAAGTGCTCGCCCCACTCTCCAGGAGTGTTGCTGGGCGGCATCACTTTTACCCTGGAGGTGTTGAGGATGCATCGGCTGCCAAATCGCACGATTTCCTCATGGCTGTAGAGCACAGGGCCGGTGGCATCGACACGACGGTTTTCCCGAATGCGAAGCATGGCTTCGTCGGTCTCCGACATATCTCCGCGGGCATCGCTGGTGAGACTTAAACCAAACAAGCCTGCAATGTCCTTGCGGGCTGTCTCCGAAGGTGCGTCTCTCCAGCTGCCTTCCATATCCCTGCGCCAATACTTACTTCCGTCGTACCAGTACGAACCCAGAGGCCCGCCCAGACGAGTGTTGTTAAATTCATCGACCCAATCCGCACCCAAGATATCTGCCCAAGGATAGAACGCCCGATCTTGCGAGAATGAAACCATCCCGGTTGCCGTAACAATACAAGCTGACGGATTGGTAGAATCCGGAGACCAAAAAGCGTTACAACGCCCGTTAATATCTAGCGTTCCACGAAGTCGACCAGGAAACAGGCTTTCCACCCGTTCCTTGATCTTCTCAATGGGAATCTCGGTATCTCCTTCACCACGATAGCGGTGAGAAGCATCAAAGGCTGAAGCCAGGAGGGCACAGAGGGTATCAAACTTAACTCGGTTATCACTGACCTCGGTGGCTGGAGGATTCCAAGCGTAGTACTGTTCTGGCTTGCGGATGTTGTCATCCAGTCCAGGGAACAGCTTGCGGACATTGAGCTCCTTCATCAGACGAGTGATGAAGGGATCAAATATCCCGGGCGCAATGGCTACGGGTTTCTCAAACAGCCAGATAACCCGTACTCCACCGCTGATGGTGCGATGGGCGTAGGCGGGCTTCATGCCGGCTTTCGAGCGACGGGTAAGACCCTCAAGCATTTCCTCGGCCGTGATCTGAGCGTCGTAGTCCGCCACAAGGGCGTGCATCTTGACTGCCTGGTTCTCGCGGGAGACCCGGAGGTTGGGCGCACGACCCTCAAAACCGGACACAAACAGCCAATCCGTCGAGGGGTTGGTAGACCAGGAGGAAAACTCCTCCTTGGTCATGTTGGGTAGTGGGGTTGTGTGAAGCCAGGCGTCGACTGGAGCGACCTCCAGGCAAGCCAGGTTCTTCAGGGCGTAAAGACTCATGGCCTTACTCCCCGCGGCTTTTAAAGAATATGGTTTCGATTCGGACTACAGACCCATCAGGCCATCTCCTGACAATATCATGCCAGTAATCAGCCTCGACTTGTGCGTCCAGTTTTGTCCGGTGTGTCCGTTCGGACACTCTTGAACCGTCTCTCAACACTATGTACCTCGCGTTATCCATTTTATTTGCTCCTATTTAACGTATCTGTCGGTTTCCACGGCCTCGGCTGCGACCGGGCAGCCTTGTAACCAGTCCGGGGTTACCGACATCAACATTTCCACATCTTTTGGTTTCACATCCTTGTCGACCTCCACAACGGCTTCGTCGTGAACATGAAGGACAAGGGGTAGGCCAGCCTTTTCGAGTCGGAGGATGCATTCGGCCATGACATCCCGGGCTGTAGCCTGAACGGTGTTATTGCATAAGTTCCCACCGTAGAAATTGACGTGAGGACCACCCATGATGGTCTGAGCTGTGTATCCTGCGTATCCACTTGCGAGGTTTTGCGTGCGAATGTTGCGGTATTTGAGGGAGCGCCAAGAGGGGAGCTCGATCTCGTATTGTCCGTCTGCTTTGGACTGTTTGAAGGCCGTCTCCAACTTCTTCCAAAAATTGACGACGTGATGATTTTTAGAGCGGTATGTTCTTACAATGTTTGCCGCCTCTGCTTCGTCCACTTCCAGGCCGTATGATGTGTTGGCCATGTAGGCGAATTTCTTGGCGCCTGCGCCATACCCAAGACCCAGCACCATTGCCTTGGCAAGTTGGTACATGGCTGTATTGGTTTTCTTAAGTGTTCCTTTATCCCCCCGCCATAAATTGGCAGAGATGGCAAAGGCTTCGTAGATGCCGTACCCGTTACGAACGGCTTCCAGAAGAGCTGTATTCCCGGAAAGCCAGGCCAGAACCCTGGGTTCAATCTGAGAAAGGTCGCAAACAATGAACTTCTTGCCTGGACGAGGGATAATGCAGCCTCGCATATCGACCCCAAAATGGGGCTCTCTGGGCAGATTCTGAACGTTAAAGCGGCTATCCCCACTAAACCGACCTGTATGCGCCCCAAAGAACTTCATGCCGTAAGACGCTGTCATATCTGGGCGCACACGAGAATCAAGCACCTTCATCTTAACCAAGTAGGAATTGCATTTTCTCCAATCCCGCATGGCGGCAACAAAAGGAACCTTGTCGCCGTATTTCTTTTCCCACACCGCACACTCTTCCGAATCTTCTGAAAGAGAATCAGGCCAGGGGATGCCTTGGTTGATGCACTCAGCCCTAAAATTCTTGATGGAAAGAACAACGCCGTCTCCTTTGTCCATCCAGGGGAGCTTCTGTTCAGCCTCCCACTTGATTTTATCGAGCTTCTTGATGCCTTCTTTAACCAGAGGCTGATCAATCGCAAAACCCTTCCACGCCATTTCAATCGTGTGCTTGGATAACTTGCGCTCAATCTCCGGCATCTCCGATGCGTACTTCTTGTAGAGCTCCAAACAGCTCACAGAATCCGCTAAAGCGTATTGCGTCATCTCCTCCGCAAACTCAGTATTGGCTATACTAGACCACTTCTTACCCTTCATCTTTTTGCGCGGGTCCTTCGAAATCTCCTTACCAAGGAGGTTAGAACAGGCACCCTCCAGATCCCTTGGAGAGCCCAGGTAGGCCGCAAGATTGGCCGTGCAGAAGAAATCCGCAGGCTTCGACTTGATTCGGTCGCCAAGAGCCTCAACACAGGCTCCGTCAAAGCTGTAGTTGTGCGCAATCCACCGGCAGCCGTCGATCTTGTCCCAGGGAGCCTTGTCCACGGGACCGCAATACGGCTCAATACCGTCACCAACCATCGACACCATGTAGATCTCCCCGCGCGGATCGCGTAGGTAGTGCCACTGGCCGAGCGTCTTAATGCTCAGCTCGTTGTCGTAGTAGGATTCGAAATCGATGGCAATGTTTCGCATTCGGCTTGGATTTCTTCTTTGGGTTCCTTGAGGGTTTCGAGATATAGGTCAAGCAGCCGGCAGGTGAGGCCCTTGAGCTCCTCAGCCACCGTCTTTTCGACCGGTTGTGCATCCATGTGATCGGTGTGAACTTCAAACTTGAGTTCACCCTCGACCGCTGAAATGCGTACTCTTACGTCTACGCTCATATTGAGTTTCCTTTCGTTGTGTGAGTTGTGGTGCTTACGCTTTCAATCGCAGCGCCGAAGGTGTAATTCACCGTTGTGGTCGTACCCTGAGCCGTTGCTTCGGTAGTCGGGTAAAGGTCTTTCATAAATGTAAATTCCAGTTGGATCACGGATGCGTGTCTTTGGTGGCACCCACAAACCCGGCACGGCGGGCTTGCTCAATGAGAGTCCGTATTTCGTCCTTAAGACGACGGTTCTCTGATGACAGGGATTCGTTCTCCTCGCGCATTTGCCGGAGACCGAGCTCGAGTATTTGTTCTGATGTTCTCATAAATATTGGGTTAAAGACGTCGGCTATTTCTTCTCCAACTTCGATTTCTCGATTTGGAGCTTCATTCGCTGTATTTCTAATTTCGTCCATATGGGATATCCGTGATCGTTCCTTGTGTTTTGTTCGGGCACGTCAACGTCAAACGCCGACGGCTGTTCTTTCGTCTTTGGCTTCATATATGAATTTGGCGGCCGACTTTATGGCGTCCCGATGTTGCTTCTGGTCTACCGCAAAAATGATCGCTTCTACCTGATCATTTGGGCAGTAGATGTCGGTAAACCCAAACCAACGTTGAGCCAGCTTAAGAAAAATGAGCATCAAAAGTTTATTTACCATTTTTGCTCCGTTTCTTCCCCAAATCCTGAATTGTTTCTGCCAGCATCTTTTTGAATGCGATGCTGAAGAAATCGTCTCTCGTAGCATCTTTTCTACCAAGATATACGAATTCGTTATATACATCGTCTTCCATCTGAAGATCGATCTCAACGTTATCAACTTCCCTTACGTCCAACACCTTGATCTGCCCAATATCTTTACCCGTTCTCTTGTTATAAATTTGTGCTTTGCCCTTAGTTTTCATTTTTGCTGACCCTTTCTTATTTTATAAAGAACCATCGCCGACCTGCATAAAGCTCGTTGCAAGTGTCCGATGACTCCCTCTTTGTCCTCTTTTTTATTTCCGTCCAACATCATCATTGCTGTGACCATGTGACTTACTGCTCGATCCGCCGAGTATCGAATCGAATCCCGAGTGTACCATTGTCCGGGGCCTGATTTTGTTGAACCTGTTTTTGATTTCCCGCCCCGCGTCATGACATAAACAATCTCTGTGAATGTGCTTTTTGCCATTTCCTGAGGCAGAGGATAGGAACTCGGCTGTTTCAATAGAGCGGAGGTCTTGCTCCGTTTACAGTTCTCCTGTAACACCATGGCCGAATCCCAGTTTTTAGATCAACCCGTCAAACCACGCGGTGGTTTCTGGGGTGTTCTTGCCGACCAAACGGAACACTGGTGTGAACCAGCTGCCCATTGTGTTGGAACGAAGTTGGGTAACCAACTCGTACTTGCCGCCAGAGAGCTTCTCGCGGAGAGCCGTGGTGGCTTCCGTGATCAACTGCTTGCCAGCGTTGTTGTACGCGCTCTTGGCCAGAATCATCTGCGCCAGAGCGTAGTGGGCTCCGTCTTTCTCAAAGGCGAACAGGGGATGTGCGCCTTCGGGGCTTTGGACGGCCATCGTGAGGATGAGGATCGGGTCATAGATATCCATATCACCCTCAGTGATGTCGGTGGTGCCGCCTGCAGTACGCACGTCGGCTGCCGTGTTAAAGATTTTCGGGCGTTCTTCCGTGCCGTAGGGAATCCTCTGCATGTACTTCTTTGCCATGCGGATGATCGTCAACTTGGCAGGAGACTTCTGATTTCCAACCGACACCTCTTTCCGGAAGACGATGCTGCCGGGCGGGAAGTCGTTGGAGAGTTCGCCAGTCTTGTTGGCGATGTTAAGCCGGGGGATCTGGAAGTCGGAGACGTTAAATTCTCCCTCCATGCCGGCATTGGTGGTCAAGGTGAGGGGTTGTTCAACAACCTCCGTCAGTGCCTTGCTCGACTCGGTTACTGTTTCTGGTTTTGCTTCTACTTTTGCTTTTTGTTCTTTAGGGAACGTAGTTTTCATTGTTTATCCTTTATTTTTCTTAGTTGATAGGACTCACTACCGCGCGTCAGGGCGTTCGCCTCGGTTAATGCATCCTCAAGGTTGTCGCGTTCTTCTTGTTTTGTGCCCCGAGGAGCCTTGCTGGCGACTTGATCAGCTAGCTCCTTGAAGTTGACTGTGACGGCTTCCATAAACTCAGCCGTCGAGATTTTGTCTTTGACCAAATCGTACGCCTTGTTGGCGTCCGTGATCTTTCTGGCACCCTGGACGGCCGTAAGACCATATCCAGGGATCTCGTTTCCTTCCTTCGCGTACTCAACGTTGTGTTTGCGTACGGAACCGCACCAAGCTTCCAGGACCGGTACGAGGCGTTGTGCCTGTGATCGTTTTTCCGGTGTGGCTAGCTGGCTTGGGTGGAAAAGATCGGGAAGCTGAGCGTCGTGGGCCAGGTCATAAGACTTGGCCAGGGAAAGGGACATAGCCTGGACTGCGTCACAGGTCGCAATACGGGAACAGTAGATGCACTGGTCACCTGGACGGGCCATATCCGGGGTGTTATTCCGGGCCCTTTCGATGATGCCCTTGATTCTGGCATTCATCTTGGGGAGATCTCCGTCCCTGGTAAATGAAGCGGAATCCACGTAATCCAAACGGGGCTGGAGAATGTGAAGCTTGAGATTCTTTACGTACGGATACTTCTTAAAGACGCCGATTGCGTACGCCCACATCTGCGGGTTGGTCTCCGCTGGGTCAACGGGGTTAAAACCAAATTTAAAATCGAACATCGCAGCCTCATCTGCACAAATGAAAAAGCGATCGACGTAACCCCATTGGTCAAACACATCGAGCTTCTGTTCGGACAAGTCCATGAACTTGGAATTCTTTTCCGTGTACTCAGCTTTGGCTGCTTCGACGAATGAAAGACATTTGTGGACGAGAGCTTTTTCAGTGGAGTCGAGACCTTCCATCTCGCCGGTCTCACACGCTTTGTGCATCGCAGTTCCGCGGAGAGTTACTGGATGAACTTCGCCAGAATTGTCTTTTTGATAGCAGGGGCAGAGCTCAAAGTACTTGAGGCTGCTCGGTGAGTAGCTAGCGTGATTGTCAGTAGTACTCATGAGGGCAAAGTTACTACCAGATCGCCGTCATTAAGCAAGTCAATTTCACGAATTTTGGATTTTGTTTTACGTGCGACTTGTTCTTCGACTGAATTTGCGGCGTAAACTAAATATTGCCTGCAATGACTCTTCGATCCGGTGCGTGCGATACGACCGAGAGCTTGTTTTAAATCAATCGCCGAGTATGTCGGGCATACCAAACTCACTCGAGGGCGGCCGTGTAAATCGTGAAGCGAGAGTCCGACACCGCCGGCTTGAATTTGCACGATGATTACGTGTTCTTTGTTCGCTTGAAACTTGTCGATTGCTTCCTGACGCTCTTCTGCGCTTTGCTCTCCGTGAATTGCAGGGGCATTTAAACGCTCCATAAGCGTCCGGCAGGTCTGCATGAAGTTGGTAAAGATAACGACACTGCATCCAGCCTCCACATGTTCCTTCGCCATCTCGGTAAGAACAGGCACACGGAGCAGTTCAACCTCCTGGCGAAGTCTTAATAGCCTTGTACGGGGCTCAGATGGGTCAAAATCGTTGGACTTAGCCTCTGCCAAGGCCGCCAGCTCGGCCTCCATTTGGCCGTAGAGCTTGCCAATGCGGTCATCGATATCGAAGACCTCGGACATGACGTTGTTTTGAGGGAAGGCATCCCCCAGCTCTTCCACGCGAGTACGTACGCCACGCTTGGGGAAAATATGTGCGTGAATCTGGAGAAGACCTTCTTTGCCTCCGTAGTATTGGAAGCCACCCCAAGGGGCTTGTGCCACTTTCATGGTTTTGAGCCAACCCCAGTAGTTAACGCCGGTATGGATGCCGAGAAGGTCGCCCGTCCATCGCATATCCAGAGGGTTTTGAGCGGCCGTAGCTGAGAGCATCAATACGGTATGATCGGCTTTAGACGCACCCAAGATCTTACCGTTCTGACTGCTGTATCCTTTGCACTTATGAACCTCGTCAAAAATCAGAAGGGTAGAGGAGGGGAGATCCCACTGCCATTTCTTGGCAACCCACTTGCCGTGCTTTTTTCCTGTTCGGAGTTTTTCGTAGTTGATCACAAACAAGGGTTCGACGCCGGCTTCTTTAAGCCAATGCTTCCAAGAAGGTATGACCGCTTTAGGACATATCACGGCCACGGGCATATTCATTTGTTTGGCGACAAAAGCCGCCGTGACCGTTTTTCCTGTTCCGCAATCGCTAGCGTCCAACGCCACACGGTTGTTGATCAGGGCGTCCATCAACTGGGACGCGTTTTCCTTCTGCCAAGGAAAAAGATTCAAGTTTCGATGATCAACGATACAAACGAACCTTCAGGATCATCACTTCCACTTCGCCAGACCTGAACTTCCTGGATATCGAAGCAGTCCGAATCCACATCGACGCAGATGTCGAGGTGGGGGCTTACCTTTTGCAGCTTTTCCAACAGTTCTCCAACTGTCATTTTATTTCTTCTCCACGGGGCGGATGCACTTTAGTTACCAGCTCGAACCATGAATCCGCGGTCATGGTCACGAGCCAGGGTGAATTGTTTTTACGGTGCGCCACTGCGATTGGTTTCCCTCCGCAGTCCCGTACCGCTTGTTCAACAGCTTTTCCGACGTTGAGGGCCTGAACCCTTTTGACTTCGAAATGGAAGGGGAGCTCTGAAATGACGTCGGGTGCATCCGGATTCCCAGAGAACTGCTGGCCACGCCTTGCGGTGTAGCCACGTTTTTTGACTTCGTCTCTCCACTCACGCTCACCGACACAACCCTTGGCACGACTATTCACGTGCGACTCCGAATTTATCATTCGCGAGCCACGCCTGGATATCCGACTCACAAATGCGGATAATTCCACCAGCTTTCGAGTGAGGGAGGGGATGACGTTTGTTGTTTAAGTAACGGCGAATTGTGCGGTCGCCAACATGAAGCCGAGAGGCTGCTTCTTTTACGGAGTAAATCTTTTCTGGGATTTGTTTGCTTACTTCAGATGGATTTACATTCTCAACGACAATGTGAAGTTTGTTGGAAGGAGTGACTGCGACTTTAAAAGACTGAGCTTCCAATATTAGATTCATACGGTGTGTTACATCTAAACACGCCGTCTTACGGCAGTCAATCCAAATTAAAAACTAGATGTGTTTTTTGCGGGAATCTTCTTTTTGATAAGACTTCATTTATGACTCTTTAATGTTAATCCTTACTCCGTCTTATCTTTTTGGTGCAAAGTCACCTCTTAAGCGTTTTTCTACCCTGCGCATCGATGTACTGTGCCAAAACCATTCTGACCAATCCTGAAACGTTGTTTACCCCTATTCGCCGGCTTTCCTCTTCGAGGAATTTTGCCATGTGCTTGGGTAAGCTTATTGTTTTTACTGTTTGGTTACTCGATCTTTCGTGACTCCTCTCCTGCTGTTCTTTAATTTGTTCCTCCTTGACCCGGCAGAATTGCGAAGTACCTCTCCGCCATAGTCCGGGTCACTGTTTTCCCATCCACCTGGATGGTCTTGTACCTACGCAGCACCATTGTCGGGCTATTGCCCATCGCCAGTGCAGTTGTTGAAGCATCTCCTGTCATAGCTAAGTAGTAGGTAGCAAAGCTGTGACGATTTGCGTTTTGTTTCCAAGTAAAAAGCGGTTTTTCCTTTTGTATTTTGTGAATTAAATCTTCAAGCCAAGCATACAGGTCTTTATTAATTTCACCTGATCCAAGACTTTTAAGTATATTTCCTTTATATAGCCTAAAAGGGCTAAGCCAAGCTTTTAGGTTGTCGGTCATTGCAATAGTTCTATCGTTGTTAGCTCTTGATTTAGAACCACCTACAAGCTTTCCTTTAATTAAAATCAAATTGCTAGACCAGTCGAGGTCTTCCCAGTTCATTCTCTCTATTTCGGACGATCTCACCCCCGCAAAAGCACCCAAAACAACCCATGGAATAATCCTTTTTGGGGCGTGTTTTAAAATTAGACGCATGTCCTCGACGGACCAACTTTCCAATTTAGCGTCATTAACCCGGATACTTTCAGTCTTTTCAGCTTGGTGATCCTTATCTGGTTCCAAGTAGTCCTTCCTCTTGGCGTAATCAAAAATCATGCTGATGGCTCCGCGGTAGTGCTGTCGAGTTCTTGGCTGCCATTCCGGGTTGGCCAAGAATGAATCCAATTCCTTGGCCTTGATTGTTGAGATAACTCGGCCACCAAAAACCCTCTCAAACTTACCCCAACGAACCTGGAGAGTTTGTTTCTGCCGCTTTTCAATAAAGGTATCGTTCAGCTTGATGTTGAGCATTTCCTTCAAAATTTCACTAACCGTGATCTTTGGTAGTTTGTTATCACTGGTTCTCAACCACAGGTTGACTGCCTCACTCAGGGGAGTACCGCCCATCTTTTTTTCTAGGTCCCTAAAATAAATCAGCTCTTTATTTGACACGGCGACCATCGAAGCTCTTCCGTCAGCCAAGTCTCTGGCAATTCTACGAGCCTCGCGCTTTGCTTCGGTAAGTTCTGCAATTGCTCGACGTTGTCTTTTCCCCTCGGCCCACCACGTAACCATGTACGTCAAATAATTCTTATTGTTGACGCACTGATATATTTTAACATTGGCGAATCCATCTTGGATCTCGATCGGCTTAAATTCTTTTTTCATGCTGAATCGAAACATTACTGACAATTAATGTCTGTCGTCAAGGAAAAGTTGTACATTTTATGACCGCTCGCCCGTCATTAGTGTCAACTGTAAGTCGTTTTTACTCAACAAAAGCCTAGACAAATCGTGTACAAGTTACTGACAGTCAATGGTTTTGTAAACCGCTGGTCGTCGGTTCAAATCCGACAGCCGGCTCCAATTTAAGTAGTTGAAATACAGTAGCTTGAGTGAATGACCCCTTAAAAATTTGTATTGACAAATTCTCGATTACTGACAATTAATGTCTGATGCCAACGACTTTGTATGGAAAGGTATGGCCAGATGGGGCCGGAAAACTCGAAATTGAGCTTATGGCTTTCAAGCTTGGGCTGACCCCCGAAACGGGGGGTTTGGGCAAGTTTCAGCATTTCAAGAACATTGTAGAGCTTCTTTGGCCGTATCACAAGACGCGAAACAAAGCCGGGTTCTGTTGGCATCCCTGGGCAGAGCGTATGATCCAAGCGGCTTGCGAGCAGGACTACCTGGCTATCTCTGGCCCCAAGTCCAGTGGCAAGACTGCCACCTTCGCCATGTGGGGGCTTGTAAATTGGTTGTGTGCTCCTCACGAGACGCTTGTTCTGGTTACCAGCACATCTATCCGGGAAGCCCGCAAACGCCTTTGGGGAGGCATTCGTGAGCGATTTTTGCAGGTTCCAGGCTTTCCGGGAAAATTGATCGACTCCATGGGTAAGATCATTTTGACGGAAGGAGAGTCCAGCGACCGATCGTCCATAACCCTGGTGCCGTCTAGCCCTGACAAAGAGAAGGAGGCCACGGCCAAACTTATCGGTCTTAAGAACCAGAGGGTGTTCCTTATCATCGACGAGGCCACCGACGTGACCAACTCGGTCTTTGAAGCTATCTCCAATCTAAACGCTAACCCTACGTTCCAGTGCATAGCCCTGGGTAACTTTTCCAGCCAGTACGACCCGTTTGGTATGTTTGCCACCCCTGTCGGCGGGTGGAACTCGGTCACGGTAGATCAGGAGGAGTGGAAGACCAAGCTGGGTTTATGCCTTCACTTGGACGGAGCCAAGACGCCCAACCTTGAACATGACGACGCTTGGCCGTTCCTGCTTACAACAAAACAGCTACGGCACGCCGAAGACCACGACGGCGAGCACAGTATTTCTTTTTGGCGATTCATCCGTTCCTTCCCAGCTCCTGGTGGAGCCGAGGAGTCTATTTACTCGGAAGCAGACTTCCGCAAGTTTGAGGTGGATAAAGCCCCCAAGTGGATTGAGCCGCCCAAGGTAGTTGCTGGACTTGATCCTTCGTTTACCAACGGCGGAGACAGAACGGTGCTGTATTTCTTGGAGTACGGACGGACTGAGGAAGCTGGACCTACTGTGAACTTTAAAGATTTCACTATCATCAGAGAGAACGTAAACGATCCGCAGCCCAGAAACTTTCAGGTGGCTCGTCAAGTTATGGCCGAATGTCAAAAGCAAGGCGTGCCCCCGGAATATCTGGCGGTCGACGCCACCGGCGCAGGAGATCCGCTTTGCGATATTATCTCCGAGACGTGGTCTCCACGAATCCTGCGGGTGAAGTTTGGAGAAAAGCCTAGCACTATGCCAATCAGCTCAAGCTCGATGGTCGAGGCCAAGGACAAATACGGCAACAAGGTCACCGAGCTTTGGTTCGGTGGCGTTGAGTTTATGCGGTCAGGCCAGCTGAAGGGCGTGACTCCTGAGCTGGCTAGAGAACTAACCAGCAGGAAATACACCACGATGGCCGGGGGTAAGCTGGTCGTAGAATCCAAGAGAGATTACAAGTCGCGGGTAGGAAAGAGCCCCGATTTGGCGGACGCAGCCTTTGTTGGGTTGGAGTGTATTCGAGTACGAGTCGGCGCAATGGCCGGAGGAACCGTGATGGCTAGGAAAAGCGGGGGTTGGCAAGAGCAAGCTCGCCGGCTGGATCGTGTGATCGACACCAACAAAGACCCTGTGTTAAATTATTGACTTTTAACTGACAGTAGACAGAATAGTCGTTCACGTGGACATCTTACTCGAAAATATCGGCGAAACAGGAGCTCCGCCAAAGGCGCGTCTTAAAGACGCCAAGTCGGCTCACAGTATTTATACTACGCTGAGAGAGTCGGATGCGCACGCTGACCAGGACCGCAGCAAGGTCCAAGCGATGTTCGATGGAGATCCGCCCTACAATCCGAACACGCTTCGTAGTATGGGGCAGGCGTATCGCGCCAACCTAAACTTTGGTGAAGCCGCGGCCGATCTTGAGAATGCCCTGGCCGCGTACACCGATTTGGTAAACGGCGTGGAGAAGCTAGTCGAAGTTAAGACTACGTTCGGCGATGAGAGCGAACGGCAGAATTGGGCAGGCGCAATCTCCGAGGAGTTTCACCGGACTTTGGTTGAATGGGATCAATTTCATTTTAATTTTCAACTACTGGCCCATCACTTTATTTCCCAAGGGCTCGGTGTTACCTTTTTTGAGAACGATAAAGACTGGCGCTGGCGTGTTTGCGGGATTGGCGATTTTCTTATTCCGCGCGGCACACAGGCCACTGAAGATCGTATTGAGTTTGCCGTAGCCCGCCGGGTTTACTTGGCTCACGAACTTTATAATTTCATCAAGAATCCCAAGGCCGCCAAAGAAGCTGGCTGGAATGTGGAGGAAGTTCGCAAGGCTCTGGCTGCGCTTCACAAGGGAAACCGCCCCGCCGACCAAGGCTGGGAAGAGCTCGAAAAAGAATTTAAGAATAACGATCTGTTTTATTCCTACGCTCGCGCCGGCGAGATTCGCGTGAACCACTATTACGTACGTGAATACGACGGCACGGTCAGTCACTACATTGGGTTGCGCGACGGATCAAACACCGACTTTTTGTACAAGAAGGAGAGCCGATTCAAGAAAGCTTCTGAAGCTTTCAACCTATTTACTTTTGGTGTTGGGAACGGCACCTACCACTCAATCCGTGGCTTGGGTTACAAAATCTTTCCCCACATCCAGGTAAGCAATCGTCTTCGTTGTGCGATGGTCGACGGCTCGATGATGTCGACCAGTTTGGTTCTTCAACCCAAGACTGCTGAAGACGTGAGTCGCTTGTCTCTTGCTTTTGCAGGACCTATTTCATTCCTTCCTCCGAATCTTGAGGTAGTTCCGACCGCATTCCCGAATTTCAACAACAGCGTGATGCCGGTTGTTCAGGAACTTTCCATGACCCGCCAAGCTAATACGGGTAGCTACCGAACACACCAACAAGTGCAAGGCAGCAAAGAGAGAACTGCAACCGAAGTTCAAGCTCAATTGGCAAACGAGTCTGTTTTGACCACGGCCAGCATCAATTTGTTTTATGTGACCTGGGGCAAGCTCCTTAAAGAAAGTTTCAAGCGTTTGCAGAAAGATACTTGGCAGCCAGGTGATGCCGGTTATGAAGGTTATCAGAAGTTCCGCTCCAGACTCGAACAACGTGGCGTGCCTTGGAAAGCGGTTATTGATGTTTACGATGTCACGCCCGTCCGCGCTGTTGGTTATGGGTCTAGCGGAGCTCGTATCTTGGCCTTCAACGAATTTATCCAACTCCTTCCTCGGTTTGACGAAGTGGGTCAACAGAATCTTATTCGTGACCGTGTTGCCGCCCGGGTTGGTTACGACCAGGTCGATCGGTATCTCCCGGCCGGGAAACTCAAAGAACGCCTACCTACGGACGCCAAGATTGCCGAGCTCGAAAACGCTCAGTTCCAAGACGGACGTCCTATTTCTGTTATGCCTACCGAAAACCACTCGGTTCATATTCGTGTTCACTTGGCCGATGCTCGCGGAATGCTCGACGCCACTTCACAGGGTATCGCCAAGCCAGATATGGCTTTGGCTTATCTGACTCTTAACTACCAGCACTCCATGATGCACCTTCAGCAGATTGCTGGCGATCCCACGCGGAAAGTTGAGGTTGGGCAATACAATGAAATGCTCAACCTTATGCGTGAAGCTATCGTGGCTTTGGAAAACAACATGAGAGCGCAACAAGAGAACATGCGAAAGCATCAAGAGGCTATGGCTAAGAATGGCGGTGGGCAGGGCGGAGTTGACCCTAATATGGCGGCCAGACTGCAAGATCATCAGCTTGCCATGCAGATGAAAGTTGAAGAAGCCAAAGTTGATCAGCAGATCAAGTTGGCAGATCACCAGCAGAAGATGGCGCTTCGCGATGCTGAAATCGCAAGCAAGATCAGAAACTCCTAATATTTTGTGCTTGCCATAATGGCACAAGTCTGTCAATAAGATATATATGATGACTATCGACGAATGGCGTAAAAGGGAAGACCTTCAGCTTGAACTAAGAGAACTTTTAAAGCAACCGGCTTTAGAGCGCGCATTTGAAGTACTTGTGGATTTTGCTCTACCGAAAGCCATGCCCGTTCCGCAAGGCGCGGACATTGCTTTGTGGGGTGCTCTTCAAAACGCACGTCGAGAAGGATTTTATGACTGTCTCAGAAACTTTGGGGCTCTGACCAATTTGGCGGAGCAGCCGGCAGTGTTGCCGGAACCCTGGACTGAAAACAAAGGAAAAAATAACGAATGAGCACACCCGCTCCTGAGCTTGGATTATTGGATGCATTAAACGTCGCGTTGGATACTCCCGCGGCTCCTCAAGCAGAGGCTCCAAAAACTCCCGAACCTAAAACTGTTGCAACTCCTGAAGTTGCTAAAGCTGAGCCCGCAAAAACAGAGTCGAAGGCAGAGGCAACGCCCGCCAAGGTTTTAGAGAACAAGCTCGATATTCCGGATGACGTGCTCGAGGCGATTGGGAAAGAGCCCGAGGACGCAAAGGAAGAAGCAACTCCTGAATTACCAAAAGAGGCTACAAAGTCTGCTCAAACAGCCTTTGCAAAGGTTACGACCGAACTCCGTGACACCAAAGCCAAGCTGGCCGCACTTGAATCTAAAATTAACAAGGAGACGACCAAGGTTGAGGATTCCGGGGAGGAGACTTCTCCTGAACTTGATATTCTTCGCAAAGAACTTGAGACACTCAAAGCCGAACGAGACGAGTACGAGAGCGAGCTTTCTGTAGCCCGCGTACAAGCCACCAAGCAGTACAAGGTTGCGATTGATGCGCCCATTCGTGAAGCCACCAATACCATTCAAGAGATGGCCAAGCTGTACGAAATGGATGCGGATGCCGTGGTTCGAGCTGCCGCAATTAACGATCCAGCTCAGCGCAGGGCAGCAGTCAAAGAAATGCTTACCAATCTTGACCCGATTGACGCCGTTGATGTCCGTCGTCGTGTGGATGAACTCAACGCGCTTTACAACAAACGCGATGTCATCCTCACCAATGCCGAGAAGGCTATGCAAGAGATTAATAAGCGCGAGCTTGCTCAACAAGCCGAACAGACCCGCCAGCAGGAGCTTGCTCAAAAGAAAGCTCAAGAAGAAACAACAACAGCTTATAATGAGATTTGGAATCGCTTTACTCAGGAAGTGCCGATCCTCAAAAAGACCGGCAATGCCGAGTGGGACGCTCGAGTCGATGGACTTCGTGAACAAGCCATGCTTGTGGAGCAGTCTGATTTGGATACCGAAACCCGGGCAGCCTTGACCTACCAAGCGGTAGCAATGCCTCTTATGGTTCAGTTGTTCCAGGGTTACGTGAAAAAAAGTCAGGGCGAGATTGCCGGACTTAAAAAAGCTTTAGGTGAGTATCGTGCTGCCACTCCTGGAGCTGGTAGTGGCGACGCCAAGACTGGTTCTCCTGAACTTGCTTCCGACGTAAGCTTTTTGGACGCACTTGAAAAAGGGCTGAGGTAAGTAACTCATGCCCGCTTTCTACCCAGAAGGCGATGACCCCAAAATAGGGGACGCTCCAAATAGGTCTCTTCAGAAGATTAATAGTCTTTTGAAGAGCATTGATACCAAGACCGGCTCCACCACTATAACGGGTCCCGTTACAGTCAGTAACGAAGTTGAGGTCACAAACAGCACAGGAAATCCGATTCCGGTCAGCGGAATCGTTGGGCTAGACGCCACAAGCTTAGCAGCCCTAGAGAACATCAGCGTTACTTTTCCAGCTACCCAGAATGTAAACGTCACCAACGCCGGGTTGACAATCAACGATATGACCAGCGGAAACGCCAAAACAAAGATCGTTGATTCAGTTGGAGCGGACGTAACTTATATTACCACCGGTACTGCTGGAACTCCGTCTACAAACGTTGTTAGCGTCCAGGGTATTAATGGAGGAGTTTCTCTGCCAATCTCTGGTACGGTGACGGCGAATTTAACTTCAGATGCATTTACTAATACTCAAGGAGGTATCGCCTCTGATGACGGAGGGACAGAACCACCTTATGGAGTCCAGTTGGGATATTACGATAACGATTACAAAATAGTAAATCCAAACAATCCCCTCCCCATCTCTGGCACGGTGACGGACGCCAACATTGGGGGAACCAGCGATTCCGCCGCTACAACAGATACCGGAACATTCTCAGTAATTGCGTTTATCAAACGTGGGATGCAAAACTGGACAAGCCTCCTCGCAAAGATTCCAGCTCTTGTTTCCGGTAGGATTCCAGTCGATGGATCTGGTGTAACTCAACCAATTTCTGCTTCCTCACTCCCACTTCCAGCCGGCGCTTCGACCGCAGCCAAACAACCAGCTCTTGGAACTGCTGGGACACCCTCATCTGATGTAATCACTGTTCAAGGAGCTTCAGCGGGAACGGCTTTAAACACAAAAGAAACTCAACCAATTGGTGATTATGTCGTCAATGTTGGCGCAGCTAGCGCTATTTCGTTGTCAGGCTCTGCGGTGACTACAGCTAGTTTTGACGCAGGAACAACTGCCGATTACGTTGTGGTTACTATTGAAGGAGCCGGCATAAACGGTGGTTTGTATATTGACGGATCTCCTGACAACACGGGCTGGACTTCTGGGCAGTATACATGGGTTTATTATGATATTCCCGCATCTAGTTCAACCGATGCCTATAGTTATCGTACTGTTTACGGTCAATTATTTGGAGGCACGCGAAGTAACTATTATGGTCGATTTATCGTATCTTGTACTCAACCAAACCCTTATGTTAATCAAAACAATACTTTTAGATATTTTAGAATTACTACCCCAGCAGCATACGGTTCTTGGAAATATAAGTTTGTTTCTTATAAAACCACGACGTATTCGCTTGGGGGAGCTAATCCCGGTGGGATAACTCGAGTAAACGGACGAGTCGATATTGGGTACGTCTCTAATTTACCAACGGTTAGTGCGATTGTTTCTCAGGGAACAGCAACAAATCTTAAAACTCAGGCTGAAACTTACCAAGGCGGTACTGCCGTTGGATCTGCTAATCCGCTTCAAGTAACTCTTGCGAATACGGGAGCGAATGCAACAGCTGTTAAAGTTGATGGTTCTTCGGTCACTCAACCAGTAAGCGGGACGGTAACGATTAATAATTCTCAAGGTGCAACTGTAACTCAGAGCACTTTTACTAGTACAACTGCGTCCACTTCTTTGGTTGCAGCGAGTGCAAATAGAAAAACTCTAACTGTGTTCAACGAAGGAGCCGGCACGCTTTACGTTTCAGTTGGGGCAACGTGCACAACTACCGCGTACCAGGTTAGGCTGTCCGCTGGCGACTACTGGGAATGTCCTTCAAATCAAACTTCTTTGGCTCACACGGCAGTGTTTGCTACAGCTGGAAATGCCAGAGTCACCGAAGTGGTTTAATACCTATGCTTCAAAAAGCACCAGTTCGTCCGCCTTTTCCAATTTCCGAGTACAACGCAAGTAATAAGCGAACTTGGGCTCCAGATGGTTGTTGGGATTACTATGGAGGAGGGGGTTCCATAGCCTATTCTTCAATTCTTGGGACAATGACTCTGTTTCCATTTTACATAAAATACGACGTTCCATCCAATTCTTTAGAAATGAAGGGCTTCTACGCTGCTAATGGTTATGGGCAAAGCGGCAATTCAATTACTGCAGTGTGGGGAATGTATCGCGTCGGCTCGAGCCTTTACGACTCGACGCTAGTGGACTCAGTAACAATTGTCGATAACACATCGACTTATATGAACCCATCTAAAACTCAGACAATGTCTTCTGCATACTCAAAAGGTTGGTACATTGCCTCGATTGTTTTTATCGCAACTACTGGAGCCGGAACTGTCGGAAGCAATTTTGCAAAGAACGAGCCAGTCTTTGGTTCACTTAACAATTCCGCAATTGCTGGCGCAAGTATGGGTCATGTTGGGGTTATTGGGCAAACTTCCGGACTACCCTCAAATCTTAACTCCGTAACACTTGCAAATATATATTATCACTCTCCAGTGGCTCTAAGATATTGACATGCCCACCATCCTCCCATTACAGATCCGTAAAGCTCCTACGATTTACGAGGTTGCTACATTTCATGGAGACACTACTCCATTTAGAACTGGTAACATATCTCATCTTAGGCAAGCTCCTTCTGAACTGCGAACTGGTACATTCTACACTGGTGTTGGTTCTGGTCCGTTTATTGAAAATTGCGGAGCTACTGGTTTTGAATTTGTAAAGCCTTCGGGCAGTACACCAACATATCGGTATTACCCAAGCATCAATAAGTATAGTTGGAAAGAAAATTTTCTATATGGTTCTCCGACATATGCTGACTCTAGCAACCCTAGGTATTCGTTCTGGCAGTCTGTATCCCCAAACTTATACTCTTTTCTTAACTCCTACCATTCTGGAGGTCTACCAATCAATAAGCTCATTAAAGTATGGGTTTCTTGGGACAAATTTGTATTGAGCCGAGTCCCAGGATCCCCAAATACTGGTAGACGTAGGGTAATCTCTTACGGAAATAGCATTGGTGTTTGTTGTAGATATGCTATTTTTGAGTAGTTCTTTTTCAGATTAGGCCCATACTGCTTTAATTCGGTGGAACTCTTGGGAGATCCCCAAGACAATACCGAGCCAAGACATGCACGCTTGCATGTAAGGTGTAGAGACTACTGGAGGCTTAGGAAGCCTTAATAACCAGCACGAACAAGCGGGGCGTCTAACGACGCCAAGATATAGTCCAATCCACCCGGTGACGGGTTGGTATAAATGCGTTCTTGTTAGGGAGCGGGTCAACGCATAAATTAGGTATTGACAAACAAAAGACAGTAACGCATACTCTCATCTGCCTTAGAGATCCTATAAAAACGGAAGCGGGTTTTGAGGGCACGACCTATAAAAATGGAAGTGGTCACGCGGGCAATAAAAGTCTCGGGATGCCGCCGGGAGATCCAACTTTGAAAACTACGGGAAACCGTGTTGGTTTCTCCTCTTGTTTTTAAAACTCTTATTTCTCTGAAAGGAGAATACCTAATATGTCTACTGTGTATGATAATATTCAGCAGCTCCTGGTTAAGGAAGCTGGACGAATTGGGCCCGAGATCTACCGCAAAACGGTCGATAACAACGTTTGGCTCAAACTAATTAAACAAGATACCTTCCCCGAAGAGATGGGCGATCGGGTCAGCGTGCTGACCTACGAGCGTTCTATCCCCCAGGCGGCCCGTAACGGACGGCAGAATGATTTCGATCTTCAGTCGGTCTGGCAGGGCTCCTCGGCGATCCTCGGGTCCAACCCCACCGATCAGACCTACACCAGCTTCAATGCGTATACGCAAAGCCCGGCCGGCTCGGCCACTGCTTCGACGGACGCCAACAACAACATTAGCCTGCCCAAGTTCGCTAACGTTGAGTTTGCTCAAACCCTCCGCACCTACGACCTCCGTCGTGTTGCGCTCGAGTCTCCGAACATTTCGCTCGAAGATTTGCGCTACCCCGTGCGCCGGAAAGAGCAGCTGACCCAGATCATGAACATCCTGACCGAGCAAACCGCTTTGGTCTGGACGACTCGCTACCAGGACGAATACGTCCGGTTGGCTCAGAACAAGGTGACCCCGACGACCGTTTCTACGAGTTCCACTTTGGATTTCGCGACGGTTTCCGGTGACGCATCCTCCTTCAGCCCCGTGGTTGACGCGACCAGCAAACTGACCCAGGGAATCCTGCGTCGGATCTATATGCGGTTGCTGCGTGACGGCGCCGGTGTGGCCGCTCAAGGCAAGGAAAACGGTGCGCCTGTGTTCAACTTGATCACCAGCGCTGAGACCAGCGACGACATCATCAAGCTCAACAACGACATTCGTAGTGACTTCCGTTACTCCACCAAGCCGAATGAGCTGCTTGCTCCTCTCGGCGTGGAACGGTCCTACGGTGGCTTCTACCACATCATTGATCCGTATCCTCCTCGCTATAACCGTATCGCCTTGACTGCCAGCGCTGTGGCCTCGGCTACCTACACGGTTGCCTCCGGACACGGTGTTGAAGCCGGTGACGTGGTTGTTGTTACTGCCAACGACGGTACGACGGTTAGGTCGGCTGCCAGCACGGTTTCTTCCGTGACTGCGACGACCATCGTTTTGACCGCCGCCGTGGCTAGCGCAGCGAGCAATGATAAGATCTTTGCTTGGAAGCGCGTGTTCCCGTTTGTTCGCACCTCGGCCACCAAGGGCAACAAATATGACATCAACACGAACTACCTGTCGGCTGCTTACGAAGACTCCATCATCTTGATCAACGAAGTGTATCACTCCGTTGTTCCGAAGCCTCTCGGCTCGATGGGACAGATGGGCTTTGACGCTCAGGGTTATCGTGGTGACTTCAAGTGGAAGAACATCCCCGATCGGGATTCCAACCCCGACGGCTCGGTGGGCTTCTTCCGCGCGACGTTCGCAAACGGTTCCAAGCCGGTTCGTCCGGAATGGGGCTATGTGATCCGTCACAAACGCGGCGAGGCTGTCCTCGACTTCGTAGCCTAATTGATTCGAACGATTGCCCCAGGGGTTCAATCCCCCTGGGGCAGTCACTTTTTATAAAATGGAATCTATCCTCCTGGTTCTCCCTTCTGGCAAGGGCAAGGTTGAGGCTAAAGCAAAGGCTGAAGACTCTAAGACTGCCAAAGCTGCTGGTGAACCTAAGAGCACAGATAAGGTTTCCGGAATACGTATTCCACTTCCTGTTGGGTTTTCAGCACCTACTCCAGTCAAACCTAGAGCTGAGTTTGATTTTGTAGCTTCAGGTATCATCGATGGGGAAGAGCTCGTTGTAACCAAATTGGAAGGTCTTCCAGTTCCTAATCCAGGAGTTGAGAGCGAAGAGGACAAGGAAAGAGAACGCATGGCGTTCGTAGATTCCGTTGAGAAAGGTTTTGAACTATGAAAGTAGAATTTCCGATTCCGCAAGGTTTTACACTCCCCGATGGAGTTAAAGAAGGTGAGACGTTTGAGTTCATGGCAGAGGGCTACATCAAAGGCGATATGTTTTGCCTTTCCTCAGTCGAGGGTAATCCCGTCGGCGAGAAAAAAGAAGAAGCTGCTCCCAAGGACGAAATGGCCTCGAATGAAACCCCGCAAGCCCAAGAAGGCGACTTCGTCGACTCAATCGAGACCGGGATGTCCTGAGCATTTAATCAAAGACCTCGGCCTGGCTATCGTTGAGCAGGCCGTTTGGGATTTGAAATACGCTCAGAAATACGGCACCCGATCTGCGTACCCAGAGGATTTGATGACCAAGCAGCACTTTGCCTGGTTCTTCAACAAAAAGAATGAGCTCTGGCATTTGCTCGGGCTAAACGGGGACGCAATTTGCGACCGGCTACGGCCAGTTATTGCGAATCTCAAATGAACGAAGACCAATCCGAGATCAGGGAGCGTTTGGCTCGTATCGAGACTAAAGTCGACTCCACGATCGATTTACTTACCGGCCACGACAATCGTATTCATAAGGTTGAAGGACACATCAATAGGGGATACGGGATTGTCGCTACACTTACCTTGGGGTTTACAATGTTTGGGCAATGGTTTTGGGAAAAGCTCAACGGCCGTTAATTATTGACAAAATTAAGGAAGTAATTGATACTCGTACATATGCCGACCCTACTAGTGGTTGCGTTGCTTTTTACGGGTTGTTCTACCGTATCTCCCAAGCGTTTGCCCAACTTTGCGACTGCCGAAGCTAGGCTGGATGCGGCCTCAGCTGTAGCCAACCCGGAAGCTAAAGTTCATATTGAAGAGGCTAAAAAGCAATTAGAATCAGCAAAGCAGGCTTGTTTTGTAAATACCGAAGCTCTTGAGGCAGCAGTCAAAGAACGTAACGAGGCTGTTAAAGACGCTGAGATCTGGAAAGCCAAACAGCGTAAAGCCCTAGGTGAGTTATGGATGTGGAGGGGGGCTTTGATTGCCGCAATTCTTTTTGCCGCACGTGGACCCATCTTTTGGGTAGTTCGTAAGTTCATTGGAATTCCCTGGTGAAACGCTGGCTATTCTCAAACATACAGGGGCTTTTGGCTATTGCTGTAGCCACTATCATCTTTTTCTTTTTAGGGCCAATTCTCCAAGGCTTTGACACTACGGCTGGAACCGTAGATCTCGGCTCTCTGCACGTCCTGGCATTTGGTGCTGTTCGATTTCTATTTTGCACGTTCATGGCTTGGACGGTGCTTCAGTTGGATTGGAAGATACTTGATCAATACGTCGACCGAGGTGCGCTCAGCGATGACTGGAAGGAATCGGGACCTAGGACAAGGCTGTTTGTTTTTGCAGTCATGTTTTCCGTCCTGTTACTGGCAGCCATCCTGTCATGCCGGTAAGATATGTTTTTGCGATTACTCTTGTTCTTGCCTACCCCAATATTTCTTTGGGTGATGCGGATGCGAGGAGTCGGGTTGTCGAAACGGCCAGAAAAGCCATTGGGATCACAGAAGCTACGGGACAGAACGACGGGCCCGTGGTGGACGAGATCCTAGACTCGGTAGGTTTAAAAGGTACTCGAGCGCCTTGGTGCGCGGCTTTTGTTGTTTGGGTAGGGGACAAGACTTTTACCCGCCCCCTCAACCCATACCCCCGGACGGCTTGGTCGCCCACAATGTTGTACCATCCTATTTGGGATAGATCCAGAAAGGGCATACCGCTTAAGCCAGCCGACGTCTTTGGGATATGGTTTAACAGTATGGGTCGGGTAGCGCATACCGGGCTTGTAGAGAAAAATGACGGGGAATGGCTTTTAACGATTGAAGGGAACACAAACGGTGGCGGTTCCCGCGACGGAGATGGGGTTTATAGGCGTCGCAGGCTTGCGATCAATGTCCTGGGGAGGTCTTGGCTATGAGCCTTCGTATAGGGGCTATTGGCGTTCAAAGAGTGGCCGCAAAGCTCTTGGAGCAGGGGTTTCTTGTTTGCACGCCCGTAATCGACGAGGGGTACGATTTGATAACCGACTGGAGAGGCAAGCTCAGAAGAGTCCAGGTTAAAACCACTTCTGGGGCTTCTGATACCAAGGTGCGAAATAAGCTTAAGTTTCTGGCTGTAAAAGGTCCTGGCTACGGGTACGGAGCCCTTCTTAAAACATGCAAGAAAAAGGTGATCTACAACAAAACTGACTGCGACATTTTCATTTTTTATCATATTCCTTTGGACGCTGTCTTTGTCATGCCCCGAAACAAGCTGCCCAAGACAAAGTCTATTTATTTAGCTACCAACTCAGCCTGGCGAGATAACTGGGATGTATTGAGGTCCAAAGGTTGAAACGTCTTTCATTTCTGAGAAAATAACAATATGGCCATAAAAGATGTAGGACGTCAGGTAGCAGGGTTTAACGGGCTGGAAAGTGGCATGGATTCCTCAAAGGAACCAAACATGATCAGCCAAAAAAGTTATGCCCTCGGCGTGAACGTCACAGCCCGGGGCGGCACCGTAAAAACCAGACCCGGTTTTGTTCAACTCGATCTGCAATCCGATCCCGAAGACCCGGACGCGCTTGAGTCTTTCCAGGGTGGTTATTTTCAAGGAGCTACGCTTTTTACTCAACCCGCCAATCGGGACGAGGCTTCTGACTTGGCTGACGCAGGAAAGGGGAAGACCTACATTATTGCGGCCGCAAGTGGTTGGCTTTACCGGATTGACCCGCAAACAAAGAAGATTATCCGAATCAACGGCACTTCCGGTACCACAACTTCACCTAAAACAATTGTCAGCATCACTTGCACCGGCACAACAGCTACGCTTACGACAAGCGTTCCGCATCAATTAAACCCCGGGGATAAAGTCACAGTTGCCAGCACACTTCAGGCGCATCTGAACGTCACAGACGCCACAATCCTTTCAACACCGACCTTAACCTCTTTTACCTACACGGCTAATTCTTCCTCCTCAGTCGGTTCGTCTGTTGGCTCTTACACCATCTATAATCCTTCTGTTGGTTACGTTAACTTACCAAAGTTCATGGACACCACGTACTATACGTTGCGTGTTGCTGGAGCTGGAAAAGCTACCGCAGGCGCCGGGCTTACCAATAGTTCCAAGGTCATCATTGAAGATCCTTTGCCGGCTGGAGTTCTGCTTGGAAAAACTGGAACTGACTTTGCGGCTTCCGCAACAACTGTATCCGGCGGGCTTAATTACGTCACTGTATCCGACGGCGGAACCGGTTTCAGCAAAAACGCAAAAGCTTATGTTGTTGGCTCAACTAACGCTTCGTTGGCTTTAAGATTTTCAAGAGATTCTTCCGCTTCTGAAAGACCTTGGCCAGATCAGAACCATCAAACCAATCGTCATTATTTCTGCCAGGCTGAAAAGTATTTGATTATTCAAGACGGTATTAACGCTCCATTTATATTTGACGGAGAAAACATTCGACGAGCTTATGTAACCTCCAATCCCGCTCTTTCAACGGGTGTCGGAAGTGGAACAGTTGTATCTGTTATCGTTACAAATCGAGGTTCTGGGTACACCTCAGCTCCTACTGTAACTATTTCAGCTCCTGGCGGAAGCGGCACAACGGCAACCGCTACTGCTGCGGTTAGCGCTACAAGCGGCCAAGTTGAACGAATCACGGTTTCCAATGTTGGGTCAGGTTACACCTCAGTACCTACAATTACGTTCTCGGGTGGCGGCGGGTCTGGCGCTAAAGCTTACGCAATTTTGGAAAATCCTTCAGAGATTCCGACAGGGTCAATTATGTCGTACGGGCAAGGGAGACTTTTTGTAGCCAACGCAAACCGTTTTGAGATTCAGGCCCTCGATCTTGTTGGGTCTCATGTAAACGTAAAAGCCGGAACAACGAGCTCCGGAGCTATCAATTACCCGTTGTCTGATCCTAGAGCGTCTGTTCTTTTCAATACTGAAAACACATATCTTAATGAGGGTGGAAGCCTTCTCATGCCTTCGTTTATGGGAAGAATCACGGGAATGCAGTTTGTCCCCACTCAGAACACTGTAGCAGGACAAGGACAGTTGTTTGTATTTTGCGAATTCGGGGCCGCCACTTTTGCTGTGACTACGCCAAGATCCCAGTGGGGTACTACGGCGGGCTTCCAGACTGTTCTTTACACAAACATTGGAGCCGTAGGGCCCGATGCTTTTGCTCAGGTTAACGGGGATTTATTTTTCCGGTCCAATGACGGACTTCGTACATACAAGAACGCCACCGCTGAAATGGAGACATACGGAAACACGGCGATGAGCGCCGAAATGAATTACATTCTCAATCAGGAACCGATTCATCTTTTACAGGACGTCAGCTTAGCTTACACAGACCGCGGTCGTGTGTTGATGACCGCTTTGCCTCAAGAGTATCAACCCGAAACCCTCAATAGTAAGGCCAAAAAAATCTACAAAGCCCTGATTAGTTTGGATTTTAATTCGATGACAGGGAGTCTTGGCAAAACGGCTGCGGCTTATGACGGAGTGTGGACAGGCATAGATATGCTTCAAGTCATTGCGGGTGATTTTGGACGCAGAAACAAAGCATTCATTCTTGGCATCAGCTGTAATTTAAACAGCGTCTGGGAGATCGATTCGACCGCTCACGAGGATCGCCCGATTGCCGGGAGTGAGTTGGTTTTTACAAACAGTCTTTTGTCCGGCACTTATCAGACCACAAGTCTCGCAGGAACTCGTAAAGCCAAGTTTGACCTTAGCAGAATAGCTGCGCTTGGGCCGCAGAGTGTAAAACTTATTCTTAGCACTGAAAACGAGTCTTCTGCCACAACATGGACTTCTTTTGGCATGGGCACTCAGGGTGTATCAATCTCATATGCTGTGAGTAATTACGATGTTTCAGAAGAAACATTTACTTCCGACGCAAGAATCTCTCCTCTCTTAAAAAATCTTTCCGTCAACCTGTCTACTCAGGCTTCTGGAAAAACTACTGCTGAAGTTGACCTTGGACCAATCAACACTACTGGTTTTATATACGTTTCTGCGGTTGCGTCTGGCGCTTTGCCGGCAGAAAACTCTTCTACGTTTGCTCTTGCCGTTACAGGCACATCTTCCGGATCAGTACCTATCCGGGCTGAGCTGGAAACATCGGCCTATTCATTCCGTTCAATGTTTGAACTCAAAAAACTTATACGATCAGACTTTTGGTTTTCAAATCTTAGAGACCAAACGGATGTAGAGGTTTATTACAAACCAGACCAGTACCCCAGCTGGATATTTTGGGATAACTTCTACATGTTGCCTGAAACTTCAGTTTCTGTTCGGGCTTTAAGCGGAGAAGCAATTACAAAGACAGGACTGAACTCGTATTTGACGCCGAGTAACCTGGCTAGTTTATCAGCTGTTTTGTACAAAACAGACCTCACAAAGTACTCGACTCGTCTTACTCGCGGTTTGGGGCTTCGACTTGATTTTACAACCGGCACGACCCCTCCCGGTACCGGATCTGCACCTTACTACATCGGCGTGTCTTATCTTGTCTCCACCCTAACCCCAACAGAGGTATCGGCTCTTGTGAGTGGTACGGCTGATTATACAGCTTTTTATGGTTCATTTAGGACAGTAAACGTAAATCTTCCTACGGATAGAACCGCTTCAAGATTTATTAATCTTTACCGGCCGACAGGTAACTACCTTTATATCAAGCTTTCCTACCCAAGCATTTTGCCAAATTCCTCCTACGACGTAACCGTAACACCGTATGGGTTTAACCAGACTGGTACTACGCCAGATGTAGTGGACACAACTGGTTTCTTCACAACACTCCCTAACCTCAAACCTCAATTTGCGCCTCAAATTCGATTGATGAATCCCCGGGAGCAAGCTGATCCTATCACCAATAGGATGTTCTCACATGGGTATGACTTTCAAGCACGCATTGTTTGGACGGGCAATGCGACCTTGCAGAAGATGTTTTTACATTGTCAGACCTTGGTTGAGCAGGTTGGAGGGAATATCTGATGAGCACCGAACTTAATAAGACACAGTGGCAACAGCTTGACGCTGTAGAAACTTCTTTATTTCTCCATTACTCAGAGGTTTGTAGCTCTGTAATTTCGGAAGAACTACTCACTGAGCCCGGTACTTTGACCTTGTCAGGCGGATCGACCCTTTTTGGCGAACCTATTACGGATCAAAGCGATACTTCATTATTGACATAAAGGAGCCAGTAGCCCAGAATAGGAGATTCCGCTATGCCTAAGATTACCGACCTTCAATCTTTTTCAGGGACTTTGAGCAGCACGGATGTGTTTCCGGTCGTAAATTCTTCTGTTACCAAGAAAATTGCTATTTCAGAACTTCGTGGGAATATTCTATCCAGCGGTTCAGTGTCCTCTCAGCAGCTTTCAAATTCGTCGGTGACGACTGATAAGATTGCCGCCCGCACCATTACCGGGGCCAAAATTGCTCTTGGTACAATTCTCCCTGAAAATCTTGAAACCCGTTCCGGGTTGACCGCTGGCTCTTATGGCTCAAATAGTGCTGTACCTACATTTACTGTAAACGATCAGGGTCTTATTACGGCCGCTGGGTCTACCAGCCTTCGCCAACAGGTGAGCGCAAATGTTTTTCAACCCTACAACACCCAAACGGTTGTTCTTTTTAAAACTACACATGCCATGACAATTAATACAGCCGTGACGACTACTTTCGGGTCTGGGTCGGCTACAATCACGCTTTCTCCTGCACTGGCTAATGGAACAGTAATTGCCGCGGGTACGAGCGTAACAGCTACTTTTTCAAATCTTTCAGGCACTGTCGCCAACGCAACCATATCCTTTGGGTACGTGAGCTAACGCCATGATGGTTAGCATCGTCGACAGCGCGACATTCAAGCTGAATATCGGTACCGCTGATACCAACTCCTACAACCTTAATTTACGCACATTGTTTGAAGCTCAGTATCCTTATGTGGGCACTGGAGCAACCGTAGAGTTTACTGTCCTTGGAAACATTGGAAGTACCTCCACAAGCACTTACTCTTTGCAAACAGGGTCTTGGCCCGCAGGGTCAAATATTAAGCTTATTGTGCCGGCCACCAGCGGAGGCACAACAAATAGCCCCGCAAATGGCGTTATTGCTGGAAAAGGCGGTGCAGCTAGCTCCAGCGGTTGTTGTGATCAAACTGGGCAAGCCGTCAACTCTGAGCCAGGCGGACCAGCCATTTTATTGAGTTACCCGCTTACCATTCAAAATAGCGGGGTAATTGGTTCGGGTGGATCAGGGGGGCATGCCATAACACAAAATCGTGACAATAATGCCTTGGGGGACGGTGGCGGTGGGGCTGGCATTGATCCTGGGTATAGCTTTCAGGGTCGGTACAATTACACACACGGAACCTGGCCTTCTTCTTACTTGGTTGGGGGAAATAGTGTTGGGGTGAATGGCGGCAATTTGGGCACAGGAACAGCTTATGTTGCGACTTCTAAAGCGGTCGTAACTCAGGGGAATACCCTGACAATTATAGGAAACGAACTTTTAGGAGGCACAAGTTAAATTATGGCTCTACTCGCATCTACACTTCCAGCCGGCACAAAGTACTCAACTCCCCAAGAGTTGCTGGCTTTGTTTGCAGAAAACCTTTCTGTACCCGTTTCCGACGCCAGCGTGTTTGTACTTAGCACAACGGCTCCAAATGATCAGTCCAAGATCTGGTTGGACTCTTCCACGGCCAATCCAACTCTAAAGATCTACAACGGAGGATGGATTTCAATCAGCGCGCAGAACACGTTTACCAGCGGGTTTACTGTCTCGGGTGGAAACATTCGATTGATCAACCCCGCCCTTTCGATTGACAATACGGGCACCTACGCGGGTCGAGTTGGAATTGGTACAGAAACCCCAACGACAAAGCTTGATGTTGTCGGGGCGATTAAGACAGACACTTCGCTTACAACTCCGGCTCTTATTCACCCCACTAGCGGAACTCTAGCAATCACGGGCGGTATTTCTACAACAGATGGGATTACCGTATCTAGCGGGAGCTTGAGCATTACGGCCGGAGCTATTACCGCATCCGGGAACATTACTTCCTCTGGCGGTACTGTTTCAGCCACTGCAATTAATGTTGGTACTGGGGCAATCACGGGCGGGTCGCTTTCTCTCACGGCGGCCTCTATCAACTCCGCAGGTTTGTTGACCGCCGCTAATATCACAACGACAGGAGCTTTAACTGCAGGGAGCGTGGTTCTGCCTTCCGCCACAACATCGACTACATCAGCTTCCGCAGGTGGCGGACCCGCTCTGCCAGCTACTGCTGTTGGATGGCTTCACGTAACAATCAACGGGACGGTTAGAAGGATTCCTTACTACCCGACTACCTGATGACATTTGGCGAAATCAAATCTGAAATCGCGCGCGTCGTCGACAACGGCGTTCCTTCAACGGACGCTCGGGTGGTTCAACGCGTCAACCAGGCTCAGCGCCGACTTCACGCAATCCGTGCGTGGGTGGGGGCGGTTGCCAAGTACAAGGTTGATGTTACCTCCGGTGTGTTTACTTTGCCCTCTCAGTTGGAGTCGATTGTTCGTGTGGCTAAAAACAATAATGCCAGCCTTGCAGCAGGCAACGTATTGCTTTGTGATAACGCTTACGTTTTTATTCATGATGACGGCGATTTGGTGCCCCTAAACTTTGAACCTATCGGTTCAACCGCTAACGTCATTCAATTCAGAATTGATTCTTCGGTTAGCCCTGTTCCCACAAGCGTAATTGTTACGGGCAAGAAAAAGATGGTCGAGGTGGCAAATGATTCGGACGAATTGATTATTTCTGACCTCGAAGCTTTGAAGCTGATGGTTCTTGCCCTCTGGCGCGAGGAAAACAATCAAGTAGATATGGCGACCAGTCTCCAAGCCAAAGCCGTAGAGCACATGGCATACAAGACCGATATGACAGTCGAGGAAGCTCGTCGGCTTGTTTACCAATCAAAACTTTCTACTCATGCCGTTGGCACAATGGGGTATGTTCGGGCCAAGCTTGGTTTGGATCTTGAGTTTGGCATCAAGCTTGAGGACGCAAAACTGTTTGACCTGGTCAACAAGGCTCAAGACCTCCTGATTACCAAAAAACGGTTGTTGTTGTCTTCGCTACGTTACGGAGTCAAGGATGGCCTGACCCTTCCGACTTACAGCTACATTGTCTCTGATACAGCTGCACTTCCTGTGTCCAACTACCAGATCGTTAAGTTAGCTGTCCTGGCTTTGACTGCGCTTTCACTATCATCAAAAAACGCGCAACTCAACTTGGACCAAGCCGCCAAGTTTGAAGCCGAGGCTATTAAGATGTTGGAAGAAGAGCTCAATGTGGAGCTGGAATCTAAACGGCACGGAACCTACACGACGGCTTTGTCGACAGCTATCCCCGGAACTCTTGGTTATATGAAAGCCAGATTTGCTCTTGAGGCCCCCAACGGTTTGCGTTTGTCCGACTCGGAGTTGACTCGCTACATCAACCAAAGCGAAGAGCAGTGCATGCGGATGGGTACTTTTGTAGGCACAATCAAGACCTATACACTTACAATTAACCAGACAGACGGTCTTGTTTACGTGCCCAACGACGTGGAGGCCATTCTTGGGGCCACTTTCAATGGGTCTCCAATCCCAGTCTACGACGAATTTTACGACTTCAAGGAAAACGGTCCCGGGTATCAACAGACGGATATTGATTCCAACAACCCTTCCAACCTGACCGCTTCGCCTTGCATGGTCGCCAGGGGCGAGACCAGGGTAAACAATGTTCAGTATCGTGCTTATTTTGTTCGCGGAAACTGGGCCAGCAGCTCGTACGTCCGTCTATTAGTCAAAAAACGTCCGGTCTACAAAACCAACGACAGCGACGTTATGAGTATTAAAAACTACCCCGCCATCTTTAATATGGCCCTGGCCGCTTTGACAATCACAAGCAACGCCGAGCAATCCGCCATTCACGAACAAAAAGCACTTATGCTTCTTCGCGATGAACTCAGGGAATCGAAAACCGGAGAGCACCATTCAATTCGGGTTCAGGCGCAGAACTTCTCGCTCGGGGGGATCATGCCGATCATATGAGCGAAGTAATCACCCCGGTAACAGTCATCGGAGATTCCGCCATTGGAGGTACTGCTACGGTTGATAGCGGGGATATCGCCGTAGTAGCCGGAAACCTTTCTTCGATTGATGTTGTCTCAAACAGTATCAGTAGCGTTTTAACAAACGCGACCAATATAGCTTCCATCAATACTGTGGCGGGAAGCAATACGCAGGTCGTAAACGTTTCGAACAACATGACCAAGGTTCAAACCGTTTATGACAAGCTCGGCGAGCTGAACCGGTACTACACAACATTTATAGGAACTAGCGCCACTGACCCAACTCTCCGCCTGGATGGGTCGGCAGTTCAAACCGGCGATTTATATTATTCGACCTCAATGCCTGGAATGAAAGTAAAGACGGCTTCTGGGTGGGAAGCGGCTGGGTCAGGTATATCAGGAGCTTTTAAGTTTTCAGCAGGAACAGCCTCTGCCCCATCCATTACAACTTTTGGGGACGAAGACACAGGCGTGTATTTTCCTGCAGCCAACACAACAGCTTTGACGACAAACGGGGTTGCCCGCCTTAGTGTCGGGCCTACTGGAACAGTCACAATTGGAGGAGATACCGCGTTAAACACTCTTTCGGTATCGGGGGCTAGCACTTTTACAACTGCTCCAATCGTTTCTTCGACTACAGCGCTTCAAGCCGTTTTTACGGGCTCCGACAAATCCCTGGTATCCAACGCTATTACTGGCACAGGCAACGTAGTTATGTCAGCTTCTCCGACCTTAACCGGCACGATAGCAGGGGCATCTCAGACATTATCTGGGACCTTGGCAGTCACCGGAGCGATTACGGCTACAGGCGGCGTAACTGGAAATGTGACTGGAAACGTTACGGGAAATGTTACCGGGAACGTGTCTGGTTCGGCAGGCTCTTGCACCGGCAACGCCGCAACCGCTACAAGTCTGGCTACCGGGCGGACAATCGGCATTACGGGCGATGTTTCTTACACTTCCGGGGTTTTTGACGGATCAGCAAATGTTACAGGAACAGCCACCCTGGCTTCCACCGGAGTAACGGCTGGCAGTTACGGAAGTACTTCATCCATTCCAACCATCACAGTAGACGCAAAAGGTCGGGTGACATCGGTTACATCCAACGCGATCACCATAGCCGCGGGGGCTGTCGGGGGTGGATCTGATAAAATTTTCTGGGAGAATGATCAAACCGTGACAACAGACTACACGATGACCAGCAATAAAAACGCAGTGTCGGCCGGCCCGATCGCCGTGAACACAGGAGTCACTGTAACAATCCCGACAGGCGGGGTTTGGACGGTGGTTTAATATGCCCATCTCAATCAACGGAACTGGAACAATCACAGGTATCTCCGCTGGTGGATTGCCTGATGCGTCCGTCACGGCTGACGATCTAGCCTCAAGCGCAGTCACCACGGCAAAGGTAAGCGATGGGGCGATCACCTATGGGAAACTCTCCACCAGCGGCACGGAAGCCGACAACGTGGCCAAGCGCACGGCGAAGGCTTGGGTGAATTTTAATGGAACTGGAACAGTTGCGATTCGGGATGATTTTAATGTTAGCTCGATTACGGATAATGGAACGGGTGATTATACAATTAACTTTTCGACCTCCATGAGCAATTCCGACTACGCCTTTGCAACTCATGGAGTTGACTCATATCTTGACGCATATATGAACCAATGGGGGGTTGGTCCAAATTTTTCGCAATCCACATCCTCAATAAGGCTTCAATGTACAAATGATTTTTCTGGAGCTGGTTATGTTGCCGATCCATCAACCGCCTGCGTAATAATTTTTGGCTCATAATATGAAACGAATTATCTACCAAACCACCGAAGGCGGCGTGGCCGTCATTGTTCCATCCCCCAACTGGAACGGAACCATCGAGGAGCTTGCCGTCAAGGACGTTCCCGCTGGCCGTCCGTACAAGATTGTGGATGCCTCCGAAGTTCCTTCCGACAGAACCTTCCGCAACGCTTGGGAGTACGCCGAATGAGCATTACCATCAACCCCGACAAGGCTAAGGCCATCTGGAAAAATAAATGGCGTGGGGTTCGCCAGCCCCTCCTTGCCTCGCTCGACATCGAATTTATGAAGGCAGTTGAGGCTGGCGATTCCGCAAAACAGGCTGAGATTGCCTCCAAGAAACAGGCTTTGCGGGATGTGACCCAAACCGAGATTGCTGGTAACTCGCCCGATGAGATCAAGGCCGTGTGGCCGCAAGTCCTTGGAGAAAAACCATGAGCCTAATCAAAGCCAACTCAGTCCAGATCGGTCAATCCTCCACAGCCACGCAGAACTTCACCCTCTCCGTCCCATCCTCACCCGATGGCACGATCAAGCTGGCGAGGGGGAATAGTGGTGCGACTACACAGGATATTCTTTCCGTTAGTTCAAGCGGCTTAGTTACGGTTAACAACCTCAATAATCAATCCTTTAGAAACCGCATCATCAACGGCGATATGCGGATCGACCAGAGGAATGCTGGGGCGAGTGTGACTCCTTCTAATGGTAGTTATACATTAGATAGGTGGAATTTTTCTCTTACACAGGCTTCAAAACTTACAGCACAACAAGTAACAATATCATCACCAGAAAGTGCTGGAAATAACAATAAATCATTAAAGATTACATCGTCATCAGCTTATTCGATTGTTTCATCGGACTATTTCTTATTAGGACAGTTTATTGAAGGACTTAATTCATCTGATCTTGGATGGGGAACGTCTGGAGCAAGATCAGTAACATTGTCATTTTGGGTCAAGTCAAGCCTTACTGGAACATTTGGAGGAGTATTTGCAAACTCAGCAACCGCAAGGGCATACCCATTTACATATACAATTTCATCGGCAAACACATGGGAACAAAAAACCATAACTGCCTCTGGTGATACTAGCGGAACATGGCTTACCGACAGCGGAATTGGCATAAGGGTTTATTTTGGGCTTGGAGTTGGATCTGATTTCAATGGAACTGCTGGTGCTTGGGGCGGAGGTAAACTTGGTGCAACAGGCGCAACAAGCGTTGTTGGGACAAATGGTGCAACATGGGAAATCACAGGAGTTCAACTCGAAGCAGGCTCAACCGCAACCGAATTTGAGCGCAGGCCGTATGGGACGGAGTTGGCGTTGTGTCAGAGGTATTATTGGAAAATATTCAGTACAGCAGCCACAAAATTCTTTTTCCAAGGTTATATGTATTTTACAACGCAGCTTGAAGGTCTTATAAAATTCCCAGCTCCAATGAGGAGTGTACCAACTGTTTCTGCAAGCCCTGCTTCCCAATTCCAATTAAGACTTACAACTAATAATCTAACTAATATATATGGTTACGCAGCGGCAAATGAGCCAGCACCAATTACTCAAATGTTGCTTTACACTTCAAACTCTGCAGTGGCTTCACTTGGTTATTCTCAATCAGTAATTAGTAATAGCTCAACCACAACATATATTGACTTTAGTTCGGAGTTATAAATGAA
>Ga0214917_10000224_pt1 | contig 72636 bp, 65 predicted proteins | sample LL_1208_BB_MetaG_FD_177983 | JGI IMG/M metagenome (GOLD analysis project Ga0214917, IMG submission 177983) | Freshwater microbial communities from Lake Lanier, Atlanta, Georgia, United States - LL_1208_BB | ecosystem: Environmental > Aquatic > Freshwater > Lake | place: USA: Georgia | collected... | reverse complement strand
GGGCGATACCAATGATGGCTTCTCGGCCGCGATGGCGCATGCGGTGAATGAGTGGCAATTGGCGGAATGGGTGGTGCCGGAGCCGCGGCTGCGCGCCTCCATTGTGGTGCCCTATGAGGACCCTGAGGCGAGTGCGCGGGAGATTCGCAAGCGCGCTGGTGACCCTCGCTTCTCGCAGGTGCTGCTGATGAGCCGCACCTCGATGCCGCTGGGCAATCCGCGCTATTGGCCGATTTATGAGGCGGCGCAGGAGGCGGGGCTGCCGGTGGGTATTCATGCCTTTGGCTATTCCGGCTGGGCGATGACCAATGGCGGCTGGCCGAGTTTTTATATCGAGGAGGTGAGCGAGCATGCCACCTCCTGCCAGTCATTGCTGATTTCCATGGTGGTGGAGGGGGTGTTTGAGCGCTTCCCACGGCTGAAAATCGTGCTGATTGAATGCGGCATGGCCTGGTTGCCCTCGGTGGCGTGGCGGCTGGACAAGATTTATCCTTCGCTGCGCTGCGAGGTGCCGCATCTCAAGCGCAAGCCATCGGAGTATATCCGCGACCATGTCTGGGTCAGCACCCAGCCGATTGAGGAGCCGGAGCGGCCGGAGCATTTGCGCGACACCATGGAATGGATCGGCTGGGACAAGATCCTCTATGCCTCCGACTATCCGCATTGGGATTTTGATGATCCGCGCCTGTCGATCCCGAATTGGCTGCCGGCCGAGACGCGGGCGGCGATTTATGGCGGCAATGCCCGGGCGGTTTACGGGTGGTGAAGCATGTGGTGGCGGAGGTGGCTGCCATCCCTGCCGGTGCGCGGCATGTGACGGAGGCCGGCGGCAAACGCATTGTGATCTATAATCTGGATGGCGAATTTTTTGCCTTGGCTGACCGTTGCCCGCATCAGGGGGCTTCGCTCTCGGCGGGGCAGATTATGGGGCATGTTTGCAGCACCGCACCGGGACAATATGAGTATGCGAGGCGCGGTGAGGTGGTGCGCTGCCCCTGGCATGCCTGGGAATTCGACATTCGCACCGGCAAATCCTTCTTTGATCCGCGCCGGGTGAAGACGCGCGCCTATGATGCGCATGTGGAGTGCGGCGAGTTGCTGGCCGCCGAATCCTTCACCGTGGCGGTGGAGAATTCTTATGTCGTGGTGGAGGTGTGACAGCCGCGCGGGGTGGCGTTAACCTGGGGCGATGAGCACAGCCACATCCCCCCAGGGTCCCCATTCCGGCGAGGATCATCGCCGCCTCCAAAAGCCGGGCCGTGACCCGCATCTGTTCCGTCCCATCACCTTTCGCGGGGTGACGGTGAAGAACCGCATCATGCTCTCGCCGCTCTGCGAGTATTCCGCCATTGATGGCATGCCCAATGATTGGCATCTGGTGCATCTGGGCGCGCGGGCGACCGGCGGGGCGGGGATTGTCTGCACTGAGGCCACCCATGTTTCGGCCGAGGGTCGGATCACCGCCAAATGCCTGGGGCTGTGGAATGAGGCGCAGCGCGATGGGCTGGCGCGGATTGTCGCCTTTATCGAAAGCCAGGGCGCGGTGCCGGCGGTGCAACTGGCCCATGCAGGCCGCAAGGCCTCCATCCATGTGCCCTGGCAGGGCAGCGGGCCGCATGCCATTGCCGATGGTGGCTGGGAGGTGATTGGGCCATCCGCGCTGGCCTTTGCCCCGGGGCATCATGTGCCGCGCGCCATGAGCCTTGAGGATATTGCCCGCGTCACCGCCGAATTCGTCCATTCGACCAAATTGGCGCGCGAGGCCGGCTTCAAGATTATCGACCTGCATGCGGCGCATGGCTATTTGCTGCACGAATTCCTCAGCCCGCTGAGCAATCAGCGCAATGACGGCTATGGCGGCGATCTGGCCGGGCGTGCCCGCTTCCTGCTGGAGGTGGTGGCCGCGGTGCGCACCGAATGGCCGGCGGAGTTGCCGCTGTTTGTTCGCCTCTCCTGCACCGATTGGGTCGAGGGGGGGCTGACCATGGCTGATGCGGTGGAGATTTCCCGCATGCTGGCCGCCACTGGTCAGGTCGACCTGATGGATTGCTCGACCGGGGGCAATGATCCGCGGCAGAAAATCACCCCGGGGCCGGGCTATCAGGTGCGCTTTGCCGAGACGATCCGCCGCGAGGCGGCCATCGCCACGGGTGCGGTGGGGATGATCAATACGCCCGATCTGGCCGAGGAAATCCTGGCCAATGGGAGGGCAGACCTGATTCTCATGGGTCGCAAGCTGATGGCCGAGCCGAGCTGGCCGCTGCTGGCCGCGCGCGCATTGCATTCGGACCAGGCCTGGCCGGTGCAATATGAACGGGCGATGTTGAGCTAGACGCGGCGGTAGCGCAGCCCGCGCGCCAGCCAGCAGCCCAGGGTGATGGAGGTTGCCACGCCGCCTCCGTCTCGGGTGACATCCAGCGTCCAATCCCCGGGCGGTGTGTGGTCCAGCGCTCTGGGGCATGGCAGGGCCCAGAGGTCCTGGGCGATGGGCTCCAGCAATTCCATGCGGCCCTGGCCCAGAAAACCGCCAAAGCCGCCATAGGCCACGCCGCCGGCCTCGGTGATGGTGAGCGTGGCGTCGAGTTCGGCGCAGCGATATTGGCCTCCGATGCTGCCGGATTGGCCCGGGGGCGCGGGCTGCAGGGTGGTGAAGACATTTTCCTGAGGCCGGGCCATGATGAGGGCGCCGTTGCGCAGGAAAACCTGCGTGCGGCCATTGCCGGCGGAGCCGTCCTCGGCGGGCTCCAGCATTTCAGGCGCATGGCCGAAGCGCAGCCGCACCCGGCCATCTTGGGTGGCATCAAAGCGTGCGGCGAGGCCGGTTTCGGGCTCGCGATAGGCGCCGAGCCAGGCTGGCAGGGCGGGGCGCTGTTCGGGGGTGGGGCGAGTTTCGCCCAGAGAAGCCGCCAGCAGGTCCAGCGCTGCGCTGGCGGCATCGCCGAAATGGTTGAACAGCACGACCACCGAGAGCCGCTCAGACGCCATATGCAGACGGTGGCTGCGCCAGCCGCGCAGGGCGCCGCCATGGCCGGTGATGGCGCGGCCGAATTCCTCGCCTCGGCCAAGGCCAAAACCATAGGGGGCGGGGGCGCCATCGGCGAAATGCACCGGTGCTGAGAGCCGGCGATAGAGCCCATCGGGCGCGTCGCGCGTGGTGTCGATAAAGCGCTCCCAGGCGATCATATCATCGAGCGAGGCGGCGAGGCCGGCATCGCCGGTCCAAAGGATGCGGTTTTCGGCGGGGCGGAAGCCAGTGGCCACGTTGCCCTCATAGCCCTCGCCGCCATCGGGCAGCGCACGGGTATCGGCGGCGAGGATGGCGCTGCCCATGCCGGCAGGGTGCAGCACCCGCTCGCGCAGCAGGGTGGCGAAATCCTGGCCCGCGCGGGCGGCGAGGATATCGCAGAGGATGCGGAAATTTTGGTTCACATAGGAATAGCGGCTGCCGGGGGCAAAATGCAGACTGGTGGTGCCGCGCAGCACCCGCGCGGTCTCGGCATCGCCAAAGGGCGCCTCCACCGGGCTGCCATGCAGCATGGCCACGGCCCAGTAATCCCGCAGGCCCGATTGGTTATGGGCGAGGTGCAGCGCCCCCGGCACCAGGCCGGCAAGCCCGGGCAGCATGGCGCGCACATCACCATCGAGCAGCGCCGGGTCGGGGAAGGCATCGAGCATCGCCGCGCAGGTGAATTGCTTGGTGATGGAGCAGACCCGAAACAGGCTGGCCGGGGTGAAGGGGATGCGCCTTTCGGCATTGGCATAGCCCCAGGCATGGCGGGCCAGCACCTCGGAACCGCGCAGCACGGCCACTGCGCCGCCGGGGCCGGGATAGGCGCGTGGGAGATGGGAGAGGCAGGTGTCGAGGTTCATGGCGCCATGCCAGCACGCTAGGCGGGGGCGTCAATCCCGCTTCTGGCGAAGGGGGATGGGGTTGGTTGGATTTTCATCCATCGCGGCAGGATGAGGGTAGGTCTAGATTAAAAATAAATAATCTTTAAGGTTGATAAATAAATGATATGACATTAATGTTGCGATTTAATGACGAGCCAATGACGAGGCCTGCATGGGCATCAATGCTGCGTGCTGATAATTGCTTGCTTCACGCAAACTTCACGCGACATGCCGCGTGCGGCGTATATCCGGAAGCGGAAATCTTTGAGCGTTTCCAGAGTCGAACAGATAGGCTAGTCGGACATGCAGCATACCGGGCCCAAGACACGCTACCGCAGCGTCTTCATTTCGGACCTTCATCTCGGCACCAGAGGGTGCCGCAGCGATTTTCTGATCGATTTTCTCAGCCGCACGGATTGCGACCATCTCTATCTGGTGGGCGATGTGGTGGATGGCTGGCGGCTGAAAAAGAGCTGGTACTGGCATGATGAGTTCGACACCGTGGTGCGGATGATCCTCGACAAGGCCGAGGCCGGCACCCGCGTGACCTATATTCCGGGCAATCATGACGAGGTGTTCCGCCAATGGCTCGGCCTCGAAGTTGCCGGCGTGAAGCTGGTGCGCGAGGCGGTGCACGAGGCCGCTGATGGCCGCAAATACCTCATCATTCATGGCGATGAATTCGATGGCGTGATCCGCTATGCCAAGTTTCTGGCGCTGCTGGGTGACTGGGCCTATGACTGGGCGCTGGTGTTCAACCGGGTGTTCAATGATGTGCGTCGCCGCTTTGGCTATCCGTATTGGTCACTGTCGCAATGGCTCAAGCGCCAGGTGAAGGAAGCGGTGAAGGCAATCGACCGCTTTGAGGGTGCGCTGGCCAATGAGGCGCGCCGCCGGGGTTTGGATGGCGTGGTGTGCGGTCATATTCACCACGCCGAAATGCGCGAGGTGAATGGCGTGATGTATATGAATGACGGCGATTGGGTGGAGAGCTGCACCGCGCTGGTCGAGGATGCCAATGGGCAGTTCCGCCTGATCGACTGGGCGGCGGAGAATCGCCTGAGCATGTGGCGCAATCCTGCGGCCGTGACGGAGCCTGTTCCCGCTTGAGCGACTTGGCCACGCTGGAGCGCCCGCAGAGCCGTCTCACCCCCATCCGCCTGCTTATGGTGAGCGACGCCTGGACGCCGCAGGTCAATGGCGTGGTTCGCACCCTGGCCAAGGTGGCTGATGAGTTGCGCGCCATGGGCGATGAGGTGGAGGTGATCGGCCCTGATCGTTTTCCCACCCTGCCCATGCCGAGCTATCCGGAGATTCGGCTGGCGCTGCTGCCGCGCTTTCGCCTGGCCCGTCTGGCTGATAGCTTTGGCCCGACTGCGGTGCATATCGCAACCGAAGGCCCGCTCGGCTGGGCGATGCGGGCGCTATGCCTGCGCCGGGGCTGGCCGTTCACCACCAGCTTCCACACCCGCTTTCCGGAATATCTGCACGCCCGCACCGGCATTCCCCCGCGCATGGCCTGGGCGGTGATGCGCCGCTTCCACAATGCCGGGGCCGGCACTTTTGCCGCAACGCCCAGCCTGCACTCCGAATTGGTGAGCCGGGGTTTCAAGCGCGTGCTGCCCTGGACGCGCGGCGTGGACCTCTCGCTGTTTTCGCCCGGGCCCTCGGATGATTTCGCCGATCTGCCGCGGCCGATCTTTCTCAATGCCGGCCGTGTGGCGGTGGAGAAGAATATCGAGGCCTTTCTCAGCCTCGACCTGCCGGGCACAAAGGTGGTGGTGGGTGATGGGCCGCAGCGGGCCGAATTGGCGCGGCGCTTCCCCAATGTGCATTTCGCCGGCTGGCGCATGGGCGAGTGCCTAGCCGCCGCCTATAAGGCAGCCGATGTCTTCGTCTTTCCCTCGCGCACCGATACATTTGGCCTGGTGCTGCTGGAGGCGATGGCCTGTGGCACGCCGGTGGCGGCCTATCCGGTGATGGGGCCGCTCGATGTGGTGGCCGATAGCCCCGGCGGCGTGCTGGATGAGGATTTGCGCTCCGCCTGCCTCGCCGCGCTGCAATGCCCGCGTGAGCTCGCACGCGCCCATGCCGAGCGGTTTTCCTGGCCGGCCTGCGCGGCCAGCTTTCGCCGCCAACTCGCGCTGCTGCCGGAAATCATGCATCCCAGCCGGAGCACCCGGGTGGCTTGAAGCCGCAGCGAGGTTGCGCGAGCGTTTCGCGCTCGCTACCAAGCTGCGGATGCCCCATGGACTGCCATGCTCAAACGCCTGATACGCAAGCCTTTCGTGCAGGCGATGGGGGCATGGCTGCTTGGGCTCTACCTTGCCTTCGTCTATGCCACCACGCGCTGGCGGATGATGGGCCATGAGCAATTGCCGGCACTTTTGGCGCAGCACCCCACGCTTATTGCCGGGTTTTGGCATGAACGCCTGCCGCTCATGCCCGCACTCTGGCGCCGGGCGCGGCGGGGCAATCCCGCCCTGGAGCGGGGGCCCTGCCATGTGCTGGTCTCGCGCCATCGCGATGGGAGGTTTATCGGCCAGGTGGTGCGCCGATTCGAGATCGAGATGGTGAATGCCTCGAGTTCACGCGGCGGTGCGATTGGTATGCGGGTGCTGCTCCGGCAATTGCGTGACGGGGCGATGGTGGTGATCACCCCCGATGGCCCGCGCGGGCCGCGGCGGCGGGCAGCCCCGGGCATCGCCCAATTGGCCGCGACTTCGGGCATGCCGGTGCTGCCCACCGCCGCGGCGTCGAGCCATCATATTCGGCTGAAAAGCTGGGACAGGATGATGCTGCCTTTGCCCTTTGGCCGCGGTATTATGTGCATGGGCCCGCCCATTATGGTGCCGCGCGACGGGGCGGAGGGCGCGCTGCCCGCCATCGAGGCGGCGCTGAGCGAGATTGTCGAGGCCGCTGACCGCGCCATTGGGATAGCACCGCTATGAGCCTTTTGTGGCATTTCGCCACCTCCGCCGCCGCGCCCTTCATCCCCTTCTGGCTGAAGCGTCGGGCCGGCCGTGGCAAGGAAGAATTGGCCCGGCTGGAAGAGCGCTATGGCCGCAACCCCAATAGGCCGCCGGGCACGCTGATATGGCTGCATGGCGCGAGCGTGGGCGAGGGGCTTTCCCTGCTGCCGCTGATCGAGGCGCTGGCCGAGCGGCTGCCCGAGGCGCATTTCCTGCTCACCACCGGCACGGTCACCTCGGCGCGGCTGACCATGGAGCGCCTGCCCGAGCATCTGCGCGAGAGGGTGCAGCATCGCTATGCGCCGATTGACGTGCTGGCCTGGGTGGCGCGGTTTCTGGCCGGGTGGAATCCCACCATCGCGATCTTCGCCGAATCCGAACTCTGGCCGAACCGGCTATTGGCGACCAAGCATGTGCGGGTGCCCATGGCGCTGGTGAATGCGCGCATTTCGTTCAAATCGGCTGAGACCTGGCGGCGCTGGGCGCCGGGGCCGGCGCGGCGGATGCTGCGCGGCTTCAGGCTGATCCAGCCGCAAAGCACCAATGATGAGGCCAGGCTGCGCGGCTTGGGGGCGCTGGGGATGCTGCCCTCGGGCGACCTCAAGGCCTCGGCGCCGCCGCTGCCGCATGACCCGGCGGCGCTTGAGGCGTTGCGGCATGGCGGAAAGACCTTCGTCGCCGCCAGCACCCATCCTGGCGAGGAGGTGGTGATTGCCGCCGCCCATGCCTTGCTGGCGGAGCGCCATCCGGGGCTGCGCACCATTATCATCCCTCGCCATCCGGAGCGCGGGGCGGAGGTGGCGGCCTTGGTTGGCGGCAGCCGGCGCTCGCTGGGCGAGGTGCCGGGGCCGCTGCATATTGCCGATACGCTTGGCGAATTGGGCCTGTTCTACCGCCTGGCCGATGTGGCCCTGGTGGGTGGCAGCCTGGTGCCGCATGGCGGCCAAAATCCGATGGAGCCGGCGAGGCTGGGCTGCCCCATCCTGCTCGGCCCGCATACCGGCAATTTCCAGGAGCGGGTGCTTGATCTGCGCGAGGCCGGCGCCGTGCGGGTGGTGGAGCCGGCTGATGCGGCCATGCTGGCGGCGGCGGTGCATGATGTGCTATCCAACCCCGATGAGGCTCAGCGGATGGCTCAGGCCGCGCGTGAGGTTGCCCAGCAGGCGACAGGCACGGCGGATAGGCTGGCTGATGAGATCGTGACATGGTTACGCCCGGCGGAGCCCTCCCCGGAAGGGGGCGAGGTTGGGACACCTGAATCGGAACGGGAACACCAAACGCCTTGATGCGCGCCCCAGGTTTCTGGTCGGGCGGTGGGGGAATTTTCCCGCTGCTGCTCTCCCCCATAGCGGCGGTCTATGCCGGCGCGACGGCGCGGCGCATGGCGGCGCCGGGCTGGAAGGCGCCCATCCCCGTGGTGTGCTGCGGCAATGCCACCGCCGGCGGCGCGGGCAAGACGACCTTGGCGATGGATATTGGCCGGCGCCTGGCCCGGCGCGGTGTGGGCGCGCAATTCCTGCTGCGCGGCTATGGCGGTGCCATGAAGGGGCCGGTGCGGGTGGTGGAAACCCTGCACAGCGTGCGCGATGTGGGCGATGAGGCGCTGTTGCTGGCGCATGAGCGCCCGACCTGGGTTTCGGCCGATCGCGCGGCGGGGGCGCAGGCGGCGGTGGCGGCCCGGGCGCAGGCCATTGTGATGGATGATGGGCTGCAGAACCCGACGCTGGAGAAAGACCTCTCGCTGCTGACCATTGATGGCGGCTATGGCTTTGGCAATGGCCGGGTGATCCCCTCGGGGCCGCTGCGCGAGCCGGTGGTGGCGGCGGCGGCGCGCTGCCATGCCGCGGTGCTGATCGGGCCTGATGAGACGGGCGCGCTGGCCGCCCTGCCCCCTGGCTTGCGCGTGTTACGGGCAAGGCTGGTGCCGGGGCCTGAGGCGGCGGCGCTGGCCGGGCGGGCGGTGATGGCATTTTGCGGCATCGCCAATCCGCAGAAATTCTTCGCGACCCTGACGGAGGCTGGCGCCATCCTCGCCGGCCGCGTGCCCTTTGCGGACCATTACCCCTTTGATGAGGGCGACATGGAGACGCTGCTGAAGGAGGCGGCGAGCCTGCGGGCCATGCCGGTGACGACGCGCAAGGATTTCGTCCGCATTCCCGAGAAATTCCGCGCCGCGGTGACGGTGGTGACGGTGGCGCTGGAATGGGATGAGAGCAGCCAGATTGAGGAACTGCTAGAACCCCTGGCGCATGGCATGCCGCTGGCGCTGTAAGGCTCGGCCGATGGGCTTAGCCGGTGCAGCAACTCAGCTTGCTGGCGCTGGGCGGGATATCGCATGCGGGGTTCTCGTCGAAGACGCCCTCGGGGTGCAGAGAGAAGCCGCAGGTGATTGCCGGCGCGAGCCTGGCGGAGGCGGCGATGGAGGGGCTCGGCCTCGTGAGTGCATTGCCGTCCGACCAGGCGCGGATGCGCGCGGCGGCCTGGGATGCGGCGGTGGCGATGGCAGAGGCGGCACCGCTCTCGCTGCGCGCTGCCAAGGCGGCCTTCTTCGAATTGACGCGGCGCGATGGCCCGGCCCATCTGGCACGGGCCGAGAAGCGCCAGCCGCGCTTTGTGGGGCGCGAGCCAGGTGCTGATGGCGGAGCAGAGTAGCGAAAAGGCTTTGCCCTCTCACCCTCTCCCACCCGGTTCGACATACATGTCGACCCTGCTGGGGTGCTCGAGGGGCAAAGCCCCTCGATCTTGCTTTAGAGCCTGTTCCGTTCGCCTCGGCTCACGGCACAGGCTCTCAGCTTTTGTTTGTCGAGCATCTTTATCCGCTCAAACGATTCCGTTTGAACGGATGATGCTCTAGCGCCCTATTCGTGTCCCAGCGCCGCCCCAGCAGCCCTGGTTTTTTAACCGACGCCGAGCAATTCCACCTCAAAAAGCAGCGTCGCATTGGGCGGAATAACGCCGCCAGCACCACGCGCGCCATAGCCCAGCTCCGGCGGAATCACGAGGGTGCGGCTGCCGCCCACCTTCATGCCGGCAAAGCCCTGGTCCCAGCCGCCGATCACCTGGCCCACGCCCAGGGTGAATTCGAAGGGCTGACCGCGATCACGCGAGCTGTCGAATTTCCGGCCCTTATTCTCCGGTGCCGCGGGGTCATAGAGCCAGCCGGTGTAATGCACGCTGATCTGCTGCCCGGCAGTCGCCTCGGCGCCGGTGCCGATGGTGGTGTCTGTTGTCATGGTCGCTCTCCCTTGGCGCTGTGATGGCGGCAGTTACAGGTCAGCGGCGCCTGGCGGCAAGCCCGGCGGGTGAGGGGGGGGCCTGGTGTATGGGCTTGCCGCCGCCGGCCGATGCTGTAGCAGGGCCGGCCATGGCAAACGCGCATCCGGCTTTCCCCCAGGGCTCGCCCCTGCAGGCGCTGTTCGAGGCGCCGATGCGCCCAGGCGTGGTGGCATGGATCGGCCTGCGGCCGGAGCGCCGGGCGGCGATGCAGATTGTCGATACCGCAGCACTCATCGCCGGCCAGGGCCTGGTGGGCGATCGCTACCGCTCCAGCCGCAATGGCGGGCGGCAGGTGACGCTGGTCTCGGCGGCGCATCTGCAGGCGGTGGCGGATTTTCTGGGCCTGGATGCGCTGGCGCCGGAGCGGCTGCGGCGCAATATCGTGGTGCGGGGGATCAACCTGCTGGCGCTGAAGGGAAGGCCATTTCGCCTCGGCGGAGCGCTGCTGGAATATAGCGGTGAATGCCATCCCTGCTCGCGCATGGAGGAAGAATTTGGCCCCGGCGGCTATAATGCGCTGCGCGGGCATGGCGGCATCAATGCCCGGGTGCTGGAGGGGGGTGCCTTGCGGCTGGGCGATAGGCTCACGCCGCTATAGTTCAGTTCCAGAGGACCCTGGCCGCCATCGCCACCGCCGTGGCCGCCAGCACCCACAAGGCCACCCGGCGGTAGCGCGCATCGGGGCTGCGGGCATAAAGCGCCGCACCCAGCGCCGAGCCCAGCCAGACCCCCGGCAGCCCCGCCAGCGCCAAGAGCGCGACCTGGCCATCGATGCGCCCGAGCAAAGCCAGCGGCAGCAAACCGGCCAGGGCGGTCAGCATGAAGAGCACGATCATGGCACCCCGCCCCGCCTCGGCGCGCATGGGCGATGCCAGATACATGGCGATCACCGGCGGGCCTGGCATGGCGGCCAGCCCATTGCACAGCCCCGACATCGCGCCAAAGACCAGCACAAGGGGCCCACGCGGCGTGCGGCTGAGCCTGAAGCCACCGCCCAGAATGGCCACTGTCAGCCCCACCAGCACGGCGATGGCCAGGCGCACGGGCGCTGCCGGCAGCATGGTCAGTGCCCAAAGGCCCAAGGGGGTGGTCAACGCCGCCCCCAGGGCGAGCCGGCCGAGCGAGGGTTTATCCGCCACCGCCCAGGCACCACGCAGCCCCTGCAGGCTGACGGCCAATTGCAAGAGCATCACCACCGGCACCACATCGGCCGGCGGATGCAGCAGGCTGAGCAGCGGCATGGCGGCAATGGCGAAGCCAAAGCCCGAGAAGCCGCGCAGCAACCCGGCGAAGAACAGCATGGCAAGGCTGAGGGTGATGTCAGCCATCAATTGATGGCCACGAGGCAATGGCATCGGTCGGACAGGACAGCCCCGCGCGGCATGCGCCGGGCATTTCCATGGATTGTTCGGCTGATGCTGGGGGATTGACCACCGCAACACGCCAGCACAGCTGGCCCTGGCAAGCTAGCCCAGCGGCCGCAAGCGCCCCATGCGCGCGGGGCCCGAGGACGCTTTTGCCAGCACCTGCTGGACCATCATTGATTTTCAATAATATCATCGGGATGAACGGGCCTATCCGCCTGTTGCGGAGGGCTGGCGGAGGATCGGGGCGGAAAGCCCGCACATGCCTCCCCTGCCTTCGTGTCGTTGAAAGGGAGCAAGCAATGAGCGGCCACCAGCACCAGATACCAATTCGTGAGGATTGGCTGGCCAGCACCACCGAGGCGATTCTCGACCCCGGTCAGCGGATCATCGACCCGCATCATCACCTCTGGGAGCGTGCCGGCTGGCGCTATCTGCTCGATGAGATGCTGGCCGATATCCGCTCGGGCCATGATGTACGGGCCACGGTGCTGGTGCAGTCCAGCCGCTCCTTCTCGCGTGCCATGGGGCCCGAGGCGATGCGCCCGGTGGGCGAGACGGAATTCGCCGCCGGCGTGGCGGCCATGTGCGATAGCGGGCTTTATGGCGATGTCAGGGTCTGCGCCGGTATCGTCTCCCAGGCCAATCTGATGCTGGGGGCGGCGGTCCGCCCGGTGCTGGAGGCGCATGCGGCAGCGGCGGGCGGGCGCTTTCGCGGCATCCGCCACATCGCCTGCTGGGACCCTGATCCGGGGCTGCTGAACCCGGCCTATGCGCCGCCGGAGCGCATGCTGGAGCGGGAGGATTTCCGCCAGGGCATCGCCGTGCTGGGCGAGATGGGGCTGAGCTTTGATGCCTGGCTGTATTTCCACCAGATTCCGGAACTGACCGCGCTGGCGCGGGCCTTTCCGCAATTGCCCATCGTGCTGAACCATTGCGGCGGCGTGCTGGGCATTGGCCGCTATGCGCAGATGCGCGAGGAAGTCTGGACCCGCTGGCAGGCCGCCATGGCCGAATTGGCCACCTGCCCCAATGTGATGGTCAAGCTGGGCGGGCTTGGCATGCGCCTGCCCGGCTTTGGGCTGGAGGAGGGCGCCAAAGCCCCCGATTCCGTCACCCTTGCCGCCGCCTGGCGGCCCTGGATGGAGGAGATCATCACCCGCTTCGGACCCGCGCGGTGCATGTTCGAGAGCAATTTCCCGGTCGATAAGGGCGGCTTCAGCTATGCGGTGGGCTGGAACGCCTTCAAGCGCCTGGCCGAGGGTGCCTCTGCTGAGGAGAAGGACGCGCTGTTCTGGGGCAGCGCGGCGCGCTTCTATCGGCTGGGCTGATCACCAGGCGGGGTCGAGCCCGAGGCCCGGCCCCGTGGGCACCGCGATATGGCCGGCCACGGGGTCGAGCGCCTTGCCATAGGGCGCGGCCTGCAGATCGGCATAATAGATTTCAATCGGCTGCGCCTCCTCGGCCGCAGCCAGGAAATGCAGGCTGGCCAGCAGGCCCGGTCCGAAATAGGGGCAATGGGGCACCAGTTCCACGCCCGCCAGCCGGGCGAGTTCCGCCACCTGGCGCATGGCGGTGAGGCCGCCGATCTTGGTCACGCTGGGCTGGGCCACATCCAGGGCACCGGCGGCAAAGAAGCGGCCGAACTCCTCGGGCGAGCCGATATTCTCGCCGCCCGCAATGGGGCAGCGCGCCGCATTGCGCACGGCGGCGATGCCGGTGAGATCCTCGGGCGGCCAGATCGGCTCCTCCACCCAGGCGATGTTCATCCCCTCCACCGCGCGGCAGAAATCCATCGCCTCCGCCTCGCTGCCCCAGGCGCAATTGATGTCGAGCATGAGGGGCACCTCAGGCGGGGCGGCGGCGCGGGCGGCGCGGATGCAGGCCAGATCCACCTCATGCAGCTTGATCCGGGCATAGCCGCGCGCCACCGCCTCGCGTGTGTTGCGCGCCACATCCTCGGGCACGCCATAGCGCAGCAGGCTGGCATAGGCCTCCACCCGCTCGCGCGCTGCCGAGCCCAGCAGCGCATGCAGCGGCTTGCCCGAGCGCTTGCCTGCCAAATCCCATAGCGCGATGTCGATGGCGGAGATCGCAAAGGTCACCGGGCCGCTGCGGCCAAAATTATGGAAGCGCCGCTGCAGCATCAGCGACAATGCGGCGGGCCTTGTCGCGTCCTGGCCGATGGCGGCGGGGGCGATCAGGCGGTCCAGCGCGTCCTTGGTGGTGTCCACGAGGTTGAAGCCAAACCCCTCGCCCCAGCCATGCAGCCCATCCTCGGTCTCGACCCGCACCACCAGCGTGTCCATGCCGCGCAGATGCAAATTGCCGCCCACACCGCTGCTGCCAGCGCCATAGGTGAAGCTGCTGCGCTGAATGCGGCTTTCGATACGCGTGATCTTCATGGCTATCCCCACTCTTCCGACTTGACCGTCGCTGGCCAATACTGGCCCCAAGGCTGCGGGCATGAAACCCAGGCCATGGAGGAATTCTGCCATGTGGCGCATCACATCCCTGGCCTTGCTGGCCGCCCTGCCGGTTCTGCTGGGTAGCATCCCGGCGCGAGCGCAGGAGAATTTCCCAACAAGGCCGATTCGCTTCATCGTGCCCTTTGCCCCGGGCGGGCCGTCCGACATCGTGGCCCGCATCATGGCGCCGCGCATGCAGGCGACGCTGGGCCAGCCCGTGGTGGTGGAAAACCGCGTGGGCGCCGGCGGGGTGACCGGGGTGGAGGCCGCGGTGCGCGCCCCAGCGGATGGTTATACCATCTCCATCGCCTCGGCCGGCGCGCTGGCCATTTCGCCCCGGCTGCCGCGCGGCACGCCCTATGACCCGCTGCGCGACATCGCAGCCATCACCCTGGGCGTGCTCGTGCCCGAGCCATTGGTGGTGCATGCCGCCCTGCCCTATCGCAGCATGGCGGAGCTGATTGCCGCCGCCCGGGCGCGGCCGGGGGCGTTGAACTACGCCTCCTCCGGCCCTGGCAGCATGCCGCATCTGGCGGCCGAGCAATTGCAGGCGGCAGCGGGCATTCAGCTCACCCATGTGGCCTATCGTGGCGGCGCGCCGCTGACCATGGCGGTGGTGCAGAATGAGGCACAGCTGGGCTTTGCCGATCTGCCGATTCTGCTGCCGCATATCCGCTCGGGGGTGCTGCGTGCCCTCGCCGTGGGGGCGAGTGCGAGGCTGCCATGGATCCCTGATGTGCCGACCATGGCGGAGCTTGGCATGCCTTCCGTCGATGCCTCGAACTGGCATGGCATCGTCGCCCCTGCCCGGGTGCCGGAGCCTATCCTGGTGCTGCTCCACCGCGCCGCCGCCGGGGCGCTGCGCGACCCTGAGGTGGCGCGGCTGCTCAATGACCAAGGCGCTGTGCCCGGCGGCAATTCCCGTGCCGAGTTTGCGGCCTTTATCGCCTCGGAATTGACGAAATGGGGCGAGGTGATTCGCCGGGGCAATATTCAGGGCGAGTGAACAGGCCGGCCTGGGCATCAGCCCAAGGCGCAGCCAGCCTGACCTCGCGGCTGGGTTTACGCCGGTTCGGCATTTCCATTGGGCGGGCGCGGGGCAACGCTGAAACCCTACGCCATCTTCCACGTTCACATCCCATAGCAACACGCATGGGACAACTGAACATGGCACTTCGCCGCCAAATCCTCGCTGCCGCCGGCCTGGCCCTGACCGCGCCCAGCATTCTTCGGGCGCAGCCCAGCGCCTCCATTCCGGATGCGATGATGGCCGATGGCCGCTTCGCCAGCTTCATGGAGTTGCTCGAGCGCAGCCCAGCGCTGAACCTGCTGCGCGGTGCGGGACGATTCACCGTCTTCGCGCCCACCGATGCGGGGGTGAACACCATTCCCGCCACGCTGCGCGCTGGATTTACCGGGGTAGCGGGTGGACCGAGTGCTTCGGCGGGCGATGCCGGGTCGCTGGCCGCGCTGGTGAACCTGCATATCGTCGAAGGGGTGTATCCCCTGTCGAGCTTCACGGCGCCCAGCACGATCCTGCGCAGCCGCAACGGCACCGGGCTGAAGGTCGAGCGCACGCCGCAGGATAGTTTGCGCGTCACCCTGGCCGATGATGTGGGGCCTGGGGTGGGTGGCATCAACCGGCCAAGCCCGGCGACGATTCTGATGCCGGTGGTGATGGCGGCGAATGGTGTCATTCTGCCCATTGATGTGGCGCTGCTCAAATAGCCGGGAGGCGATTGGGGCCGAGGGGCGCTGAATAGAGCCGGTCTCGCCCCAATAGAAAAACCCGCCCGCCGCGGGGCGCGAAGGCGGACAGGGCGGGGTCGCGCACATCCAGCCCGCCGGTGAAGGCGCCAAAGGCCGGCAGCACCACGCGGCGGGGGTCGGCCAGGAAGCAGGGGCGGGAGATGGCGCCGGCCCGGGTCTCAAGGCTGGCCTTGGGGTGGAAATGGCCGCTCACCTCGGCCTCATTGTAGCGGGCAAGCGGCGCGCCGCCGATATGGCGGAAGGTGATGGGGCCGAGCGTCAGGCTCTCCATCGCCTCGCCGGGCAGGCCTGAGGGCAGCATCGGATCATGATTGCCCAGCACCCAGGTGACATCGAGCGCGCCGAGCAGGCGGAGCAGCATGGCCCTATCCTCGGCCGCCATGCGTTGCTCGGCACTCGCATCGTGGAAACTGTCGCCCAGCAGCACCACCCGGCTGGGCGCGTGCCGCCGCAGGGCCTGCGCCAGGCGGGAGAGCGTCTCGCGCGTGTCATAGGGGGGCAGCATGCGGCCGCGGGCGGCGTGGTGGCTGGCCTTTTCGAGGTGTAAATCCGCCACGGCGAGAAGCCGCTGGGCCGGCCAGAGCAGGACGCCCGAGGGGCAGAGCATCAGGCGCTCGCCGGCGATGTGCAGCGGGGCTGCAATCATCGCCGCGCCACCTTGGGGGCTGCGCGAACAAACCGGTTGCGGCGGGGGGCCTTAGGCGTCTCTCGCCGCGGCCGAGGGGTGGGGTCCTCGCTCACCACGGCCAGCGATTCGGAAAACATCTCAGCGCCATCGGTCGCGTCATGCACCAGGGCAGCGGCTTCGGCCAGCAGCGCATCCTCGGCGCCACCGGCGACCCATTCGCGCCCCTCCTCGATCAGCGCGGGCACCGCCAGGGGCGAGACGCGGTCGAGCCGGATATGGCGGATATTCTGCCGCACCCGGGCCAGCAGCGCGGCGATGCGGCCGATATCGGTGAGCCCTGCCGCGGCCTCGGCGCGGGTGGCGCGCAGCAGAACATGGTCGGGCTCGTGCCGGCGGAGAACATCATAGATGAGGTCGGCATTGACCGTCATGGCGCGGCCGGATTTTTCCTGGCCCGGGTGATGTTTTTCCAGCAGCCCCGCGATGGTGGCGATGTTGCGGAAGGTGCGGCGGAGCATGGAGCTTTCATTGATCCATTCCTCCAATTCCTCGCCGAGGATATCCTCCTCGAAAAGCGGCTGTACATCCGTGGGCTCGAAGGCGCTCCACACCGCCAGCACGTAATCGGTGCCGACATAGCCGAGCGGGCCATAGCCCAGCTTTTCCATCCGCTTAGTGATCAGCATCCCCAGGGTTTGGTGTGCCAGCCGCCCCTCGAAGCAATAGGCGACGAGGAAGAATTTTTCCCCGCGCGGGAAGACCTCGACCAGGAGTTCATCAGGTGCCGGCAGCACGCTGCGCAGCGCCTGCATCGCGAGCCATTCACGCACCTCTTCGGGCAGGGCGGGCCAGCGGCTTTGGTCATGCAGGATGGCCCGCACCTCGGCGGCGAGATAGGTGGTGAGCGGCATGCGGCTGCCGGCATAGGTGGGCACGCGGGCCTCGCCCTCGCCACCGCGGCCGACCAGGGCGGCATTGGCCTCCATCGCCTCGAAGCGCAGCACCTGGCCGGCGAAGAGGAAATTATCGCCGGCCCGCAGGGTGGAGATGAACCATTCCTCCACCTCGCCCAGATAGGGACCGCCGCGCATACGCAGCTTGACCAGCGGCGTCTCGATGATGGTGCCGAGATTCATCCGCAATTGCCGCGCCACCACCGGGCCGCGAATATGCACCAGGCCCTCGGCATCGCGGAACAGTTTGGCGAAGCGTTCATAGGAGCGCAGCGCATAGCCGCCATCCTCGACAAAGCGCAGCGTGTCATCGAAATCGCGCCGGGTCAGGGCGGCATAGGGGGCGGCCTGACGGATTTCGGCGAAGAGCGCATCGGGGTGGAAAGGGCCGTGGCAGGCCATGGCCAGGATGTGCTGGGCCAGGACATCAAGGCCGCCCGGGCGCGGTGCTTCGCCATCCTGCTTGCCGGCGGATACGGCCTCGATGCTCGCCATGCATTCGATCACCTCAAAACGATTGGCCGGCACCAGCATGGCGCGGGAGGGCTCATCCATGCGGTGATTGGCCCGGCCCACCCTTTGCAGCAGGCGGGAGACGCCCTTGGGCGCGCCCACCTGCACCACCTGGTCCACCGCGCCCCAGTCAATACCCAGATCGAGGCTGGCAGTGGCGACCACGCCACGCAGTTTGCCGGCGGCCATGGCGGCCTCCACCTTGCGGCGCTGCTCCACCGTGAGGCTGCCATGATGGAGCGCGATGGGCAGGCTCTCCTCATTGAGTTTCCACAGCGCGGCGAAGACCAGCTCGGCCTGGGCGCGGGTATTGACGAAGACGATGGTCACGCCGCTCGCGGCGATGGCGCGGTAGATTTCCGGTGCCGAGGCCAAGCCCATATGCCCGCCCCAGGGCAGGCGGCCTTCGGGGAGTTGAATGGTGATATCGGGCGGGGCACCGCCGGCCACGGTGATGAGGCGCACATCCTCGGGCTTGGCATGGCGGGAGACATGCGCCCGCAGCGCCTCAGGATGGGCGACCGTGGCGGAAAGCCCGACATGGCGCGCCTGGGGGGCGAGGCTGGTCAGGCGCGAGAGGGCCAGGAAAAGCTGGTCGCCGCGCTTGGTGCCGGCCAAAGCGTGGATTTCATCCAGCACGACGCAGCGCAGCGTGGCGAACATCACATCCGCATCGGCCAGGCTGAGCAGCAGGGTGAGGGATTCGGGGGTGGTGAGCAGGATATTGGGCGGCTTCTCGCGCTGCCGGGCGCGGCGATTGGCCGGGGTGTCGCCGGTGCGGGTTTCGATGCTGATGGGCAGGCCCATCTCCTCCACCGGCGCCATCAGGTTGCGGGCGATATCCACCGCCAGCGCCTTGAGCGGCGAGATGTAGATTGTGTGCAGGCCCTCGAAGGGGTTTTCCGCCAATTCGACCAGGGAGGGCAGGAAACCCGCCAAGGTCTTACCACCGCCGGTGGGGGCGATCAGCAGGGTAGAGACGCCCTCGCGCGAGGCGGCCAGCATGGCCAATTGGTGCAAGCGGGGTTGCCATCCGCGCGCGGCGAACCAATTCTGAAAGAGTTCTGGCAATGTTCTCACAACGGGGGTCCATACACCGTGCCGCCTCATCCGCAAACCTGGCTGCGCGTGACCCCGGCTGGGCTATGGTGCGAGCCGGGCGGTTTTTACATCGACCCATCGCGCCCGGTGGAGCGCGCCATCATCACCCATGCCCATAGCGACCATGCCCGCCCCGGCCATAGCGCGGTGCTGGCCACGGCCGAGACGCTGGCGGTGATGCGGGTGCGGATGGGCGAAGGGCGGGCTGGTCTCACCCAGCAGGCGCTGCGCTATGGCGAGAGCGTCGATATGAATGGCGTGTGCGTCACGCTGCGCCCAGCGGGGCATGTGCTGGGCAGCGCGCAGGTGGTGATGGAGTGGCAGGGCGCACGCGCGGTGGTGAGCGGCGATTATAAACGGCGCTATGACCCCACCTGCCCGGGCTTTGAGCCGGTGGCTTGCGATGTCTTCGTCACCGAGGCCACCTTCGCCCTGCCGGTCTTTACCCATCCGCCGGCTTCTGGCGAGGTGCAGAAGCTGCTCGACAGCGTGGCGTTGTTTCCGGGGCGCACGCATGTCATCGGCGCCTATTCGCTGGGCAAGGCGCAGCGGATGATCGCCATGCTGCGCGCGGCGGGCTGGGAGGCGCCGATCTATCTGCATGGCGCGCTGGCGCCGCTTTGCGCGCTGTATGCGGAATTTGGCGTGTCGCTTGGGCCGCTCTTGCCGGCGACGGTGGCGAATAAATCGGCGCTGGTGGGTGCCATTGTGCTCGGGCCGCCCAGCGCGGTTGCGGATAAATGGGCCAGGCGCCTGGCTGAACCCGTGCTCTGCATGGCCTCGGGCTGGATGCGGCTGCGCCAGCGCGCCAAGCAGGGTGGGGTGGAACTGCCTATGGTGATCTCCGACCATGCCGATTGGCCGGAGCTGCTGGCCACTGCGGAGGATGTTCAGGCGCCGGAGATCTGGATCACCCATGGGCGGGAGGATGCGCTGATCCATGCCCTGGCCGGCCAGGGTATTCTGGGCCGGGCCTTGCATCTTGTCGGCCGCGAGGAGGAGGGGGAATGAGCATTCCCGCCTTCGCCACCCTGCTGGAGCGGCTGCTCTTCTCTCCTGGGCGGCACGCCAAGCTGGCGCTGTTGCGGCAATGGTTCGAGACGCAGCCTGACCCGGATCGCGGCCTGGGGCTGGCCGCCATTGCCGGAGAATTGTCTTTTCGCACCGCCAAGGCCGGGCTGTTCCGGGAGCTGATCGCGACCCGCACCGACCCGGCACTCTTCGCCATGAGCTATGATTATGTGGGGGATCTGGCCGAGACCATCGCGCTGCTCTGGCCTGATGATGCGCGGGCCAATGCGCCCCCGCCTGGCCTGGCCGAGGTGGTGGAGACGCTGCAGATGGCCCCGCGGGCCGAGGTGCCGGCCATCATCGCCCGCTGGCTGGATGGGCTGGATGCCGGGGCGCGGCTGGCGCTGATCAAGCTGGTGACCGGCGGCTTGCGGGTTGGTGCCTCGGCCCGGCTGGCCAAGACGGCGCTGGCGGAATGGTCGGGCCAGCCGCTCAATGAGATTGAGGAGCTGTGGCATGGCGTGCCGCCGCCATACATTGCGCTGTTTGACTGGCTGGAGGGGCGGGGGGCGCGGCCTGATCCGGCGGGGGCGCCGATTTTTCGCTCGCTGATGCTCGCCCATCCGCTGGAGGAGGCGGATTTGGCCACCCTCGCCCCGAGGGATTGGGCGGCGGAGTGGAAATGGGATGGCATTCGCGTGCAGCTCACCGCCGTGCCTGGAGGGCGGCGGCTTTGGTCGCGCGGGGCGGAGGATATTTCGGCCAGCTTCCCCGAGATCATCCAGGCGATGGATTTCCATGCGGTGGCGGATGGCGAATTGCTGGTGGTGCGCGATGGGGTTGTGGCACCGTTTTCGGATTTGCAGCAGCGGCTCAACCGCAAATCGCCGAGTGCGAAAATGCTGGCGGATTACCCGGTGGCGGTGCGGCTTTATGACCTGCTCTTCGAGGGGGGCGAGGATCTTCGCCCCCTGCCCTTCGATGCCCGCAGGGCGCGGCTGGAGGCCTGGCATGGGCGCGAGAAGCCTGCGCGGATGGACCTCTCGGCGTTGATCGACTTCGAGGATTTCGCGGGCTTGGAGGCGCTGCGGGCCGGCGCGCGGGCAGCCAGCATGGAAGGGCTGATGCTCAAGCGCCGCGACAGCGCCTATGAGCCGGGGCGGATGCGCGGCAAGTGGTGGAAATGGAAGCGCGGTACCCAGAATGTGGACGCCGTGCTGATGTATGCCCAGCGCGGCCATGGCAAACGTTCGAGCTTTTATTCCGACTATACATTTGGCCTGTGGCGCGAGGCTGAGGGCGGGGAGATGGAGTTGGTGCCGGTGGGCAAGGCCTATTCCGGCTTTACCGATCAGGACCTGCTCTTCCTCGACAAATGGGTGCGCGAGCACACCACCAACCGCTTCGGGCCGGTGCGCGAGGTAGAGCGGGGCCTGGTGCTTGAGGTGGAGTTTGATGCGGCGCAGCGCTCGCCCCGGCACAAATCGGGTGTGGCCATGCGCTTTCCGCGCATTGCCCGCATCCGCCGCGACAAGCCCGCGGTGGAGGCGGATAGGCTGGAGACATTGCTTGGGATGATCCCTGGCGGTTGAATACCCGCCTCACGGAGGAAACAAGCATGGCCATCACCCCCAATCACACGCTGGAGAAGCTGCGCGCGGGAAAAACCGCGATCGGTTTTGGCATTCATCACCTGCGCGGCCCGGTGGCGGGCGCCCTGGCCGCAGCCTCGGGCTTTGACTGGATTTTTGTCGATATGGAACATGGCGCGATGAGCGTGGACCAGGCCAGCGCCATGTGTGTGGCAGCCCAGGGCCAAGGTGTGACCCCCATTGTGCGCTGCTGCCGCGACGCGCTGTTTGAGGGCACGCGCTGCCTGGATAATGGCGCCATGGGCGTGGTGGTGCCGCATATCGACACCGCCGAGGATGCGGCCGAGATGGTGCGCGCCTTTCGCTTTCCGCCGCAGGGCATGCGCAGCTGGGGTGGGCCGCCCATCCAATATGGCTATCGGGCGCCCGACACCGCCACGGCCCAGGCTGAGACCAATGCGAATATCCTGCTCTGCGGCATGATTGAGACGCCCGAGGCGGTGGCCAATGTTGAGGCCATCGCCGCAACCCCGGGGCTGGATAGCCTGATGATCGGCACCTCGGATTTGACGGCCACCATGGGCATTGCCGGGCAGATCGGCCACCCGGATGTGCAGGCGGCCTATGCCCGGGTGGCGGCTGCCTGCGCGGCGCATGGCAAGGTTCTGGGTATGGGCGGGGTCTATGACGAGGTCTGGGCGCCGAAATACGCGGCTTTGGGGGCGCGGTTCATCCTGGGCGGGTCGGACCATTCTTTCCTGATGGCCGGGGCCTCGGCACGGGCGCGGTTTTTGGCCGGGCTGTGAGGGTGGTTTGGCAGGATTGCGAATGATTCGCAAGTTAGTTGCGAATGTCTCGCAACTGCACTATGGGGGGAGCATCACGTCGGATTCTCCCATGCAGCGCCGCCATCTTCTTGCCCTTCCTGCCCTTCTCGCCGCTCCGGCCATCGCGCAGGAGCGCGTGGTCAATATCTACTCCGCCCGCCATTACGACACTGACCGTGAGCTATGGGACGCCTTCACCCGCCAAAGCGGCATTCGGGTGCGGGTGATTGAGGCAAATGTGGACCAGTTGCTCGAGCGCATCCGGGCGGAGGGGGCGAATTCACCGGCCGATATTCTGATCACCGTTGATATCGGCCGGCTGGCGCGGGCCAAGGATGGCGGTGTTTTCCAGCCCACCCGCAATGCGGCGCTGGAGGCGCGGATACCCGCCCATTTGCGCGACCCGCAGGGGCATTGGTTCGGTTTCACCAGCCGCGCTAGGGTGGTGATGTATGACAAGGCCCGCGGCCTGCCGGCGCAGCTGACCCGTTATGAGGATCTGGCACGGGCGGAGTTTGCCAATGGCCTGCTCGTGCGCAGCTCAGGCTATATCTACAATATCGGCTGGACGGCGAGCATGCTGGCGGCCGATGGGCTTGCCGCGACTGAGGCCTGGGCCCGTGGCATTGCCCAGAACCTGGCCCGCCCGCCCTCGGGTGGCGATCGTGACCAGATTCGGGCCATGATCGCAGGGCAAGGGCGTATCGCCATTGCCAATACCTATTATCTGGGGCTGCTGCATATCTCCCCACGCGCCGAGGAGCGTGAATTGGCCGAGCGGGTGGGGGTGCTTTTCCCCAATCAGGGCGACCGCGGCACGCATATGAATGTTTCTGGTGCGGGGATTACCCGCAATGCGCCCAATCGGGCGGCGGCGGAGGCGTTTTTGGAATATATGTCGAGCCCCGCCGCCCAGGCGCTCTTCGCGGGCAGCAATATGGAATATCCGGTGGTGGCCGATGCGCAGATTCATCCCTTCCTGCGCGGCCTCGGCGGGTTTCGTCAGGACCCGATCAGCGCCAGCGACCTGGCCGCCAATATGCCCGAGGCGCTGCGCCTGATGCAGCGGGCGGGCTGGCGCTGAAGCACGGCGCGGATTGAACAAGTCGGGGCTTCGTGGTTAAGCCGCTGCGCAACACGGAGCGCTTCATGAATCTCGACGCCATCCCCATCGGCAAGAACCCACCCGACGATCTGAACGTCATCATCGAGGTGGGTATCGGCGGCGAACCCATCAAATACGAGATGAATAAGGAAGCCGGCACGCTCTTCGTTGACCGCTTTCTGCACACGCCGATGCGCTATCCTGGCAATTACGGCTTCGTGCCGCATACGCTGAGCGATGATGGCGACCCCATCGACGTGCTGGTCGCCAATACCCGCCCCATCGCGCCCGGTGCGGTCATCAATGTGCGCCCGGTGGGGGTGCTGTTGATGGAAGATGATGGCGGGCATGATGAGAAGATCATCGCCGTGCCCAGCCCCAAGCTCACCAAGCGCTATGTTGATGTGCATGAGGTGACGGATCTGCCGCAGATCACCCTCGACCAGATTCGGCATTTCTTTGAGCACTACAAGGATCTGGAGCCCGGCAAGTGGGTGAAGGTGATTGGCTGGGGCAATGCGGCCCGGGCGCGCGAATTGATTCTAGAGGCGATAGAGCGGGCGAAGGCGAGCAAGGGCTGAGGCCCATTCGCCCCGGCCGCCATCACATGCCGGGGCGCTTCAGGCCGCCCGCCCCTCTACCCTGTTGATCACGCCGATCAGCCATTCAATCCGCTCGCTCAAGCTATCGCCCCCAATGGGGTTGGGCACCGCGCGCACCAGATAGGCGGTGGCATCAAGTGGCGGCTCGGCGAGCGTGGCTGAGCGGGCGAGCAGCGCCAGCCAGCTTGGGCATCATTCTGAACTCAAATCTAAAATATTCGCGGTTTGTGAACAGGGACGGGGTTGCGAAGGCCAGAGTCTCGGCCGGCTAGGCGCCATCCCACCCGTGTCGCAACCGGCATGCCGGAAGACACAGGAAAACATTAAAGTAAATTAAATTTCTTGCGCGGCGCTATCGTCTAATAGAGTCATTTTTATGCTTAAATGACATAAAATATCAATATTGATAGAAAATCGTGTATTTTTCATAGATATGACGTTATTCTGAAGGAATAATTCTTGATGCCCTCTAACCCGAAAACCTACTCGCTGCTGAGCACACCCATAGCCGGCAGTTCCGGCACCGGGCTCGACCAATTGATCACCATGGCGCAACGGGACCCTGGCTTGGCGGGGCAGGGTTCCGCCAAAAAGATCACTGCGGGCCTCGAAGCCGCCAATGATCTGATCTTGCTTATAAAACAAGCGGCTGCTGCCACACGCGCCGCATCAAATGGCGTATTCAGCAATGCGGATGTGATGGCCATGAACGCCTGGATCCGCGCCAATAAGCTGGCCGAATTCACCAAGCTGCACGGTGATGATGATGGCGGCATCGAGACCGGCTTCCACCTTCTGCAAGGCGATGGCGGCACCGCCACCTATCGCGGCACCAGGCTCATCGACGCCAAAATGGATTCACTTTTCCATATTGGCTTCGAAATCAAGAATGGCCGTTTTCTGAATGAGGATGGCGCTGCCAACGCCGCGGTCAGCCAGGTTGCGGCTTTGCTCACCCAGTTCTGGACCGACCGTGCCACCAGCAACACAGGCCTCGATGACGCCGTCATGAGCATCCAAGCCGATGCGGGATTGGCAAAAATCGCCAATAGCCAAGAGGCTGCGGGGATGAATGCGGCCAATGAGATGAACAAGATCATCGTCAAGATCATCGCCGAACAGCAGCTGCTGGCGGATAACAAGATCGACGTGGCAGACCTGCAGGCGATCAGCACCGCCATCCAGGGCAATGCAACCCTCAAGCAGGCGTTCAAAACCTTCCATGGCAGCGATGCCGGTGGCAAGGCGAGCGGCTTCCACAATGTGGCGGGCGATGGCGGCAATGCGACTATTTTTGGCCAGAAGCTGGTCGATACCGTTCTGGAGGGCATTTACGATATCGGCTTTGCCACACAGGACGGCCATGTGAGCAATGAGCAGGGCCAATTGGGTGCCACGCTGAGCGATGTGGCGAGCTGGCTCGATTTCTACCTCTCCGATGTCTCCACCACCGGCACCGGCCTGGACCGCATCACCGACACGATCAAGCTCGACACCGGGCTGAGCGCGAAAAACCCGGCCGCACAGCTGATGGAAGGCGCGCGCGCTGCCAATAACCTCAACACATTGCTGGTGCAGGGCATCAACGAATTGCAGCTCGACCGTGATGGCTGGATCGGTGTTGAAGATCTTTTGAAGCTTAGCAACTGGGTCAATTCAAACGATATCCGCAAGGCGACATTTCTCAATAATCACGGCGATGACGAAAACGGCGTTGAGACCGGCTTTCACAACGTGCAGGGCGATGGCGGCGCGGTTAATTATTTTGGGCAAAAGCTGATCAATACCGTGGCCGACGGTATCTATCATTTCGGTTTCAACCTCCGGCTGGACCGCTTCGAGAACGAAGATGGCCAGCTCAACGCCCAACTCAGCGACGTCTCGGCCTGGCTGAACACCCTGTACAAAGGAACCGAGTTGATTCAGGGCGACGCCAATAACGACAATATTCAAGGCACGGCTGCAGCCGAGGTGCTGTCAGGCCGCTCGGGTAACGATGCCCTGCTGGGCGGCGGCGGCAATGACCTGCTTTTGGGCGGTGAGGGCAATGATTCTTTGTCAGGCGGCGCGGGCAACGACCAGCTCTATGGAGGCTTCGGGACGGATAGTCTCGATGGCGGTGAGGGCTCGGATAGCTATGTGGTGATGGGCAGTTTCGGCAGTCTTGAGGGTTATGACAGCTATGTCGATCAAGGCTCCTTGGGTATCGACACCATCAGCATGGTCAATAACGGCAATGTGACGCTCTTCCTGGCGGCAATCTCTGGCATTGAGGTGATTGATGCCCGTGGCGTGGGCGCTGGTTACCAGGCCGGAATTGCCGGTGATAGCAGCGACAATCGCTGGGATTTCTCCTCGGTGAATTTTCTGGGCAACATCACCGTCAGCTCCGGCGGCGGCAATGACTGGATACGCGGCACCGCCGCAGCCGATACATTGCAGGGTGGTATTGGTAACGACACCCTGAACGGTGGCATCGGCAATGATAGATTATATGGCCAAACTGGCGATGATTTATTCGTATTTGATCAAAATTTTGGGCAAGATATCATTTTTGACTTTACTGTCGGGCGAGACCATATTCATTTAGGTGAGAATTTACTCGAAAGCGCCTGCAAATTTACTATGTCCTCCGGACAACTCAAAATGACGCTGGGGATGGATAGTATTATTTTTGCCAATTTGCGCAGCATTCCGGCTGATACGCATGCATTATTTGGCTAGAGCCTGTTCCGTTCGCCTCGGCTCGCTGCACAGGCTCTAAGTTTTTGTTTGTCTAGAATCTTTATCCGCTCAAACGATTCCGTTTGAACGGATGATGCTCTCATCCCGCCGCAAATCGACCATCAGCGGCTGGCTGAAGCAGCCCTCCCCAGGCGGCCATCACATGCCGGGGCGCTTCAGGCCGCCCGCCCCTCAGCGCGGGTGACCACGCCGATGAGCCATTCAATCCGCTCGCTCAAGCTATCGCCCCCAATGGGGTTGGGCACCGCGCGCACCAGATAGGCGGTGGCATCAAGTGGCGGCTCGGCGAGCGTGGCCGAGCGGGCCAGCCGCGGCAGCATGGCATTGGCCAACAAGGCCAGCTTGCGGCCCTTGGGCACGATGGCCCGCTTCATCACCGGATCAAAACCCTCGGAGCGGACAATGCGGCCGATCTCGGCATAAATCCGCCCCGCCGCGCGGATCGATGAACGGCAATCAGATGGCAGGGCGGAAATCCCGGCCTCGGAACGGGCATAGAGCATATCGGCATTGGCCAACATGCGATGGGTGATCTCGCGCAGTGCCGGGGTATAGCTGGGGTTACGCTGCCAGGCCTCAGGGTCAATTCCGGCCTCACGCATCCAGTCCAAGGGCAAATAGATGCGGCCATTGCGGGCATCCTCACCAATATCGCGGGCGATATTGGTGAGTTGCATGGCAACGCCGAGGTCACAGGCGCGGGCGAGGCGCGGGCCGTCGCGCACGCCCATCAGCAGCGCCATCATCGCCCCCACCGTGCCGGCCACCCGGGCGCAATAGGCGTGCAGGGCATCGAGCGTGTCATAACGCCGCTCCTCCGCATCCCATTCAAAACCCTCGATCAGCGCGCCGGGCAATTCCTTGGGCATCTCATATTCAGCGACAACAGCGGCGAAGGCGCGGTCCGCCGGGTGGTTGATCGGCTTGTTGATATAGATGGCATCGAGCCGCTCGCGCAGGCGGCGGACACTGGCCTTGGGGTCGGCCTCAGTGTCCACTGCGTCATCCGCCACGCGGCAAAAGGCGTAGAGCGCGGTGGCCGGGGCGCGCACCCGCCGGGGGAGGATGCGCGCCGCAGTGGCAAAGCTCTTGGAACCCACGACCAGGGCGGCGCGGCAGGCGGCCAGATCCTCGGGGCGCATCGGGTCGGCCTCAAATGGCGCCAATTGCGGCAGGGTGGAGGTCATTGCTTCCCCGGATAGATTGTTTCGGGAGCAGATTGGAGCGGGCTGGCGGGGGCCGTCAATCATCTTCCCGGAGCGCTAGTCTTTGCCGCGCACGATGCAGCCCCCAGGCGACAAAACCGGCCGCGACCGGCACGGCGCCCGCCGTGACCCAGTCAGGGTCGATGCCCCAATGAGGGGCGATGCCCTTGGCGGCGTAACCGGCCAGCCCCACCACGTAATAGGTGATGGCGGCAATCGAGAGCCCCTCCACCGTTTGCTGCAGCCGCAATTGCAGCCGCACCCGGCGGTTCATCGAGAGCAGAACCGCACCGTTCTGCGCCTCACGGGTGATATCGACCCGGGTCTGCAGCAATTGGGTGACGCGCAGCACGCGCCGGGACAGTGCCTCCTGCCGGGCGGTGGTGGATTGGCAGGTGTCCATGGCCGGTGCCAGGCGGCGTTCGGTGAATTCCTGGAAGGTTTGCAGCCCCTCCATGCGCTCCTCACGCAATTCGGCGATGCGGCGCTGGACCAGGGCGTAATAGGCGGCGGCGGCGGAGAAGCGGTAGCGCGTCGCTGCCTCCTGGCTCTCGATCTCACTGGCCAGGCGGGTGAGGCGCTCCAGCAGCACCGGCTCGTCTTCAGGGCTCGCCTTGGTGAGGGCTGTGGCGATTTCGGCCAGTTCATGCTCCCAATGGGTGAGCTTGGGCGAAAGCGCGCGGGCCACCGGCAGCGCCAGCAGCGCCATCATGCGATAGGTATCGATCTCCAGCAGGCGCTGCACATTGCGCCCGGTGATGGAGGAGGACATGCTGCCCTGCACCACCAGGAAGCGGGCAAAGCCATTGCCGCTGATCCTGAAATCGGTAAAGGCGAGGCCACGGCCACCGATAACGGAGCCCACCACCTGATTATCGCCGAAAATATCCATCGCCAAAGTCTCTTCGGCGTCATGGGCGAGTTCCAGGTCGGCGGCGACCAGCAATTCACCAGGCAGCGCGGCCACCCAGTCACTCGGCACGAAGGTGATGGCGGGCTCGGCGAAGGGCTTCTCCGCCACGCCATCGCGGATGAACATCACCCTATGAAACTCGGTGTGCTGCTCCCAGCGTATCCGGAAAATGCCCAGATCAGCCGACCAATGGCTGGCTCCCTCGCCCGGTGGCACCACGCCAAAGCGCAGCGCCAGGGTGCGCATCGCTGCGAGCGCCGCCCCGCGCGGGGCATCACCGCTCAACAGCGCCAGGTAGGAGACCCGCAAGGGCCCCATCAGCGTATCGGGCGGCCTTGCATGCACCTCATAATTCAATTCGGCGCGCAAATGATGTTCAGGCGGCAGGGTCACGCGGGCACCATGATATTGGCCAGCAGCGAGGCCAGCAGGGCGGGGGCTTCTTCGTGTGCGAGATGGCCCAGGCCGGGCCAATCAACAAGGGTGGCGGAGGGAATAAGAGCCTGCACCCGCCGCGCTGTGTCGGGGCTGATGGTGCGGTCACCCAGGGCCGAGACCAAGGTGAGCGGCGTTGTGAGTTTCGGCAGGTCCCGCGCGAAACCCGGCAGGTCCCAAGCCGCCATCATCGCCAGCGTGCCGGCGACATGGCCGGGGCGGCGAAACAGCCGCGCGTAGAGTTCTAGGCCGCGGGCATCGAGGCGTGAGCCGGTCTCGCGCAGCAATTTCTCCACCGTCGCACGGTCCGCCGCCCGCCAGGCGACCAGCCAGGGTACGAAGGGCAAACCCACCAGGGCGCGGGCGAGGGGCGAGAAGATCTGCCCCGCAACGCCGCCCAATGGCAGCAGCGCGCCATTGAGGCTGATGATGTGGCGCGGCGCTATCCGGCCCTCAAGCGCCATGCGAATGGCGATGGCGGCACCGGCGGAATGGCCGATGATAATGTCAGGCCTGACCGCCTCGGCCTGCAGCAGGGCGCCGAGATGGGCGGCCATGCCGGCCAGGCCCATTTGCGCCGGTGGCGGGGTGCTGGAAAAGCCGTGCCCGGGCAGGTCCATTGCCAGCACCGAGGCATGCTCGCTCAGCAGCGGCAGCACACCCCGCCAGGAATGGGTGGCAGCACCGGTGCCATGCAGCAGCACCACCGATGGCCCTTGCAGCCCCATACGCTGGACATGCCAATCAATCCCGCCGGCCTGGACGAAGTGGCTGGCGGCGGCATTGGGCCAGTCGCGGCCATCGAGGCGCCAATCCGGCCTGTCGCTCATGAGGTGAGGCGCTGTGCGGCGGCCCCCGCGGCGCGCGCCATGCGGGCGGCATCGGCCATGGGCATCGGCAGATAGATGGCGGCCCCGGCCTCGGCCAAAGCGCGGGCAGTGGGCTGCGGCCTTGGGGCGGTATCGAGCAGGATGCAGGATACACCGGCGGCGCGCATCGCCCGGGCGGCGTCCAGCGCATCGAGATTGGCGCGGGCATGGCCGGGCGCGCCATCACGGGCGATATTGGCGCGGCCATCGGTCATCAGCACAATCAGGGCCGAGCGCCCTGCCCGGCGCTCGGCCGCGGCCAATTCCACCGCGGCATCAATGCCCGAAGCGAGCGGCGTGGGCCCGCCCCCGGGCAAGCCGGCCAGGCTACGCTTGGCCCGGGCCAGCGCCTGGGTTGGGGGCAAGAGCACCTCTGCCCGGCTGCCGCGAAAGGCGATGAGCGCCACGCGGTCCCGCCGCACATAGCAATCCGCCAGCAATAATTCCACCGCACCCTTCGCCTCGGCCAGACGATTGAGCGCGGAAGAGCCCGAGGCATCGACGGCGAAGATCGCGGTCACCTCATTCTTCTGCTTGTAGCGGCGAATGCGGAAATCCTCGCGCCGGATGGCAATGCGCGCATCCGCCGGTTTGGCGCGGATGGATTGCCAGGGGGCGGCGGCGCGCAGCGTATCAAGCACCGCCATGCGGGCATCGCCACGCGGCTCGCCAGCACGCGAACCGATGGGTCGGCCGCGCTTAGCCTGGGAGCGGGCCTCGCCGGCCCGGCCGCCGCCGGTGCGGCTGGCTAGCGCGGCGAGCTTGGCCTGGTCCAGCAGCTGCGGCGGCAGATGGGCGGCGGCGGCGGCGAGGAGGAGTTCCTCCAATTCCTTGGGGTCGGGCAGCTTCGCGTCTTCGTCGGGCGGCGGCGGCTCGTCCTGGTTTTGCTCTGGCGGTGGCGGGGGGGGCTCTTGCTGCTCCTCCTCGCTTTCGGGCGGCGGCGGGGCCATGGTGGCGCGGGGGGCGAGCACCAGGCGGGCGGCGAGTTCAGCATCCGCCTTCTCCACCACCTCGCGGCCATCCAGCGCGGCAGCGGCGCGGGCGGCGTTGAGCGCGAGCAGCACGGCGCGCGGCGAGGCGATACCCAGCGCCATGGCGGCGGCGGTCAGGGCCGCGATGAATTCATCGGCCATGGTGACGGCGGGCAAAAGCGCGCGCGCCTCGCTCAGGTCGATATCGGGCGGTGGCGCGTCGGGCAGGATGTGAAAGGCCAGCCGCTCCAGCAGCGCGGGCGGCGCCGTTTCATCGGCCTCGATCCCCTCATCGAGCATCAAGGTGCAAAAGCGGCTTTCGGCGTTGAAGGCCACGCTCTCACGCTCGATCACCACGGCGTGGGCATCCATCACCGAGGCGATGCGCGCGGCGGTGCCGCTGGGCATACGCTCGGCCATGGCGATGACCAGGGTGCCGCCATTCACCGCTGCGAGCACACCTGCCTCGGCCACTGGCCGGCCCAGCGCCAGGGTGGCGGTGAGGTCCAGCCCGCCCAATAGGCGGTTATCGGGCAGATCGGGCGGAATGCGCCGCCAGGGGGCCTGCCCCATCAGGGCGCGGAAGCCAGCGAGCCAGGCGTCACGCTGCGGGCCGGCGGCGCAGCGCAGCGCCACGCCACCAAGACCCGCCGGGTCCACCGCGCAGAGCAGCGCGGCCTCGGCACTCATGACCGGCCCGGTTCGTCGCCCCAGCTCTCGGCCACGGCGCGCTCGACACGGCTGGTCGAGGAACTGTCATCGAGGGGGTTGCGGCGCAGCCTGTGGCGCAGCGCCGGCAGCGCCACCCGGCGGAGATGGCTGAGGGTGACCTCGGCCGAAGCCTCCAGCGCCGCAAGCGCGCGGGCGGCGCGCAGCAGGGTCAATTCACCGCGCAGCCCATCGGTGCCCAGCGCCATGCACAGCTTCGATGCCTCTTCCAATATCGAGTCTGGCACGCTGACATGGGGCAGCAGCGCGCGGCCGGCGAGGATGCGGGCGCGTTGCGTGGCCTCGGCATCAGCGTAGCGCTCGCAGAAGGCGGCCGCGTCACGCTCGAAGGCGTCGCGACGTTTGACGACCTCGACGCGGGTGGGCAGGTCCTGCGGGGTACGAAGTTCGACCGCGAGGCCAAAACGGTCGAGCAATTGGGGGCGAAGCTCGCCCTCTTCGGGGTTGCCGGAGCCGATCAGCACGAAACGGGCGGGATGGCGCAGCGAGATACCCTCGCGCTCCACCACATTCTCGCCCGAGGCGGCGACATCGAGCAGGAGGTCCACCAAATGGTCCTCGAGCAGGTTCACCTCGTCGATATAGAGAAAGCCGCGATGGGCGCGGGCGAGGAGGCCGGGCTCGAAGGCTTTTTCGCCGCGGGTGAGGGCGCGTTCAAGGTCGAGCGCGCCCACCAGACGGTCCTCCGAGGCGCCGAGCGGCAGGTCCACCACCGGCACCGGGACCATGCTATCGCCCTGTGAGGCGCAATCATCCGGCATGGCGCAACCGCGGGCGGGGTCGCAATTGTAGCGGCAGCCCGGAACCACGGCCATGTCGGGCAATAATTGCGCCAAGGCGCGCACGGCGGTGGATTTGCCGGTGCCGCGATCACCCAACGCCAGGACGCCGCCGAGCATGGGCTCGACCGCGGCCAGCAGCAGGGCAAGGATCATTTCCTCCTGCGCCACGATGGCGGTGAAGGGAAATACCGGCTTGCGCCGTGGCGGCTGGGCCGCTGCTTGTACCCGCTCAACACCACCGCCGGCTGCGGCGTCAGTGCCATCCATCATGCGGCGCGCTGCAGACTCAGGCTGGACCAGACCTCGCTCAGGGCGGCGATCAGGTGATCAATATCCGCATCGCTGTGCAGCGGGCTGGGGGTGAAGCGCAGGCGCTCGGTGCCGCGCGGCACGGTGGGGTAGTTGATCGGCTGGACGTAGATGCCGTGCTGCTCGAGCAGCGTATCGCTGATGCGCTTGCAGGCCACGGGGCAGCCCACCATCACCGGCACGATATGGCTGGGATTGGGCAGATGCGGAATGCCGATGGCATCGAGGCGGCCACGCAGCACGGCCACGCGGTCATGCATCGCCGCACGCTCGGCATCGCTCTCCTTGAGGTGGCGGATGGAGGCCGCGGCGCCTGCGGCCACGGCGGGCGGCAGGGCGGTGGAGAAGATGAAGCCCGATGCGAAGCTGCGGACAAAATCCACCATGCTGGCCGAGCCCGCGATATAGCCGCCGATCACGCCAAAGGCCTTTGCCAGCGTGCCCTCGATGACGGTGAGGCGATGGGCCACGCCATCACGCTCCGACACGCCACCGCCGCGCGCGCCATACATGCCAACGGCATGGACCTCATCGAGATAGGTCATGGCGTTGTATTTGTCGGCGAGGTCGCAGATGGCGCCGATGGGGGCGACATCGCCATCCATGGAATAGACGCTCTCGAAGGCGATCAGCTTTGGGGTTTCGGCCGGGATCGCGGCGAGTTTGGCCTCAAGATCCTCGAGGTCATTATGCTTCCACACCACGCATTTGGCGCGGCTGTGGCGGATGCCCTCGATCATCGAGGCGTGGTTCAGCGCGTCCGACAGCACGACGCAATCGGGCATTTGCGATGCAAGGGTGGAGAGTGTGGCGAGGTTGGACATATAGCCTGAATTGAACAGCAGCGCCGCCTCGGTGCCGTGCAGATCGGCCAATTCGGCCTCGAGGCGGATATGATCGGTGTTGGTGCCACCGATATTGCGGGTGCCACCCGCCCCTGCCCCGCTGCGGTCCAGCGCCTCATGCATGGCACCCAGCACCTTGGGGTGCTGGCCCATGCCGAGATAGTCATTCGAGCACCACACCGTCACCGGCGCGCGGTTGCCTGAGCCGTGATTGGTGGCCATGGGGAATTTGCCGCGATGGCGCTCCAGCTCGGCGAAGACGCGGTAGCGGCCCTCTTCGTGAAGGCCGGCAATCTTGGTCTGGAAGAATGCTTCGTAATTCATGGTGCCTCCATCGGCGCGGTCATTGTTGTTTTACGGCTCCAGGTCCACAGCGCCTCGGAGCGAATTGGCAGCACCAGGAAGAGATGCTCAATCACCGCCAGCACCGCGAGGGTGGCCAGCATGGATTTTTCCGCGACCTCAAAGGCGCTGGCGCCTGGCGCACGCGCCGCATCGATCAGCCACCAGCTCAGAGCAACGCAAAGTGCCAACGAGAAGGGGAAGAAGGCGTTCATCCGGCGCTGGCGGAAAAAACTGCGCAGGTGGGAGAGATGCGCGGGCATCATCGCCTCACCCAGATTCAGCACGCCAAAATAAAGATTCAACTTGGTGGAGAGCCGGGCGAAATACAGCACCGCCCAGGTCCATAGGCCGGATTGGTTCGGCTGGTTCCAGCACACGGCCAACACACCAGCGCCGAGCACCAAGAGCGCGATTTCATGATGCAGGATGGCCGCCACCGCAGCACGAAGCCGCGGCCAACCCACCGTGCCCTGAGGCAGCGGCTGGACCGAAAGCCCCATCACCCGCCCGGTGAGGAAGCCCATCTCGGCCCAGGCCCAGATCAGCACGGCGCAGAGAAAGCCATGGTAAGGCCCGCCGGGGCCGGTATCGCGCACGGTGAGCAGCAGCCCCAGAAAGGCGCCCCCCAGCACGGCCGAAGCGCCCATCATGCTCCAGCCGAAAGTCTCCGGCCGGAGCTGATTGAGCAAATACACCACGCCAGTGCCGAACCACCACACGAAGACGGTGAACAGGATGGGCAGCATCGCGGCGGGCAGAAACTCGAGCATGCTTACCAGGCCGGCGCCATGCGGACATCGGCCGGCAATGCGGCCTTGTTGCCGCGCAGCAGATAGAGCCGCACGAAGCCCAGCCCCGCCTGCGCCTGCAGGCCAAGGCGCTTCAACCTTCCACCCAGACCTGGTGCCGCATGGGCGGCATCGAGCTGGGTGGAGATGGCCAGCAGGCGCTTGAGCCCGGCAAGGAAGGCCGGGTTATCGATCGGCAAGGTGACCGGGAAGACCTGCTTGCAGATATCGGTGGTGATGCGGAAGACCTGCATGTCGTAATCATCGGGTGTCATGCCCAGGGCCTTGTGGAATTCCGGCCTTGCATGGTCGCGCACATACATGGTGGCGAAGACGGCGAGTTGGAAGAACTTCACCCAGAGCACATTCGGCCCCGAGAGGAGTTTGGGGTTCGCGCGCATCAGCAGGGCAAAGGCCTCGCCATGGCGGAATTCGTCATTGCACCACTTCTCGAACCACTGAAAGATCGGGTGGAAGCGCAGCTCGGGGTGTTTCTCGAATTGGCGGAAGATGGTGATGTAACGCGCGTAACCAATCTTCTCGCTCAAATAGGTGGCGTAAAAAATGAATTTCGGCGTGAAGTAATGGTACTTCTTGGCCTTGGTCAGGAAGCCCAGATCCACGCCAATGCCCAAATCCTTCAGCGCATCATTGATGAAGCCGGCATGGCGCGCCTCATCGCGGCTCATGAAGCCGAAAAGGTCCTTCATGTCCTGATTTTTCACCCGCTTGCGAATCTCGGCATAGAGGACGCAGCCGGAGAATTCAGCGGTGACGGAGCTGACCAGAAAATCCACGACCTCTTTCTGCAAGGCGGGTGGCAGGTCATCGAGCCTGAATTTGTCGAAATCGCTGTTGCGGACGAAATGGCCCTTATTCGGGTCACGGCGGAACTCATCCATCAGCGCGTCCCATTGGGCGCGGATGGGGTTCACATCCATCGCGTCCATCGCCGCGAAATCGGTGGTGTAGAAGCGCGGCGAGAGGACGGTGTCCGTCGTCGCCATTTGCGTGGTTTCGTTCTGCCCACGGATGGGGGGGTGCTGTATCGCGTTCATGCTGCCTGCTGAGCCTCCAGGTGGCCCTTGGGCTCAAAGCCGCAATGGTAGAGTTCGGTGAGTTCGGCGATGGCCGAGAGCTCGGTCCATAAACGGGTGAGCGGGCCAGCGCGCAGCACGGTGGCCCGGGTTTGATAGCTGCGCACTTCACCATAGGCCACATGATCAGGGGCGTTATGGACAATCACCCTATCGCCGGGGCGCAGCACAATGCCCTCAGGGATGGCATGGGCATGAAGACTGTCAAAACTCTGTTCGATTTCAACGGTGCAAGGCACCTCGATGCTACGAGGGCCAAACCAGCCCCGGCGAACCTCCCGGCTCTGTATCATCCTCTTACTTCCTTCTCGCTCAACCAACGAATGAAGACCTCGGCATTTGTTGGGCCGAATGCCCTCAGATCCACCCTGCGCTCCGTTGCGGAATCTGTCAGGGTGACGCGGTTATCCTGCCACGCCTCGATACGGAATGGCATCGAAATCGTCGCATCGGTGCGAAGAATATCACGGCGGATGACCCGGATCATTGTGCGTAGGAAGCCATTCTCACCGGCGGCGAGGTGGTCATACTCCCGCCCGGTTGCCATATCGACGACCGACAGCCCGCCATCGGGCTGCTCGATGAAGCGCAGCACGAGCGAAATGCGCGGCACCTCGGTGCTCGGTGCGGGTGCATCGCGCCACCAACCGGCGCTGCCCACGGCCGCCAATGTCACGAGGACCATGCTGGCAACCACCAGGATGAACATCCGCGAGATATAGTCAGGATTTCGCTGGGTCTGGGCTTGCAGCATGGGTGTGTCCTCTGGCGGGTTCAGGCCGTCACGGCGGCTTGGCCGGGACGGGCATTCGTGTTGGGCGCGGCCATGGGCTGAACGGCGACGCCTGCGCTGGCGGCGAGGCTGCGGGCCAGGATTTGCGCCGCCCCCGCAGCCTGGGGCAGTGCCCGCAACATCGGCTCCGGATGCAGGATCGAGGCTATACGCACATGCGGCCATAGCGCGATCCAGGAGATCCGGGCGGGTTTCAAAATACGCAGCACCACATCCTCGGTGCCATCGGCATGGGTGACCCGTGCCACACTCTCAATGACGCTGAAGGGAATATTCAGGATCATCGGCAGCGCGATGCCAACCCGCATCACCACCCGCTTATCGGTGATGGTGTAGATTGCGCCGCGCGCTGCGGCCCGGCCGATGGACCATAGCAGGCCCAGGCCCACCAGGCCGATCACGCCTGAGATCACCAGCCCACCGCCAAGCTGCACCAGCCCCGCCCCGTGATAGGCGCCAAGCCCGGCCTGCAGCGCCAGCAAGGCGCCGAAATACCAGGTGATGGCCCGCAATCCCAGGGCGCGGGCGGTGAGGCCCCTGCCCTGAGGCTGCCCTTGCCAGAGCAAGCTCTCGCCGGGTGGAAGCCGTTCCGGAAGCCCCGGAATCGGCTCACCATCATGCTCGGGAATATCCGGCGAGAGGTGGTGGTGCTTGGGTTCGTTCACAGACAAGGCTCACTGCGCTCGGGCTTCGCATAAAGCTGGCCAGAGGCGAAATAGGCCTGGATCTGATCTTCCTCGCGCAGGGTGATCTGCTCGGCGCTCTTGGTCACCGGGGCGGCCTCGAAATGCCGCGCCAGCAGGGTGTTCACCTTGACCTGACCGGCCGTCTCATCAACCCGCACCAGAGGTGCTGGGGCCAGAACGCGGCGGCCCGTGGGCGTTTGTACTTCGAGGAAACGGGCCAGGTATTCGGCGCGGTCCACCCATACATCCACCACCGTGCCGGCCACTTCGCCATCGGCATCGAGCACGACCATGCCGCGGGGATCGGGATCCTCTTCGGCCAGGTAGAAATCCGACGCGGCCCGCAGCGGGACGATCGAGGGCTGGTGGTCGTCGTAGCACAGATGCGGATGATCAGCCCGCTGGGCATAGGCGGCCGGGCCAAGGCCGAGCTGCATCGGGTCACCCATCGGCTCGATCGGGTCGCCGCCGCCCTTGGTCGGGTGGATCGGCAAGACTTCGGGCGTCTCAGGCCGAGGCGCCATCACCGTGCCACCGCCATGGGGCAAGATGAAGGTCTTCGGCGAAGGCATGCCGGTCCAGCCTTCATCGACCGCGCGGCCGGTGACGTCAGAGACCAGCGGATAGCCTTCCCGCTTGCTCTCACGATTGAGGTAGATCACCAGGCCAAGAAAGAACGCCCAAAACAAATAGAGGGCGATCAGGGTGATGTCGAAATTCAGGAAGAAATTGCCGCTGAACATGACGTCGCTCCAGGGGTTCAGGGTTGCAGGGAAGGCACGGCACGCGCCAATGCCGCGGGGCGCACAAGCGGCCCGACGGCAATAAGCGTCGCAAAGAGAAGCGCGATCTCAAGGGTGTAGACCACGCCATAGCCGGTTGCGGCATGCACAAGGCCCGGCCCCATTCCGCCATCCAAGGCGAAGGCCGAGACGATATCGCGCAGCGCACCACCCACACCCACCGCAACACCGGCCGAGGTGGCCTGCACCGCGCCCCAGATGCCAAGCGCGAGCCCGGCCTGGCCCGCGGGGGCGGCCTGCATGCAGGCGGTGAGGGTGGCATGGGTGAAAAGCCCCGCGCCGAAGCCGATCAGCACCGTGCCCAGGCAGAGCAGGAGCTGCGAGTTCATCGGCGCCGAGAAGATGATGAAGGCAAAGGCAAAGGTACCGATCAGCGCGCCAAAGCCCGCCACCCGATGCGGGTCGGCGCCATTGACCAGGCGGCGCGCCGCCACCACGAAGCCAATAATGCCACCCGCCGCCAACAGCGCCGTGAGCAAGGTGGTGGCTGCCACTGAAAGGCCGAGCATTTGTGCGCCATAAGGCTCAAGCAGAATATCCTGCATGGAGAAGGCGGCGGTACCCAGGCCCACACCCACCAGGCGGCGCACCCAGGGGCCCTGCCGGCGCATGCTGTTCCAGGCTTCCGAAAAACTTTCGGCCACCGGCTCGATCTTATGCGACCCGCCGCGAATTTCCTGCCGCCACAAGGCGGCTGTGGTGAGCAGCAGGCAAACCACGGCGCAGCCCTGGATCATCTGGATCAGCTTGATCTGGGTGAAATCGGCCAAGATCGCACCGAAGATCAGCGACCCGCCCAGCATCCCCAGCAGCAGCAGCACCGAGAGGAAGGCCACAACCTGCGGCTGCTTCTCAGGCGGCGTCAGATCCGTTGCCAAAGCAAGCCCTGCGGTTTGCACCGTGTGGATGCCAATGCCCACCACCAGAAAGGCGACGGCGGCACTGGCCGGCCCGGCCCATTCCGGGCCCTGGCTGTCCCCCGAAAGAATGATCAGCGCAAAGGGCATGATGGACAGGCCGGAGAACATGACCACCGCGCCCTTCCAGATATAGGGGAAGCGGCGCCAGCCCAGGGCGGATTGATGCTTATCGGACTTGAAGCCGATCAGCGCCCTGAAGGGGGCGAAGAGCACCGGGATGGCGAGCATCAATGCCACCAGCCCCGCCGGCACATGCAGTTCCACAATCATCACGCGGTTGAGCGTGCCGATGAGCAGCACCGAGCACAGACCCACCGAAACCTGGAACAGCGACAACCGCAGCAGCCGCGACATCGGCAGCGTCTCACTGCCCGCATCAGCGAAGGGCAGGTATTGCGGCGTCAGGCGCATCCAGGTGCGCGAGGGGTGCGGGATGCGAAACCTCATCAGGCACTGATCTCCAGTGCCTGCGAGATATAGAAGGCGCGGCTGACGCGATGGGTGCGACCCAGCTTCAGCCCTTTCTCCCCCACCAGCAAATGCGACAAATGCCGGGGCGAGACCGGCACGATGGCGGGCGAGCGGTCACTGCGCGGAAACAGCTTGCCCACCGCCCAGACTGTGGCGAGCAGCGCCGTGCGGGGCGCGAAGGTGAAGCACACCGAATGGTCAGCCCGCGCCGCCAGACCGGCCAGCGCCACCGAGACATCCCTGGCCGAATAATGGATCAGGCTATCCATCGCCACGATGTGGTCAAATCGGCCCAGCGCCGGGTCGAGCATGTCGCCCACGCGGAAATCCAGCCGGGGGTGGCCCTTGCTGCGCTCGGCGGCGAGGCCAACCAGGGTGGGTGAAATATCGATGGCGACCACATCCGCCCCCCGCCGTGCCGCTTCCAGCGCCAGCGCGCCGGTGCCACAGCCAGCATCCAGGATACGGCGGCCATGCAGGTCCTCGGGCAGCCAGGAGAGCAGCGTGTCGCGCATCGCATTGCGCCCGGCACGCACCTTGGCACGCACCCCGCTCACCGGCGCCTCGGAGGTCAGCCGCGCCCAGGTATCGGCCGCCGTACGGTCAAAATAATGCTCAAGCTCTCCGCGGCGTTTGGCGTAGCTGCTCATTAGTCGAAGCCCAGCAGGTCGAATATGTCACGGTCGCGCATTGGCACGGTGGGCAGCGCCTCGGTGCCCGCCCAGAGGCTTTCGGCCAGGCGCATATAGCTCTCCTGCACCGCCAGCAGCGCCGGGCTCTCCTCCATTTCGAACAACGTGCTCTTTTTCAGCCGCGAGCGACGAATGACGTCGAGATCGGGGAAATGCGCGAGGCTTTTGAGGCCGGTCGCGGCATTGAACTTGTCCACCTGGTCGGTGCCCGCGCTGCGATTGACGATGACGCCACCCAGGCGGACATCGTAATTCTTCGACTTGGCCGCGATCGCCTGCACAATCCGGTTCATGGCGAAAATACTGTCGAAATCATTGGCGGCGACGATCACCGCGCGCTCGGCATGCTGCAGGGGGGCTGCGAAACCACCGCAGACCACATCGCCCAGCACGTCGAAGATCACCACATCGGTCTCCTCCAGCAGATGATGCTCCTTGAGCAGTTTCACCGTCTGGCCGACCACATAGCCACCGCAACCCGTGCCGGCCGGCGGGCCGCCGGCTTCGACGCACATCACGCCATTATAGCCCTCGAAGATGAAATCCTCGGGCCGGAGTTCTTCCGAATGGAAATTCACCGTCTCCAGAATGTCGATCACCGTGGGGATCAGCTTCTTGGTCAGGGTGAAGGTGCTGTCATGCTTGGGGTCGCAGCCGATCTGCAGCACGCGCTTGCCCAAATGGGAAAAGGCGGCCGAGAGGTTCGAGCTCGTGGTGCTCTTGCCAATGCCGCCCTTGCCGTAGACGGCAAAGACCTTGGCGCCCTCAATCTGCAATGCCGGGTCGAGGGCGACCTGCACCGAGCCCTCGCCGTCAGGCCGACGAGGAATGGCGCCGCGCATCGTCTCGTGGCGGGTAATCACGGTCATGCTGCTACCATCTCCGGGGTGATGCCTTCCAGGCGGTCTTCTAGTTCCTGGCCAGCCGCGCGCAGCGCATCGAGCGTTGCTTCATCCGGTTGCCAGTAGTTGCGCTCATTGGCCTCCAGCAGCCGATTGGCGATCTTCGCCGAGGCTGTGGGGTTGAGTTCGGCGAGGCGCGCGCGCATCGCGGGGTCGAGCATGTAGGTCTGCGCCAATTGGGTATAGACCCAGCCGCTCACCTGGCCGGTGGTGGCCGACCAGCCCAGCGTATTGCTGACCTGCTCTTCGATCTGCCGCACGCCTTCATAGCCATGGCTGAGCAGCGCCTCGTACCATTTCGGGTTGAGGCCTCGGGTGCGGGTCTCCAGGCTCACCTGCTCATTGAGCGTGCGCACCTGGCCTGCGCCCTTGGTCTGATCGGAGATATAGACCGGTGCGGATTTGCCGCGGGCCTTGGCGACGGCGCGGGAAATGCCGCCCAAACTGTCAAAATACTGGCTGATGGTGGTCACACCAGTCTCGACGCTGTCGAGATTCTGATAGGCCATATCGACCGAGCCCAGGGTGTGGTTCAGCACCTTGTCCTGCCGCCGCGGCTTGCCATCCACACCGTAAGCAAAGCCCTTGCGGCTGGTATAGGTGGCGCCGAGTTCATCCTCATCCTGCCAGCCGGCATTATCGACCAGCAGGTTCACATTGGCGCCATAAGCCCCTTCGGAATTGCCGAAGACGCGCAGCGCGGCTTCCTCGATCGTGCCGCCATTCTTCGCCAGGTAATCCAGCGCATGGGCGCGAATGTAATTCAGATGTGCCGGCTCATCGGCCTGCGCGGCCAACAGCGCCGCCTCGGCCAGCAGCTTGGTTTGCAGCGGCAACAGGTCGCGGAAGATACCCGAGAGGCTGATCATCACATCCACCCGTGGCCGGCCCAGCTCCTCCAGCGGTATGAGCTGCGCGCCGGTCAGCCGGCCATAACTGTCATGGCGCGGCCGCGCGCCCATCATCCACATCACCTGGGCGATGGGGCCGCCCTCGGCCTTGAGGTTGTCGGTGCCCCAGAGCACCACCGCCACCGTCTCCGGCAGCTTGCCCTCCTCCTCCTTGTGGCGGGCGAGCACGCGCTCGGCCTGCATCGCGCCATCCTTGCAGGCATAGGCGGAGGGAATTTTGAAGGGATCGAAGCCATGCAGGTTGCGCCCGGTGGGCAGCACCTCGGTGCTGCGCAGCAGGTCGCCCCCCGGCACGGGCTTGATATAGCCGGCATCGAGCGCGTGGATGATGGCGGGCAACTCGGCATCCACGGCCAGCAGGGCGTCGATGCGGGCACGCTCGGCAGGCTCGAGAATATCGGCGGCATCGAGCGTGTCGCGGCGCTCGGAGGGGGTGAGGCCCTTGCCGATCACGTGCAGACCATTGGGGATGAGGGTGTATTCCAGTTCGAGCAGGGCGGCGCCCAGCTTTTGCACCCGCCCATCCCATTCCCCAGCAGCCCAGAAGGGCTCTGCCTGGGCGAGTTCCAGCTCCGCTGCCTGGAGCTGAATGAGTTCGGCCAGGCTCTCACGCGGGCTGCCCGGCTCGAGGGCGCGCCAGCGATCGATCGAGGCCTTGAGTTCGAGCAGCCCCTTATACAGCCCGGCCGAGGCCACAGGCGGCGTGAGGTAGCTGATCAGCGTGGCCCCGGCGCGGCGCTTGGCCAACATGCCCTCGGAGGGGTTGTTGGAGGCGTAGAGGTAATAATTCGGCAGATCCGCAATCAGCCTGTCCGGCCAGCAATGGGCGGAGAGGCCGGTCTGCTTGCCCGGCATGAATTCCAGCGCGCCATGGGTGCCGAAATGCAGCACGGCATCGGCTTTGAAATCCTCGCGCAGCCAGGTGTAGAAGGCGGCAAAGGCATGGGTGGGGGCGAAGCCCGCCTCGAAGAGCAGCCGCATCGGGTCGCCCTCATACCCAAAACCCGGCTGCACACCGATAAAGGCATTGCCGAACATGGCGCCCAGCACATGGATGCTCGCGCCATCGGCCTGCTGACGGCCCGGCGCCGGGCCCCAGGCCTTCTCAATCTCCGGCAGCCAGCGCTGGCGGCGCACATGGGTGTCGGTGGGGATACGATGGGCCACATTGGCCAGCGCGCCATATTGCTCGGCATTGCCCTTGAGGATGCTCTCACGCAGCGCATCCACGCTCTTCGGCATATCGACGGTATAGCCGGCGGCCTGCAATGCACCGAGGGTATTGTAGAGCGATTCGAACACCGAGAGATAAGCGGCGGTGCCGGTATTGCCGGCATTGGGCGGGAAATTGAAGATGACGAGGGCGATCTTGCGCGCCGCACGCTCGCGCCGGCGCAAATCCACCAACTTGCCCACGCGCGCGGCCAGCGTGGCCGAGCGCTCCATCTCGACCAGCATCCTGCCGCCACAACTCACGCCATCGCAGCCCGGGCATGGCGTGGCACCGCCGGAAACCCCGCAGCGGCCGCCATAGGTGATGGGCGCAATGGCACCATCCAACTCAGGAATGGCCACCATCATCGTGGCCTCAACCGGCGTGAGGCCGGTATTGCTGGCCCGCCAGGTCGCGATGGTCTGGAACTCCAGCGGATGGGCCAGCAGATAGGGCACATCGAGCTTGGTCAGAATCTCTTCGGCCGCCTTGCTGTCATTATAGGCGGGGCCGCCGACCAGGCTGAAGCCGGTGAGCGAGACGACCGCATCAACCGTCGGCACGCCATCTTTCATGAAGTAGTTTTCGATGGCGGCGCGGCTGTCGAGCCCAGCGACAAAGGCCGGCACGACATTCATGCCTCGCGCCTCCAGGGCGGCAATCGCGCCATCATAATGGCCGGCATTGCCCGCCAATACATAGCTGCGCAGCAGCAAGACGCCCACACGGCCACCGGATTGCAATGCCGGCAGATCCGACAACCTTTCAGTGACCCGCCCCGGCAGATCCGGGTGATAGAGGCCCACATCAGGGTATTCGACCGGCGCCGCCACCTTGATCTTGCCCGCCAGCTTCGCGCGGCTGCCCGAGGCGTAGCGGTTGACCATCATCCGGACCAGATTGGCGATATTGTCCGAACTGCCGGAAAGCCAGTATTGCATGCCCAGAAAATAGGCCCGCAGATCCTGCGCGGTGCCGGGGATGAAGCGCAGCAGCTTGGGCAATTCGCGCAGCACGCGCATCTGGCCCGCACCGGTGGAAGCCCCCCCCTTGCCCTTATTGCCGCGCAGCTTCTTCAGCAGCGCCATCGGGCCACGGGCTTCCTTGGCCATGTCGAATTTGCCGATGCGGGTGAGTTTCATCACCTCGGGGCAGCTCATCAGGTTGAGCATGGCATCGCAATGCGGGCGGCGGGCGGCAAGCTGCGGCAGGACCAGCTTCGCGTGGTCCTCCAGGAACAGCATGGTGGTGATCACGATATCGGCATCGGCGATGGCATTGTGGCAATGCGCCAGCGCCACCTCACAGCCCGCCCATTCATCGGCGGCATGAACGGCGAATTCCAGCCCGGGTACGTCGCGGCGCAGCATGTCGGTGGCCTCGCGCGCAGCCACCCCCAGATGGCTGTCCATCGTGACCAGCACGACTTTCACGGGCGTGGCTGGCTCAGCGCGCATAATGGGCCTTTGCGTCGTACAGCGTTTCGACCGTGATGGTGCCTATGCCCTTCATGGCCGCGTATTTTTCTGTGTTGCGGCGGGCTTTTCCGCGGACAAAGAAGGGAATTTTCTTCAACTCGGCCTCAGCCTGAGCATTCCAGCCCAGGGCCTCGACCAGGATATCGCTATTGGCCGGCATGGCTGCTGCCGATTGCTCAGGCAATTTACCGGAGCCCAGATGTGAGGGCTTGGCCTCATCATTGAACTCGCGATCCTCGCGGAACATCGCCAGCAGATGCTCCTCGAGGCCCATCATCAGCGGGTGGACCCAGGTGTCGAAGATGACATTGGCCCCCTCGAAACCCATTTGCGGCGAGTAGCGGGCGGGGAAATCCTGCACATGGACCGGGGCTGAGATCACTGCGCAGGGCAGGCCCAGGCGCTTGGCGATATTGCGCTCCATCTGGGTGCCGAGGACGAGCTCGCAGGCAGCCGCTTCAATCGCGGCCTCAACCTCAAGATAATCATCGGTGATGAGCGCTTCGAGGCCATATTGCGCCGCCGCCTCGCGCACATCGCGCGCCTGCTCACGCGAATAGGTGCCCAGGCCCACCACGGTGAAACCAAGCTCCCGGCTCGCCACCCGCGCCGCCGCCACGGCATGCGTCGCATCGCCGAAAATGAACACCCGCTTACCGGTGAGATAGGTGCTATCCACCGAACGGGAATACCAGGGCAAGCGGCTGGCTTCGGCCACCGCCGATGCGTCCAGCCCCGCCAGCGCCGCCACCTCGGCGATGAATTCGCGCGTGGCGCCCACGCCAATCGGCACGGTCTTGGTCGCCTCCTGCCGGAACTGACGCTTGAGGAAGGCCGCGGCCACGCCTCCGATCTCGGGGTAAAGCACCACGTTGAAATGCGCATCACCCAGCCGCGTCAGATCCGATGGCGCGGCCGATGCGGGGGCGACCACATTCACCCGAATGCCCATCCCTTCCAGCAGGCCCACGATCTCGCGCACATCATCACGGTGGCGAAAGCCCAGCGCGGTGGGGCCCAGAATATTGCAGGAGGCACGCTCGGGCGGGGATTGCGGCGCGCGCGCAAAGGCACGGACGAGCTGATAAAACGTCTCCGCCGCGCCCCAATTCTCTTTCTTCTGATAGGCGGGCAACTCGACGCCCACGACCGGGATGGGCAGGTTGATGGCGCGCGCGAGGCCGCCTGGGTCATCCTGCAACAGCTCCGCCGTGCAGCTCGCCCCCACGAGCAAAGCCTCGGGGCGGAAGCGCTCATAGGCGTCGCGCGCGGCTTCCTTGAACAGATCCGCGGTATCGGCGCCGAGATCGCGCGCCTGAAAGGTGGTATAGGTCACCGGCGGGCGGGCGGTATTGCGCTCGATCATGGTGAAAAGCAGGTCGGCATAGGTGTCGCCCTGCGGCGCGTGCAGCACGTAATGCAGCCCCCGCATGCCGGTGGCCACCCGCATGGCCCCAACATGGGGGGGGCCTTCATAGGTCCAGAAAGAGAGCTGCATCGCCTATGCCCCCACCGCGACTGGGGGGCGGCCGAAATCCAGCTTGTCCTTGCGGCGCAGCGGGCGGGCGAAAAGCTCGGCCAGATCGGCCGCCTGATCATAGCCCTGGATGGGGGTGAAGACGAGTTCAATGGCCCATTTCGTGGTCATGCCCTCGGATTCGAGGGGGTTGGCCAGGCCCAGACCACAGACGGTGATGTCAGGGCGCGCTGCGCGCACACGGTCAAGCTGGCGGTCGACATGCTGGCCCTCGCTGAGGAAGGTGCCGCTGGGCAGCGCCTCCAGCTCCGGCATCATATGGGCGCGGTGCAGGAAGGGGGTGCCAACCTCAAGCAGCGTCATGCCCAACTCATTGTGCAGAAAACGCGCGAGGGGGATTTCCAGCTGGCTATCGGGCATGAAGAACACGCTTCTGCCGGCGAGTTCGCTCTGGCAGCGCTGCAGCGCCAGCCTGGCGCGGGTTTGCGGCATGTCCAGCGCATCGCGAATGCGCTCAGGCGCCACACCCATGGCGGCCGCCCCGGCGGTCAGCCAGGCGGTGGTGCCTTCAACCCCCAAGGGAAAGAGTGGGGGATATGCCGCGCACCGCGCGACTCCAGTGCCCTGGCGGTATCGGCCAGGAAGGGCTGTGCCAGCAGCATTTTGGTGGCAGGCCCCACGCTTGGCATCTCGCTGGCGCGGCGCGGCGGCAGAAAGGCCACATTGGTCAGGCCCATCGCGGCGAAGATGCGGCTGAACTGGTCCTCAACCACCTCGGCCAGGGCGCCCACCACCAGCAGCTGCGGCGCGTCATTGCGCGCCATTTGCGGCACGAGGGCGGCGAGGCAGGCATCTTCGCCCTGGGTGAAGGTGGTCTCGATACCGCTGCCGGAATAGCTGAGCACCCGCACACCAGCGGCTTTGTGCACGCCATCGAGTCGCTGCGCGGCGCGGCCGAGATCGAGCTTGATCACCTCAGAAGGGCATGAGCCCACCAGGAACAGCATCCGGATATCGGGGCGCCGCTTGAGCAGCTTGGCGACGACCTGGTCGAGCTCGTCATGCGCATCGGCAAGGCCGGCAAGGTCACGCTCTTCCATCAGGGCGGTGGCGAAGCGCGGCTCGGCGAAGATCATCACGCCGGCGGCGGATTGCAGCAAATGGGCACAGGTGCGGCTACCCACCACCAGGAAGAAGGCGTCCTGGATCTTGCGGTGCAGCCAGACAATGCCGGTCAGGCCACAGAAAACCTCCCGCTGGCCGCGCTCACGCAGGATCGGCGAGTCGGAACAGCCCCGGGCCAATGCGGCACTCATGCGCTGCGGGCATCCAGGCGGGCGGCACGCAGCTTGAGAATGAATTGGGTGGCATTGACGACATAGGCGGCGTAAGCGGCCAGCGCCAACCACATCCGGAATTCAGGGGTGCCTGAATCCACCAGGAATGCCCATAGATAGGCCGTGTGCAGCGCAATAACCAGCATGCTGAACACGTCTTCCCAATAAAAAGCAGGCGCGAAGAGGTATTTGCCAAAGACAACTTTTTCCCAAATCGCCCCGGTGACCATGATCGTATATAGGACAAGTGTCTTGAGCACGATCGAGGCCTCGGTCGCCAACTGGTACTCACCAGTGCCGAGATAGATGATCACCAGGCTGAGGCTGACCAAAAAAACCAGAAACTGGAGGGGCGCGAGCAGCCCCTGCACCAGGGTCCATTTCGTGGCATCTCGGCGGCTACGTTCTTCCCGTGTATACAGCGGCTTACGGGCCGGAGTTTGTACGGCGTGATGGCGTGTGCAGCGGCCCGAGGCACAGCCATGGGGGCTGGCATCGACGGTTGCGATCACCCGATCAAGCAGCGTGGTTGAACTCATCGCTTGACAACTCCTCCTCCCAGGGGGTCCGCTGGCTTTTGGTTCGGAAAAGAAACCATTGGTGGCACAATTTCTTGCCTCACTTGGTTTCTTGGGCGAACCGATACGGACCTGCGTTCTGGTGTGAATCGGAAGGTAGGGGGAGTGAGCTGAGAGTGTCAAGTTCAATTGACGTAAAGCTTGGTTGACATCGTTACCGATCCGGGACGATAACGTGGGAAGGGACGAGGACAAATGCTCAAGCAGCAAAGCACCCCGATTGCGCCTGAGGCCGCGCTGAACCAGCCATCGCTGGAGCAGATGGTCCGCAGCCGCGTCATTCCGCAATTGCTGCAATTGCATGAAAATGACGCGGTGCTGCCGGAGACGGATGGCCTGATCGACGTGCTCCTCGTGGGTGGCAGCGGCATGGAGCAGGCCTCGGCCGCCATGCAGCGCGGCATCGGCTACGAGACCATCATGCTCAGCCTGCTCGCACCTGCCGCGCGCGCGCTGAATGCGCTTTGGGAGCAGGATCGCTGCTCCTTTGCCACCGTCACCCTGGCCATGTGGCGCCTGCGCAGCCTGATGCGGCGGTTGAGTGAGGACCAGCCTGACCCACTCACCACCGCCCATCCCGAACGTATCGTGCTGATCTCCACCCTGCCCGGTGAGCAGCATGATTTCGGCGCGGCCATGGTGTCCGAATTCTTCCGCCGCGATGGTTGGCTGTCACAGCATATCCGGCCCACGAGCATTGATGACCTGGTGGGCGAGGTTGACGCCGCGCGGCCGGCACTGCTCGGCCTTTCCATCGGCCATACCGAGGGGCTTGGACTGCTGCGTAAGAGCATCGCGGCGATCAGGCGGACCATGCGGCGCCACGCGCCGGCCATCATGGTGGGTGGTGCGGCACTGAGCATCGACCCTGAACTTTCCGCCCGGTCGGGTGCTGATGGCTGCTCGCTCGACGCCCGCACGGCGTTGAGCCTGGCCGCGCGCCTCGTGGATGAGCGGGCGAATCGTTTCCCCAGCAGCCGCATCGGCCAAATCTCACGAAAGGACAAATTTGTCGGGCTTCCAAACTCCCCCGGGGGCGTTTTTGAGCCTGGACCCGCAGACCACCGCGCAATTGGTCGCGGCCGCGGCTGACATCACCTTCGTGCTGGGTGCCACCGGCATGATCGAGGATGTGGCATTCGGCTCCAGCGAGCTTGCCCCTGCCTTTGCAGGGATGCGCAATTGGGTCGGCCGGGACTGGGCCGAGACTACAACCCTCGAAAGCCAGGGCAAGGCCCGCGAAATTCTGGCTGAGGCCGGCACCGGTTCCGCGCGCGCGCGCCACGTGAACCAGCAGGCGCCGAATGGGCCGGCGGTGGCGTTGATGTGCACCGCGGCGCGTGCCGCGCATGGCCATACCGTGGTTTTCGGCCGCGATCTGCGGCCGCTGAGCAATTTGCAGCAGCAATTGATGGAGGCGCTGCAGGCGGTTGAGCGCGATTATGGCCGGCTGCGGCAGATGGAGACGCGCTACCGCGTGCTGTTCCAGATGTCGGCCGAGCCTGTGCTGCTGGCCGATACCGCCACGCTGCGGATCACCGAGAGCAATCTCGCGGCCGATCGCGCCATCGCCCTATTGCCTGGCAGTGCCGCCAATCGCAGCCTGACCGATCTCTTTGATCCCTCTGCCGGCCCCAGGCTGCAGGCGCTGTTGAGCCAGGCCCGCGCCGCCGGCCGGGCGGAGGATGTGCCGCTGCGCATGGCGGGGGGTGTGCGCGATGTGCTCGTCTCCGCCTCCATGCTGCGCTACGATGACAAGAGCTTTTTCATGCTCCGCCTGGCCACCGGGCAGGCGCCTGAGATGCGCCTGCCGGGGGGGGAGGCGCGGCTATCCTCCTTCCTCTCGGTGGCACCGGATGGCGTGGTGGTGACCAGCGGCGATGGCAGCATGCTGGCGGCCAACCCCGCCTTCCTGGCCATGGCGGAATTATCGAGTTTCGGCGAGGCGAATGGCGAAAATCTTGGCCGCTTCCTGGGCCGCCAGGAGGTCGAGCTTGATGTGCTGATCGCCAATCTGCGGATGCGCGGGCCGGTGTGCCTGCTGCAGACAGCGCTGCGCGGCGCCTTGGGCAGCACCTCACAGGTCGAGGTTTCGGCGGCCGAAATGGCGGGCCCAGGCCAGCCGGCCTATGGTTTTGCGATTCGCGATGTGGGGCCGCGCATTGGTGGCAGCAACACCGCGCGAGGCAGCGGCATGCCCGCCCCGGCGGCCAATCTGGCCGAATTGGTGGGCCGTGTGCCGCTGCGCGAGCTTGTGCGCGACGCGACCGACGTGATTGAGAAAATGGCCATCGAGGCCGCCCTCGAGCTGTCATCCGACAACCGCGCCCTGGCGGCGGAAATGCTCGGCCTGTCGCGGCAATCGCTATACGTCAAATTGCGCCGCTTCAATATCGGCGGCGCCGAGCACAGTGAGGACGAGGCCTGATGTCGGACCATGCCATGCAAAGGCTGGCCCCCTCGGCCGTGCTGGAACTGCTCAAGCCTGTCACCTGGTTCCCGCCATGCTGGGCCTTTCTCTGCGGCGTGGTCTCGGCCGGCGTGCCGCTGCATACCCAACTGGGTGAGATCGCGCTCGGCGTGCTGCTCTGCGGGCCCATGGTCTGTGCCACCTCGCAGGCGATCAATGATTGGCATGACCGCCATGTCGATGCGATCAATGAGCCCAACCGGCCGATCCCCTCGGGCCGCATCCCCGGCCAATGGGGGCTTTATATCGCCTGGATCTGGGCGGGGCTTTCCATGCTGGTGGCGGCGGCGCTGGGGCCGGTGGTGATGGCGGCAACCGTATTGGGCCTGATCTTTGCCTGGGCCTATAGCGCGCCGCCGCTGCGGCTGAAGCTCAATGGCTGGTTGGGCAATGCGGCCTGTGGGCTGTGCTATGAGGGGCTGGCCTGGGTCACCGGGGCTGCGGTGATGCTCAATGGCGCGCTGCCCTCGGCAGAGGTGTTCTGGCTCGCCGGCCTTTATAGCGTGGCAACCATTGGCATCATGGTGCTGAATGATTTCAAGTCGATTGAGGGTGATCGGGTGATGGGCGTGGCCTCCCTGCCCGTCCAGCTCGGCCCTGAGCGCGCAGCACGGGTGGCCTGCTGGTTCATGCTGGTGCCGCAGGCTGTGGTGGTGGGGCTGCTCATCAACTGGGGCCTGCCATGGGCCGCGCCGCTGATCATCGTGCTGATGGTGGCGCAACTCGCTTGCATCCCGCGCCTGCTGCGTGACCCGCGCGCCCAGGCACCCTGGTACAATGCCACTGGTGTGGGGCTTTCGGTGCTGGGCATGATGGTCTGTGCGGTGGCGCTGCGATGGCTGTGACAATGGCCCCACGTCTGGCCTGCGGCGCGCCCGGCCTGTCCTGGTTCGGTATTTTCCGCCTGGGGCTGGTGCAGACGGCCTTGGGCGGGGTGGTGGTGCTCTGCACCTCGACCATCAACCGGGCGATGGTGGTGGAGCTGGCCCTGCCGGCCACGCTGCCTGGGCTCTTGGTCGCGCTGCATTACGCCATGCAGATGCTGCGGCCACGGATGGGCCATGGCTCGGATGCCGGTGGGCGGCGCACACCATGGATCATTGGTGGGATGGCCGTGCTGGCGCTGGGCGGGGCGGGTGCCGGCTTTGCCACCGCCATGATGGAGGAGCATTTCGCGCTGGGCGTCATCCTCGCCGTCTCCGCTTTCGTGATGATTGGCGCGGGTGTGGGGGCGGCGGGTACATCCCTGCTCACGCTGCTGGCGGGGGAGGTGGCGCCGGCGCGGCGCGCAGCCGCGGGCACCATCGTCTGGCTGATGATGATCATGGGTTTTGCCATCACCGCCGGGATAGCCGGGCGGCTGCTGGACCCCTTCTCGCCCGAGCGGCTTTTTGCCGTGGTGGGCGGGCTTTCCGCCGCTGCCTTCGTGCTGGCGAGCCTTTCCGTGCTGGGCATCGAGCGGCAGGTGCCGCGCCCGGCTGAGCGGCGGGAGGTGGATTTCCGTGCCGCCCTGGCCAGTGTCTGGGCCGAGCCCGCGGCGCGGCAATTCACCGTCTTCGTGTTCATTTCCATGCTGGCCTACAGCGCAGCGGACCTCATTCTGGAGCCATTTGCGGGCGAGGTTTTTGGCCTCTCCATTGGCCAATCCACTGCGCTGGCGGGGCAGCAAAATGCCGGCACGGCGCTGGGGATGGCGTTGGTGGGGCTGATGGGCAGCCTGTTTGCCGGGCGGGCATTGGGCTCACTGCGCGGCTGGCGGGTGGTGGGGTGCATCGCCTCGGCGCTGATGCTGGCGCTGCTGGCGGGGGCGCGGCCCGGTTTCCCGCTGGGGGCGGGTTTCTTTCTGCTCGGCGTTGGCAATGGCGCCTTCGCCGCTGCGGCCATTGCCTCGATGATGCAACTCGCCGGCCGTGAGGGCGAGGAGCGTGCGGGCATGCGCATGGGCCTGTGGGGTGCGGCGCAGGCCATCGCCTTTGGCCTGGGCGGGCTGGCCGGCACCGTGCTCTGCGACATTGGCCGCGCCGTGACCGGCGAGGCCTCCACCGCCTATTCCATGGTCTTCATTGTGGAGGCCCTGCTCTTCATCGCCTCGGCCGTTCTGGCCTGGCGTATCGGCGCGACGGCGCGCCCAATCATCGGTAAGGAAGCACAAGCATGACCGAAATTTTCGACGTTGTTGTCGTCGGTGGCGGGCCATCGGGCGCCACAGCGGCGGATGATCTGGCCCGTGCCGGCCGGCATGTCCTGCTGCTCGACCGCGCGGGGCGCATCAAGCCCTGCGGCGGTGCCATTCCGCCTCGGGCGATTCGGGACTTCCAGATTCCCGATGAGCAGATCGTAGCCCGCATCAACTGCGCCCGGATCGTCGCGCCGTCGAAGAAATGGGTCGATATGCCGGTGGAAAATGGCTATGTCGGGATGGTCGATCGCGAGCATTTTGACGAATGGCTGCGCGCGCGCGCCGCCGAACATGGTGCCGACTGGCGGCATGGTCATTTCGAATCGATCAGCCGTGATGCCGATGGCCTTTCGGTGATCGAATATACCCCCAAGGGTTCGGAAGAGGTGGTGCGGGTGCGCGCGCGTTGCGTGATCGGCGCCGATGGCGCACGCAGCAAGGTGGCCAAACAGGCCCTGCCCGACCAGCCAGTGCCCAAATGCGTCTATGCCTATCATGAGATCGTCGCCGCACCGCAGGATAGCGACTGGGACGGCAAACGCTGCGACGTGATCTATGAGGGCAAATACTCGCCCGATTTCTACTCCTGGGTCTTCCCCCATGGCAGCACCGCCTCGATCGGCACCGGCAGTGCCAATAAGGGTTTCTCCCTGCGTGGTTCGATCGGCACGCTGCGCGCCAGCATGGGGATGGATGGCTGGCACACCATCCGCCGCGAGGGTGCGCCTATTCCGCTCAAGCCGCTGAAGCGGTGGGATAATGGGCGTGATGTGGTGCTGGCGGGCGATGCGGCTGGCGTGGTGGCCCCGGCCTCTGGCGAGGGCATTTACTACGCCATGCTGGGTGGGCGCCTTGCCGCGCTGGCCGCGGAAAAATTGCTGGAGACCGGTGATGTCCGGGCGCTGAAAATGGCGCGGAAATTGTTCATGAAGGACCATGGCCAGGTGTTTCTGGTGCTTGGCATTATGCAAATGTTTTGGTACCGTAATGACTGGACACGGGAGCGTTTCGTGAAAATGTGCAAAGACCCTGATGTCCAGCGCCTGACCTGGGAGGGATACATGAATAAGAAACTTGTCCGCAGAGACCCGCTGGCGCATGCAAAGATATTCTTCAAGGACACGGCACAACTCCTGGGGCTGACACGGGCATGAGCGAGACATCAGAACGGACGCGACTCGACACCGCTGCCCGCCACGACACGGGCTCCATGGTGCGGCCGCATCATCGCAGCCTGCCGATGATGGTGGGCACCCGCGCCTCGCCACTCGCACTGTACCAGACCCGGCATTTCCTCAGCCTGATCACCCGCTTCTGTCCGTTGATTCGCGGCCAGGAGGCGTTTCAGGAACACCAGATCATCACCTCGGGCGATGCGATCCAGTCCCGCCGCCTGGCCGAGATTGGCGGCAAGGGCCTCTTCGCCAAGGAAATCCATGAGGCGCTGCTGGATGGGCGTTGCGATTTCGCCGTCCATTCGCTGAAGGATCTTGAGACCGAACTGCCCCCCGGCATCGTGCTGGCCTGCGTGCTGGAGCGCGAGGACCCGCGCGATGCCATCATTCTGGGTGCTGGCATGGAGGATGCCATTGATCCTTCCAACCCGCTCGCCGCCCTACCGCAGGGCGCGCTGATCGGCACCTCCTCGGTGCGGCGCCAGGCGCAGTTGCTGGCGGCGCGGCCGGATCTGCGGATCGGCATGCTGCGCGGCAATGTGCAAACCAGACTCAGCCGCGTTCATGGCGGCCATGTCAGCGCCACGCTGCTCGCCATTGCCGGCCTCAAGCGGCTGGAGATGGAGCGCGAGGCGGATCTGGTGCTCGAGCCCGAAATCATGGTCCCCGCCGCCTGCCAGGGCATTATCGGCGTGACGGTGCGCGAGGATGATGATGAGCTGCGCGAGATGCTCAGCGCCATCGAGCACAAGCCCTCGCGCATCGTGGCGGATGCCGAGCGGGCGCTGCTGGGGGCGCTTGATGGCTCTTGCCGCACGCCGATCGGCGCCTATGCCCGTCTGCTGCCGGACAACCAATTGCGGCTGACCGGGCTGATCGCCCGCGCGGATGGAAGCTTCATCCTCAAGCGCGAAGTGGTGGGCCATGCCCGCGATGCGGCGCTGCTGGGCCGTGAACTGGGCCTGGAACTGGGCGCGGATAGCCCGGCGGATGTGTTTGGCTGAACGGGCGGCAGGGGGCGCGCCGCGTTGCCCCCTGCCCCGCCCCCTGCCCCCCCGCGTCAACGCCGCCAGGCGAGATTGGCCATGACACTGCAGCCCAGAATGACCACCGCCATGGGCAGGCCCGAGGCATCATGCCAAACGCCCAGCACCGCCCCGGCCAGGCCACCCAGGCCGAATTGCAAGGTGCCCAGCAGCGCCGATGCCGTGCCCGCCAATGCGGCGAAATGCGCCATGCCCAACACCGTGCCCAATGGCAGCACCACCCCCAGCATGGCGATATAGGCAAAGAGGCAGAGAAAGATCACCGCAAAGCCCTGGCCCAGCCAGGTGGCCATCACGAGGCCCAGCGCGGCCACAGCCATGGCCCGCAGCATGCGGGTGAAGAGCACCTCCCGCCCCCAGCGCTCGGCCAGCCAGCCCGAGAGCTGACTGCCAGCGATGATCCCGGCCGCATTGATGCCGAACCAAATGCCATATTGGCCAGGTGCGATGCCATGCACCTCCATGAAGACAGCGGGCGAGCCGGCGATATAGGCGAACATGCCAGCAATGGCGCAACCCGCCGCCAAGCCCGGACGCAGAAAGCGCCCATCGGCCAGCAGCGCGGCATAGGCGGCCATAATCGCCCGTGGCCGCTGCCGCAGCCGCCGCTCGGGGGCGTGGGTCTCCGGTAGCAGCAGCGCCACCAGCAGCAGCGCTGCAGCGGCGAAAAGCGCCAAAAAGATGAAAATCGCCCGCCACCCCTGCCAGGCGCTGAGCAATCCGCCCATGAAGGGGGCCAAAATCGGCGCGACGCCCATGATCAGCATGAGCCGGCCCATCAGCCGCACCGGGTCACGCAAATGCGCCACATCGCGCACCACGGCGCGCGCCACCACCATGCCGGCACAGCCACCCAGCGCCTGGACAAAACGCAGCGCCACCATCTGCGGCAGGGTCTGCGCCTGGGCGCAGGCCAGCGAGGCCAGCAGAAACAGCCCGACACCGACAAAAAGCGGCGGGCGGCGGCCAAAGCGGTCGGTCAAGGGGCCATAGATCAACTGCCCCAGCCCCATCCCCACGAAATAGCTGGCGATGGTGAGCTGCGCGCCGCCCGAATCGCTGCCCAGCGCCATGGCCATCTCCGGCAGGGCGGGCAGGTACATGTCGATGGCCAGCGGTGCGAAGGCGGCAAGCAGCCCCAGGATGAGCGGAAGCAGGCTCATCGCCCCGCCATCAGCGCCAGCCCCTCCGCCACCGAGGTGAATTCCCCACCGCCGGCCAGCCGCCCTGCGCCAAAACGCGCCTCGAAAATGCGCCGCACCGCGGGCACATAGGCGCTGCCGCCGGTGAGGAAGACATGGTCAATCCCGCCATCCCCCAGCCCGGCCTCGGCCAGGGCGGCATCCACGGTGGCGGCGATGCGGGCGAGGTCACGCGCAATCCAGCCCTCGAATTCCTCCCGGGTGATGCGCCGCTTTATGGCAAAGCCGCCATGGCGGAAATCCAGCACCGCCGCCTCATCGGCCGAGAGCGCCGCCTTCACCGCCGCGACGGAACGGTAGAGCGAGAGCCCCTGCTCATCCTCGATCAACCGAATCAGGGCGGCCAATTGCTCGGGCACGTCCGATAGCCGGGCGACCTCGGCGATGTCACGCAACTGCCGAGGGCTGCGCATCTGTGCCAGGCGATGCCAGCGGGCAAAGCCGGCAAAGAAGGCGACAGGCACTGGCAGCGCCTGTTCGATTACCCGGTAATGCCCGCCCTGCCCCAGCAGCGGCGCCACTGCATGGCGCAGGATGGCGGCGTCAAAATCATCGCCAGCGATACCAATACCGGCATGGCCGAGGGCTTGGGTCGGCGCGCCTGGGGCAAAGCGCAGCACCGAGAAATCGCTTGTGCCGCCGCCAAAATCCCCCACCAGCACATGGGCGGGCGCATTGAGGCCGCGGGCGAAACGATGCCCCGCCGCCTCAGGCTCGGCCACCAGGCGCAGATCGGTGATGCCCGCAGCCCGGAAGGCCGCGCGCAGCCGCTGCTCGGCGAGCGCGTCATCCGCGCCCTCCCCCACAAAGCGCACCGGCCGTCCGGCCACCACGGCAGAACCCGGCGGCACGCCCGCCTCGCGCAGCAAATGCCCCAGGAACAGGCCGACCAGCTCCTCCAGCTCCAGCACCCGGCCGAAGACCAGCGTGTCGCGCAGGCTGCGCTGGCCGAGATGGCTCTTCAACGACATCATCAGCCGGCAGGCGCCAGGGTCATCAAGATAGGCCTCCATGGCGGCGGGGCCGGCCATATGGGCGCGCCATGAGCCCTGGAAACAGAGGATGGAGCGGAATACCTCGCCAGTGGCGTGGCGGGCCACGCTCACGCCATCGGCGCCCAGGCGCGCGACCACGCTATTGGTGGTGCCGAAATCAATTCCAAAGGCCGGTTCATGCTGCATTGCAACGGGCTTGAGCATGCCCGGGGGCGGCTGTCGATGGCCCGAGGGGTTGTCGGCTGCCATGCTGCCATGCTGTCTCTGCTGCCATGCGAATCTATCTGGCCGGGCCGGACGTCTTCTACCCCGATGCTCTGGCCCGCGCCGGCGCCATGAAGGCCGCCTGCGCCCGATATGGGATGGTGGGCGTGTTTCCGCTCGACCCGGCCCCAGCCGAGGCGCTCCTTGCCGCTGAAGCGCCAGAATGGCTGCGCATCCATGCCGCCAATGAGGCGCATATTCGCAGCTGCGACGCGATGGTGGCCAATGTCACCCCCTTTCGCGGCGCCTCGGCCGACCCAGGCACCGCCTGGGAGATGGGTTTTATGCGCGCGCTGGGGCGGCCGGTGGTGGCCTGGACCGAGGTTTTGCAGGATTACAGCGCCCGTATCGCCCCCGATGGGCTGGCGGTAGAGGATTTTGGCCTGGCGGATAATCTGATGCTGGAGGGGGGCATCGCGCTCTCGGGCGGCGTGGTGATGCGCGGGCATGCGGCCTTTGAACGCTGCCTGGCCTGGTTGGGGCGGCGATAGCAGGGCTGCCCGGGCCTCAGCGCCGCCGCCATGCCAGGGCCAGCCATGCCAGATGCGCCGGCAGCGCCAGGCTGAGCCACAGCGCCACCCACCACCAGGCCTGGCCGATCAGCGCAGCGCGCAACGCCAAGGCCAGGAAAGCCCCCGAGAGGAGAAAGGCGAGCAGCGGCCAGGGCGGCACCCCCTGCCCGCGCCGCCACCACAGCCATAACAGCGCCATGGCCTCGATCGCGAGCACCAGGAGCAGCAGCGTCGCCACATGGCCGCTGGCGAACAAATCATTCATCAAACGCTCCTTTCAGCCGGTTGATGGCCAGATCAAGCCAGCGCGATCCATGCCGCGATGCGCGCCGGCTGAGACCGAGAGCGACACCACCACCACCGCCAGCATCGTCCAATATGGCCGCTGAAGCGAGACGAAGGGCGGGCCCAAATGCTTGTGCAGCCCGCCATTCAACAGACAAGGCGCCGGCAAAAGGCGAGGCTATGCGCCTGCTTCAGCGCCGCGCCATCACGGCATGTCGCATCATCGGTGAGGGGTAGGAGGCCCTTCAGGCCTGGTTGATCGGGCCGAATATGCCCCACGCGCAGGTGACAAATATGACCTTCGGGGCAGCCAGGCAGACATCAGGCGGCCGGACTTCCTTAATCTTGCACTCGCAGAGGCTTGACGGCGCCCTTGTCAGTATAAATACCTCCTCAAGAGTCTCGTCCATCGGAGGATTTTATTATGCGCTTTCCCGCTATCGCTCTTTTCGCCGCGGCTATGTCCGTGGCCCCTCTCATGCCCGCCGCCGCACAGGATGGTGATGCCGAGGCCGGCCGCCGGGTCTTCGCCCAGTGCCGCGCCTGCCACATCGTCGACAATACGCCGCGCAACACTGTCGGCCCGAATCTTGGTGGCCTGTGGGGCCGTCAGGCTGGCGCGCGTGAGGGTTTCCGTTATTCGGCCAATATGACCGCCCTCGGCGCCGCCGGGTATGTCTGGAACGAGGCCAATCTGCGGGCCTATCTGACCAACCCCAAGGCGGTCGCGCCGCAGGGCAGCATGGCCTTTGCCGGCATCAGCAACCCTGAGCAATTGACCAACCTGATCGCCTATCTGCGCGCCAATACCCAGCCGCAATAAGCCCATCGGCGCCAGTCCCGGCCCGGGGCTGGCGCTACGATTGCCCAGGCGAAGTTGCGGGGAGTTGGGGGGTATCGGGGCGCCCGGATTCGAACCGAGGACCTTCTGCTCCCAAAGCAGACGCGCTACCAGACTGTGCTACGCCCCGCACGCGGCCGCACCCTATGAGCGCTATCGCCGCCGCGCAAGCCGTCTGATCAATCCTGTCTGATCAACCCTGATAGAGTCGGGTGACCTCCGCAGGGTAGCCAGCAAGCGGGCGAGGCCGCGCAACGCGATGGCCTGCCATGCCAATCAAGGCCGCGGCGAGGCGCACGGCCGCGGCCGTGCCATCCACCAGCGGCACCGCCACCTGCGGCTGCAAGCGGGCAGCGACACCGGCCAAGGGCCCACCGGCCAGGATCACCGCTTCAGCGCCATCCAGTTCCACCGATTGGCGGACCAGGTCCAGCAATAGCGCCTGGCGCTCTTCGGCCACGGTGCCAGGGTCGCCGGAGAAACCCGGCCCCATGCGGAAACCGGCGCAACGTGCGCGCAGGCCGTGATGGTCCAGGCAATCCTCAAACATGGGCTGCAGCGCGGCGGTGAAGCTGACCACGCCGAATCGCCGGCCCAACATGCTGGCGGCGTGGAAGGCGGCCTCGCTGATGCCCAGCACCGGCACGCCCAGCAATTCCTTCGCCGCATCGAGCCCCGGATCACCGAAACAGGCGATGACGGCGGCATCATACTCGCCCTGATGTGCCGCCAGCGCCGCCAAGGTGGCAGGCCCGGCCACCAGCCAATCGGCGCGGGTGACGATCAGCGGCAGGCCAAAGGGCGCGCTGACGGTGTGGACCGACACGCCTTCGGGGCAGGCGGCCTCCGCCGTGAGGGCGATGCGGGCGGTGACCGCCTCGGTGGTGTTGCTGTTCACGACGAGAATCTTGGGCATTGGCAAGTTTCGCACCAAAGCGGGTTGTTGCCCAAGCCCACCCGCCTGTACAAACGTTTGATGGCTCCAGAAGCTCCCTCTCAGCCGAGCCCGGCCTCTGTGCCGGACGAAGCCGCCGCCGAACTTGGCCGTGGGGCCTCGCTGCTCGGCCGCATCGGCGTGCGCGCCTTCATTATTGTGCTTCTGATGCTGGCAGCATTGGGGGCGCTGGCGGGAAATGGCCTGCAGATTCTCGCGCAGCAGAACACCATCATCGAACAACTGGGTGTGCGTGACCGTGTGGCCATCGACGCCGAGAACGCCTTCTCCACGCCGGTTGCCGATTTTTCTTCGGCATTCTCGGCGGTGATGGCCGGCGCCCTGCCACCAACGGTGACCGCACCTCGTATGCTGCGCAATGCGCAGGAGATTATCCACGGCTTCGAGGCGCTCGATACGCTGCTGGGCGGCAGGCTAGACCCGGTGCTGATCGGCGGCGCGCGCGATATGGCCAGCAATATGGCCGCCCTGGGTGAGAAGGTGCGTGACGCATTCGCCCGGCGCGACCGCAGCGCCTATAATGGGTTGCAGGAAGAGTGGCTGGATATCCAGGTCGCCTTCAACCGTGTCATCGGCGCGGTGCGGAATTTGGTGCGCGCCGACCAGCAGGCCAGCCTGCAGCGTGCCAGGGAGCAGGCCGAGGCCGGGCAGCGGACCACGCTGATCGCCGGCGGTGCCGGGCTGCTGGGCGTGCTGCTCACCTGGCTCGTGCTGGTGCAATTGACCGCAAGGCCGCTCACCCGGGTGGCGCGTGCCATGCAGGGCCTCTCCCGCGGGGACGCAGCAACCGACGTGCCCGAGACCGGCCGCGCCGACCAGGTGGGCGAGATGGCGCGTGCGGTGGGGGTGTTCAAATCCAATTTGCAGGCCACCCACGCCATGGCCGCTCAGGCGCTCGATGGTGCGAGGCGCACGGCGCGCGCCACCTCTGAGGCCTCGCAGGCTATCGGCCAGGTGAGCGAGGGCGCCCTCGCCCAGCTTTCCGAACTGCGCGAGGTGGGTGCGGCACTCAGCCAGACCACAGCGGCGATCGGCGAAGTCAGCCGCACCACCGCCACCGCACAGGTGCAGGCCGAGGAGGCCAGGCTGCTGGTGGTGGGCAGCGTGGAGAAGGTGCGCGCCCTGACCGAGACCGTCGATGCCGTGGGTGAGGACACCGAACGCGTCACCCGCATTGCCGGCACCATCGCCAAAATCGCGACGCAGACCAATATCCTGGCGATCAATGCCGCCATCGAGGCGGCACGGGCCGGTGAGCATGGCCGCGGCCTCTCCGTGGTGGCGGAGGAAGTCCGGGCCCTGGCGGCCAATACCGAGACGCTGGCACAGGAGATCGCCGATGTGGTCCTCATGGCCGGCCGGCGCACGCGCGAGGGTGCGGGCGTGGCCGCGGCGGTGGGCGAGTCGATGGATCTGCTGGAGGCGCTGGTGAGCGAGTCGGCCCGCCTCGCAGGGGCTATTGCCGTGGCCATGGAAGAACAACAGGCAACCGTGGGCAGTCTCGATGAGCGGATGGTGACCCTCACCCGCATCGGCCAGGCCAGCGCCACGGCGGCAGAGGAGCTTACTATCACCATGATCGATCTGAGCCGGATGGCATCCGAGACGCGGGTTGCCGCCGAAAACCTGGCGCGCGGCAATGGTTGAGGCCGCAATCCTCGTCATTGACGATAGCGGCTTCAACCGGTTGCTGCTGAAGCGGCGGCTGAGCGAGCTGGGCTACGCGGAACCCGATATGGCCGAAGACGGCCAGCAGGGCCTCGAGGCGATTGCGGCGAAGAAATTCGACTGCGTGCTGCTGGACCTGGAAATGCCGGTTCTGGGCGGCATCGGCGTGCTCGAGGCGCTGCGGGAGATGGCCGATGCACCGCCGGTGATCGTGATCTCGGCGCATACCGAGATGAGCGGGGTGATCCGCTGCATCGAACTCGGCGCCGAGGATTACCTGCCCAAGAGCTTCGACCCGCCGCTGCTGCGCGCCAGGCTCTCCGCCGTGCTGGAGAAGAAGCGGCTGCGGGACCTCGCAGCCCAGCGGCTGGCGGCGCTGGAGGCGGAGTTGGAGAGTGCCCGCAACGCCCAGCTCAGCTTGGTGCCGCGCAACCCCGCTCGCCTGGGCCAGGGCCGCATCACCCTCTCCGCGCATATGGAACCCGCCCGCCAGGTGGGCGGTGATCTCTATGACATTATCGCCGTTGATAGCCGGACGCTGCTTTTCGCCGTGGCCGATGTGGCGGGCAAGGGAGCGCCAGCCGGGCTGACCATGGCGCGCACCGTGGGGCTGCTGCGCAGCGCTGCGCGCATCGCCATGGAAGCCGGCACTCAGCCCGATCCGGCCGAACTGCTGCGGATCGCCAATGATGATCTGGCGACCGAAAACCCCGATATGACCTTCGTGACCGCGGCGCTGGGCGTGATCGACAGCGAAACCGGCGAGGGCAGCATGGCGCTGGCTGGCCATGATGCGCCCTATATTCTCTCGGGCGCTGCTGTGCGCGTGGCCGAGGGCCTGGCGGTTAATCCGGCGCTTGGGGTGATGGATGGGCTGGCCTATTCCGCCACCCGCTTCACCCTCGCCCCCGGCGAGAGCCTGATCCTCTACACCGATGGCATCCCAGAGGCGGAAGATGCCGGTCATGAATTCTATGGCCGCAGCCGCTTCGAGGCGGCGCTGATGGCCCATTGCGGCGATGCGCCGGCTGCGGTGCAGGCTGGGGTGCTGGAAAGCCTGGCAGGCTTCACCCGGGGCGCGCCTCCGGCCGATGACGTCACCATCATGGTGCTGCGTTTCGGCTGAGCCGCAGCATCGATTTACAAGAGTAACCAGCCAGGGCATGCAATCTCGGCCGAGACTGCGGGTGTTACTCGCAAATGACCCGCAAAATGCCAAGGATGCGGTAAACATGGCTTCCGTGACCATCATCGGGCGGGCTAGGATCGCGCTATGCAATTGACAATGCCCGAGGAGATCATGCTCCTCCTTCTTGATGACCGCACCGGCCGCCCGGTGGGGTTGCCCCCACCAGCTGCGGATTTCGCCATTGCCGGCGCGGTGCTGATGGAATTGTCGCTCCATGGACGGATCGACACCGACCTCGCGCAGTTGATGGTCAGCAACAGCCAACCGACCGGTGATGCGGTGCTCGACGAGGCGCTCGCCCAGATGGCCGCCAAGCCGGGCGAGGATAGCCGGTTTTGGCTGGGCGAGATCGGCTCACGCGGGGAGAAGCTGCGTGACGCCCTGCTCAACCGCCTGGTGCAGAGCGGCGTGCTGAAACTGGAGGAGGGCCGTTTCCTCTGGGTCTTCCCCGACCGGCGCTACCCCAAGGCGGCTGAAGGCACGGCCGAGGTGAAGGAAGTGCGCCGCCGCCTGCGTGACATTATCCTCTCAGGCGATATCCCCGACCCGCGTGACGCGCTGATGATCGGCCTGTGCCGGGCAACCGGGCTGGTGCCGCTGCTGCTCACCCCGCCTGAATTGGAGGAGACGGTCAGCCGGGTCGACCAGATCGCCGATCTGGAGGAACTCAATCGTTCGCTGGCCGAGGTGATTCGCCAGCTTCAGGCGTCGATGGTGGCCTTCACCGGGCTGGCCTGACAGGCTTTGCGGGCTGCAAATGGCCGCGTTTCTTTGCGCGGCCGGCCCGGGGTGGATCAGGTGCAGGCAGGCTGAGCAAGGGCTGGGCATTTCATCGCCTTGCACCGCGCGCAGCCTAGCCCTGGGCAATTGACCGCAAGAGCGGCTTCCGCAACATGGTTGCGAGATACAAGGAGCCGCTCATGCCCACCGAACATCGTATTCCCGCAACGCCCGAGACCATTCGCTGGGGCGCCTTTGATGCCAGTTTCCAGCCGGTGCTGGAGGTCGAGAGCGGTGACCTGGTTGTGCTCGAATGCGTCTCCGGCGCCCCCGATGGCATGCCAGACCCTTCGACCGGCATGGTGGTTCCCCCGGCGCTGGCCGCCATCCACGCCGCCAAGCCGCCCAGGCTGGGCCCGCATATCCTGACCGGCCCCGTGGCCGTGAAGGGCGCCATGCCCGGCGATGTGCTGCGCGTGGACATCGAAAAAATCGAACTCGGCTGCGATTGGGGTTTTTGTGGCTTCCGCCCGCTGGGTGGCACCCTGCCCGAGGACTTCCCCTACAAGCGCATGCTGCATATTCTGGTGGATCGCGAAAAGCGCATCGGCCATATCCCGATGGGCCCGGGCATTGCCCTGCCGCTCTCGCCGTTTTTCGGCGTGATGGGCGTGGCGCCGCCGGCGGAATGGGGGGCCATTTCCACCAAGGAACCGCGCGCCCATGGCGGCAATCTCGACAATAAGGAAATCGGTGAGGGTGCCACCCTGTTCCTGCCGGTGCATGTGGCGGGCGGGCTGTTCTCGGCCGGTGACGGCCATGGCGTGCAGGGCGATGGCGAGGTGTGCATCAATGCGCTGGAAATGTGCCTGACCGGGCATTTCCGCTTCACCCTGCTCAAGGATGAAAAGCTGCTCTACCCCCGTGCCGAGACGCCGACGCATTACATCACCATGGGGATGCATGAGGATCTCGACGAGGCGATGAAGAAGGCGCTGCGGGAAATGATCGGCTTCATCACCAGCCGCACCAACCTCTCCGCCGCCGATGCTTATCAATTCTGCTCGCTGGCGGTGGATTTCCATGTCACCCAGACGGTGAATGGCGAGAAGGGCGTGCATGGCATGCTCAAGAAGGGCCTGCTGTTCTGAGCAGAACCGGGGGGCGCGGCCTTTGCTGCCCCCCTATTCTGCCGCCAGCGATACAACCTCACCTTGCCCGGTCGAGCGCCTCGCGAAAGCGCGGATCATTGAAGGCGAACAGAAACGGATCCAACCGCAGCCCGGTCTCAATCTGGGTGAGGGTGACGCGGGTGAGGCGGTTCTGCGCATCCAGAACCTCCCATTGCCGCAATTGCATCGGGTTTTCCTCCATGATGAGGGTGATTCGCCCCTCACCCGGGGCTGCGGTGCGAAAGATGCTCACCCGCAGCAATCCGCCCACCCGCTCCATCACCGGCACGGTGACATCGCCTGAGAGGCTGAGCGGGTTGCGCAGCAGCACCCCCAGCGGTGTGGAATTGACCGCAACCACCGTGGGCTGGCGCAATTCACGGTCCCAATGGAAGAACTGGCCATCGGCGGCGATGAGCAAAGTGGGCTCGGGCGGGTCATATTCAAAGCGCATCCGGTTGGGCCGCCAGATCATCGCCGTACCCTCGGCCGCGGCGCCGTTCTGCGCGATCTGCAGAAAACGGGCGCGCAGCGTCGTCATGGCGTTGAAATAGGCCTCGACACGCTGCAGGGCCGCGCGGTCCAGATTTTGTGCGCCCGCCAAGGCTGGGGTGAGCAGCAGCGGTGCCGCTGTCAGCATTATCCTGCGGCGCATCAGCGTGGCACCGCGGCGGGGGGCATCATGCCAGGGGGGGGTAAGGCGCTGCCACGCTGGGGAAAGGCGCCTGCCGGCGCCGGGGAGGGCTGTGCCGCTCCGGGAAGCTGCATATTGAGGAAACCCTCCGGGCGGATAAAGCGCGCGGGGTCCTGGGCGGCAAATTCCACCCTGAGCGCCTCCATCTCACCGCGGCCATTGCCGCCAGGCTGGGCGCGCAAGGTCACGCCATCGGCGGTGATGCAGGCCCGCCCCACCTCGCCACGATCTTCTATCTTCCAATGGGTGCAGGGCAGGTTAGCCATCCGGTCACTGCCCTCACGGGTGAAGCGGGCGGTCTGGCTGGCCTGGGCGAAGCGCACCGCCTCCTCCTGCCCGGCCGGCATGTCCATGATCATGCGCGTCTGCTGCATCACCACGAAGCCGGTGCCGGCCTGTTGATCGAGGATGAGATAGCCCTGGCCGGCTGGCATCTCTATGCGCATCCGCCGTTGGGCGGCATTCCAGGCCATGCGCATCTCGGCCGGCCGGCCGTCGAGGCTGGTGCGATAGGTCACCGCCACATCGCGGGTGGGAAAGATCGCAGGTCGGTCCTGCGCCAGCGCGGGCGAGGCGGTGATGCAGGCCAGCAGCGGCAGGGCAAGCGCCCTAGAATAGCTCATGCGGGGGGTCCTTTCGCATGGATATGGGGTGGCGGCGCAGCCTTTCGACCATGATCCCCACCGGATAGGGCCGGTCGGCCCGCGGGATGGTCCATCAATCCTCGCTGCGGCGGACCAGGATTTCGCGCTTGCCGACATGGTTGGCCGGGCTGACGATGCCCTCTTTTTCCATCTGCTCGACCAGCTTGGCCGCCTTATTATAGCCAATGGAGAGATGGCGCTGCACCAGCGAGACGGAGCATTTGCCCTCGCGCGCCACCATATTCACCGCCTGGTCGAAGAGGGATTTTTCCGAATCCGAGGCGCCGGCGATGCCGCTCATCGAAAGCCCGCCGCTCTCATCATCCTCGGTCGGCTCGGTCACCTCATCAATATAATTGGGCTCGCCCTGCTCACGCAGCCAATCGGCGACACGCTGCACCTCCTCATCAGAGACGAAGGGGCCATGCACGCGCACCACCCGCCCGCCGCCGGGCATGAAGAGCAGGTCACCCTGGCCGAGCAATTGCTCGGCACCCTGCTCGCCCAGGATGGTGCGGCTATCGATCTTGCTGGTCACCTGAAAGCTGATCCGCGAGGGGAAATTCGCCTTGATGGTGCCGGTGATCACATCCACCGAAGGCCGCTGCGTGGCCATGATGACATGGATGCCCGCGGCACGGGCCATCTGCGCCAGGCGCTGCACCGCGGCCTCGATCTCCTTGCCGGCCACGATCATCAGATCGGCCATTTCGTCGATCACGACCACGATCATCGGCAGCGGCTCGAGGGCGAGGGTCTGGTCCTCGAACATCGGCTTATTGGTCTCGGGGTCAAAGCCGGTCTGCACCCGGCGGGTCAGCACCTCGCCGCGGGCCCGCGCGGCCTCCACCTTCTCATTATAGCCGGCGATATTGCGCACGCCGATGGAACTCATGGCGCGGTAGCGCTTCTCCATCTCGCGCACGGTCCATTTCAACGCGCCAATGGCCTTTGGCGGCTCGGTCACCACCGGGGCCAGCAGATGCGGGATGCGGTCATAGACCGACAATTCCAGCATCTTCGGGTCGATCATGATGAAGCGGCATTCCTCCGGCCCGAAGCGATAGAGCAGCGAGAGGATCATCGTGTTGATGCCCACCGACTTGCCCGAGCCGGTGGTGCCCGCAATGAGCAGATGCGGCATGCGGGCCAGATCCGTCACCACCGGCTCGCCACCGATATTCTTGCCCAGGGCAAGCGGCAGGCGGGCGGTGTTCTTGGCCCAGGCCTCGCTGCCCATCATCTCGGAGAAATACACCGTCTCGCGCTTCGCATTGGGCAGTTCAATGCCCATCACGGTGCGGCCGGGGACGGTTGCGATACGCACCGCCACCACGCTCATATTGCGGGCAATATCATCGGCCAAGCCGATGACGCGGCTGGATTTCACACCGGGGGCCGGCTCGAGTTCATAGAGCGTGACGACGGGGCCTGGGCGAATTTCGGTGATCTCACCGCTCACGCCGAAATCGGCCAGCACCTGCTCCAGCCGGCGGGCATTGGCCTGCAAGGCCGCCGAATCGGGGCCGCTGCTGGTGCGTGGCGGGGCGGCCTGCAGCAATTCGAGCGGCGGGATGGTGATGCCGCCTTCGATTGGCTGCAAGTCGAGCGTGGCTTGGCGGGGCTTCTCGGCGCTGCGCGCAGCAGGGGTTGCAACCCTCGGGCTGGGCTTGGCGGCAGCAAAGGCTAAGGCCGGCTCACGGCGTTCCGGCACCCGCTCGGCCGCCTCATCGGCAGCGCGCAACAGGCTGGAGAGGTCAGCGCCAGGCTTTACCCCCCGCCCGCGGCCACGGCCAAACAGCCACAGGGTGAAACGCCCCAAGGCCGAAAATGCGCGCCAGAAGAAGTGACGCCGTGCAGCACCCGCGCGGGCAACATGGGCGGTGGCATCGGCCGTGGCGAAGGCGGCGCGGCGCCATTCTGCCGGCGCGAAGCCCAGCGCGCCCAACAGCACCAGGGCCGAGGTCAGCGCCAGCAGCCCATTGGCCAGCAGCGCCCCCAGGGGGCCAAAGCTGGATTGCAGCCATCCCGTGGCGGCATGCGCCATGAGCGGGCCAAAGGCGCCACCGGCCCCGGCCAGCACCGGCGCCGCGGGCGGCAATGGCAGGGCCGAAAACCCAGCCGCCAGCACCGGCATGCCCAGCAGCAGCGCCATCAGCCGGGCCGGCAGAAGTGTCACGCCCCGCTCGGTGAAAAGCCGCCACGCCCAGGCCAGCAGGGTGATGGCGGGCAGAAAGGCGGCCAAGCCAAAGGCCTGCAGCAGGGTGTCGGAGACGGCGGCCCCGGTGGGCCCAGCCAAATTGGTCGCCGCCCGCGCGGTGGCGGTGGAGCCTGAGGGGTCGGCTGGGTCGTGGCTCAACAGGGCCACCAGCATGGCCAAGCCCAGCAGCGCGCATAAAATGCCCGCAAGCTGCGCCCCGCTGCGCGCAAAGGCAGCACGCAGTGCGGGCGAGGCAAAGCGGCTGCCCCCGGTTTCATCGCCAGCGGCGGCAGCTATCTCGGCACGTGCCATGGAGCCGGTCCTTTTCGGGATCGGGTTGCGGAGCCGGGGGGAAGCCTATTCTACGCCCCAGCCGCCGGGGCGGGAAGGGCAAACTGGCCCAGAATCAAAAAGGGCCGGAGCAAGCTGCCCCGGCCCTTCGATAAAACCAACCGAACGCTTAACCCAGCCGCTCGCCATGCTGGGTCACATCGAGGCCCTCGCGCTCCTCATCTTCGGAGACCCGCAACCCGACCATGACATCGACGATCTTGAGCAGAATGAAGGTGGCCACGGCAGAATAGACCGCCACCGCCAGGATCGATTTTGCCTGAATCAGAAGCATCTCGGCATTGCCGGCCAACCAGCCGGAATAGGTCATGGCCTTGGCGGCATCGCCATCGGTCACATAAAGCGTGCCCACGGCAAAGACGCCGGTGAGCATGGCACCCACCACGCCACCCACGCCATGCACGCCCCAGGCATCGAGGCTGTCATCATAGCCCAGGGCCTTTTTCAGGCTGGTCGAGGACCAAAAGCAGATGATGCCGGCGGCCAGGCCAATCACCAAAGCCGGGCCAGGGAAAACCCAGCCCGAGGCGGGGGTAATGGCCACCAATCCAGCCACAGCGCCGGAAATGGCGCCCAGTGCCGATGGCTTGCCCTTCACCACACTCTCGGCCAGCAGCCAGGCCAGCGTGCCCGCCGCAGCGGCGATCATCGTCACCGCCATCGCCATGCCCGCACGCGCATCGGCCGCCAGGGCAGAGCCGGCATTGAAGCCGAACCAACCCACCCAAAGCAGGCAGGCACCCAGCATGGCCAGGCCCAGATTATGCGGCGACATATTATCATGCCCATAGCCCACGCGCTTGCCCAGAACATAGGCCGCGACCAGGCCGGCGATACCGGCATTGATGTGCACCACCGTGCCGCCGGCGAAATCCAGCGCGCCCCAGGCCCAAATGACGCCGGCGGGGTGCCACACCGCATGCGCCACCGGCGAATAGACCAGCAAGGACCAGGGCACGACGAAAAGGACCATCGCCGAGAATTTCATCCGGTCCGCCACCGCGCCGGTGATCAGCGATGCGGTGATGATGGCAAAGGTCATCTGGAACATCATGAAGACGGTCTCAGGAATGGTCGTCGGCACTTCCGAATCGCCGCCCATGCCCGCACCCAAGATGAACGGGCCGTTCCAGTTGATGCCATTGAGCATGAACTTCGTGAGGTCACCGATATACTGGTTGCCATTGCCAAAGGCGAGGGAATAGCCGGCAACCACCCAGGTCACCGCAACCAAGGCGCAGATCGTGAAGCTCTGCATCATGGTGCCCAGCACATTCTTCTTGCGCACCATGCCGGCATAGAAAAACGCGACGCCAGGGATGGTCATCATCAGCACCAGTATGGTGGAGACGAGCATCCAGGCGGTATTGCCGGCGTCAATGGCGGGTTCGGCGGCCAAGGCCAGGCCGGGACAGGCGGCAAGTGCCAGGCCGGCGGGAAGAAATTTGTTCATCCTGTGGGTTTCCCTCTCGGTGTCGTGGCAGCGCGGGTCAGAGCGCCGAGCCGTCGGTCTCCCCGGTGCGGATGCGCAGCGCGCGCTCCACATCGAGAACGAAGATCTTGCCGTCACCAATCTTGCCAGTCTTGGCGGCGGCGGCGATGGCTTCCACCACCGCATCGACCAGTTCGGAAGGGACAGCCACCTCGATTTTCAGCTTGGGCAAGAAGCTGACCTGGTATTCGGCGCCGCGGTAGATTTCGGTCTGGCCCTTCTGGCGGCCGAAACCCTTCACCTCAGTCACCGTCAGACCCTGAACCCCGAGCGGCGTAAGGGCATCGCGCACCTCGTCCAGCTTGAAGGGCTTGATGACGGCCATGACCAGCTTCATCGCTGCCGACTCCATAAATCGTGGCGCCTTCATTGACGCCTGCAGGCTCCGTGCCACGGGTGATGCGCCAGGGCGAGGGGGCATAACCACCCGCAATCCATTTGCCGGACCGCCATTGCACAGTTGTTGTGCAGCAATGCAGCGCCACGCCAGGAGATGCAGGCAGGGGCTAGCGGGAATACCCCGCGCGGCCACATAACACCGCATGGCCCAGACCCTGAATGTAACCGTGGCGATTGTGGGTGCCGGACCGGTGGGCGCCACGCTCGCCGCCGCACTGGCAGCCGCCAATATCCCCTGCGCGGTGCTCGATGCAGCGCCCCTGCCGCCGATGGAAATGCAAGCCTTTGACGGGCGCTGCTATGCGGTGGCCGCCGGCTCCCGCCCGGTGCTGGAGGCCGCGGGCATCTGGCAGCGACTGCCCGAGCCGCCCTGCCCCATTGAGCGTATTCTGGTGGCCGATGGCGAGCCAGGCCGCCCACCCTCGCCGCTCAGCCTGACCTTCCGCGCGGCCGAGACCGGGCAGGAGGCCTTTGGCTGGATGGTGGAGGCGCGCAGCCTGCGGGTGGCGCTCAATGCCCGCCTGCCGCATCTGCCCGCGCTTTCGGTCTTCGCCCCCGCCACCGCCGAGGTGGTTTCCCGTGGGCCGGAGGGGGTTAGCCTTCAGCTCTCCACCGGCGAGGTGGTGCATGCACAATTGCTGGTGGCCGCCGAAGGCCGCCGCAGCCCGCTGCGCGGCCAGGCCGGCATCCGCACCACCGGGCTGGATTACCACCAGATCGGCATGGTGGGCGCCTTCGCCCATGAGCGCGCGCATGACAATCAGGCGCTGGAAATGTTCCTCGCCAATGGGCCCTTCGCGCAATTGCCGCTCTCCCATGCCCCCGCCGGGGCGCCCTTCCCGCATGCCTCCGCCTTTGTCTGGAGCGACAAGACAGCCATCGCCAAACGCATGTTGGCGCTGGATGATGATGGTTTCTCGCGCGAATTGGCCCGCCGCAGCGGCGGTTTGCTGGGCGAAGTGCGGGTGATCGGCCAGCGCTGGTCCTATCCCCTCACCGCCATGGCGGCCGAGCGCTACACCGCCGAGCGCATGGCGCTGGTGGGCGATGCGGCGCATGGCATCCATCCCATTGCCGGCCAGGGGCTGAATCTGGGCTTTCGTGACGTGGCGGCGCTGGCCGAACTGGTCATTGCCGCCGTCGCGGCTGGGGAGGACCCGGGCGGCCCGGCCTTGCTCGCCCGCTATCAGGCAGCACGGCGGCCGGCGGCGATGATGATGCTGGGTGCCACCCACGCGCTGGAGAAACTTTTCGGCAATGGCTTTCCGCCGCTGCGCGCCGCCCGCCGGCTGGGCATCGCCGCGGTGGACCGGATCGGACCGCTCAAACGCGCCTTCGCCCGGCAGGCGATGGGGCTGGGGTGAAGGGCTGAAACCTTTCGCCAGGCATTGCGGGGTTGCGCGGCATGATGGCCTTCGCCATGGCTTGGGCTGAATGAACCAAACCCGGCGCAACTCCGAGCTGCGGCGCTTTGGCGCCATCCGGCGCCGCAGAAGGCAGCGCCGCGATCCGCAGCCACCCAGCCTGCGCCCCGATCAATCCCGGCTATCATGGGCAGAGCCCCTGCCCACCGGCCGCTGGCCCAGCCGGCGCGAGGCGGGGCAGTTGCCCTGGCCGCTGCTGGGCTCGCTGGCGCTGCATTCCCTGGTGCTGGCGCTGCTCTTGCTGGATGTCTGGCCGCGCCAGGATGGCGATCAACCATTGCCGCCGCCGGCCATCGAGATGGTGTTCGATACCGGCCAGCCCGAGCCCCAGGCCAGCGGCGCCCCCGAGGGCGAAACCCCGGACGCGGTGGAGCCGCCTGCCCGCGCCGAAG
>Ga0214917_10000223_pt1 | contig 72866 bp, 75 predicted proteins | sample LL_1208_BB_MetaG_FD_177983 | JGI IMG/M metagenome (GOLD analysis project Ga0214917, IMG submission 177983) | Freshwater microbial communities from Lake Lanier, Atlanta, Georgia, United States - LL_1208_BB | ecosystem: Environmental > Aquatic > Freshwater > Lake | place: USA: Georgia | collected... | reverse complement strand
GTCAGATAAACCATGAGCTGACTGGAAGCCAGGATCAACCGAAATAGTTGCCCCGTGGAGGTTCATGGCAACAACCAGTCTGGCAAGTTCCGCCTTCGAGGCATTCTGGCTAACTCGAATTACAACATTTTTATCGTCAGCAATGTAGCGGTGATAGTTGCCCTCAACTTCAAGATCTCCGCCGTCTAGTTTCTCTGGAACATAGAAATCGTCCCAGTGTTTATCACTTCGAATTGCTTGGTTTAGCCAATCGAGTTTCTCTGGTTCTACCAGTTCGATGACTTCTCTCCACCAATCTGTGTTACCGACCTGAGTTTTAACAGTCACATCAGCTGAATCTTCAAAATGTCCGAATTGCAATAGGTAGTTTTTACCTCCGGCTTTCAAACCGTAACCTACTGCTGATCTCTTGAAACCACCGAACGGTTGTCTTTCAACTATTGCACCAGTGATACCTCTATTCACATATAGGTTTCCAGCTTCGATGCTTTCTAACCAGTGTTTTACTTCTTGGACATTGAGTGAGTGAATTCCTGCAGTTAAACCAAACTCTGTCCCGTTTTGGATTTCTAAAGCTTCGTCTAAGTTTCTAGCTTCGATAAGACCTAAAACAGGACCGAATACTTCGGTTAAGTGGAAGAAACTTCCTTTCTTAACCCCAATCTTGATGCCTGGTCGCCATAGTCTTCCTGAGTCATCAAGCTGCTTAGGTTCTAATAGCCACTTCTCACCAGCATCCAGCTGAGTTAGTGCTCTAAGCAATTTCGGGCTTGGTGGTTCGATTAGTGGACCAACAGTTGCATCGGCTTGCGGACCATATCCCACCTTCATTGAACTAACACAGTCAACGAGTTGCTTTAGGAATTGCTGATTCTTATAGACCGAACCAATAAGAATTCCAAGGCTTGCCGCTGAACACTTTTGTCCAGCGTGACCAAAAGCACTCTTAGCTAAATCATTAGCAGCTAAATCAAGATCGGCAAATGGTGAAATAACAATGCCGTTTTTACCGCTAGTCTCAGCAAACAGTTTTGTTCTTGCTCTATAGTCTTTGAAAAGTTTTGCTGTTTCGAAAGCACCAGTGAGAATAACTGAATCAACGTTCTGGTTACCAACTAATTGCAACCCAAGTTCATTATCTGGAACAAGAGCAACCTGAAGATTCTCTTCAGGAACACCTGCTCGCCACAGTGTTTTCACCATAGCTATTGCACAGTTAACTACCTGCGGTGCTGGTTTGATGATTACCGATGCACCAGCAGCTAGAGCTGCTAATACTCCACCAGCTGCAATTGCCACTGGGAAGTTCCACGGTGGTGTGACAACCACCACTTGATGTGGATGGAAAGTGACACCGTCAAGTCTTTCCACTTCCAACAAATCATCAATCGAGTGTGCATAGAAATTAGCAAAGTCAATTGCTTCGCTCATTTCACTATCTGCTTCAGCAAAAGTTTTACCGGCTTCAGCAATCATGATCTGCAGTAGTAGTCCTCTACTCTTAGCTAGCTCTGCCCCAGCTTTGAGGATGGTTGCTTTTCTAGCCTGTGGGTCTTTAGCCCAAGAAGCGCTTGCTGATTTGGCTTTAGCAACCATCTGCTCAATGTCTATCGAATCAAGGTTTGCCTCCTTAACCAACTGCTCATGGTTGGGGAGCTTTCCCTCTACAGCTTTGGCTTGAGCAAGTATCTGTCTAATCCAATCCCGGTTGTTTGGAAGTGCTGGGTCGGTATCAGGCGCATTGCTGAATGCGGCTTGAACTTGAGGGTTTTCGCTGAGGCGATTCTGTGTTCGATTAGGTGAGGTTACTATTTCATCCATTCGACGAAGTGAGGTTTCAAATCTCAGTCGTTCACGATCAAAGACGTTTCTACTGGTGGTGATATCAAAAACACCAGACATAAAGTTTTCTGGAGAACCATTTTCTTCAAGTCTTCTAGTTAGGTAAGCAACTGCAACCTGGAATTCTGAAGGTCTAACTACCGGCGTGTAGAGGAGTAATGATCCAACGCTGTCCTTTACCTGCTTACTTAGGTGTTGGGCCATGCCTTGCAGCATTTCAAATTCAACTCGATCTGAAACTCCACGGTGAACAGAGAGTTTATGGGCAAAAGCTAAATCAAAAAGGTTGTGGCCAGCAATACCAACTCTAAGACTCTTGATTCTTTCTGGATCAAGTGCGTAATCAATTAATCTCTTGTAATTCGCATCGCTATCGGCTTTCGTGTTATAGGTTGCTAATTCCCAACCATGCCATTTAGCATCAACTATTTCCATCGCAAGGTTTGCACCTTTAACAATTCTCACTTTGATTCCAGCACCACCATTGGCAACTCGTTCAGTGGCAAATGCGGTTAGCTCTTTCAGCGCATCAAAAGCATCAGGTAAATATGCCTGAAGAACAATTCCGGCTTCAAGGTTATGTAATTCTGGTTTAGATAAGAGTTTTTTGAAAACCAAAATAGTTAGACCTAAATCGCGATACTCTTCCATATCCAAGTTAATGAACTTAGGAGTTTTCTCTTTCGCTGCGAATTGGTATAACGGAGTTAGTTTGTCCACCAGTCTCTGCACTGTGGTTTCAAATCCCCACATCGACAACTGTGATGCAACTGCAGAAAGCTTGATGGAAACATAGTCAACATCATCTCTGCGAAGCAGCGAGAAAGTTTCTTCGTAACGGTAGTTGGCTTCTTCCTCACCAAGAACAGCTTCGCCTAGCAGGTTTAGGTTTAATCTAATGCCGCCCGATTTAGATCTTGAAATGTGTTTGGTTAGGGCGTTAGGTCTGGCATCGGCGATCAAGTGTCCAACTAGTTGTCTCAATCTTGCTTTTGCAGTTGGAATGACAATAAATCCAAAAGGTTTAGCTAGTAGTCCGCCAATGCGAATGGTTAGCCGGTCAAGAGAACCCAAGCTCATCGGTAAATTCTTGGAAAGTCTGGCTAATTCATGCGATGCAACTTTGCGGTCAGTTGGTCTAATTACTCGGTCAACAAACTTTAGAGTCCAATCCAGGCCGGCTGGGTCCTTGAGGATTTTTGCCAGGCGCTTTTCCGCTGGAGATCTAGAACCCTCGCTTAGTGAGGCTTGCAGCCACTGCTCGACTAGTTCAATCGCTTCTTGAGCTATCTGTTCGCGTTCGTCTCTAAGCACCGAAAAACTCCATAGTTCTGGGATTCCTGCCTATATTTAGGCTCTAGACCAATCATCCCAGACCAAAACAGTTAGTAGCCTGCTTTCAGGTGTCATTCAGAATACTTCCAGACTAAATCGCCATTATTTACCTATGTCCCAAATAGCAGACCAACCAACCCTCAGGTTAGCCGAGCCAAATCCAAGACCTCGATTGGATGGCAAGAACTGGCGAAGACTGCGCCGTAACCAAGACATTATTGAGGGTATCGGTTGGCTAAGCATCCTTTGGGTTGTTTTTAGCTTTCTTATTGATGGTGGGGCTAACCAGGTCAGGGACCTACAGACTGCTCTTTCGGCTATCGAACGCCTATCGGCTTTGGTGGCTACGGATCTTTTGCTTATTCAAACACTTTTGATTTCTCGTGTGCCCTGGTTAGACAGACTGTATGGTCACGATAGGGCAACCCAAACACACAAAAAACTAGGCAAGCCAATCCTCTATTTAGTACTTGCTCACTTTGTTGCTGTGGTTTGGTCTTTTGCGATTCTTGATGGCAACAATGTGATCAACGAATACTTGATAATGCTTAATACGATCCAAGATTTGCTTATCGCTTCAATTGCTTTGGTGTTGATGATTGTTGTGGTTATAACTTCAATCAAAATTTCAAGAAAGAAACTCAGCTACGAAGCTTGGTATCTAGTTCACCTCTTTGGTTACGGTTCGGTGATGTTGGCTATCCCTCACCAGATCAACACTGGAACTGATATTGCAGGTAAACCTTTAGCTGAAGCTTTTTGGATTGCCGGTTATGTCTTCGTAGCGATGAACATTCTTTGGTTCAGATTGCTTAGCCCAATCTTGTTCTCAGGAATCAATGGCATCAAAGTTTCAAAAGTGGTTCGTGAGTCAAGCGATTCTGTTTCGGTAACTGTTTCAGGTAAAAACTTGAAGAGCTTCGGAGCAGTATCCGGACAGTTCTTCATCGTCAGAGTGATCACAGCTACTCAATGGTGGAGAGCACACCCATTCAGCATCTCAGCTGCTCCGACTGATTCAGAGATTCGTTTCACTATCGGTAATCGTGGAGATGACACAGCATTGATGCAAAGTATTAAGCCTGGTACCAGAGTTATCTTGGAAGGTCCCTATGGTGTTTTCACAGAAGAGCGCAGAAGCAAGGCTGATGTTCTCTTAGTGGCAGCTGGCATTGGTGCTCCACCAATTAGAGCTCTAGCTGAAAACATTTCAGCTAAGCCAGGTGAAGTTAGCATCATCTATCGAGTGAGAGATAAAGAAGATGCTCCGCTAATCAGTGAATTACAAGAAATAGCTAAACGGCGAGGTTTCTATATACACATCCTTGACGGAAACCGAAGAGGGGTTGATTCTTGGTTACCTAAAGGTAAGCACGACGCTTTCCATGAAGATCAAGCTTTGTTAGCAATGGTGCCTAAGGTAAAGAACTCGGACATTTATGTTTGTGGTCCAGTAGCTTTCACTAGATCAGTTGAAAAGTCTTTAGAAAGAGTTGGTGTTCCAGCTCAACAAATACATGCAGAGGAGTTTGCCTGGTGAGAAAATCTAGCCAAGTTGTAATGGGCGTTATCAGCCTTGCCACCGTAGTAACCGGTTTCGAGGTGGGGGCTAACGCTAAGTCCAACAGTTTCACTGCTGGTCCAACCACCCCTACCGATACTGGAACTCCCACGAGTAATCCAACTGGAAGCACTACTCACACTCCAACCAAGAGCCCAACCGGCAGTCCAACAACAACCAAGACTCCAACTACGAACCCGACTCCAACCGATACTCAACCCCCCTCTGACTCGGTAACTAAGACCAGTGACCCGATCTATTACCGGTATGGAACAGTGCAGCTTTCTGTTACCAAGACAGGTTCACAAATCACTGACATCAGCATGATTCAGGCTGGGGCCACCCAAGGCAGAGGCGGTGCATTTCCTTACCTGATTCAGTTAGCTCTTGATGCTCAGAGTGGTAATTTCGACACCTCAATGATGTCTGGTGCGACATTCACAACTGATGCTTTCATGCAAGCCCTAGATAGCGCGCTAAGTCAGTTCTAATGGAAGAGTTCCGTCACCTCGAATATTGCATGGGCACCGCCTTTCAGTATTGGGGTCGAAGCGAGTTTGATGCGGCTGAAGTTAAACGAGCTATCACTCAATCAACACTTGTATTGCATGAGGCTGATGAAATGTTTTCGCTCTATAAACATTTTTCTCCGCTGAGCAGATTAGCTCGCGGTGAAGTATCCATGTCCAGACTTCCGGAAGAAGTTGAATACATCTGGAATGAATGTGAGAAGTGTGAAAAGGAAACTGAAGGTTGGTTTTCCGCAATGACTCCGCAAAATACTTTTGACCCTTCCGGTTTAGTAAAAAGCTGGGCAACCCAGCGAGCTGCCAATAAATTAACCGAGTTAGGTATTACTGACTTCGCCATCAATGCTGGCGGTGACATTTTGTTGAGTGAAAATATTTCTGCAGGAAAACCAAAACGAATTGGTGTTTCAAAACCAATTAGTATTGCTAGCGAAGATTCTGGAGCGCTTTTAGTTCTAGATCTAAATGATTCAGAGTTCCATGCTGTTGCAACTTCAGGAAATACAGAACGTGGGGAACATATTTGGAATCCTAAAGCTGGCAGGGAAAAGGCAAACCAATTACTTCAAGTAACAGTGGTCGCTAAAGACATTATTACTGCGGATGTTTTTGCAACAGCAGCTTTTGCTGCAGGAACTCAAGCAGATTCTTTTATAAATAGACATCGAGACAAACTTGAAGCAATGGTGGTTGATCTAAACGGTAATGTTTTCGCTACCGCTGGTTTTAGTGAGCTAATCTCTCCAGTTTGATGGTGCTGGTTCTTTGCCTTTAGGTAAAGCAGCAGCTTGATTCCAGGCAATAACCCAGTCAGGTAATTTAGGTTCGTCTTTAGGCCAACCACCTAGAAGAAGATTTACTTCAGCTGGGGTTGGTGTTCCTTTAGGTGATTTTAGGAAACGCAACTTAACAACTGCTTCTGCATAAATCTCATTACCAACCACAAAACGTTGACCAATAAAAAATGCGGTTTCATCCCAACCTAGAATTTTGGTTTCAACACCAAATTTTAACCAGGGAGTCAGCGATTTTCTGAAAGTAATAGTTTCAGCAACGACAACCGGATGCACTTTAGCTCTCTTGAGTTCCTGCCAAGCATGAGCTCGCTTCATTAGGTCCAGCCGTGCTAGGTCCAACAGTGTAAGAAAGACTCCATTGTTCATATGCATGAATAGGTCTATATCGGTTGGCCAAACGACAAACTCTCGATACCCGGTATCAGCTACCGAGAGCTTGCCGCGAAAACGCCAACTCAACTGGGCCCAGATGAGCCGGAGCCATAATTTCATCTGTTACCAGATAGAAACGCGCTTGCTTGGCTCCAACCACATGGCATCTGCATCAGTCACATCGAATGCGTTATAGAACTCATCGAAGTTACGAGCAACCTGGTTGCAGCGAAACTCGCTTGGTGAGTGAGGGTCAGTGGCAAGACGCTGAATAGCAATCTCATCACGTGACTTACCCCGCCAAATCAAGCCCCATGACAGGAAGAAGCGCTGAGCACCGGTCAGACCATCAATAACCTCAGGCTCTTTGCCGTCTAGGCTCATCAGGTATGCCTTGTAAGCAATGGTGATTCCACCAAGGTCACCGATGTTCTCACCAATGGTAAGCGCGCCATTGACTTTGAATTCATCGGAAAGTGCTTCTGGGCTTAGCTCGTTGTATTGATCGATTAGACCCTTAGCTCTTTCTTCGAAAGCCTTACGGTCATCTTCGGTCCACCATGAAACTAGCTTTCCATCACCGTCATACTTTGAACCCTGGTCGTCGAAACCGTGACCGATTTCGTGACCGATAACTCCACCAATTCCACCGAAGTTGATTGCATCATCTGCATCCAAGCTAAAGAATGGAGGCTGCAAGATGGCTGCAGGGAAAACGATTTCGTTGAAGCCAGGGTTGTAATAAGCGTTGACGGTTTGTGGAGTCATGAACCACTCGTCACGATCTAGCGGAGCACCAATCTTGGCTGCTTCCTTGTCTGCTTGCCATGCCGATGCGCGACGAACGTTACCAACCAGATCGTTTCTGTCGATAACAAGTGTTGAGTAATCCTTCCACTTGTTTGGGTAACCAATCTTTGGATTGAATTTAGAAAGCTTTACCAAAGCCTTTTGCTTGGTTTCTTCTGTCATCCAATCAAGGTTCTTGATTGACTCTTCATAAGCCTTGATCAACCACTTGACTAGTTCATCCATGCGAGCTTTAGCTGCCGGTGGGAAATGCTTCTCAACATAAATCTTTCCAACAGCCTCACCCAAAGTAGATTCAACTAGTTGAACACCGCGCTTCCAACGAGCACGCATCTCTGGTTGACCGGTAAGGGTCTTGCCGTAGAAATCAAAACGAGTGTTAACAAAGTCATCGCTTAGGTATGGAGCGGTTGAGTTAATGACCTGCCACTTCAACCAGAGCTTGATGCTCTCTAGGTTGTCTGCGTTGAAAACATCTTTGATTCCTTCAAAGAATGAAGGCATCATCACAACGGTTTCGAAAAGGACCTTGCTGTCAAACTTCATGCCCTTTAGGTATGAATCCCAATCGAAGGTTGGCATCATTGCTTTTAGTTCATCGAAAGATCTAAGGTTATAGGTCTTCTCTGCATCACGGGATTCAACTACTGTCCAGTGGTGCTTAGACAAAGCTGTTTCGAAAGCCATGATCTTCTGAGCATCTGCATCAGCATCAGCTGCTGACCAACCAGATAGTTCCAGCATCTTTGAGATGTATGGAACATATGCGTCACGGAAAGCTGCATATTTCTCATCGTGGTAGTAAGACTCGTCTGGTAGACCCAGTCCACCGTGATACATATTTACCAAGTAACGCTCAGGGTTACCTGGATCGTTGTTCACATAGAAGCCAAATAGGCCGGAGCAGCCACCGCGCTCTAGTTCACCCATGATGTGGGTGATGTCACCAAATGAAGCCTCATCGATGCGCTTTAGGTCAACCGCAATCGGCGCTGCACCTAATTCATTTGCTCTAGCTTCATCTAGGAAAGATCCATACATGTCACCGATCTGCTGGCTAACACCAGGCTGTGGGTTTTGCTGGGCTTGCTCCAGAATGTCCTTAACGGCTGCTTCTGAGTCGTCGCGCAACTTATAGAAAGATCCGTGCACCGCTTGGTCGGCAGGGATGTCTTCGTGCTTTAGCCAGTGGCCGTTAGTGTGTTTGAAAAGGTCGTCCTGAGGGCGAACACTTTCGTCAAAACCGTGCTTATTGATTCCTTTAATTTCAGTCATGCGCTTAATCTTACGGGTTATGCCCTAGGGACAATATCTCTAGAATTGCTTAGGTGGAATTACAAAAAATCATCCTTTACTACGGGTTTACCCCGATCGCTGACCCTACCGCGGTAAAGATGTGGCAGCAGGAGCTCTGCGAGAGATTAGGCCTAAAGGGTCGAATTCTTATCTCCAAGCATGGCATCAACGGCACCCTTGGTGGCGACATGTCGAAGCTAAAAGAGTATGTGAAGCTGACCAAGCAGTATCCAGGCTTTAGAAAAATTGACTTCAAATGGTCGATGGGAACAGGCAATGACTTCCCGAGACTACGAGTTCGAGTTCGTAAAGAGCTGGTAGCTTTCGATTCCCCAGATGCAATCGTGGTTACCGAGGCTGGTATTGCTAACGGTGGTAAGCACCTCAAACCAAAGGCTGTTGACAAGTTGGTTGAAGAACGTGGCGATGATGTTGTCTTCTTCGATGGCAGAAATGCCTTTGAAGCTCAGATTGGTAAATTCAAGAACGCGATTATTCCAGATGTTCAAACTACCCATGATTTCGTAAATGAAATCAAGAGCGGTAAATATGACCACATCAAAGATAAAGCTGTAGTTACCTACTGCACCGGTGGTGTCCGCTGTGAAATTCTTTCGGCAATCATGCTAGAAAACGGATTCAAAGAGGTTTACCAAATCGATGGTGGCATTGTTCGTTACGGTGAAAGCCAGGGAGACAATTCTCTCTGGGAGGGTTCACTCTACGTCTTTGATGATCGCCTAAACATTAACTTCACTGAAGAGGCAAAAACCATTGGTAAATGTGAAACCTGTTCTTCACCAACCAGTCGTTTTAGAAACTGCGCTGCATTAGGTTGCAGAGATTTAATTCTTCTTTGTGACACCTGCGCTGAAGATCCAGCAAACCTGGTTCACACCGACCAACACACTCGAGGTAAACGTCGTCAACAAGTTGGCTAACTTAAATAAAATTAGACCCCGGTTTTTAGCCGGGGTCTAATTATTTAACCAGAGAGGAGAAATTAGTTTGTTGCAGGAACAGTGACGCTCTGTGTAGAGACAACACTGATTAGCGACACTTTGTAATCACCTGGGTGGGGCAAGTTCAAAGTGATTGTTTGTGAACCAGTTCCGGTAACAGCAACGGTGAAGCTGTGGTCGGGACGAATTGGTGCTCCAGCTGGCGGGGTAGGCGCATTAGCTGGTTTAACTTCGGTTACTAGGAGCTGGTATGTTCCAGTTGCTGGAACATCTACGGTTACCGTCTTAGTAATTGGAGTGAAGTTACGATTGTGATCACCACGACCGTGGCCGTGTCTACCACCGAAATCGCCATCGCCATCACCAAAGGTAGGTGGCACTGGGGTTGGAGTTGGGGTAGCTGTGGTTGCAGTCTTCTGGGTAGAAGTGATCTTTGGGTGGCTCTTGCTAGCAAGAGCTGGGGAGGCAATAACAAGTGCGGTGCCGGTGATTACAGCAGTCGCAATCAGGGCCACTTTGTTCTGAAGTTTCATGGATTCTCTTTCTTTTGTTGCTGACACAACAAGGCTAGAGAAGAATTGGCTCCTAGATGCCGAAATTCAGGTTCAAATAACCCTATTGGCAGGGTTTTCTCAGTTTTGGTGCGCGAGGCGGGACTTGAACCCGCACGTCCTTGCGAACACTGACACCTGAAGCCAGCGCGTCTGCCATTTCGCCACTCGCGCTAATAGCAGAGACGAGATTACCATCTTCACACCTGACCCTGATAGCCCCTTTGGAGCTTTAAACTTGACTAATACAGGTAAGGATGAATGCTTTGGGTTTTATAGAGAAGTTTGAACGACGCTTGGAGCGGTTCGTAAATGGGGCTTTCTCTAAAGCATTCAAATCACAACTGCAACCAGTTGAGATTAGCTCTGCCATAAAGGCCAAGATGGATGCCGGGGCTGCGGTAGTAGATCGTGAGAGAATCCTAGCTCCAGATACATATAAGGTCAGACTCTCCCCTGGTGATTACAGCAGACTGAAGCAACTGGGGAAAGCCCTGAATGAAGAGGTCGAGTCCAAGGTTAAAGCTCACGCCAAAAAGCAGCGTTACCAATTCCCAGGCAGCCTAAGCATAGATATGGAAAGCGACAGTGCCCTGAGTGTCGGGCAACTAAGAGTTTCAGCTTCTGGTTCAAAAGCACCGGATATAGCCTCGGTAACCTGGCGTCCAGCACTGGACATAAATGGCAAGCGTTATCTCCTGGCTAAATCAAGAACTACAGTTGGCCGGGATGCCAGTGCTGATCTTCCGATAAATGACACTGGTCTTTCTAGAACACACTTTGCGATTAATTGGGATGGAACCACCGCAACGATTGAAGACTTAGGTTCAACCAATGGAACCAAAGTCAGTGGGATAAAGATAACTTCGCAGACTCTGGTTCCCGACACGGTGATCTCTGCAGGAAGAACTGATTTTGTTTTTCGAGTTATAGCTAACGGTGATACCAAATGAGTGAACTAGCGCTATTTATTGTTAGAGCGGGTTTCCTGCTTGTGCTCTGGCTTTTCGTTTTATCTATTATCGCCATCATTCGTGCTGATCTGTTCAGTGAAAGAGTGCTAACCAAAGTTGTTGAGAAAAATACTCCAACGGCTTTATCAGCACCAACAACTGGGTTAACTACAATCGGTGAAATGTCTAATGCTCCAGGTTCTGCAACTATTGTTGATGCTTTCAATGCGGTTCCAAATACTTTGTTTGTTATAGACGGTCCTTTAGCTGGAACCGAACTTGCTATCGATAGAAGAGAACTCAAAATTGGTAGAGCACCGAACAGCGATTTAGTTTTAGATGATGACTATGTTTCCGCCCAGCATGCCAGAATACATAAAGTTGAAGATGGTTGGATGTTACAAGATTTGAATTCAACTAATGGAACTTATGTTGATGGTTTGCGTATCGGTGCACCAGTGAAAATTCAACCTGGAATGCAAATAAGAATTGGTAAAACCATATTTGAACTTCGAGGTCAATGATGGCTTTCAAGTTAATTACTTCAGCAAAGAGCGATAAAGGTAAAGTTCGCTCGAGCAATCAAGACAGTGGTTACGCCGGTAACAACTTATTTATTGTTGCTGATGGGATGGGTGGTCACGCTGGTGGAGATATCGCATCTGCTCTTTCCACCCAGCACGTTGCTAAAGTTGATGACTTTTATACCGATGATGGCAAAGCCATTGAAGCTCTAACCAAAGCTATGCGTGAAGCAAATGACAACCTAATCAAAACGGTTAAGGATTACCCATACTTAGATGGCATGGGAACCACCATGGATGCACTTGTTTTTACCAAGAACATTGCCAACATTGTCCACATCGGTGATTCAAGAGTCTATTTACTTCGCGATGGTTATCTAAAGCAAATAACTAAAGATCACACTTTCGTTCAGAAGTTAGTTGACTCTGGTCGTATCACTGAAGAAGAAGCTCTCTACCACCCCAAGCGAAATGTCTTGATGAAGGTGCTAGGTGACAGCTATCAGGAGCCAGAGTTTGATGTTCATCAAATAACCATTCAGCCAGGCGATAGGTTCTTGCTCTGCAGTGATGGTCTCTGTGGCTTTGTTCCTGAGCAAATCATTGAAGAGAACATGAAAATAGCAGATCTAGACGAGGCCACAGACCTACTGATTGCTGAGGCCAAGGAGTATGGGGCTCCAGATAACGTCACCGTCTTGGTGATTGAAGCCAGAGACACCCGAGATTCAGCGGAACAGGTAGCTGCCATTACCTGGCTAGGTTCAGCTGCCAACGAGGTGGTTATTACTGAGGAGGGAAGCAACAAGTTCCTCAGGGTGTTCAACAAGATTGGTTTTGTAAATTCATTCCGCAAGCGTGATGAGTTCTTATCTGAAAACGATCCTGAATTTGCTAGAGCGCTAAAGGAATTTGATGGTCGGGTTAGGTCCTGGAAAAACCGTGGTCTAGCTCTAGGCATCATCATCACTCTGGTTTTAGGTGGCTCACTATGGGGTGTCTATAGTTACACCCAAACTCGTTACTACCTAGGTATCGAAAACGGTAAGGTTGCCATCTATCAAGGCATCAAAGAGAGCTTCGGTGGTTTTGGTTTCTCTCATCTATATAAGATCTCTGATGTCTCCGTGGACACTCTCCCCGATTTCCAAAAAGAAGCTTTGACTAGATCTGTTTCTGCAAACAACCTTGAAGACGCGAAAGCAAAACTGCAACACATTATTGAAAGTGTAACTAATGGCTAAACATGCCAAAGTGATGCCAGCCAAACGCAATCTTGAACTAATAATGTTGCTGTTTGGCTTTGGCATGTTTGCTTTTGCTTTAGCTCAAACCCAGTTGGCAACAATATTAATTCTTCGACCAGATGGTTGGTTTTACTGGTCCATCCCAGTTGCAGTAACACTGGTATTTCATTTCTTACTTAGGTTCAGAGCACCGGATGCAGATCCACTGCTGCTACCAATTGGTTTTCTGCTAAATGCGTTGGGGATCGTAATGATCTATCGTTTAGATTTGGTAAAACCAAATACAGAAGATCACACCGTTGCCCAACGCCAAGTTATCTGGATGTTAGTTGCGGTATTGATTGCAGCTTTGGTTTTGTTTCTGGTGCGAACACATCTGTCACTTAGAAAATACATATACATTTCTATGGCAGTTGGAGTTGTTCTTTTAGTCTTACCACTACTTCCGGTGATTGGAAAAACAGTTAGCGGTGCTCACCTGTGGGTATACCTTGGGCCACTGAGTTTCCAACCTGGAGAATTAGCCAAGATTGCTCTTTGTATTTTCTTTGCAGGTTACCTAACGCAACGACGAGAGGCACTGTCTGTTGTCGGTAGAAAAGTTCTTGGCATTCGTATTCCACCAGCCAGAGAAGTCGGTCCAATAGTTTTCATTTGGTTAGCCAGCCTTGCGGTGTTGGTATTACAGCGCGATCTTGGAACATCGCTTCTGTATTTTGGTTTGTTCTTAGTTTTGATTTATGTTGCAACTGCCAGATTCTTCTATGTGTTAGTCGGGCTAGTAATGTTTGTGGCTGGTGCTTTAGTTGCATCGCGTCTAATGAGTTATGTTGGTGGACGCTTAGATGCTTGGTTAGATCCACTGAATCAAAATGTTTATGATGCTCAGGGCGGTTCATATCAATTAGTCCAATCCATGTTTGGTCTAGCTCATGGTGGATTGTTTGGCACCGGTTTAGGTGGCGGACTGCCAAACATCGTTCCCCTCTCCGAAAGCGACTTCATCATCTCTGCCATAGGCGAGGAGCTTGGGCTGGTTGGCTTATTCGCAATCCTTGGTCTTTATCTAGTGTTAGTTTTTAGAGCCTTGCGAATCGCTAACATGCATGCCGATGACTTCAGCAAACTATTGGCCATTGGTCTTGGCTTCGTGGTTGCTTTGCAGTTGTTCATAGTTATTGGCGGAGTATTAAGAGTGGTTCCGCTAACTGGGCTCACTACTCCATTGCTAACTGCTGGTGGTTCTTCTTTAGTGGCTAACTGGATCATCATCGCCCTATTACTTAGGCTTTCCGACACTTTACCTAAAGCAGGGAGGGTAGCGGAATGACTCCTGAAATAAAACGAATTGCCAATCTCATCATTTTGATGTTCTTGAGCTTATTTGTTGCAGCTAGCACCATGCAGGTGTTTTCAGCCGATGATCTAAACAATGACTCTAGAAACCAAAGAGCCGTCTATGACGGTTATAAGACTCAACGTGGATCTATCTTGGTAAATAACCAACCAATAGCTGAATCAATAAAAACCAATGACCCGTATCAATACATCAGAAAGTATTACTCAGAGAAATACAGTTCCCTAACCGGTTACTATTCCCTATACCAAGGTCGCAATGGTTTAGAGAACTTCTTGGATTCTTCGCTAAGAGGAGATAACTCAGCTCAGTTCTTTGAGCAGTTGAATGCTCTGTTCTCGGGTAACCCGGTTACCGGAGCCTCTGTTGAACTTACTATCGATGAAAAAATTCAACAGATTGCTTGGGATGCTTTAGGAAATAAAAAAGGTGCCGTCATTGTAATGGAACCTAGCACCGGAAAGATTCTTGCTTTAGTTTCTAAACCAGGCTTTGATGCAAACCTTTTATCTACTCACGACATCAGCGCAGCTGGCACTAACTATCAAAAACTAATTACTGATAAAGGCGCACCGCTAATCAACCGAGTAGTTGATGGTCTTTATGCACCTGGATCGGTTTTCAAACTTGTAGTGGCAGCAGCTGCATTTGAGTCAGGTAAATACACTCCAGAATCTTTATTACCAAATCAACGCAAATACACTTTGCCAGGAACATCAACAGTTATCACCAACTCTGGTGAAAGTAGTTGTGGTGGAGCTTCAACAGTATCTATAGCAACAGCGCTCAAACTTTCCTGCAACATTCCTTTTGCGCAATTAGGTGTTGCCCTAGGCCAGGCTGCCATAGCTAAGCAAGCTGAGGCTTTTGGTTTTGGTGCCAGTTTCAACATCCCATTGAAATCAACACCTAGCGTTTATCCAAATGGTCTAGATGATGCTCAAACTGCTATGACTGCCTTTGGTCAGTTTGACGTTCGGGTAACTCCATTACAGATGATGATGGTCACCTCGGCTATTGCTAACGGTGGAATTGAAATGAAGCCTTATCTAGTAGATCAGATTTTCACCTCAAACCTAACCCTGTTAGAACAAGGTAAACCCAGTGAAATTGGCAGAGCAATCAGCACCAGCACTGCAGAGAGTTTGAAATCAATGATGGTTAAGGCTGTTTCTTCAGGAGTTAGCTCTAATGCTCAGATTCCTGGTGTGAAGGTCGCGGGTAAGACCGGCACCGCTCAAAACGGAGAAGGTCAACCATACACACTCTGGTTCACCGGATTTGCTCCTGCTGATAATCCTCAGGTCGCAGTAACAGTAGTAATTGAAGATGGTGGCGGTATGGGGCAGAGCGGTCGGGGTAATACTTTGGCCGCCCCAATCGCAAAGAAAATAATGCAGGCGGTGTTGAACAAGTGAAACCTGAAGAAGGAAAAGTTTACGGTGGACGCTATCGACTAGTTAGTCGAATTGCTACCGGCGGTATGGGTGAAGTTTGGCAAGCCCAAGATGAAGTAATTCTTCGTCAAGTTGCTATAAAGATTCTGAAACAGCAATACATGGGTGATCCAGATTTCGTTGAAAGGTTCAGAACCGAAGCTAAACATGCCGCCATGATTAACCACGATGGTATTGCCAATGTTTATGACTACGGTGAAGATGACGGTAGTGCTTACCTAGTCATGGAATTAGTGCCAGGTGAATCACTGTCATCAATTCTTGAGAGAGAAAAAACTTTACCCGAGCAGCAAGTAATCTCCATCATGTTGCAAACTGCTTTAGCTCTTGATTCAGCTCACCGTGAAGGTTTGGTGCACCGTGACATCAAACCAGGAAACTTGCTAATTACTCCTGATGGTGAAGTGAAAATAACGGACTTTGGTATTGCGCGTGTTGCTAATCAAGCTTCACTTACCCAAACCGGTCAGGTGATGGGAACAGTTCAATACTTAGCACCAGAACAAGCCACTGGGAAACCAGCAAGTGCTTCGGGAGATATTTATTCATTGGGAATTGTTGCCTATGAAGCTTTAGCTGGCAGGAGACCATTCAAAGGTGAAACCCAGATGGCTATCGCCATGGCTCAGATCAATGAAACAGCGCCACCACTATCAGAAGGAATTGATCCTCGTTTAGTCAAACTAGTCATGGACTGCATGGCTAAAAAGCCAGATCAAAGACCACACACTGCTCTAGAACTAGCAGCTCGTGCCGAAGCATTACTTGCTGACCGTGAAGTTCACATTCCAGTGATAGCTAATGTGAACACCGTGGTTAGTGATGAGACCACGGTTATTGACACCGATACCAAACCAATTCCGAAGGCTCCATCGATTTGGCCTTGGTTAGCTTTGATAGTAATTTTGTTGAGCACCATAGCAACAGTTATCTGGCTAGGGCTCTCTGCCCCCAAGCCGACCATATCTCCTTCGCCTAGTAATTCACCTAGCCCAAGTCAGTCGCAGTCTCCTTCGCCTTCCACTTCAGAAACACCTGAGACGGTTGTGGTATTGAAGGGTACCTACCAAGGTCTAGATATCTCACTGGTGGTTCCCCAGCTAACTGACCTTGGTCTGGTTGTTGTTCCAATTGCTGGAGATCCAGTTCCAGCCGATGATCCAAGAATCTCTCAGGTTTATAACCTGTCACCACTTGGAACACTAACTAAGGGTTCTAGTATCAACGTTTATTACTATCAGCAAGCAGTGGAAAACCAGTTGCCTAATCAGTAAAGATAAACTGACTGAAGCAACAATTTGAAATGGAGTTTGGATGACCGAGAGTAATCGTCTGATAGCTGGACGTTACCAATTAGGAGCACTAATTGGTCGCGGTGGCATGGCTGAGGTTTACTCCGGTACCGATACCCGTCTGGGTAGAACAGTTGCAATCAAACTTCTAAAAGCTGATCTTGCCGCCGATTCTAGTTTTGAAATACGTTTCCGTCAGGAAGCCCAGGCTTCAGCCAGAATGGCTCACCCAACCATCGTTCGAGTTTATGACGCTGGGGATGAGGTGAGATTGGATGAGAACGGTGTTGAAAGACATCTGCCATACATTGTCATGGAACTTGTCCGCGGTGAAGTGCTTAGAGATATTCTTCGTCAAAGAAAACTCACCCAGCAGGAAGCCATCGCTTACGCTACCGGTGTTCTAACCGCATTGGAATTCTCCCACGCTGCTGGAGTTATTCACCGAGACATTAAACCTGCCAACGTGATGATTACTGAAAGCAATGCAGTCAAGGTGATGGACTTTGGTATCGCTAGAGCAGTTAGTGATTCATCGGCAACCATGGCTCACACCAACGGCATTGTTGGAACAGCCCAATACTTCTCACCGGAGCAAGCTCGCGGTGAAACAGTTGATCTGAGAACAGACCTTTACTCAACCGGTGTTTTACTTTATGAAATGCTCACCGGTAAACCACCGTTCACTGGTGATACTGCGGTTTCCGTTGCATACCAGCATGTTTCAGAGCAGGCGATTCCGCCGTCAATGATTAACCCCGGAGTTTCCTTAGCTCTTGATTCGGTAATCATGAAGGCTTTGGCCAAAGAACGTTCCCAACGATTCCAATCGGCTGGTGAATTTAGATCTGCGCTAGCAAGGGCTGCTGCTGGTGTCTCAGTTCCAGTGTTCCAGGATGATGCTCAACCACCAACGGCTCCAATGGAGCCTGTAACAGTTGCAGAAACCATCGTGGTGCCTGAGGTTGACCCGTTTGATGAGTTGATTGCCAGCGTTAATGAGGAAAGCACTGAAGGGATAAGTCTTCCTGAGCCTGAAGAAGTTGCATTAGATGAAGACAACAGTTTTACCGCTTTAGGTTTTGAAACCGGGGCTAACCAAGTCATAACAAGGTCAGCAAAGAAGAAGAACAGCTCAGATAAACCTTCCGCTGGCTTGATTTGGGGTATTGGTTCGGGGGCAGGTGTTGTTGTAATCGGTTTGCTAGTTTGGTTGTTGGCTGGAGGGGCAGCACTACTTAGCTTTGGTGGCGGTGGTGGGGGAAAGATTGCCGTTGCTGATGTTGTTGGTAAAACCTATGAAGAGGCATATACAATCCTGTCCAATCAAGATTTGCTAGTTGATCGACAATTACAGCAATCTCAAACTGTTCCAGTAAATACAGTTATTTCAACTGACCCTCCTGCCGGTCAACAAGTTGGCATGAAAACCACCATCACCGTTTTTGTTTCTGCCGGTGCTGAACAAGTAACCATGCCTGATCTAAGTGGTATGACCGAACAAGAAGCTATTGCTGCGTTATTTGAAGCAAAACTTGTTTTAGGAACTATTACGCAAAATGATTCAGCAACCGTTGCAGAGAATTTAGTGATTAGTTCTGATCCTCCTGCAAACCAAATGATTGCTGCTGGTTCAACTATCAACTTGATTACTTCAACCGGAATGGTCATTGTTCCAAATGTTGTAAATCTAGAATTAGTCGATGCTCAAGCCCAACTAACATCGACTTCGGTTGGTTATACGGTTTCTACACAAGTTGATCCAACTTGCACAGGCACTGCTGGAACAACTGTAATCGCCCAATCTATTCCCCAAGGATTACAAACACAATTACAGAACATTGTTCTGACCTTGCAATGTGTGACTAATTAGTGTTAATTAGTGGATTAAGTGTTTGAGCTCTTTCCGCTGCGCCTTCTAATCCGATTGATTCTAACCAGTTACCTAGCATTAGATAACCACCTTGAGTGAGTACTGACTCTGGGTGGAACTGAACACCGTAAATCGGAAGTGTTTTGTGTTGCAGCCCCATGATTACACCACCTTTAGTTTTGCTGGTGATAATCAAGTCTTCTGGAACCGTATTCTCAACTACTGCCAGTGAGTGATATCTGGTGGCTGTGAAAGGTTGGGGAACATTGGTATAGATCAAACTGTCATCATGAAAGACTTCACTGGTTTTACCGTGCATTAGTTCTTCAGCGTTGGTAACTACTGCTCCCATAGCTTCGGCAATAGCTTGGTGACCCAGGCAAACTCCGAAAATAGGCTGTCCAGATTTTAGGGCTAGCTTTACGGTTGGGATGCTAAGACCGGCGTCAAAAGGTGTGCCAGGTCCTGGAGAAATCAAAACTGCGTCATACTTGGCCAATAAATCTGGCAGTTCCGCTTCGGAAACTACGTCGTTACGAAGGACCTCAGTTTCAGCCCCAAGTTGGCGTAAATAGCCGTTGAGCGTATAAACAAAGGAGTCGTAGTTATCTAGAACCAGAATTTTCACCATCAGGTAAAAAGCCTAACCGCTTTGGATAGAATCTACCTATGTCTGAAAACGAGAACAAGTTCCTAAAATTCCTAAAGCGTCCAACCAAGAAGGTTGTTCCAGACTCAGTTAAGGCTAAAAAAGCTAACGATGGTAACCCTGCCTGGTTGATGCCAGTTGCGGTTAGCTTGCTGATTGTTGGTTTGCTCTGGATCATGGTTTATTACATCAGCCAGACTCTTTACCCGCTAGGTGCAGGAACTCCTATCAACATCGGTGCAGCCAACATTTTGGTTGGTTTCGGTCTGATGATGGTTGGTTTCGGACTCTTTACCCGCTGGAAGTAATTAGCCAATCAGGGCTATTAGCAGACCACCAATCAAACCTAAGAGCGTTACCATCACGATTTCAAATCTCTTTTTGAATAACGCGTAAATTCCTGCAACCACCAACCCGACTACTAGTCCTCCGATATGCGCTTGCCATGATATTCCAGGTAAGAAACTTAGGACTAAGTTAATTCCGATAATGGCCAACATCTGGGATGTTTCAAGCCCATGAGCTCTAGCAACAACAGCATATGCTCCCATCAAACCAAAGATCGCTCCGCTAGCTCCAACAGTTGCAGCTCCTGGTGCAAAATAGGTAACCGCAACACAACCACCTAGCAAACTCAATAAATACAAAGTTATGAATTTGAGTTTGCCAAGCATCGGTTCCAGTAATGTTCCTAAAACAAATAATGAATACATGTTGAAAAGGATGTGTGTGATCTGTGATGTTGAATGAGCAAAACCAGATAGAAAGGCATGCTGCAGTCCACCCATGCCTAAGTAATCTGGTGCGTAATAAAAAATTAGTTCACTGTCAGGAATTACGAATTGCGCAACAAAAACTAAAACATTTATTCCGATAAGTGTCATTGTTATTGGTGCACGTTGGAACAAACTCTGCTGAAAACTAGCTCGTTGTATTTTTACTCTGTCACCAGCATCTTCTGGACATAGATACCCAACTGCACCAGGAGTGGCACATTCAGGACAGATAAACCTGTCACAGCGTTGGCAGGAAACACCAGTTTCACGATTCGGGTGCTTATAACAAGTTTCCATTAAGCAGAGATTGTTTCTATCGCAATAGTTTCAATAACAACGGGTTCAACTGGTCGATCTTGTCTTCCAGTTTCAACAGCGGCAATAGCATCAACGACATCTTTTGACTCTTGGTCAGCTACCTCACCGAATACGGTGTGTTTTCCATAGAGCCAATCTGTGTTTGCAACTGTGATGAAGAACTGTGAACCGTTGGTTCCTGGTCCTGCGTTAGCCATAGCTAACTTGTATGGCTCATTGAAATTGTGTTCGCTGATTTCATCTTTGAAGCTGTAACCTGGGCCACCCATGCCTGTGCCGGTTGGGTCACCACCTTGGATCATAAAGTTTGGAATAATCCGGTGGAAAACAACCCCGTCATAAAGAGGCTTTCCGTTATTGCCTTCATTAGTGTCTGGGTGCTTCCAAGGCTTACTGCCGTCAGCTAGGCCAACGAAGTTGGCTACGGTTAGTGGTGCTTGCAGACCAAAGAGCTTGACTCTGATGTCGCCGTGGTTGGTTTGGATGGTGGCTAGATGTGTGTGAGCGTTCATTGGACTATTCTCCCATGTTCGCCTGCACGACCGTGTTTCCAGCCACTGTCAGTGGTTCTATTTAGAATGATTGCTGTGTTCCTACATGGGAATATTCTTTGACCTCACAGTACGGGGGAAAGTTGGATATTGAAGTGCACCTTATCCGAGGTGAAACAGTGACGGGATTCGAATTCCCAGAACCTGGAAAGCTTCGGGTATTTATACAGATGGGTACGCCTAAAGAGCGTGTAATTGAGCATTGTTCTAAAGCAATTGACCCGGGCTTATTGCAGCGTGTAATAAAGCTATGGACAGACCCAGATCACCCGCGCCAAATGATTGAAAGTGGCCGAAACCTTATTATCCGCGAGATCGCTTAGGTTTAGCCGGCCAGCCCATAGCTCCGACAGCCTTTAGAAGTTCTTCTGGGGAAACCTTGAGGGCCATGCATAGTCTTCCGACGGTACCTGAAGGAATTTCACGCTCTAGGTGAAAATAGCGGCTAAGGCTAGATTTTTGAAATCCATTAGCCATAGCAAATTGATTCAAGGACTTATATCCTTGCTTTTCGTATTTGGAAACAAACCAGTTCCAGGCTGATTCGATATTCTCAGCACTTTGTTTTTGGATCATTTTATTTAATTACCTGACTTTTTACAGCCCCATGCACTTGCATCCATTAATAATCTTAAACCGCTTAAATGGGAACAGCAACTTATCCACAGGTGATTCCCATGGGTCTCACAGGATAGTCACCTGGCCGTGCCCTTCGTATTCGTAGATTCTGATAGATGAAACCAACAACTTATTTGAATCAGGTAGGTCTTCAGCTAAAGGGCCACCTAGATTTCCACCAACAGCAAGGTTGAGCAGCATATAGAAAGGCTGATCGTAAACCCACTGGTTAGGTGCAACGCTTTCCGGTGTTGCGGTGAAGTAAGTCTGTCCGTCTACTTGCCAAGAAATCTCTCCAGGTTTCCAACTAATACCAAAATCATGCCAGTCGTCAGAAAAAGGAACTTCTGCAACGTGTTTGCCACCGCAGCCATGATCACCGAAATAACCGGGGCCATGCAAAGTTCCTAAGGCTTCAAGTGGTGCTTTACCGACCCATTCCATGATGTCTATCTCGCCAGCAAGTGGCCAACCCTGCTCATCCATGCGGCAACCCAGCATCCAGAAGGCTGGCCATAATCCTTTACCGGCAGGGACTTTAGCTGAAATGACAATCTGACCGTATTGGACATGCAATTTGTTCTTGGTGACTAAACGAGCACTAGTCCACTGAACGGGACCATAATAGGCAACCCCAGCTGACCCGTCTGTGATCCGCTCAGCTTCTATCTCAAGCTCACCACGAGCATTTATATAGGCATTTTTATCGGTATAAACCTGAAGTTCGTTGTTACCCCAGCCAGGAATCCCGTAATTGGCTCCATCACCTAGGTCTCTACCCCAGATTTCGGGATTCGGAGCACTACCAGCACCCAAATCGAACTCTTCAGACCACAGCAGTTTTGCTTCGTTCATCGCCTCAAACCTTCGTTATCCCCATAGGTTTTCAAGACTACTATTACCTAGAAATATCAGTAGGCTGGGATAAAGACCCTGTCATAAATAGCGTTTCAATTACATAGACAAGGTAAGTAGAGATTTAGGAGTTCTTATGAACATGAAAAAGATTGCTGTTCTGAGCCTTTTAGCTGGTGGATTGCTTTTCGCTGGGGCCCAGACCGCTAACGCTGCAGATGACACTAACGTCTGTGATGACGGCTATGTAATGCAGTATGACGACAACGGTGACGCTACCGGTTGTGTAGTTGATGCAACAACTTACGACGCTACAGAAACAACAGACGACGTCACCGCCACTGATGGCAGCTGTTGGGAAGACAAGTTCGGCAACAACGTTTGTGCAAGAACTCTAGGTTCTCTTCCTATTGTAGACCCAACCCCAACACCGATTCCAATTGACGGTCTTGTAAAGTGTGTAGACACTACTGAGCAAGGTGGTGACACAACGGACCAGAGTGGCGACATGTCGCAGTGTGACAATGCTCCGATCATGTATGACAACATTATGCAGACCACTGGTATTGAGGAAAAGACTCTAACTGGCCTACCACTAGCTTCAGGTACTTCTGATTCATCAAATTCTTTGACGATTATGGGAATTCTTGTTGGTCTAGCTGGTGCTGGAGCAATTGGTTTCCAAACTCTAAGAGCTAAAAAGAACTAAATTTCAGTTATCTAACAACCCCAGTTATTTATAGCTGGGGTTGTTAGTTTTAACTGGTGTCTGAAAAATTAAAAGTATCTAAGCAACCAGGTTTCCTTGCTCTTTGGATAGGGCAAACTGTGAGCTCCTTTGGTTCACAAATGACCGGTATCGCTTTTCCAGTTATTGCCGTTACATTTCTAAATGCCACAGAGCTGCAGATGGGTTTATTGGGGGCCGCTGACACATCTGCTTTTCTGATCTTCGGATTGCTTGCTGGTGCTTTAGTTGATCGTTGGATTAAAAGAAAAGTGATGATTGTTGCGGACATTGTTCGCATGGTTGGAATTGGTTTGATCCCACTGCTTTATGTCTTGGACTATCTAAACATCTATCAGTTGATGGTGATTGGTGTTGTAGGGTCTGTTGCAACAGTCTTCTTTGACGTTTCTTACCAGAGCTATGTTCCAATTCTTCTTCCAAAGGAATACATCGGTTTAGGTAACTCACGTCTGGAGATAACCTCTCAGATTTCAGGTGTTGCTAGCCCCGGCATTGTTGGCACACTTCTAAAGTTTGTTAAGGCTCCATTGCTGTTGATTTTTGATGCCTTTAGCTTTGCTGTTTCAGCTTTCTCTTTGATGTTGATCAGGGACAAAGAAGTTCCTGCTGTTAAAGCAGATAGAAGACCAATCACTAAAGAAATAGCCGAAGGGCTTTCTTTCGTTTGGAATCAAAGACTGATTAGGGCTATCTCCTTTACAACATCAACCAGCAATCTGTTTGGAACTATAACCAACACCATGTTCGCCCTTTATTTCTTTAGATCTATGTATTTAGGTTTTGATGCGGTTGCCTTTGGTGTGATGACTGCCTTTGCCTCTGTTGGTGGGTTATTAGGTGCATCAACCACACCAAAACTAATCAAGTTATTTGGTGAAGGACCTTTGATTGTTATTTCCGCCGTGACTATGGGATTTAGCCAATTGTTTATCCCTTTGTCTTGGCTAATGCCTAGAGAGCTGGCATTACCAGCACTTATCTTCAACGCCACCTTCACTTCTTTCACAGTTCTGACATACAACATCACTCAGGTGACCGCTAGACAACGAATCTGCCCTAAGCCACTGCTGGGCAGAATGAACGCTTCTATTAGGTTTATGGTTTGGGGCTGTATGCCGATTGGTGCATTGCTTTCTGGATTATTGGGGGATTCAATTGGGGTTATCCCGACTATGTGGATCGGTGCAGTCTGTTCTGTGTTTGCAGCTGGTTTCGTCTTGTTCTCACCTTTGAGAACCATGCGACAGATGCCACAGACACCTGAAGAGGCCTAAAGAACTTCTCTACTCATCAAACCGATGTTGTTGCCCTCTGAGTCTTCAACAAAGGCTAACCATTCGTTACCTGGCTTATCGAAGATGCCTCCGTTGTCAGGGAATACCACATGTGGTTCTGTGGTGATGTTGAAACCACGTTCCTTTAACTCTTCGACTGTGGTTCTAACATCTGGAACTTCAATATAAATAAGGGACCTTGGTGCGCCAACCTCGATCATCAATCGCGTGCCATCCATGTCGAAGAAGCAAAAACCTGGAGGATCAAAAGTAGCTAGTGCTTTTTTGCCTAAAAGACGGGTATAGAACTCTCTAGCTCTAACAAGGTCATCACAGCCAAGTGCAATTTGACGAAACTTCATGAAACTAAAACTATCGCATTCTAAGAAGAGTAGATTTGTCTAGTGGCCCAAAGTCCAGCCCTAAGATCCTTCAAACACCGTAACTTTAGAATTCTCTATCCGGCCAACGCTCTATCTAACATCGGTACCTGGACTCAACGGGTAGCCCAAGACTGGTTAGTGCTAGAACTAACCAACAACGATCCTGCAAACCTAGGTTTAGTAACGGCTGTTCAATTCTTGCCCGCTTTATTGCTGAGCCTTTACGGTGGTTTGTTAGCTGATCGCTTCAACAAGCGTAAATTACTGCTGATTACCAACATTGGTGCCGGTCTTTCATCAGTAATCCTTGGGCTCTTAGTTATCTCCGGAAGCGTTCAACTCTGGCACGTTTACGCTTTAGCTTTCCTGCTTGGTATCTTCACTGCAGTTGACTCCCCGATTCGAATTAGCTTCACTAGCGAACTAGTTGGTAAAGATGACTTAGCTAACGCGGTTAGCCTAAACTCAGCTAACTTCAATGCTGGAAGGCTCATTGGTCCTGCTCTTAGTGGTTTTCTGATTGCTAACTTCAAGACCGGTCCATCGTTCTTACTCAACACTGCAACTTACGTGGTGATGGTTGTAACTCTTCTATTTATAAAGGACGAAGATCTTCACATCACCGTAAAACCAAAACGGGATAACAAACTTAAAGAGGCTTTTCAGTATGTTCTAAAACGTAGAGATATCTCACTAGTCATGGTCATGGTGTTCTTCACTACAACTTTTGGTCTGAACTTCCAGATCTTTATTGCCCTGATGGCAACCCATGAATTCAACTATGGGCCAGGTGAGTTCGGAGTGCTTGGCAGTATTCTCGCCGTTGGTTCCTTGACTGGCGCTGTTTTAGCTGCTCGCCTAGAGAAACAGCGAACCATCAGAAACATTCTCAGAGGAGCTGCTGTCTTCTCCGTTTTGTTGATGGTATCGGCTTACTTACCTAGCCCACTGCTTTATGCGTGTATGTTGCCACTATTAGGAGCTTCTGTTTTGCTCACTTTGATTTCAGCAAATACTTATGTGCAAAGCAATACAGATAGCAATCTTCGTGGCCGAGTTATGGGAATCTACCTGATGATCTTTATGGGTGGTGCCCCATTAGGTTCACCATTAGTTGGTGGGCTGGCTGCTCTAATTGGAATCAGGGGTACGATCTTGGTTTGCGCTGTTATCGTGTTGGCCGCAGCGTTTGTGGTTAGAAGACTTTATATAAAATTCAATGCGGAGAGAAACAATCCGAAAGCTATTGATTGATTCTTTCTAATTCTGCATCGATGGTCTTCTTGAAGACTTCCATATCTGCTGAACTAATAGCTCCGTATTGGAATGTGTAATCGTATGCTTTAGTATCAGCTGCGGTGATAATCCCGCCTTCAACCGTAAACAAAGTTGTGTCGAAGTTTTCTTTAGAGTTTGTATCACCAGAGCCATAGGCATATTGGGTCCAAGTGTATGTGCCATCTTTGTTTAGCTTCACGTGATGCTCATACTCCCCGCTGTTGTCGTGGTTAGCTTCCTTCTGCATCGAGATAAGATAACCAGGACCACACACGGTAAGTTCCATTTCATAGATGACTTGAGCTTTGCCTTGGGCATCGATATATACTGCGCTGTAATCCTTATAAGCATTGGCTTTAGCTAACGAGATTATTCGAGAACCATCTGCGACTTCTTCGATGATGTTCTCAGTCTGAGCCTTATTACAGGAGTCATCGGCTATCTTCAAAAAGTCTTTCTCGATCTCTGCTTCGGTTTTTGACTTAGTTGGAGTTGGGGTTGGTGCACTGCTTTGAGAAGCACAGCCAGTGATGGCTAGAGCAATCGTTACTAGGCCAATTACAAGTGCATGTTTCTTGTTAAGTTTCATCTGTTCCCCTTCGGATTTATGCTACCAAGGATTCATTGCTCTAAGGCTTGGAAACCTTAGCCCGTTTGCTTTCGAGTAATTTTTGATCAACAGCTTCACTGATTGTGAATTTCTCATTGAGACCGATGGTGTTACTAAGAAAGTCGACCAATATGCCCTTTTCAAAGTGTAATTTGGCCACCGTGGTATCTTGACTGTCTTTTATGGTGAAAGTATTCGTTTCAACTGAGTACGATATTGGGCCATAGAAGTAAGTAGAACCGCCATCAGTTGTATCAAAGAACAAGCTAGAGACATACCCTGAATCTGCCCCAAACCTGCCGGTATAAGCATCTTTAGCTGAAATCTCAGTTGTTTCGTCGTAGGGATTGAAAGAAACGCCCTTACCTGTTGCAGCGTCAAACACCGAGCCGGTGCTGCCATCGGTGTTCACCGTTGTCCAGGACTTATATTGGCCAACTGTCTTATCCATGTTTCGCATGATGGTCTCAAAGAATTCTTTGTTGTTTCCTGAGGCTAAGTTTTGTGAAACTTCATATTTATTGAAAGCCAAAAGCATCAACTTTGGAACGGCTTCAGAATCAAAGTCAAACTGCTCCTGGATGATGCAATTCGTTGGCGAATAAATACAGACTTCTTCCGGGTTCTCTTGATCAAACATCGCCTGATCAAAACTCACTCCAGTGACAAGTGCATTCTCGATGTGATAAGTAATGGTGGCATTGAACTTTCCAAGATTGCCATAGACGTCTTGAAGTTTCAAAGTTTGTAAAAATTCATCTTCATTGCTAACCACCGAGCTAGCTAAAACGTTGAAGACGGAAGAGGCATACTCTACTTGAGCTTTTACTTTGGCTTTAGCGAAACCGATGGCAGCCTTGAATGCCTTTAGGTCGCCTTGGCTCTGCCTAGAGATTTGTCGGAACTCCAGGTTAGGGCCCAGAAGAACCGAATCATTCACGTAGTGAGCACCTGCCGCATTAGGATCGAAAACTTCAGTAAAGGACTGATTCCTATGATATGTTCCTGTTGCAATAACACCCGTGGCCGAGATTTTGGTCACTGTATTGTCAATGGCAGCCACGAGTTCCTCTGCATCCGACTCAGGTTTGAATACAGTGGAACAAGCAGTGAGACTGGTAACTGTGAGCGTTGCTATTGCCAAACTGGCAATAGCGATAGGCCACGATTTCTTCATCCAGTTAGCCAAATTATTCTGAGCTTGCTTAGTAACCGTAGGCTGTGACAAAGTATTGGGCTCGATCGCCTGTGAATTCTTCGTATGAAACCTCAGTCATAATTGCTGATCCAGCTTGCCGTGAGTAACGGGTGATTAGCCCGTTGGTAACGTAATAATACATAGTTTCTAAATTAGCCCCGCCTTGATGTTGCGACCACGCAAAACATAGGGGGTCTATCTTTACCACTTTGTGTTCCAGTAACACAGGGTTTGGGTCACTGACCAAACCGGCTTGTCTTTCAAGCTCACATGGATCAAATAGTGATGGCAGGTAGTTGTAATAAACATTGGGGAGGGTGGCACCAGTTGAGTCTTCGGTAATTTGGTTTTCTGGCAACAGCAGATCAGCCGTATTCGCCGGTCTGAAGTAAGTAACGTGGCTGCCAGTGCCGTCAGAATCATAAAGACCTAACGACTTGGTTTTGGTAAGTTCACAACTGGCTAGGGCAGCCTGTAAAAATTCCTCTTCTACCTCATTCTTGGCAAGACGGATTTCACTGTCAAAGGTATCCGAAGGTGATGGGGTTGTTGTCACCGATGGTGAGAGCTTGCTTGAAGGGGAGGTTTGAGGAGAAGAACAACTAGCAGAACAAAGCGCTGCAATTGTTATCAGCAAGAAACCGATTATTCTTTTCTGGGCCATGAGTCTCCTTAGTGAAATTATGGCACCTGAACATTAAATATTTTTCGCCTAAAGTGAAAGAGGACCAACCATTTCTGGTTGATCCTCATCACTTTTGTGGAGACTAGGGGGGTCGAACCCCTGACCCCCTGCTTGCAAAGCAGGTGCTCTACCAACTGAGCTAAGTCCCCATTCGGAAGCCATCTCGGTGAGAGTGCTTCCTGGTGGGCCTAGGAGGACTTGAACCTCCGACCTCTTCATTATCAGTGAAGCGCTCTAACCACCTGAGCTATAGGCCCGTAGAGCAGGTTTAACCATACCTGATTAAGCCTTTACGCTCAAACCAAGTTTTTAGTTGTTGGTGAAACCCACTGAAACTCCGCCGGTAATGCGGGCAACAATGTTGAAAATCACTGCATAAACACCAGCGAGGGTGGTTCCTACCAAAATATTGAACAGTGCAATACTCAACGAAAGTGATAATACAGCAGGTAGTGAAACCTCCTGACCGACAAAGCTCTTCAGTAAGTTGCTAAAACCAGTCAAATTCATAATGAAAAAGATGATGGTCATAGCAATAACTAGACCGATGCCTAGAGCTACCGTCAAAACGAAAGCGAATCTAACTACCGACCAGAAGTTGATCTTCACCAACTTGAGGTTTACTGGCTTCACTCCAGTGGTCTCACTTCTGCGGACCGAACGAGAAAAGACGCTCATTTACTCTCCTGCTTCCTCTGGTATGACCGTAACCGAAGATGTGTCCGGAATGAGATTGCGCTCACTGTTCTTAGCCAATCCTAGAACCGAATCCCCTTCTTCGAAACGGGCAAAAACAACACCCATGGTGTCTCGGCCTCGAGCAGGAACTTCACTCACAGCCGACCTGACCACTCTACCGCTGGCCAAAACAATTAGCACCTCATCGTCTTCTTCAACGATTAGCGCTCCAACGATGTCCCCTCGGCGTTCTTCAAGTTTGGCTACCTTGATACCAATACCACCGCGGTTTTGGGTGCGGTATTCCTCAACCGCTGTTCGTTTTGCAAAACCTCCATCAGTAACAATGAACACGTAGCCTTTATCGCTGATCACATCTGCTGATAACAAGTAGTCACCTTCACGGAAGTTCATACCGATGTTTCCAGAAGTGTCTCTGCCCATCGGTCTTAGCGATTCATCGCTAGCTGAGAATCTAATTGACATTCCTTTACTGGAAACCAACAACAGATCATCAGCTTGATTTACTAACTGAGCAGAAATTACTTCATCACCATCGCGAAGTTTGATAGCGATAACTCCACCGCTTCTTGCAGTGTCGTATGCCTCAAGAGTTGTCTTCTTTACTAAACCTCGCTTAGTTGCCAACAGCAAATACTCTGCTTGTTGGTAATCACGAATGTCTAAAACAGATGCAATTTTTTCATCTGGTTGCAAAGCGAGAAGGTTAGCTAGATGTTGACCCTTAGCATCTCTGCCGGCTTCATTAACTTCATAGGCCTTGCATCGGTACACTCTTCCCTTATTGGTGAAGAAAAGTAAATAGTGGTGAGTGGTCGTGACAAAGAAATGTTCAACAATGTCATCGGCTCTTAGGCTTGCACCCTTAACGCCTTTACCCCCGCGATGCTGAGAGCGATAGTTATCGCTCTTGGTTCTCTTTATGTAACCACCGCGAGTAATCGTGATAACCATTTCTTCCTCAGGGATTAGATCCAGGTCACCAACTTCATCTTCATCAGGAAGAATCCTGGTTCTTCTTTCGTCACCGTGACGCTTGACAACTTCTTCTAGTTCTTCACTAACGATGCTGCGTTGTCTCACTGGATCAGCAATAATCGCTTTATATTCAATAATCAACGCTTCAAGCTCTGCTGCTTCATCAACGATCTTCTGGCGTTCCAGAGCAGCAAGTTGACGCAACTGCATGTTCAGAATCGCTCTTGCTTGGAGATCATCAATGTCCAGCAGTTTGATCAGACCTTCGCGCGCATCATCGGCGGTAGCGCTTCTTCTGATCAGAGCAATAACTTCATCTAAGGCATCAAGTGCTTTTAGGTAACCGCGAAGAATATGAGCACGTTCTTCTGCTTTTCTTAGACGGAACTGTGTTCTGCGAACAATTACTTCAATCTGGTGTTCAATCCAGTAAGTAATAAATGCATCAAGTGAAAGTGTTCTAGGAACACCATCAACCAGAGCAAGCATGTTCGCACTGAAATTTTCTTGCAGTGGTGTGAAACGATATAGGTTGTTCAAAACAACTTGAGCAACTGCATCCTTCTTCAAAATAAGAACTAGACGCTGTCCAGTTCTACCTGAAGTTTCATCACGGATATCTGCAATGCCGGTGATTCTTCCGTCCTTGACTAACTCAGCAATTTTTAGAGCAAGGTTATCTGGGTTTACTTGATATGGAAGTTCAGTAACTACCAAACAGGTTCTACCTTGAAGCTCTTCAACATTTACAACAGCACGCATGGTGATAGATCCACGACCGGTTCTATAGGCGTCTTTGATTCCCTGTGTTCCAAGAATTGTCGCAGAGGTCGGGAAATCTGGTCCCTTGATTCTTTGCATCAAAGCTGCAAGAAGTTCTTCTTTGCTTGCATCAGGGTTAGCTAAAGCCCACTGCGCACCTTCGGCTACTTCGCGAAGGTTATGTGGTGGGATGTTTGTCGCCATAGCAACAGCGATACCTATCGATCCATTGATCAAAAGGTTTGGGATGCGGCTAGGTAGAACTACCGGTTCTTGAGTTCTGCCGTCGTAGTTGTCCTGGAAGTTAACCGTGTCTTCATCGATGTCCCGAACCATTTCCATAGCCAACGGAGCCATGCGACACTCGGTATAACGAGGAGCTGCTGCCCCATCGTTACCAGGCGAACCAAAGTTGCCCTGCCCGTTTACCAGCGGATAGCGTAAGTTCCATTCCTGGACCAAACGAACCAAAGTGTCATAGATAGCGCCGTCACCGTGCGGGTGGAACTGACCCATAACCTCACCAACAACACGAGAGCATTTACTGAACTGCTTGTCTGGTCGGTAGCCACCGTCATACATGCCGTAAATAACTCTGCGGTGAACCGGCTTCAATCCATCTCTAACATCAGGTAGTGCTCGACCGACGATAACGCTCATCGCATAGTCAAGGTATGACCGTTGCATTTCAACGTTGAGATCTACTTGCTCAACCCGGTCCATCATTGGTTCATTGTTTTCAGTCATAATTCATCCCTCGCTCTAGATGTCTAGGAAGCGAACATCCTTTGCGTTTTGTTGAATAAAGGTTCTGCGAAGGTCGATGTCATCCCCCATGAGTGTTGAGAAGATTTCATCGGCACGAGCTGCATCCTCAAGTGTTACCTGCAGCAGTGTTCTTCTGGCCGGATCCATGGTGGTCGCCCATAGTTCGTCATAGTCCATTTCACCCAGACCCTTATAGCGTTGAATGGAGTTTTCTTTAGGAAGTTTCTTACCCGCTGATTGACCTGACGCTAGCTTCTCGTCACGCTCAGCATCGGTATAAACATATTCGTGTTCTGCATTAGACCACTTGATTCGATATAGCGGAGGTTGCGCTAGATAAACATAGCCATACTCAATGATTGGACGCATAAAACGATATAGCAGCGTCAAAAGCAATGTTCTAATGTGTTGACCATCAACATCAGCATCAGCCATCAAGATGCACTTGTGATATCTAATCTTGCTGATGTCTAAATCTGCACCAATGCCTGTTCCGAATGCGGTGATTAGCGCTTGAACTTCAGAGTTTTTCTCCGCACGTTCACGACCAGCTTTTTCAACGTTTAGAACTTTTCCACGAAGGGGAAGGATCGCCTGAGTCTCAGGGTCTCTTCCACGCATTGCAGAACCACCAGCCGAGTCACCCTCAACGATATAGATTTCACTTACCTTTGGATCCCGACTAGAGCAGTCACGAAGTTTGCCAGGCATACCGGTTGACTCTAAGAAACTTTTTCTTCTGGTTGCATCACGAGCTTTGCGAGCAGCGATTCTGGCGGAGGCTGCAGCAATTGCGCGCTTGCAAATTTCTCTAGCTGCATTTGGATTTTTACCAAACCACTCAGCGAGTTTTTCGTTAGTGATCTTTTGGACAAAAGCTTTTGCTTCGGTGTTACCGAGCTTTGTTTTAGTTTGACCTTCAAATTGTGGTTCTGCCAACTTCACAGAGATAACTGCGGTTAACCCTTCACGAACATCTTCACCAGCTAGGTTTTCGTCTTTCTCTTTTAGAAAACCTTTTTCGCGGGAATATTTATTTATCAAAGATGTTAGAGCTGCACGGAAACCTTCTTCGTGAGTTCCACCTTCATGAGTGTTAATTGTGTTGGCGTAAGTGTGAACGCCTTCGTTATAACCATTGGTCCATTGCATCGCAATTTCCACTGACATAGTTTTTTCTTTGGTTTCAGATTCAAAAGAAATAATTTCTTGGTGAATGATTTCTGTTTTCTTAGAAGAGTTCAAATAAGCAACGTAATCTTTCAATCCCTGCTCATAAAGATATTTATCGCTGCGCTCTGATCTTTCATCAAAGAGAGAAATACTTAGGCCTTTATTCAAAAACGCCATCTGTTGGAATCTTGCCCGAAGAGTTTCGTAATCGAAATCAACGGTTTCAAAGATTTCTGCGTTGGGTTGGAATTCGATAACTGTTCCAGTGAAGTCGGCTTCTTTGCCCTTCTTAAGGGGTGCTGTTGGAACACCTGACTTATAGCTCTGGGTCCACATGAAACCATCTCTAGCAACAGTTACTTTTAGATCTGTTGATAAAGCGTTCACCACGGAAGCCCCAACACCGTGCAAACCACCTGAAACAGCGTATCCGCCGCCACCGAACTTACCGCCGGCGTGCAAAACCGTCAGAACAACCTCAACAGCTGGTTTTTTCTCTACCGGGTGCATGTCCACAGGAATACCGCGGCCATCGTCAGCTACCTTGACCCAGCCATCTTTGGTAATGACCACATCAACATTTTTACAGTGGCCAGCCAGGGACTCATCAACGGCGTTATCTACGATTTCATAGACCAAGTGGTGTAGACCCCTAGGACCGGTTGAACCGATATACATACCAGGACGCTTACGAACAGCCTCTAAGCCTTCTAAAACTTGGATATTCGAGGCATCGTAGCCTTGTTTGGGTTCAGACATATGGGGGTACTGCTCCTAATTGATCTAGTCGGGCCCGCACGACTGCAGCTGCTAAATACTGTCTTAAATCCGGGGTTGCTGACCGTCTAATTCTACCTTTTTTGAGGCTCAAATTGAGGCTAAAAGGGGCTTAAAAGTGAATAGATCGGGCTGTGGAAAACTCGCTGAATACCGCGTAAATACTAGGGAGGACTTAGCCGAATGTATCCCTCGCACCGCGACCTGGCACCGACCTTTTTCCACGCTTAAAACTAGGGGCTTGAGGGCCAATTATTCGCAACTCAGATACCACCAAATCAGGTGTTCGCTCAGCGATTTTGGCCATGATTTCGCCCGTCATTAGTCTTAGTTGAGTCGCCCAAGCAGTGCTCTTACAGCGAATGGTTAATACCCCGTTTTCGAAATTTTCTGGAAAGCTGTGCTCGGCAACCCGATCTCCAACAATAATCTTCCAGTTGGCAAAAATGTCCCCCTCCGCAACTTTGCCTTGCCAACCAAATGTGTTAATCAGATTTTCTAAAGTGCTTCCTATGGTTTTGGGGTTGCGTCCTTGGTCAAAAGGCTTCGATTGCTGCCTGGCATTTTTCTCTCTGCGTTTGGCATCCTTACTTACTTTGCCAGTCAGAGCCGCCCTCACTTTCAAATAAAAATCTACGGCTAGGTCAGCTTGATCACTCATCGGTCGGCTCTACCTTTCCGTTAGCAACCGTGAATCGTTTAGCCACGATTCCGGTGGGGATATCTTCGAATACTGCTGCTGTAATAATCACCTGTTCGTAATCAGATATCAAGTCCACCAGTCGGGCTCTTCGCACGCTATCTAACTCTGCGAAAACGTCATCCAGAATCAGAACAGGATCTCCAGCTCTCGCCTCCGCCCTGAGCAAACTAGCACTGGCCAACTTTAGTGCTAGAGCAAAGGACCAGCTTTCACCGTGGCTTATATACCCCTTAGCTGGAAGAGTGCCAAGTTGGAAAAAGAGGTCGTCGCGGTGAGGTCCAACCAGCGTGATCCCTCTTTCAAGTTCTCGGGTTCTAAGTTCTGCGAGCTTTGCTCTAAATAGATCAGCGATTAAATTTTTATTTGCGGACTCTAGAGCTGGTTGATCTAACTCAGTGTCAAATGTTTTTGCAAGAACGCTGGTCTTTAGCTGAACAGTTGGATTATTTTTCTCTTCTGATATCGCCTTGTAAGCAATGTCTAAAAATGGTTCAAGTTTTTCAATGAGGAGAAATCTCTGAACGATTATCTCTGAACCTAGTTCAACTAGTGATTCATCCCAAGCCTCTAAAGTTGCTAAACCGGGTGAATCTTTCGGCAAAGCTCTAGATGTTTTTAGCAAAGTGTTTCGTTGTTTTAGCACCCGTTCATAATCACTTAGAGTTCCAGCCAGCCTAGGGCTAAATTGGACTAACAGTTCATCGATGAAGTGACGACGATCACTTGGATCTCCCTTGACGATAACTAAATCTTCAGGAGCGAAAATAACTGAATTTACATAACCTAAAACATCTCTCACTCGAGAAAGGTCTGCCCTGTTTACTCTCGTTCGATTTGGTGAACCGGCGTTGAGTTCTAGTTCAATCAGATTTTCTCGGTCTTCAAATCCGGCTAGCAATCTAATCAGAGCTTGTGAGCTATCCGCTTTGATCAGTGGAACATATCCGGCAACACGATGGCTGGACAAAGTTGCCGAATAGTGAATTGCTTCAACCAGATTAGTTTTGCCTTGACCATTTCTGCCAACCAAAACAGTTATGCCTGGTTGCAGTGGTAAGTCAACTGAATCGTAGTTTCTAAAGTTGATCAGGTTGAGATGCTTAACGTGCATCTGCCTTAGCCCTAGTCAGCCTTTTTTACAGCGTGGCCACCAAATTGGTTGCGCAGCGCAGAAACAGCTTTCATAGCCGGTGAATCATCTTGCCTTGAAGTAAACCTGGCAAACAGTGCAGCGGTAATCGCTGGCATCGGCACAGAGTTTGCAATTGCTTCCTCGACCGTCCAACGGCCTTCACCGGAGTCTTCGACATAACCCTTGATTTGGCTTAGCCCTGGGTCTTCTTCAAGCGCTTTTACCAAGAGGTCTAGTAGCCATGATCTAACTACAGTTCCCTTCTGCCAAGCCGCAAAGGTGCCGTGAACGTCTTTGATGATTTCTTTCTTTTCCAGAAGCTCATAGCCTTCTGCAAAAGCCTGCATCATTGCATACTCGATGCCATTGTGGACCATCTTCGCGTAGTGCCCAGCGCCGACGTCACCAACATGAACGAAGCCTTCAGCTCTTTCACCCTCCGGTCTAAGAGCATCAAAGATTGGCATCGCCTTTTCAACTAGTGCAACGTCTCCACCAACCATCAATCCGTATCCGTTTTGTAAACCCCAGACACCACCAGAAACACCACAGTCCAAATAACCAATTCCCTTTGTAGCAAGTTCAGTTGCGTGCCTGATGTCATCACTGAATCTTGAGTTACCACCTTCGATAATCAAATCGCCAGGCTCCAGGTATTTCGAAACTTCATCGATAACATCGTCTGTTGGTTTGCCATGGGGAACCATGATCCAGACTGTTTTCGGAGAAGGTAGCGTCTTTACCATTTCTTCAATGCTGGTGACATCGGCGACATCTGGATTACGAGAATAGCCGGTAACCTCAATCCCCTTATTGCGTAAACGAGTGCGCATGTTGCCACCCATTTTTCCAAGACCAACTAAACCAATATGCATTTTTACCTTTCGAAAGAATTATCTCTTCAACATGTTTGGGTTCAACAAATAACGATAGGTGTCAGGCGAAGCTGCGTCTTTGGAGGTTTGGCTTGACATGATGATTGGGCCTGGTCGCTGTGGATCTCTCTGATTCTTCGTAAATTCAATTTTTACAAATTCACTAGTTATTTGAGCTAGTCCGTCGTGGAATAACCATGGCTTAAATCTTAGATTTGTTGGATTGCCAACCAAAGTAGCCTCAACAGATTCCGTTGCTTGGTTTTCAGAACTGGTTGAATCAAGTTGAACTAATGTCGGCTCAAACGAATAACGAATAGTGTCCTCTGATTCATTTACAACCAGCTCGACTCTTCTAGTAGCGTCGATTAGATCCTGTTTGTTGATAACAACTGAATCAGTTAGGTTGGTTGGGAAGTATTGATCAATATCTGGGTAATTTTCAATATTCAAAACCACTGTTGTTACAACTCTGTTTTTAGCTTGGAAAGCAACCATTCCTCGATCACTTTCTTGGGCAATGCAGATATTTACTTCCCCAAGATTTGAAAAACTCTTTTCGATGTCTTGCATTGTTTTGGTCAATACAACGGTTGAAACTTCACCGTTAAGATTTTTACCTAACCATGAAACCTTGCATCTGGCAATTCGGTTTGGATCAGCAGCTGTAAACATTACTGAATTTGCGTCAGCTTTAATTTGAATTCCTTTTTGGAAAGGCCTGGTCGAGTCTTTAGCTGAAGCCACTGAGACTCTTCTAATCGCAGTTATAAAAGCATCACCGTCGATAGTTCCAGTTACAGCTGGAATAGGTGGAAGGGTTGGATATTGTTCGATAGGTAGAGTCGCTAATTCAAACCTGGATGATCCACAACTGAGTACAACCTTGGTTCCCTCTAGTACAAAATTGACTGGTTGGTTTGGAAGCCTACCCACAATTTCATTTAGCAATCGACCAGAAACCAGAGTTGTTCCCGAAGTCTCAACATTGGCGACCACATCAGTTTGTGCAGAAACATCGTGGTCAAAAACTGAAATCTGCAGGCTATTGGCGTCTGCCACTAACCTCATACCTGATAGAACTTGGGATGTTGGTTTGTTTTGCAGCATACGAGCCGCAAACGCAACCGCCTCAGCTAGTACGTCCTTATTGACCTGAAACTTCAAGGTTTACCTTTCTTGGATAGTTAGTTAATCTTGGCACATTTCACCATGACCATCAGACATACCAAATCCATAAATGTTATGGGTTTATATCCATATATCTTTATTTAATTAACAACATTATTAACCCCTGTGAATAATGTGGATAACTTGGTTAATGCTTTATTTTCTTCCTGAATAACATTCGTGAAACTTGTATACACACCTGTGAATATTTCTGTGTATAACTCTTGGCTATGTGAGTAGAAGGTTGCCAATTCACATATCTTGCCTGTATTTTCACAGAAAACCGAGTGTTTCTAACTCTTATCAACATTAATGTTGAAAACTATTTCAGATTAGATCTGATGTCTGTTACCTGGTTGTAGATGTAACGCCGTTCACTCATCAAGTCCCCAACCTTTTTGATGGCATACATGACTGTGGTGTGGTCTCGGCCACCGAAAAGGGCACCAATTTTAGGTAGCGACATGGACGTCTTTTCCCGGCACAAATACATGGCAATCTGTCTTGCCACCACAATTCCTTGGCTTCTGGACTTACCAAAGAGCTCTTCCTGGGTGAGTTTGAAGTATTCAGCGACAGATCTGACGATTTCCATAGGTGCAATAGTGTGTCCATCTTCACCCAAAGGAACGATGTCTTTCAAAACAGCCTGAACAAGGGGCATGTCTATTTGTGTGCGGTTTAGGGCTGCAAAGGCGGTAACTCGGATTAGTGCCCCCTCCAGCTCTCTTATGTTGGAAGAAATTCGGGCGGCCATGTAATCCAAGATTTCATCGCTGATCCTGATTTTGTCGCTTTCTGCTTTCTTACGAAGAATCGCTATACGTGTTTCTAGTTCAGGAGCTTGAATGTCAGTCATTAACCCCCATTCAAAGCGGCTTCTCATACGCTCATCAAAGCTATTTAGTAGTTTGGGGGAGACATCGCTGGTAATAACCACCTGCTTGCCTGATTCATGAAGGGCATTGAAGGTAGCGAAGAAAGAGTCCTGAGTCTCTTTTTTACCTTGTAAGAACTGGATGTCATCGATCATCAACACGTCTACCTGGCGATATTTTGCCTGGAAGTTGAAGCTGGTATTGGTTTGAATGGCATTAATGAAGTCATTGGTGAAGACTTCACTGGACACATAGCGAACTCGTTTAGTTGGCCAATATTCCTGAACATAATTTCCAATGGCGTGCAATAGGTGAGTTTTACCTAAACCTGAGTTTCCATAAATGAACAAAGGGTTATAGGCCTTGGCTGGGACTTCCGCCACCGCAAAGGCGGCCGCAAAGGCAAATCTGTTAGATTCTCCCTGAACAAAATTCTCGAATGTGTAACGAGGATTGAGGCGAGAAGAGCCTTCAGCAGGCTGAACCACTTCGACCGGAGCAACCTTGGCCACGGGCTCTTCCTCGATCTCAACTTGCTGGGTTGAGGTGAAAGAATCGGTCAACTCAGGATTGACTACGATACCAAGATTCTTAGGCGCAGTTTCTAAGCCGACGGTTTGAAGGACCTCCAAAAGGTAATCCTTGATTCGAGTTTCGATAAAACCTCGGGTCATTTCATTGGCAACTTGGAGGAAAAGCGTGTCACCCATCACACCCTGAACATTTATCAACCTAACAAAACCCATGAGCTGTTTAGTCATTCGCTCATCTTTAGCAAGGCGCGAGACAACTTGATCCCACTGTTCAGTGGTGATTCCTACGGTCTCTTGCATCTGCTACTCTCAATAAAATAAAGGCTTTTGGCTAGTTTTCCACAGAATTCCACCGTCAATTAAAGGCTGTGGATAAATACCTGTGCATAAACCAAAAGGGCGCACTTCCCTGTGGAAAACCCATGCTCTAAGTATTTAAGTCCTATTTGCAGGAATATGCAAATCCAATGAGGCAAAATTGGGACTTTTTTCAAAAATGTTATAAAACACTAATTTTGAGCTTTGATTTAAGCGATCAAAGGAAAAAATAAATATTGCCAAAAACTTGACCTGAAGCCCATAATTGGCGTAAGTTTAATAAGTTGCTCGGCTCAAGGTTCGCCAGCCACAACCTGCATTGTTTGACGAGAACCTGACTTGAATTTTCTGGAGTAAATCAAAATGACCAAGCGCACTTATCAGCCTAACAACAGACGCCGCTCAAAGACTCACGGCTTCCGCATTCGTATGAAGACCCGTGCCGGTCGTGCAATCCTTTCTGCACGTCGCCGCAAGGGACGCAGCGAGCTGTCCGCCTAAAAGCATTGCTTGCTCGCGAGAACAGGCTCAGATCAGCCGACGATTTTCGCTCAACCATGAGGCTAGGTCAAAAGGCCACCACTGAACATTTAGTGGTCTATCTAAATCAAGAACAAACCATGAATCCACCCAGGTTTGGTTTGGTTGTGAGTAAAGCTGTTGGAAATGCAGTCCAACGAAATCTAGTAAAACGACGTGCACGCTCTGCTTTGGCAGATCGAGCTCAGTCAATCCCAGTCGGTTCCTCAGTAGTTCTAAGGGCCATGCCTGGCCTGGCTGGCGTTAGCTGGACCGAGTTTTGTAACGAACTTGATAGTGCGTTAACTAAGTTAACCAGCAAGGGGGTTTAGAGTTGAAAACTGTGTTATTGAACATTTGGGTAATGCCACGCAACTTACCCATCTTGTTCGTCATTTTCTGGAGAAAATTTATTTCCCCGCTTTACGGTGATGTATGCCGTTATTACCCGACTTGCTCAGCTTACGGTCTAGGCTCATTACAGCAGCACGGCTTAATTCATGGCTCATTGCTAACGGTATGGAGAATTTGTCGCTGCAACCCCTGGTCTAAAGGGGGAGTAGACGAAGTAACTAAAGGTCCAAAGTGGCTTTCTGTCACTAATTTGGGGCTTGTTTATGTGAAGAGCTCACCGGGCTCGGAACGAAAGGAATAAAAATGGACATTTTGGCCACAATACTCTGGCCTTTCAAGTGGATCTTGGAAGCTATTTTGGTTAGCGCACATCAAGTACTTTCCTTAATTGGTCTACCTGCTGATGAAGGTTACACCTGGGTAATCTCCATCGTTGTCTTGGTTCTAATTGTTCGTGCTGCATTGATTCCACTATTTGTCAAGCAGATCAAGACCCAACGAACCATGTATACGATGCAACCTGAAATCCAAAAACTTCAGAAGAAATACAAGGGTAAAAACGACAGAGATTCACGTGAGCGGATGGCTAAAGAGCAGATGGAGCTCTATAAGAAACACGGTTCAAGCCCGTTCTCTTCTTGCCTTCCGCTGATAGCCCAAATGCCGGTTTTCTTCTCTCTATTTTCAACGCTTACCGAAGCCCAACATTCTAAGCCAGGTGTTGGTTTACTATCCAAAGAGCTTTCATACTCTTTCGCCCACTCTTCATTCTTGGGAGCTAACCTGGCTGACACCTTCACAACCCCAGGGGCAAGTGATTCAGTCAGGATCATTGCAGGAATAATGATTGTTCTAATGAGCGCATCCCAGTTCATTACTCAGAAACAGATTATGGCCAAGAACCAGAATCCTGACATTCAGAACTCCCAGTTTGCACAAACACAGAAAATCATGCTCTATGTATTTCCAGTGATTTTCTTGATTTCTGGTATCTCGTTCCCTCTAGGTGTATTGATTTACTGGCTAGTTTCAAACTTCTGGACCATGGGTCAGCAATACTTCGTTATCAGGAGAATGCCAACCCCCGGCTCATTGGCCCATAAAGAGCGTGAAGCCCGAATGATCAAAAAAGGAAAGGCTACAGCGGTTGAGGAGACCCCAGCTGAACCAACACCAGAGACCCCAACACAACGCACGCAGCCATTATCCAAGGCCCGCGCGAAGAAGAAACCAAAAGGTAGAAAATAGTTATGTCAAGTGATGAATTAGAAACTCAAGAGGTCATTGAAGAAACCTCAGTTATCAAAGAACCAAGCAGTGTCAAAGATCTCGAAGATGAAGGCGAAGTGGCGGCCGACTATCTGGAAGAGCTTTTGGACATTTTTGACCTAGACGGCGACATCAGTATTGATGTTCGAGAAGGCCGGGCATACATTGAAATTTCCGCGGAATCAGAGAGCAACATAAAGCTAATCTCTGACCCAAATACCGTAGAGGCGCTTCAAGAACTAACTCGTATTGCAGTTCAAACTAAGACACAGACCTTTAGCCGTTTGATCCTCGATATCGCCGGTTCAAGACAGGCAAAAGTCGAGTCTCTGACCCGTATCGTGAACAAGATCATCGACAAAGTTAAAGAGACGAATGCCCCGGTTGCTATGAAGCCAATGTCTTCATATGAGCGCAAGATTGCCCACGACCTTATCGGTGAAGCAGGTCTTATCTCCGAATCTGAAGGCGAAGGCAAGGACCGCCATATCGTGGCTAAGCCCGCCTAATAGTTTCACGTGAAACATTGGCAGATTTAGACCTAGAACCAGAAGCTACCCCAGGCAACGCTGAAGGGGTATTTGGTCAATACCTAGGACAAGCAGAAGAATATGCTCGACTCCTAATCAGAGATGGCGACTTACTCGGCCTAATCGGCCCACGAGAATTACCCAAGCTTTGGTCCAGGCATATTTTGAATTCTGCCGTTGTAGCCGACTTGGTTTTGCCCGGAGAGACCGTGGCCGACATCGGATCTGGGGCAGGCTTTCCCGGCATCCCCATGGCTATAAAGCAGCCTGAGACGGAGTTCACATTGATTGAGCCAATGGAGCGCAGGGCAACCTGGTTGGCTGAGGTGGTTGTCCCAACTCTAGGGCTCAGAAATGTACAAGTGCTCAGAGCCAGGGCAGAGGAAGCCCCGGTGGATAGCTATCAGGTGACAACTGCTAGGGCAGTGTCAGCACTGCCAAAACTGATCAGATTGCTGGCTCCAGTAACAGCACCTGGTGGAAGAATATTGGCCATGAAAGGTTCAAAGGCAGCTGAGGAGATCGAGGAAAGTAAATCTCTCATCAAGAAATTTGGGCTTAAAGACTTCGAAATAGTTACAGTTGGGGAGAAACTTTTAGCAGAGCCAACCACTGTGGTCAGAATTGGATTACTCTAGAAATCTAGATAACGGAGATAAATGTGAGTAAAAATCAGCCCGCTGAGGAAACCGCCATTACTCCCCCAACAGTTGTCACCGGCTTGGGTTACCCTAATGGACGTGACGAAAAGAGCCCAGAACCAACCGGTTGGCAAAACAACCCTGCCGAAATTCAACGAATTGAGAAAAAGGTTTCACGTGAAACAATCTGACGAAGCCCCATTATTGGGTGGTTTTCAAGACACTCCATTGGCTCAAGAGATTAGCGAAAACACCAATCGAATGTCCAGAGTTCGCTCGGCAATTATCGAAAAACCATCCGCAACCAGAATTTTCACTGTGGCCAATCAAAAAGGCGGGGTTGGAAAGACCACAACAGCAGTCAACCTTGCAGTTGCCCTAGCTGAAAAAGGAATGAATGTTCTAGTAATTGACCTAGATCCACAAGGAAATGCTTCGACAGCCCTCGGAATTGAGCACCGAATTGAAGTAAAGTCCATCTATGACGGACTGGTCGGAAATGTTCCGCTTCAAGACTTGGTAAACCAGAGCCCAGAATCCACCAACCTTCTTTGCATACCGGCGACCCTCAAATTAGCAAGCGCTGAAATGGAGCTCTATTCGCTAATGGGTCGCGAATATCGCTTGAAAAACGCTCTTGAAGCCTATTTGAAGACCGCTACGGACAAGCCAGATTATGTTTTTATCGACTGCCCCCCGAGCCTTGGCCAATTGACCATCAACGCTTTTACCGCAGCAACAGAGGTAATTATCCCAATTCAGTGTGAATACTACGCACTGGAAGGGCTTACCCAGCTAAAGGTAACCATCGACATGATCAGGTCTTTCTCAAACCCTAACCTAGCTCTCTCGACTATTCTCCTGACCATGTATGACTCCAGAACCAAACTAAATATGGCTGTTGTCGAGGATGTTAGAACGCATTTTCCAACTCAAACTCTTGAAACTGTAATCCCGCGTCAAATCGGGGTTGCAGAAGCTCCTAGCTACGGGCAAACAGTAATTACTTACGACAGATCTTCAAATGGCGCAATTTCCTATATGGAAGCAGCTATTGAAATAGCAAGGAAAGGCATAATGCATGGCTGAGAAAAAGGGTGGTTTAGGTAAGGGGATCGGTGCTCTGATTCCTGGAGCGAACTTAGGCAATGACCGTATGGAAAGGCCCGCTGATGGCAACCCGATTAGTGTCTTTTTTGGCGGTTCAACTAACTCGCCGGCCGACTTGGTCCCAGTTCCGGGGGCCACTTTTGGCTATCTGACTATTGACGACATCGCCCCGAACGCTAAGCAACCGAGAACAAATTTTGATCCAGAAGACTTTGCAGAATTAGTTGGGAGTATTAGAGAATTTGGTGTTCTACAGCCCATCTCAGTGCGTTCACTTGGTAAACAAAATGGTGTTGACAAATATGAATTGATCATGGGAGAGCGTCGCTTGCGAGCTTCCAAGGAAGCAGGTTTGACCCAAATTCCTGCAGTTATTCGTGAAACCAGTGATAACGAGATGCTTCGCGATGCCCTCTTGGAAAACTTGCACAGAAGTGACCTAAATGCAATCGAAGAGGCAAACGCATACCAACAACTTCTCGAAGAGTATGGCTGCACACAAGACCAGCTGGCTGACAAGCTATCTAGATCTCGACCTCAAATCACTAACACTCTCAGACTTTTGAAACTTCCGGTCAGCATTCAAACCAAAGTTGCTGCCGGTGTGCTCAGTGCCGGTCACGCACGAGCAATTTTGTCCCTTGAAGATCAAGAACAAATGATTGCATTGGCTAACAAGGTCATTAATCAGGGCCTATCTGTTAGAGCTACTGAGGAAGCAGCCAAGCCAGTTGTTGGGAAAGCAACAATACGCCCAGGCAAGCGCCAAGAATCGTTGAAAGTTTTAGCCGAAAAAATCGGGGATAAATTAAATACTTCGGTTCGAATTAAAATGGGCCTACGTAAAGGAACAATCGAAATAGATTTTGCCAGTATCGATGACATGAAGAGAATTTTGAAGGATCTGGGACAAGATACAGACTTTTAGCTCCAGAGTTATCCACATATGACACCTTTTACCTGTGGATAAATCCTGTGGATAGTTTTCCACAGATAAAAGAAAGCCGCCACTGTGTATTCAATGGCGGTGTTTCTTTATTTTGGACTAGTTAATGAAGTCCTGAAGATCCGAGAGCAAAGCTACCTTTGGCTTTGCGCCAACAATTTGCTTCACAACTTGTCCCCCCTGGAAAACATGCAACGCTGGGATTGAGGTAATCCCGTATTGCTGAGCTAGAGCTGGTTCTTCGTCGACATTGACTTTTACAATAGTCAACTTGTCACCGTGTTCTGTTGAAATTTCATCAAGGATAGGCGAAACCATGCGGCATGGCCCACACCATTCAGCCCAGAAATCTACTAGAACTGGCTTGTCCGAAGACAAGACATCGCTCTGAAAAGTTGCGGTGGTTACGTGTTTTGACATCTTTACTCCTTTAGTGATGTTTCTATTCTAATTCGGTTAGGTAGTGTTCCGCGTCTAGGGCAGCCACGCAGCCTGAACCGGCTGCAGTAATGGCTTGTCGGTATGTTGGGTCGATTACGTCCCCAGCTGCAAACACTCCAGGCAAAGTAGTTTTTGATGATCTTCCTTCAACTTTGATGAACTGTTCTGCGGTTAGTTCTACTTGGTCTTTTACCAACCAAACTCTTGGATCATTTCCAATAGCTATAAACAAACCGTCCAAATCTAAGTTGCTTGTTGAACCGTCTACGGTATTTTTCAACACAACACCGTTTAGCCGGCCATCACCTTTTAGCTCAACAACTTCTGAGTTCCAAATGACTTCAATTTTTGGATTATTCAGAGCGCGGTCTTGCATAATCTTGGAAGCTTTGAAGCTGTCGCGACGGTGAATTAAATAAACCTTGCTCGCAAAACGAGTTAGGAAGTTGGCTTCCTCCATGGCTGAATCACCACCACCAACAACGGCGATAGTTTTTTCTCTAAAGAAGAAACCATCGCAAGTAGCACACCACGAAATTCCATAACCGCTGAGCTCTTTTTCTTTTGGTAGCCCAAGTTCACGATAAGCAGCACCAGTTGCAAGAATCACGGTCTTAGCTTCAAAAGTTAATCCGTTGCCGGTCTTAACGATTTTAGTTTTTTCTTTGAGATCGACTTCAATAACGTCATCCAATAACACTTCAGTACCAAATCTTTCAGCTTGAGCGCGGAAAGCGTCCATAAGTTCTGGCCCCTGAAGACCATTAGGAAAGCCTGGATAATTTTCAACTTCAGTGGTCTTCATCAATTCACCACCAGCTTCAACTGATGATGCAATGAGCAGAGGATTTAATCCAGCACGGGCAGCGTATATTCCTGCTGTGTAACCGGCAGGGCCGGATCCGATGATGATGACTTGACGCATTTTAACTCCAGATTGGATTGAGTTAAAACAAGTTTAGTCTCGCTGATTGAATCTGCTGAACAGGCGTTTGATCGGTTTCTCCAGCGCCTCTATTTCGTCCATTTTGAAGATTTTCAAAATCGTCAAATAAACAAAAGTCATAACGGTACCGATGATGGCACAGGTGATAGTTGAACTAACAATAGATAACACGGGGAAAGTTCCAGGGTGCGCACCACCTAGCAACTGCAAAATCGCAAAACCAATAAGACCTGAAACGACAGCGGCGATAATGAATTTACCAGTGGCAATAGTTAGGTGGCTATGGCCAAGTGATCCAAATTTTCTCCTGAACATGAAGAAGGCGAGAATTGCTTGAATCAAGATTGTGCAAGAAGTTAGCAAGGCAAGTGCCACCACTGTCCAAACATGATCTACATAGATAGCTATAAGTATTGATCCAACTATGTTGAATATGGTTTGAGCCACAGTAAAGATGAAAGGTGTTCTGGTGTCTTCTAGTGAGTAAAAGGCACGTTGAATCATGAACACATAACTAAACGGCAATAATCCAACCACCATGGCAATCACTACGTTGCCCAGAGCTATTGTGCCGGGTAGTTCCCCTACGAATACTCGGGAAATCGGATATGCCAAAACTATGAGTCCGGTTGTTGCCAGGACGCTAATCATCGCAATGGTTCGAAGACCATCAGCCAAATCAGTTTTGAGTTCGTCAAACTTTTTCTCCAACGCGTGGTTAGACATCCTGGTGAAGTATGCAGTTGCGATGGAAACCGTTGCCACTGAGTGGGGGAGCATGAATATCAACCAAGCGATACTCATTGCTGCTACCGATGCGATGGCAACTTCTTGGTCACCGAGCATGGTTCTGCCACCAATGGCTTTAGAGGCAACCGCAGTCTGAACCACGCCACCGATCTGGCTAACCAAAAGCATGCCAAGGGTCCAGGATGCTGTTTTCATTGCCGGAGTTAGACCAACACCACGCCAGGAAAAATTCAGGTTGAAGGTAAGACCCATTCTCTTCCAGAAGACAAAGAGAATAAGAGCTTGAGCTGCCACACCCAATGTTGCGGTTCCAGCTAACAAGGCGATTTGATTTTGATCCCAGGTTTCCACCGTTCTTCTACCAACTGGGTCTAGCCCGAACTGCCAGATGAACAAGAGCATTCCAATGATGGCAACCACGTTATTCAAAACTGGGGCCCACATATAAGGACCAAATCTGCTCCTGGCATTTAGCACTTCACCTAGCAAGGTATACAAACCGTAGAAGAAAAGTTGAGGTAAACACCAGTAAGCAAAAGCTGTTGCCAGGGCCAGCTGAGAACTGCTCCAACCATTGGTATAGAGGGCAACCAGAAGTGGTGCGGCGAAAGTAGTTATCACGGTGATGCCACCAAAGATGACGATGGCTAGGGTTAGCAACCGATCTATGTAAGCTTTACCACCATCAGAGTGAAGTCTTGCTTTGACAATCTGGGGGACTAGAACCGCATTTAAAACTCCACCAACGATGATTGCGTAAACGTTGTTCGGTAATTGGTTGGCAACTCCGAAAGCATCTGCCGCGTTAGTGGTAACACCGATGGTGGCAGCTAAGAGAATTGCTCTAACAATTCCAAGGATTCGGCTGAAAACCGTTCCACTAGCCATAATCAGTGAAGATTTTAGAACACTCATGCTCTAGCCTTTCCGCGACGAAGCATGCGGAAAACACCTAAACCGATTAGCACTAAAATAAATGCACCAAAACCAATCATGATAACTTGTTCAACATCTGGATTTGCCGTGAGTTTTAGATAAACCGAACTACCGATTCGAATATCAGTAAATGTTGTTAGCCAAACTTTGACGTTGAACTTACCCCCAGTTAGAACACTAATCGGAAGTAATGCATCCTTACGTGAATTGGCAGGAATGGTAATGGAAACATATTTCCCAACGCTAAGAGCATTGTTAACTGATTTCGCATGTACCCGAACCTTAATCGGTCGATCGTAGTTGTTCTGGACAGATACCGGAACTTTAGTTTCGCGGGAAACCATGGTGATTGGAGAACCAGCAACGATGTAAACCTGGGCTGGAGGTAAGGCAGCTTCGGCTGAAACAGGGAAAAGCATTCCAGGAAAAAGCAGTAAAGCGGCAACCAGTTTTCTCATTGCTTAGCCACCCACTCTTGAACCACAAAAGCTAATCGTCGTTCATTTTCGTGAGTGAGGTCTTCCGCTAACAACTCAACAGGAATCCATCGGACATCTACCGCTTCCCGATCAGGATCATTTTCGATGGTTAGATCTCCACCGATTTGCTTCATTAGAAAGTGATGAACAGTTTTACTGATTATTGCCGATGGTGTGCTGAACTCGTAATGGATAGAACCTAAGTTTTCTAGAATCTCTGCTTTCAAACCAGTCTCTTCTTCAACTTCACGAAGAGCCGCTTGGGCTATAGTCTCTTGACCTTCGGGGTGGCCTTTGGGAACACACCAGTCGATGCGACCGCCGCGGTTGCGACGACCGATGACAGCAACTCGAGGAGAGCCATCGGCAGCCAGAACGAATCCCCCTGCTGAAGTCTCCTCGACGCGCGGTTTAGGCCGTGAGTTCATTGCTTAAGCCTAACGCCCACGGTTTTCACAGGCATACTTAAAAACGATGCATACCGTAGCCGAAGCGTTAGCTAACCTTCAGCGGACCACCTCGAGTCCGCTTTTTGGCAAACTCGGCAGGCTGTTCGGGGCTGCTGGCTTCGAGTTAGCGCTGGTCGGCGGTCCAGTCAGGGACGCTTTTCTGATTAGACCAACCACTGATCTTGACTTTACGACCAATGCCACACCGGATGAAATCATTGAGGTGCTCAGAGGAAGCGTTGATGCTTTCTGGGATATCGGTCGTGAGTTTGGAACCATTGGAGCTCGAATCGGGGAGGTAAGTGTTGAAATCACTACCTACCGAGCAGAAAGCTACGATGAACAATCTAGAAAACCGGTTGTTACTTTTGGCACTGAATTATCTGAGGATCTTTATCGCAGAGATTTCACCATCAACAGCATGGCATTTCGCTTACCTGAAGGTGTTTTTGTAGATCCTTTCAATGGTCTCCAAGATTTACTGGATGGTCTAATCAGAACTCCTGGGAAACCGGAAGATAGTTTCAGTGATGACCCGCTGAGAATCATGCGGGCGGCAAGATTTGCTTCGCAACTTGGTTTTTTGATTCATGAAGACACGTTCAGGGCTATGAAATCAATGGCTGATCGAATCAGCATTGTTTCTGCTGAGCGAATACAAGTTGAGTTGTCAAAACTGCTTTTAGGCAACCAACCTAGAGAAGGTATCGAGGCGTTAGTTGATTCCGGAATTGCACAAATTGTTTTTCCTGAGTTACCAGCTCTAAAACTTGAAGTTGATGAACACCACCACCATAAAGATGTTTATGAACACACTCTCAGAGTTTTAGAACAGGCAATTGATTACGAGAAGCAGTATGGTCTAGAAAATGATCTAGTGCTTCGTCTAGCAGCTTTGATGCACGACATCGGTAAACCAAATACTAGGAAACTTGAATCTGGTGGCGGGGTTACTTTCTATCACCATGATGTTGTTGGTGCAAAGCTGGCAACGAAGCGGTTAAGGGAATTGCGTTTCGATACCGAGACCATCAAATCGGTAGCGAGGCTTATTGAACTCCATCTTCGTTTCTTTGGGTATAGCGATCAAGCCTGGACGGATTCAGCCATCAGAAGATATGTCAGAGATGCCGATGATTTGCTAACTAGATTGCATGCTCTGACTAGAGCTGATGTGACAACTAGAAATCAGAAGAAAGCAGAGAGGCTAGCTCATGCCTACGATGATTTAGAGCACCGCATCGCCGAGCTAGAGAAACAGGAAGAGCTTGCTGCTATCAGGCCAGATCTTTCCGGTGAAGAGATTATGGAGATTCTAGGCATTAGCCCAGGTCCCGAAGTTGGCCAAGCGTATCGGTTCCTAATGGAACTTCGGCTTGATGAAGGGCCACTGGGGCTTGAGGAAGCTAAAAAACGCTTGCTGATCTGGTGGTCTTCACGGTAGAGTAATGAAGTTGTCTTGAGTGAGACCCAGCGCTCACCGCAAAAGATAGCCAATGCATTTACCCTCCTGTCACGGAAACGCCGTGACCGTATTAGTCCAGAGGAGGTGGGTTAGTCATGCATAAATATGAGGTTCTAGTAATTCTAGACTCAGAAGTCGACGAAAAGACTGTCGGTACCCAACTAGACAAATTCCTCAACGTAATCCGTAACGGTGGAGGCACCGTGGACAGCGTTGACATTTGGGGTCGCCGTCGTTTCGCCTATGAAATCAACAAGAAGACCGAAGGTATCTACGCCGTGGTTTACCTAACCTGTAATCCTGCAGAAGTACTTGAGTTGGATCGTCAACTGAAGCTTTCTGAAGCTGTGGTTAGAACCAAGGTACTTCGAGCTGAAGAAGCAGTCTTCCGCATCAACTCTGTTGTTGTTCCTGAGTTCACTCCTGGTGAAGACAAGCCTTACCGTGCTAAGCGTTCAGCTGTTAAGGCTGCTGAGTAATTAATCATGGCCGGAGAACTAAGCATCACGGTAGTTGGCAACCTTGCCAATGATCCTGAATTGCGTAACACCAACAGCGGCATTGCTTTCGTTGGTTTGAACGTGGCATCAACTCCACGCACATACAACAGAAACACCTCTACTTGGGAAGATGGCGAAACCGTTTGGGTTCGTTGCACAGCTTGGCGTGAAGTTGCTGAGAACGTTGCACGATCACTAACTAAGGGAACTCGCGTCATCGTCACCGGAAGACTAAAGCCAGCTTCGGCTTACCAGTCAAACACCGGAGAGGCTCGTGCCTCAATCGAAATTGAAATCGAAGAGATTGGTCCTTCACTTCGCTATGCAACTGCTGCTGTTACTCGCAGAGCACGCGATGGTCAGGGTGCAATTGATTCGAACCCATGGAACAACGCCCCACAAGCTCCAGCCGCCGCAACCAGCACTGGTGATGCGTGGGCCAACCCAGGTGCTGACGGTTTTGCTACCGGCGACAGCACTCCGTTCTAAGAATTCATAGGAGAAATAAAAATGGCAGCAAAAGTTAACAGCGACCGCGTCAAAAAAGGTGGACGCAACGCTAAGAACCTAAAGAACCTTCCACCAGCCAAACCAATCAAGGTTGGAGTCATCGATTACAAGGACATCGCTACTCTTCGTAGATTTGTTACTGATCGTGGCAAGATCCGTTCCCGTCGCATCACCGGTGTTTCTGTTCAGGAGCAGCGTTTGATTTCGAAGGCCGTAAAGAACGCACGCGAGGTAGCTCTGCTTCCTTACGCTGGTGCAGGACGCTAGGAGATAAGAGATGTCTAAAGTTATTTTGACCAACGAGGTTTCAGGCCTAGGTTCAGCAGGCGATGTTGTTGAGGTTAAGAACGGTTACGCGCGTAACTACTTACTACCTCGTGGCTTTGCAGTGCTATGGACTAAAGGTGGTGAAAAGCAGGTTACTCAGATTAAGGCAGCCCGCGAAGCACGCGCTCTAGCAACCATCGAGGAAGCTCAGGCGATGCGTGACCGTCTTCAGGCCAACCCAATCAAGCTTTCAGTTAAAGCCGGTGTTGGTGGCCGTTTGTTCGGTGCAGTTAAGACCGCAGATGTTGCAGCAGCAGTTGCAGCAGCTGGTCTTGGTGAAATCGACAAGCGCAAGGTTGCTTTCTTTGCCCCAATCCGTTCAACTGGAAACTTCGAGGCAACTGTAAAGCTTCGCTCAGATCTAACTGCAACCCTGAAACTCCAGGTTGTAGCTAAGAAGTAGTTCTAACCTTCAAAATGGCGGGCTTCGGCCCGCCATTTTTCTTTAAGGCAAATCTGTGGATAACTTGTGGAAAATTGCCAACTTTTTACATGAAAAACCTGTAAAAATCAAACCTTGATGCACAGGTTTAGACTTTGAAAGCGATTTCTAAAGAATCCTAAAAGTCTATGTAAACATTGACTTTCAGCAGGTTATCCACATATTTCTCACAGGTTTGTCAACAGTTATTCCACATATTTGGGCTATACATCCCTGAGTTATCCACAATTTAAACCACAGCCCTGTTTGTCATCAGCGTGTCCATGGTAGATGCTACAAATAAGTTTTATAGTCCTTAGTTCCAGAGAAAGATATAAATGTCCATAGCTCCAACCGGAAAAGCATTCCGCAGCGAAGATCGCCTGCTGCCTCATGACTTAGTAGCTGAGCAAAGTGCACTGGGCGGAATGTTGTTGTCAGCGGATGTCACACATTTAATTCTTTCTGAATCAAAAATCTTTGAACGTGACTTCTACGCACCTAAACATGAAATCATCTTTGGGGCTATTCGAGCTCTTGCAAACCAGGGCGAGCCAACCGACGTTGTTACTTTGAGCGCTGAGTTAGTAAAGCTTGGAAAACTTTCTACCATCGGTGGAGCTGAATATCTGCACGAGCTTACTGCAATTGTTCCAACTGCAGCCAGTGCAACCTTCTACGCAAACATTGTTCGAGAGAAAGCGATCCTGCGCAGATTGATTGAAGCTGGAACAAGAATTGCGCAACGTGGTTACGACGGTGAAGGCGAAGTTGATGATCAAGTCAACACTGCACAAAATGAAATCTATGGAGTAGCAGATGATTCAAGTGGTAAGGACTACACAGTTCTTGCAACTGCTTTACAGATGGCAGCAGATGAAATTGAATTGGTGCAGAGAAACCAAGGTCTGGCCGGTGTTCCGACTGGGTTTACTCAACTCGATAAAACAACAAATGGTTTGCATCCTGGTCAGCTAGTAATCATCGCTGCTCGACCTGGTCTAGGTAAATCAACACTGGCCTTAGACATTGCACGTGAAGCTGCTATCAATAAAAAACTAGCAACTGCAATTTTCTCTCTTGAAATGAGTCAGACAGAAATTGCAATGCGTCTGCTCTCTGCTGAAACAAGTATTTATCTGCAAAGCATGAGAGCTGGAAGCATCACCGACAACGAGTGGGCGATCATTGCTGAACGAAGAAGTGCTATTGCAAATGCACCACTGATTATTGACGACAGCCCTAATTTGAACATAGTTGAAATTAGAGCTAAGTGTCGAAGGATGATCAAAGAATGGGATCTAAAACTGATCATTATTGATTACATCCAACTTATGACTTCAGGTAAGAAAGTTGAAAACCGTCAGCAAGAAGTATCTGAATTCTCCAGATCACTTAAGTTGTTGGCAAAAGAACTTAAGGTTCCTGTTGTTGCGCTTTCTCAGTTGAACCGTAAATCCGAGGAAGGTAGCAGTAAGAAGCCTGAACTTTCGCAGCTTCGTGAATCTGGCTCTCTTGAGCAAGATGCCGACTTGGTTATTCTTATTCACCGTGAATTCAATCAGCAAGAGAACACCCGTGTTGGTGAAGCTGAACTTATTCTGGCGAAACAACGTAACGGGCCTACTGGATCATCAAACGTTTTGTTCCAGGGGCAATACTCTAGATTCGTAAACCCTAAGGAATAGTAATGCGAATAGCCAACCTGTTACGAGTAATTGTTTTCGCAATTGCCGCTGGCTACCTGATTTTTACTCAAGATCACAGCTACGTGACAGGTGCAAACGCCTTGGAATATGCAGGAACTGCTTTATGTCTTACCGGTGGAGCACTAATGATGATTCAAACCCAGAGTAAGGTTGCACCAAGTGTTCTATTAGTTCCAACTATTACATCCGGTGTCGTTGCCTATCTTGTGTTTATGCTTGGTGAGCTAGCCAGCCCACATACCAATCCACCTAATGACTTTGCATTTAGGCTGCTAACTGCATTGTTCATTATTGGGTTTGCCGGCAACGAGTTCGGGCTGGCTTTTTCCAGCACAGGAAATGAGAAACTAGAGCTTCGGATCTCGGCATACATCGGCTTTGGATTTGCCTTGATGTTTCTAGTCACACCATTCAACGACGTAAATGCTGTTGGCTTCTTGAGCGCATACCTTATTGTGAGTGCTGTTCAGCGAGCGATCTGGATTGCTACTCCTGAGGGGATTAGAAAAGATGCCGAAGAGCAATAAAGCAAGTATTAAAAGCCTGTTAGGACTTTCGCTGGCATCTTCCCTTTTTGTATTGGTTATTGCCTTTGCTAGTTTTGATAATCCAACCGAAGTCTTCCTCTCCGGAGGAATTACCTTTGTAATAGTTTTTCTAGTTCTTCTTTTGCTTAGAGCATTAACTAAAGAAGATAACTTCAAACCTGGTGAACCAAGGCTGAAGTAATTTACTCAGCGGTAATAATTCTCACTAGTTCACTAGCGATACCGGTATAGGTGTTTGGCCTCAGCGTAATCAACCGCTCTTTGGCTTCAGTTGAGATTTCTAGTTCAGAGATGAACTTAAGCAGATCATCGCCAGAAATTCTCTTGCCCCGGGTTAGCTCTTTCAGCAATGCGTAAGGATCAGCAATTTCACTGTTACCTTTGGCTATCTCTGCCCGGATAACAGTTTGAATTGCCTCGGCTAAAACTTCCCAGTTCTCCATCAAATCCGCTTCGAGCACAGCACTATTCAATTCAATTTCACCAAGACCCTTGGTGACGTTATCCAAAGCAAGTAACGAGTGGCCTAAACCTAAGCCAATGTTTCTTTGAGAACTTGAGTCGGTTAGGTCTCTTTGCATTCTTGATGTAACAAGAGTTTGTGAGAGTGAATCAAGAATTGCATTTGAAAGCTCAAGGTTTGATTCAGCATTTTCGAATCTGATTGGGTTCACCTTGTGTGGCATGGTGGAGGACCCTGTAGCACCAGCAACAGGGATTTGCTTGAAGTAATTTATTGAAATGTATGTCCAGATATCTGTGCAAAGATTATGAAGAATGCGATTGAAATGAGTTACTGCTGAATAGAGCTCTGCTTGCCAATCGTGAGATTCAATTTGAGTAGTTAGTGGATTAAAAGTTAGGCCAAGACTTTCAACGAAAGTTTTTGATTCTGCTAACCAGTCGACACCCTCGTCTACGGCTAGATGAGCAGACCAGGTACCAGTGGCTCCGGAGAACTTACCTAAGTATTCACTAGCCTTAATTCTTTTCAGTTGGCTATTTAGTCGATGAACAAATACAGCTAGTTCTTTACCCATTGTTGAAGGTGTTGCCGGCTGACCATGGGTTCTGGAAAGCATCGCGCTGTCAGCATATTTTTGGGCAAGCTGGGTTAGCTTGCTGATTAGATCTTCGGCTTTAGGTAACCAAACATCTGTAATTGCATCATGGATTGTAATTGCATAGGAAAGGTTATTTATGTCTTCACTGGTGCATCCAAAGTGAACTAGTTCTAGAAGATCTTTTCTACCTAGAGTGGTTAGTTTTTCACGAATGAAATATTCAATCGCCTTCACATCGTGCTTGGTGGTTGCTTCGAATGCAGCAAGAGTTGCTATGTCTTGAGGACCAAAATCAGCAACTACACCTCTAAGCGATTGTTTGAGAACATCATCAATTTGAGTGGATGTCCCTAGAACATCTCGGTCTGCCAAATGAATTAGCCATTCGATTTCAACCAAGAGCCTTGCTCTGTTGAGACCAGCTTCACTTAGGTGCTCAGCTAAGCCTTGAACTACCGGTTGATAGCGACCATCAAGGGGGCTTAGTGGTTGATATCCGAGTTTGCTCACATATCTATATTGCCCTGCTTTATCCACAAATTCTCTTGAAACGGTAAGCCTGTTGCGAACTTGAATTGAGATATCTTCCATGAATATCTTCAACAATCACCTAGCGCTAACAGTCTCACTGTTACAACATGCAACCCCCAGCCCTGCCTTGTGGCAAGGCCCTGCCGCCGACACCTGCCGGCTCGAGATGCAAAAGCTCGCCCATCAACTCAAGAGACTAATGCTTGAAATGCAACTCCTGGGGTTGATCCCATGACCAATCCAACTTGTCCTGTTCCTACTCACCCTCCTGTTGTTGTTTACGCAACCCATGAGGAATTGCTCAGAAGCGCAAGAGACATGTGGGCGGTAGCTGTGAGTCTCTTGACGGAGTTAACCCCCGATAAGTTCACCACTGCACCCTGGGCTGCTGGTTTATTCACAGTTGAGTTACCTTTTATTCTTGCCAAGCTTTGGCATTTGCAACAAGGGTTGCTGACTTCAGCTCATTCATACATGCAGACCGAGTCAATGCTGACCACGTTTATAGAGAGCATTGACATCACAAAACTATTTGGCCAATTAGTTCAGTGGAACATCGACTTACAAAAGGGAGTTCAACCACCGAGCGGAATCAGCCAGCATGTTCCCGCTACCAACATCATGCAGCCGTCCGATGTAAACATCATCAAAGCGCGTTTTGATGAGAACACTTGGAGTGGCCAACCACTAATTAGGCATGAGAGTTTCGCCTTGACTGAAGGCCGAGCCCAGCATTGGTTTTATCTGCCTAAAGGACATGATTGGGATGTGATTAACGGCCAGGTAAGCATCGATCAACCAGATCCTCGACTTAGAGATTTCATCACACAGAGAACTTCCTCATTTGATCAGATATTTCTAGTTGCTGAAAAAGATGGTGAGGTGTTTATCCCAGATGTTGCAACGCAAAACTTGGAAGGAATGGTTTCAGTTTTTCGATTCTCTGACTAGAGGATTCGAAGAGCTTTGAAAATTCCTCTGCCAATGAATGAAATTATGCTCATCACAATAGACGCCAGGATTGCCCAACCCAAAGATTCGATTTGCAATTGCTGCAAATTGAATCCGTCAATACGGAAAGTGGTTGGCGCAATCTGTTGGCTAATCCATGCAACGAACAGCAACAGCGCTCCATTAATAAAGAACGAAATAAGCCCGAAAGTAAGAATGTATAACGGGATGGCGATAACTTTGATGACCGGGGCAATTATGGAGTTGACCACACCAAAGATTGCTCCAATCACTAACAAGGTCAAAATAAGCTCTAGCGCGCCAGTTCCGCCGTATGGTGCTAAATGGACACCTGGAATAATGGCGGAAACTAGCCATATTCCAAGGCCATTGAGCACTGTGCTGACCAGAAAACGTTTCATGACTAGATTGTCCCACGACTGAAGTAAATTGGTAGTTGTGACTTACCAGCCCTCCAATGTTCCTATGGTTCAACTGCTATCGATTGATGGGGAGTTCTCCGCGACCAAAGAGAACAAGGTCTACGAAGACATTATTCGTGGCTTGAAGCAGGATGACTTTCTAAAGTTTTATCGCGACATGGCAAGACTTCGCCGTTTCGACAACGAGGCAACCGCTCTTCAACGTCAAGGTCAGTTAGGTCTTTGGGTTCAGAGCATCGGTCAAGAAGCTGCTCAGATAGGCTCAGGCTACGCGGTTGGACCTAACGATCACGTATTCCCTTCCTACCGCGAGCACGGTGTTGCAATTACTCACGGGGTAGACCTGATGTCACTTTTGAAGATGTTCCGAGGGGTAAATCACGGTGGTTGGAACCCACTGGAAACCAAGTTCCACCTATACGCAATTGTTTTGGGAACCCAAACCCTTCATGCCACTGGCTATGCCATGGGTTTGAATTTTGATGGCAAAGTTGGCACAGGAGATCCAGAAAACGACCTAGCCGTAATCACTTATTTTGGCGATGGGGCCACCGCCGAAGGAGACGTCAGCGAAGCGTTCCTATTCGCTGCCACCCATAACACCGCACAGGTTTTCTTTTGCCAAAATAATCAGTGGGCGATTTCCTCTCCGACTGAATCCCAGACCAAGGTTCCTATCTATAAACGCGGTGAAGGTTATGGTGTTCCTGGTATTCGGGTTGATGGTAACGATGTTTTAGCTTGTTATGCAGTTACCAAGAAACTCATGGATGATGCCCGAAATGGACTAGGTCCTTCATTGATTGAAGCTTTGACTTACCGTATCGGTGCTCACACAACCTCAGATGATCCTTCTAAGTATCGTGACCCTGAAGAAGTTGAATATTGGAAAGCAAGGGATCCACTTCTTCGTTTTGAAAAGTTTTTGAGAAGCCAAGGAATTGGTCAGGACTTCTTCGATGAAGTAAATATTGCTGGCGATGAGTTAGCTACCGAAATCCGTGAAGCAACTTTCGCTTTGCAGGAACCCGAACTCGAAGAAATGTTTAACCACGTTTATTCAGAACCGCATCCAATGATTGAAGAGCAGAGAGCTTGGCTGCGCGGTTACGAAGATTCGCTAGGTGATCATGAGTAATTCTGTAGAGCTATCTATTGCTAAAGCAATCAACGCTGGTCTTCGCAAAGCGATGACTGACAGTGATCGCGTTTTAGTTTTTGGTGAAGACGTTGCTCAACTCGGTGGTGTATTCAGAATTACTGAAGGACTGCTAGATGATTTTGGCGATAAGAGAATCTTCAACAGCCCAATTGCAGAATCAGGAATCATTGGAACAGCCATTGGCTTGGCAATGCGAGGCTTTAGACCAGTAGCTGAAATTCAATTCGATGGCTTTATATATCCAGCCTTTGATCAGATTGTTAGCCAACTTGCCAAACTAACTAATCGAAGTGAAGGCCATCTCAAAATGCCAGTGGTGGTTCGTGTTCCTTACGGTGGCGGCATTGGTGCAGTTGAACATCACTCCGAAAGCCCTGAGGCATATTTTGCTCACACTGCGGGTCTAAGAGTAATGTCACCTTCGAACCCCAACGATGCTTACTGGATGATTCAGCAGGCAATTGATTCTGATGACCCTGTAATCTTCTTTGAACCTAAGCGTCGCTACTGGCAAAAAGGTCAGGTAAACCTTGATGCAGCACCGATGTTTATGCATAAAGCGGCAACAGTTAAGCAGGGAACAGACCTAACCATGGTTTGCTACGGGCCTATGGTGGTAACCGCTTTGCAGGCCGCCGAGCTAGCTGCCGCTGAGGGCATCAGCATTGAAGTCATCGACATCAGATCTCTTTCACCAATTGACTTTGGCCACATTGTTGAATCTGTGAAGAAAACTGGACGCATGATTGTCACTCACGAAGCTGGCACTTTCGTTTCTATCTCTTCTGAGATTGCCGCCAAGATTTCTGAACTTTGTTTTTACTACTTAGAAGCTCCGGTTCTTCGTGTTGGTGGTTTCGATGTTCCATACCCTGCAGCAAAACTTGAAGAACTTTATCTTCCTGATGCAGATCGTTTGATGGAAGCAGTAGACCGGGTGATGGCTTACTAATGTCTAACATCGCATACTTTGATTTACCTGACGTCGGTGAAGGTTTAACTGAAGCTGAAATTGTTTCATGGAAAGTTAAAGTCGGCGACGTAGTTGCCGTTAACCAGATCATCGTTGAAATTGAAACAGCGAAGAGCTTAGTTGAGTTACCTTGCCCTTTTGCTGGCACCGTAACGGAGCTGTTGGCAAATGAGGGTGACACCGTAAACGTAGGTAGCCACATCATCGCGGTTGCTGTTTCAGAAATAACCTCAGCAGTTGCAACTTCTATGCACGAGGCGGTTACCGCAGCAATCACAACTGTTCAAGCAGCTGATGAAAAGAAAGAACCAAATCTTGTTGGCTATGGTGTTTCCGGTAGTGCAACTTCAAGAAGAAGAAGAGCCACAACTACCACTGCTCCGGTTGTAGTGAATGAAGGTCCTGCAACTAATTTGATTGCAGTGGTTCCAGGTAACGGAGTTGTATTAGCTAAGCCTCCGGTTAGAAAACTAGCTAAAGATTTAGGTGTTGATCTAACTGCTGTTGTAGCAACTGGACCTTCAGGTGAAGTAACCAGAGAAGATGTTTTAGCAGCCACAGGAAAAGCGACTCCTACAACTACACAAACTGTTCCTGCGACTCCGGTTTATGCCGGTGAGCGTGATGAAATCATTCCAGTCAAGGGTGTTAGAAAAGCAATTGCATCAGCAATGGTTAAATCGGCTTTCACTGCACCACACGTTTCACTCTTCGTTGATGTTGATGCAACTCGAACCATGGAATATGTGAAGAGATTAAAGACCTCTCCTGATTTTGCTGGTGTCAAGGTAACTCCACTTTTGATTATGGCTAAAGCAATCATGTGGGCAGTAAAGCGAAACCCGAATGTGAACTCAACATGGACTGATACCGAGATCATCATTCACCACTATGTGAACTTGGGTATTGCTGCGGCAACCCCTAGGGGCTTGATTGTCCCAAACATTAAAGACGCAGACCAACTTTCGATGGTTGATCTTGCCAAAGCTTTAGAAAATTTAGCTTCAGTTGCTCGTGAGGGTAAGACCACCCCGCAAGACATGCAAAACGGAACCATCACCATCACCAACATCGGAATCTTTGGCGTTGATACTGGGACGCCGATTCTGAATCCAGGCGAAGTGGGAATTGTTGCCCTGGGTTCAATTAGACCTAAGCCTTGGGTTGTTGACAATGAAATTGTCATTCGTCAGGTGACCACAGTAGGAGCAACTTTCGATCACCGTGTGGTTGATGGCGATGTGGCTAGCCGTTTTGTGCAGGACGTTGCATCAGTCCTAGAGGAGCCAGCACTACTTCTTGGCTAAATGTTATTGATATTCATTATCAATAGTGTTATGGTCAAACCATGAAACGAGTTCTTGGGGTATTTGCCATTCTGACGGGGCTGTTTGCAAGCAGCGGTTGTTCAACTAATACGGGGTATGACAGTACGCGGCCAAACATAGTTGTTTCAAATCAGAGCTACGCCTACTTGGTCAGAGAACTCTTTGGTTCAGGTTTGAATGGTATTGATTCGTGGATGGACCTACAAGTCTTAAATGACAGCCCAAATGTTTCCGGTCACGACTTTGAGCCTTCAGCTAAAGATCGCTTGATGGTGGCTAACGCAGACCTGGTCATCTATACCGGCACTGATGTCGATCAGTTTGTTCCACCACTTCTAGAATCAGTTGGCTTTGATCAAAACAACGTTTTAGTTGCTAACGATTATCGAGCTGCGGATATCAAAGACAATGAGAACCCACATCTTTGGTATGACATCGATAGCGATGTGATTTTCGCAAAGGCAATCAATGAGAGATTGCTAAAGATGAATCCAGTGGCTAAGGAAAGCTACGATAAAGCGATAAAAGTTTTTATTTCGGCTGCTAAGAGAATTAAGAAGTATCAATCAACTTTCAATGAGAACCTAACACCAGGCGGAAAGATAGCTGTTGCTCCAGAAAACGTAGCCGGCTACTTCCTAGAAGACCTAGGCTTCCAAGTTCAATTACTAAATAACAAACTTGAGAACGGCGTTGAACTATCCGTTAAAGAAATGGAACAGGAAAAAGCATTTATCAAGAACTCTGGAACGAGAGCCTACTTTGGTAACCGTGAAATGGAATCAGCTCAAGCAGATGAACTTTATAGGTATGCAAAAGGGTTGAAGATTCCGGTAATGCAATTTAGTGAGAATTACATGTGTTTCGATCAAAATCAATTCCCACCACCTCTATTTACTGAATGTTTCTTCCGTCAAATTACCAAAACTGCAATCAAGGTAAAGATTGATGGAAAGTGGGTGATTCCCAGTGCTTAGTGTTCTCAGCATCCATGACGCCACACTGGTGGTTGATGAAAAACAACTCTGGAAAGATCTAAACCTTGAAGTAAAGCCCGGTGAATTCATCGCAATCATCGGCGCTAACGGGTCTGGTAAGACCAGCTTGCTAAAGGCAATTCTCGGTCAAATCAAACTGACCAAAGGAAAGATTCGATTTGGACTTGAACTGGTTGGTAAGGGTAATCCCCACATTGGCTACATCCCTCAGCAACGAGCGCTTGATGATGCAGCAAACATCTTGGTAAAAGACCTGGTGCGCTTTGGCTATAGCGGACACAAGTTAGGAGTTTTCTCTGCTTTTGGTAAGACAAGTAAAAAGGTAAAAGAAGCTTTGGCTTGTGCGGATGCAGTGCATCTGGCAAACAAAAACTTTTCTGAGCTAAGCGGTGGCGAACAACAAAGAGTGAGAGTGGCGCAAGCTATTGTTGCTGATCCAAGCTTGCTGCTCTGCGATGAACCGCTGTCAGCACTTGATTTACAGCAACAACAAATTGTGAGTGAACTTATCAAGCGTGAAGCTAAAGACCACAACACTGCCGTGTTGTTTGTGACTCACGATGTGAATCCTGTTTTAGATATGGTTGACCGTGTTCTCTATTTGGCCAATGGCTCATTCAGCATCGGAACACCGGATGAAGTATTCAGAAGTGATGTTCTAAGTAGCCTCTATGGAACCAAGGTAGAGGTAATCAGAAACAACAACCGCATTGTGGTTGTTGGTGCTGGTACCCAGGACCACCACGAGGGGGATCACAAATGAACCTAGTTTTTGATTTCTCCGACTTTGGAACTCTGGTTCTGCTGGTTAGCACTTCTTTACTTGTTGCCGGATTGTTAGGGGTTTTGGGTGGATTAGTGAGCACTCTGGTAATTCAAAGAGATGCATCGTTTGCAGTCCACGGTATTAGTGAGCTTTCCTTCGCGGGAGCATCTATAGCACTACTTTCAAACATCGATGTGACATTCGGAGCTATTGCCGGTTCGATGCTTGCTGCATTGATCATTGGTTTAGTTGCAAACAAACCAAAACTTAGAAACTCGCTTACCGGTGTGATCATGCCGTTCGGTTTGGGTATTGGAATTCTTGCCTTATCGCTTTATCAAGGGAGAGCTGCCAGTAAATTTGGTTTGCTAACTGGCTCAATTGTTTCTATTGGTGACACTAAAGCTGCTCCGCTGTTTATTCTTTCCGGAGTAATACTTATCATCTTGGTTTTCAGTTGGAGAAGATTGTTATTCGCATCAATCGATCCTGCCGTAGCTGCGGCTAGAGGTGTGAACCTTCGAGTTCAGTCAATTCTCTTTATGGCCATACTAGGTATGGCAGTTGCTATCAGTGTTCAAATTGTTGGAGCTCTTCTAGTCCTCACTCTTCTTGTAACACCAGCAGCCGCTGCCGCAAGAGTGACCAACTCTCAACTCTGGGGACCGTTGTTATCCGTAATCTTTGGAGTTACTTCTGCTGTTGGTGGAATGTTGCTTTCACTAGGAGCAGCATTACCGGTTAGCCCATTCATCACAACTGTTTCATTCACCATCTACATTATTTGTCTACTTATTTCTGTGATTCGTAAGAAGGTAAGAGCATGACGGTAAAAAGAAATACTTGGCAGAAAGATGCAGTTATGCATGCTTTGGCTGAAGCAGATGGATTTGTTTCTGCTCAACAACTTTTTCAAAAACTAAAACAGCATGGCTCTTCCATTGGGCTAGCCACCGTTTATAGAACTCTCACTTCATTAGTTGCTGATGGCAAAGCTGATACCTTATTGAGTAACGAGGGGGAGAATCTTTATCGCGATTGTTCATTAGAACATCACCATCACCTGATGTGCAAGAACTGTGGTGTGACTGTTGAGATTGCAGCTAAAGAAGCTGAAAGCTGGGCAGCAAAAGTTGCTAGAGAACATGGCTTTACCGATGTTTCACACACCATCGACATCTTTGGTTTGTGTAATAAGTGCACAACTAAGAAGGGGAACTAATGAACCAAGGATTACTTTCAGTTTTAGACAAACTGAACTTTCACAGAAAACTAACTAGAAGAGCTTCATACATTCTTGGGTTCATGAGCATTTCGGCCCCAATCCTGTTTATCCTTGTTGGCTCGGCAAGCTTTGGTGTGCCAGCGGTTCGAGCCTACGTTCTTCTTCCGGTCGTATTTCTGTCTGTTGCCGTGACAGCTACGCTGCCTCTGGCTTTCACTCTTTTCGCATATGCCTTAGCGATGAGAAAGAGATCAACGACCCTCAAAGATGTAATTGAAAACAATGAGCCAGTAGAACCTTTAGTAAAGAGATTCAAAAAGGATGCCTTAGGTTTGTTTCTCCAAGCTGGAACACTAACTTTGCTTTGGTCGATTCCACTTGTAATTTTCTTTGTAACGAAGGATATAAGGGTCAATCAGCCTCTGGGGCCAGGGGAGTGTTGCTTGAATTCAGATGGAACTAGCCCGTTTTGGGGACCCTCTCCCTGGTATGTCCAATCCGCTGGAGTCCTTTATTTGACTGGAGCTTATTCCCTAATTATGAGCATCTTGGGCTTCATCGCGGCCTTTGTAACTAAGAAGAGGGCCAAGCAACTATCTAAGGTAGAACTAAACCCCGAAAATTAGAGGAATTTAGGGGATATTGGGACTTGCATACCACCCCTAAACACCCCTAAACTTGTGTGGTTGCCCGAAATATCGGGGAATCTTTGTGGCCATTTAAATAAGGCCTAAAAACTAATTTTTATGCACGGAGGAAGACAATGTCTGCTTACTGCCAGGTCACCCAGACCGGTCCGCAGTTTGGACACCATGTTTCGCACGCCCAGAACAAGACCAAGCGTCGCTTCAACCCAAACATCCAGAAGCGCACCTACTTTGTTCCTTCAATGAAGCGCAACGTGACCCTAAACCTGTCAGCTCGTGGCATCAAGGTTATTGATGCACGTGGCATCGAATCTGTTGTTGCTGAACTTATCGCCCGTGGCGAGAAAATCTAAGGGATAGATCATGGCTAAAAAAGACAAAGACATCCGTCCTATTATCAAGATGAAGTCAACCGCTGGTACTGGTTACACCTACGTAACCAAGAAGAACCGTCGTAACGACCCAGACCGTATGGTTCTGATGAAGTATGACCCAGTTGTTCGTAAGCACGTTGAATTCCGTGAGGAGCGCTAGAAATGGCTAAGAAAAGCAAGATTGCACGTAACGAGCAGCGCAAGGTTGTTGTAGAGCGCTACGCAGAAAAGCGTTTGGCTCTAAAGAAGGCTTTGGTTGACCCTAACTCAACCGACGAGCAGCGCGAAGCAGCTCGCCTAGGTCTGCAGAAGCTTCCTAGAAACGCAAGCCCAACTCGTCTTCGTAGCCGTGACGCGATCGATGGTCGTCCACGCGGTGTATTGAGCAAGTTCGGTGTTTCTCGTGTTCGCTTCCGCGACATGGCTCACAAGGGCGAACTACCAGGTATCACCAAGTCTTCTTGGTAAAAACCCCTAGAATTCAAGGATTTCCGCGGCTTAGGCCGCGGATTTCTGCTTTAAACCCTTGATTTATCAAGGATTTTGCCGAAAAAGTGTGATGTTCGTTATCCTCAACACGCCGAAGCCCTAATAAACACGCGGGCTCTAGGCGTATAGTGTGAAAACGACATCCCGTCACGCACTTTGAAAGTCCAGGAGGACCAACATGTCAGCACTAAACAAGAGCGAGCTAGTAGCCGCTATTGCAAGCCACACTGGTGAATCACAGGCTGCAGTTAACAGAATCGTTGACGCATTCTTTGAGACCATCGCTTCAACCGTCGCTAAGGGCGGCAAAGTACAGATCCCAGGTTGGCTATCAGTTGAGAAGGGTCACCGCGCAGCTCGCGTAGGTCGTAACCCACAGACTGGTGCAACCATTCAGATCCCTGCAGCTAACACCGTAAAGGTTTCAGCTGGAAGCAAGCTGAAGGCTGCTGTTAAGTAGTTTTTACTTACACAAGCAAACGGCGCACTTCGGTGCGTCGTTTTGCTTTAACCTAGGCTTGAACAATGAGCAAAAAATTAGCAACCATTTGGCCCGCAGCCGTGGCGTTGCTTCTGCTTGGCTTAGCACTGGGCTTGCTAGTTGGAATGACTACTGGTGGTGCAGCAACTCCAAGTGATTTAGGGGATGCCGGAACTGCGCTTCGTTGGGGTGCCCCAGCAGTTCGCGGGCTAATGGATGTTTCCGAAGCAATCACAATTGGTTCACTTATTTTCTTGTTATTTAGTTTGACCCAAAAAACCAAGCCCTTTTCTGCGGTAATAAACCTGGTAGCTGTTTCTTCTGCTGCTTGGGCTCTTTCCGGATCCATGTATTTGTTGGTGACCTACATGAACATCACTGGCTCTAATTTCTCTGTAGAGAAAACTTTTGCCGATCAATTCTGGATGTTCCTTACGACTATTGAGTTGGGTCAATATCTATCACTCAATGTCTTAGCAGCTTTTGTAATTACGATTCTTGTTCTGTTTGTGCGAACCTATTTACCAGCCGGGTTTATTACGGTAATCGCTCTCGCTGCCTTGGTTCCTATTGCACTTAGTGGTCACGCTGCTGGATCTGGCTCACACGCACTAGCGGTGAATGCTCTAGGCCTGCACCTACTAGGTATTTGTATTTGGGTAGGCGGGTTGACTGCACTAATAGTTGCCTACCGCTCAGATAGCAGAACAGAGTTAGCAACAAGATACTCTTCACTAGCTTTGTTTGGTTTTGTTCTAGTTGCAGTGTCAGGAATCGCTTCAGCTCAAATCAGAATCGGAACACTTAGTAACTGGTTCACAACTGGCTATGGTCAAGTTGCAATTCTGAAAATAGTTTCATTAGTAGTTCTAGGAGTTTTCGGTTTCATTCATCGAAGAAGATTGCTAAAAGAACTAACTCTAAAGTTTTGGAAATTAGTAACCGTAGAGTTCCTAGTTTTTGGTTTAGCTATTGGTTTAGGAACAGCTTTAGCAAGAACCGCAAATCCATTTTCTGATTATCCATTTGGCGAACTCACACCTGCTGAAATACTCACCGGTGCGAAACTTCCACCAGAACCTAGTGCTCTTTCTTGGATAACTGCTTGGAAGCCAGATCTACTTTGGACACTTATCTGTCTAGGGCTGGCAGGTTTTTATATCGCTGGTGTTTATCGACTTCGTAAACGCGGAGATGCTTGGTCACCAGCAAGAACTGCATCATGGCTAAGCGGTGTTGCTCTGTTGATGTATGTGACGTCTGGTTATTTCAATGTATATGAGCAGTATTTATTTAGTGCACACATGATGTCACACATGATTCTGACTATGGGAGTTCCACTGCTGCTAGTTCCTGGTGCACCTGTAACACTGCTAGCAAGAACTGCAAGAAACAGAAAAGATGATTCTCGTGGAGTTAGAGAGTGGGTGCTGTGGGCAGTTCACACTAAGTATGCCCAGTTCATCGCTCACCCGTTAGTTGCAGCAATTCTTTTTGCAAGCTCACTGGTTATTTTTTACTTCACACCACTTTTCTCTTGGGCTACCAGAGAACACATTGGTCACCAGTGGATGATTGTTCACTTTGTAATCACCGGTTATCTTTTTGTTCAAGCTCTGATTGGTGTTGATCCAGGTCCAGTTCGTTTGGGTTACCCGCAGAGATTGATGTTGCTAATTGCAACTCTTGCTTTCCACGCTTTCTTTGGTTTAGCAATTATGAATGGCCAAACACTCTTACTCGCTGATTGGTTTGGAGCTATGGGAAGAACCTGGGGAGAAGCACCACTGCAAGATCAGCAGACCGGTGGTGCTATCGCCTGGGGTATCGGTGAAATACCAACAGCAGCACTAACCTTGATTGTTGCCGTGAATTGGGCTAGAAGCGATCAAAGAGAAGCTAAACGCTTAGACAGGGCTAGCGATAGAACTGGTAATCAGGATCTAGCCGAATACAATGAATGGTTTGAACGAATTAATAAAGGGAAGTAGTTGTCCGAAGTAAAACTCTCAAAAGAGCAGCTTGCCCTTTTTGAATACATTGAAAAAGACGGTCAAACCGTCTTTGTTACCGGCCGTGCCGGCACTGGTAAGTCAACCCTGCTGGGCTACCTAAGGGACAATACTGGTCAACATGTGGTGGTCTGTGCCCCCACCGGGGTAGCCGCTTATAACGTGGGCGGAATCACCATTCACTCGCTATTTGGTTTCCCTTTTGGTGTTTTGACTGCGAGCGATGTTGCTAGGCATCTAGGTAGAAGAGCTAGAGAAGTTTTGCGTGGCATCGACATGTTGATCATTGATGAAGTTTCCATGGTTTCAGCAAACTTGATGGATGCCATCGATGTTGCACTAAGAACAGCTAGAGGTAAACCTAAAGTTCCCTTTGGTGCCTGCAAGATAGTAATGTTTGGAGACCCATATCAATTAGCTCCAGTGCCTGCTAAAGGACAAGAACTAGAACAACTAGTTGAGATGGATTACAAATCACAGTGGTTTTTTGATGCCAAGGTTTGGCTTGCCGAACGTATGGAGATTTTTGAATTAAATGAAATCTTTAGACAACGAGATCCAGAGTTCAAGAGAATCTTGAATGCCATTCGTGTCGGTGAAGTAAATGAAGACATTGTTAACCAAATCAATGCAGCTGGTAACAGATTCCCACCACATGAAAATGTAATTCGTTTAGCAACCGTAAACAACATAGTTGATGCAGTTAACGCTAACCGTCTAGAAAAACTGGATACCGAAGAAAGATTCTTCGAATCTTCTTTTGCAACAGGTGATGTTTCAGCGTTCAACAACTCTCCACCTGCCGAGAGAGTATTACATCTAAAGCTTGGCGCTCAGGTGATGTTCATCAAGAACGATGATCAAAGACCAGTAAAAAATGCCGATGGTGTGATGAGTTGGCGTTGGGTGAATGGAACCATCGGTAAAGTGGTTGCTTTTGGTGAAGGAAATCAAGTTCTAGTTGAAGCAGACGGTGAAGTTCACACCGTTGGAACAAGCACTTGGCAAAAAGTTAAATACTTAGTTGAAGAAGAATTCAATGAAGCCACTGGAAAATTTGATGAAACTATAGTTCCTGAAATTCTTGCCGAGTTCAAACAAATACCGTTGCGTTTGGCTTGGGCAGTCACCGTTCATAAGTCTCAAGGACAAACTTACGACGAAGTAATAGTTGACATGGGTTCAGGAGCATTCTCTTCCGGGCATACCTATGTTGCACTTTCGAGAGTTAGGTCGCTTGACGGCCTGTATTTGACTAAACCAATCCGACTAAAAGACATTCAGGTGGATCCAGCAGTGGTGGAGTTTATGGGTCATGCTAAACCACCGATTGTTGAAGATCCGCTAGGAATTTAGCCACCAGTTGATTGGGTGTTCAACTCGAGCACCCCACCAAGATTCTTTATGGCCAGTGCCTGGATAGATTTCTGCCTTGTATTCAAGGTCACGCTTCCAACCGGCTTTATCCATAGCTTCAACAAAGTTGTAATGCCACTTGCTATAGGTAGCATCTAACTCTTCAGTGCCAACATCGGTGTAAACCCGAACACCTTTAGGAAGACCTGCTACCAAGTGATCAATTAGTTCTTGGTAACCCAAAGGCCATGCAGTTGAAAGTCCCAGCGCAGTTCCAAAAACCTCTGGATGTCTGGATACACCATAGATAACAGCAAGACCACCAAGCGAAGCACCTATCTGGGCTGTTCTTGAAGGGTCTATTTTCAAACCATAACGTTTAGCCAATTCAGGCACCAAACGTAGAGCAAGAAGATCCTGATACTCGTTAGCAGCAAAATCCAGGTCATCAGGTTTTTTGATTAGACCAAGGTTTTCCAGCATGTGAGGTCTACTCTTCAAAATATCTTCTGGTGCAAGTTCTGCCATTCTTTGGTTGTCATCAACCCGGTAAACACCAACAATGATTGGCAGCTTTCCATCTTTGGCAACAATTCTTCCTGCAGCTATTGCTTCAGGTATGCCCCAGTTCTGATGGTTCCATGTCTCATTCACATCCAAAAGGAAGTTCGCACCATCGTGGGCTACCAACAGTGGAGTTGTTGCATCGTATTCAGCTGGAGTCCAAACATCGATTCTTCTTCCTTCAAAGATAAAGTTCTCTAGTTTTCCGCCAGCTAATTCTCTTTCAGAAACTATTGAGTGAACATCATTCTTGGATGTGAAGTTCTTCTTTGAATTCTTAGAAAGATGTAATTCACGCATTGCTAACCAGAACGGGAAGACAAAAGCGATAGCTGAAACAAATCCAGCGAGGATATAGAGCCACACTCGCTTCATCCCAATCTTCTTGGATTCAATCACCATGAATGGAACAGCCGCGAAAGCAGTTATAAGTAAATCGCATGCGACAACAAAGTCTGCTTCGTTTCCGAACCAGGAACCAAAGAAATCTTGTCCACGAAGAATTGCAACTGTGTTGAAATACCAAGCGGTGATCAAACCAATTGCTGAAACAGCGAAGTAAAAAATGGCTTTTTTGTTCATGGATATTCTTTCCTAGGTAAATGATTTAGAATTGTAAGTATATGAAGCCTCTAAGTAATTTTGTCATTCACCGCAGCAAACTAGCCTTGTTTGGCTTTATCGCTTTAGTCCTGTTTTCTCTGATCGGAGGACTGCAGGCCTTCGGCAACCTAAAAGGCGGGGGTTATAACGACCCTGGTTCTGAATCACAAAAAGTAACCAATATTCTGCAGTCCGATTTCAACCAGACTGACCCAGAGGTAGTCCTAGTTGTTGACATGGGAAGAAGTGTCGAAGATCCCCAATCAGCCACTAATGCAGAGCTAATCACACAAGCTTTACTTGACACCAAAGGTGTGAAGACCGTTACGTCTTATTACAGCTTGGGTAAACCACCATCATTGAAATCAACCGATGGCATGGCGATATACATGTTCGCCAAGCTTGAAGATAACGCCAAGCAAGCAGAAGTTGCTCAAGTGATTGCAGATGAAATTGGTGGCAACCATTATGGTGCAACCATCTATGTTGCGGGTTGGGCTCCGATTACTTCGGAAATCAACCATGTTATAGAACAAGACCTATTTAGAGCTGAATCTGTAGCGCTACCACTAACTCTGCTCTTGATGATTTTTGTTTTTGGTTCAGTTGTCGCGGCAGGGCTTCCTTTGATGATTGCTGGATTGACTATTCTTGGATCCTTCTTCTTTGTTTGGTTATCTTCACTGTTTACCGACACATCAACTTTCTCGGTAAACCTAATTACCGGTATGGGTTTGGGTCTTGGTGTTGATTATGCACTTTTGATGGTGAATCGATTCCGTGAAGAAAGACATAAAAAAGACAGCACCGTTGCACAGGCAGTTGAGAACACCATGCTCACCGCCGGCAGAACGGTGTTCTTCTCGGGATTGACTGTTGGATTGGTGATGCTGGCATTGAACTTCTTCCCCCAGTATTTCCTAAAATCTTTTGCCTACGCAGGCCTAGTTTCAGTTGGCCTGGCTGTTGCAGCGGCCCTAATTGCCTTACCAGCTTTGTTGAACTTGATTGGTGAAAACGTAAACCGTTGGCCTTTATTCAAACACCGTCCCGCTAAAGAAACCGGTGGTTGGAGCAGACTAGCCAAGTTTGTAATGAAGCGACCAGTTTCTGTTTTGCTAATTACTTTGATTGGTTTGGGTTCACTTACCGCTCTAGGTTTGAATGTAAAGCTGGGCCAGGTTGATGACCGAATTCTTCCTAAAGACAACAGAGTTGTTTTAGCGACTAATCAAATCAGAGAAAGATTCGATGGTCGTGAAGGGTCACCAGTTGAAATCATCGCTAATAAAGGCAGCTTTGACGTTGAGCAATTCGCCATCAAACTTTCAAAAGAAGATCACATAAATAGAGTTCAAACAAAGACCGGTTTCTATAAAGAAGGAAAGCTAGTAGTTCCTTTTGCAAGCAGCAATCTTGAAACCGATGAATACAGCAGGATTGTTGCAATCGCTGATGTTGAACCACGAAGCCCCGACGGTGAAGCATTAACCAAGCAGCTAAGAAACATGGACAGCAACATCATGGTGGGTGGCTCCGCCGCTATTTACACTGATGCCCTAGCTGGAATTACAAATAACCTGCCATGGGCAGCACTTTGGATTATTCTCACCACAGTTATGTTGCTGTTCCTATTTACTGGTTCACTACTGCTACCTATCAAAGCAGTATTACTAAACTTCATGAGTTTGTTTGCAACCATGGGATTCCTAGTTTGGGTATTTATGGATGGAAACCTACACTGGCTAATCGGTGACTTTGCTTCAACCGGAACAATAGATTCTTCTTCTTTAGTGCTAGTCGCAGTTATCAGTTTTGGTTTGTCTATGGACTACGAACTCTTCTTACTTTCTAGAATCAAAGAACAACATGATCTAGGTTTAGACACCACTGATTCGGTGGCTGTTGGACTACAAAAATCAGGTCAGATTATTACCACTGCAGCTCTTGTTTTAGCAGTTTCATTCTTTGCTTTTGCTTCGAGTGGTGTGAGCATCATGAAGATGCTTGGCTTAGGTATTGCCTTCGCAGTCTTACTAGATGCAACAGTGATTCGAGCACTGCTAGTTCCAGCACTGATGAGATTGTTTGGTAAAGCTAACTGGTATGCACCGAAGTGGATGAAATGGGTCCAACGTAAAGTTGGCTTAGAACACTAGTTCTTCTTCCGAAGATCTTCTTTGATGTGAGCTGCTAGCTTGGTTGAAATCTTGATGTATTCAAACAGCTCTTCTTCAGTTAGCACTGAGAAGAGCTCGGAGAGCAATTTCTCGTGCTTAGGCATCATCTGACTAGCTAACACTTCAGCCTTAGGTGAAATTGAAATTATGTAGACTCGCTTGTCATGTGGGCTAACCTGTCTAGTTACCAGTTCTTCTTTTTCTAGACCATCAACCAAGCGGGTGATAGCTCTAGGGGTGACATCTAGAAGCTCAGCAGCCTCACCCATGGTTAGGCTCTTGTGTCTACCTAGGATGGCTAGCAGCATCATTTGGGGACCTGAACCGGTCCATTCAGCATTTAGGTTTCTTTCAATCCACCTGGAAAACAAGTGAGATAACCGCATGGTAACGGCAGC
>Ga0214917_10000222_pt1 | contig 73325 bp, 74 predicted proteins | sample LL_1208_BB_MetaG_FD_177983 | JGI IMG/M metagenome (GOLD analysis project Ga0214917, IMG submission 177983) | Freshwater microbial communities from Lake Lanier, Atlanta, Georgia, United States - LL_1208_BB | ecosystem: Environmental > Aquatic > Freshwater > Lake | place: USA: Georgia | collected... | reverse complement strand
GAGGGGCGGCTTGTCATTGCAAATGACCAGATTGTTGACACGACAACAGCCTATTTCCTCACCTACCCGCGCGAACGTGCCCATCTGGCGCGCATAAGAGCCGTCACTCAATGGCTTGGCTCCGTCTGACAGCGGCGCGGGCTTTTCTTCTTAAGGCTGTGGCCGGAAGATTGCAGTTCTTCAACTCACGGTCATTGTCGTTTTGAGCCGTAATAAAATGAATGAGCTCATTTAAGGATGGCGCGTTCGTTTAAATCTTTTCTCGGTATAAAGAGCACAAGATATGTACCACATACGCCTAGTTGCGAGATGGCACAGACGGCATAGAACGCTGCAAACTATTGATTTTAAACCCGCCATCTATTTAAGCGTGACGAGCTCTGGGTTTTCGAGATGACTTTCCAAAACATCCAAAAAGAGGCCGACATGATAGCCGTCAATCAGACCGTGGTGTGTCTGAAATGCAAAGGGCGCCTTGATTCGATCGTTATCTGTGTACATTTTCCCAATGCTGAATACAGGTACTGAAGCGAAGCGACTCGAATAGGGAAATTGGAGCGAAGTAAAACTGTTCCAAGGATTGACTGTGATGAAGACCAACCCCTGATTAGAAGACCCTACGTTTTTATCTTGACCCAATCCGGCGATACGATTGATCTCCAAATTCTCCTTATAATCATTCTTAAAATCGTCGGTATAAACACCTCTTGAAAAATATAGCTTTTTATCTGCAGAGAGAACCGTAAAGGCGGGTATTATTTTATCATATTCAACAAGCTTGCCGTCTTGAATCCGATATTTAAACTCTTGCACGCGATTATTAGCGCGCGCGATAATGAAACCCATGAAAAGGGAAAATTTGTAGTTATTTTTATCAATGTAATCCTTAAGCTTCGTCACATCGATTTGGATCGTCCGCGTTGCGACCGGTATTTCAAATGTACAAAAATGTTCGAATAACTCTTTCCTATCATAAGAGTTCATATCGACTGGTTTACATTTTGGCCATTCGAACATACGATTCTCCTCTCGACTTACGGCAATAGAGCCGGTTGACTCATCTTTTGTTCTTGACCGTATGGTATTTGTGATACGCACAGCTCAAGATTCTTGAAAAATTGCGCCATAAGTTGCGGATTTTTTTTCGAAAGTCGATTGATTAAATGTCTAGCGATGACAATGAATGTTGAATCACTCAATGCTAAAGATGTGTATGTTCTTCCTCTTTCTTGATAAGATTCTTTTTCACCAAAGCTATCACCGGAAGCCAAAGTATATTCTTTTCTATTTGGGTCACGAGCAACGATCTGAACTGTCCCTTCTAAGATCAAAAAAAGATCATCTTCTTGTTGGCCTTCTTTGAATATTATCTGATTTTTGCGGTATTGTATAACCTTACATTCGGATAAAATCGTCTGCATGTCTGCAAGCGACATGTTAAAGAATATATCCTTCTCCGCTTGCCTTCTGCTGGTTAGATGGTTTTCAATGGCCTTATGTATTTCTTTTTCTGTTACGTCACGTACGAAGACGTCGAGCTTTTTTCCAAATTGACGGTAAAACCAATCTACCGATGCCTCTTGGACTCTATTTTCTTTGTGGTCGCCGATCGCCTTTAACAAAGGCGACTTTATGCTTTTCATATAATCCCAATCATAGACCGCCTGGATAATCGGTATAGTTACTCCAATGGAGTCTGGATATGCGGGCGCATAAAAGCGGAACGCTAATTGCTGGTATAATTCAATCATTGATGGACTGCAGATCGAGAACAAAAAAACAATGCCATCTCGCAAAAGATCTTGATATATTTGGGATGTGAGCCGTATGGCAGCAAGCGTACCCCGATATTCTGGTAAAATTACAAATTTAGTGGATACGGCGACTGACTTTGGAAAATGTTCAATGAAGTTATCGAGTTGCCAGCCATCAGCGATTTCTTTTGATATGTGGTTCGATAATTCACAAGCTTTGGAATAGACAACGCGTGCAGTGGCAACGACGCGATCCTGATCGATAACGACATATATATTCGAAAAAGCATCTATTTCATCGTAATCGATTTGTCTTTCATGATCGACGCTATCGATCAGATAACCCATCTCATTTATGAAAACGTCGTATCGCAAACGAAAAGCTTGCTCAGCATACGCGTCCTTACTTTTGCAGCAGATAATTTTCACGTTTTATCGCCGAGAAATACGCCATTTAGAATATACATAATTTATCCCAGGTCTTCCATCAATAAGCAGTTGGAAGATGGCTCACGATTCAGACAAAATGGAGACGTTTGATCGAGATTGATTTGAAGAAATGCTTATGGTGCACCCATAAAACACGCACAGCGCTTCCTATCTTCTTAGGATTAGGCCAAATCTGAATAGACTGTAACATCAGCCCCGACATAACCTTACCTTAGGGAATGGAAAGGCTTTTAACGAACTGGCACCCGGCGTGTCGCTGGGCATCAGATGGCAACTGCTCGCTCGAATTTTGTTTCAAGAAATTCTCGTCATTTTTTAAGAAACAGTCTATTTCAACGGTGAGAGCCTTGAGGGCTAGAATCGTGACCGAAATTGAAACGTTTCATCTTGAGTGGTTTTTTGTGAGGGAACATGTTTGAATTGAATGAGCCACTTGCAAAACTGGATGTAAGTGACGTTTCGCGTTTTGCCGATCAGTCGATCTTGTCATTATTTGCCTTTTTGCGCTCGCATGAACCCGTTCATTTCTGCGAATCTTCACCTCATGGGGCGTATTGGTCGATTTCACGCTTTTCCGACATCGTCAGTATAGAAGCAGATCCAAAACGTTTTTCGTCGCGTTCAGGATTTACCCTTGCTGATATCGACAGCGATTTTAAACACCGGTCGATTTTGTCCAGTGATGGTCAAGATCATCTTCGCCAGCGTCGTGCGATTGCACCACTTATGACCGTTGACGGAATCAATGCGCTTGAAGTGACCGTAAAAAAAACGGCAGTTGAGATACTCGACTCAGTACCTTTAGATAAACCCTTTGATTGGGTTGAGCGGGTTTCCATTGCTCTCACTGGTCGTATGCTTGCAACGATGATGGGTGCTCCGCATTCTGATTTTCAAAAGCTTATCCATTGGAGCCATATTGCCTCGATCATTCCGGGACCGAATGCCGATTTAGGAAGCTTTGAAGAGAAAGATCGCCTGTTGGAAGACTGTTACCGATATTTTTTGGCACGCCGCGATATATCGGTTGCATCGCCATTATCCCTTAATTTTGTTTCTCTATTGGCTCACATGAAGCGAGAAATGGAAGTTGATGAATATCTGTCAACGATCATCATTCTCATCGTTGGCGGCAATGAAACGACGCGAAATTCCATTTCGGCAAGCGTTGTGTTCTTTGATCAATTTCCAGAACAGAGAGACCTTTTTTACAATCATCCAGAACTGATGGAATCCGGAATATCCGAAATCATCCGGTATCAGACACCATTGATATATATGCGTAGGACGGCGACGGAAGATGTCGAAATAGGCGAAAAGACGATCAAAAAAGGCGACAAGGTGGTCATGTGGTATCTATCGGGAAATCGCGATGAGGACGCGATTTCTCAGCCAGATGAGTTCATCATAAACAGAATGCGCGCAGGACGGCATTTGTCCTTCGGCTTCGGTCCACACAGATGCATAGGCCGTCGGCTAGCGGAAATGCAAATACGTGTCCTCTGGGAAGAAATTATTCGCCGGAAATGGATCATCCAGCCGACTGGAAACACCGAAAGGACTGTTTCTAATTTCATCAACGGGTTCAATAAGCTTGAAGTGATAATCCGAAACTAAGATACCGCAATGTTGCCTATCCCAGCGGGCGATAGCCAGTGCGTTCCTAAAAATGCCTTTGCAGCGCTTTACTCTGCTTTTTCGATCGATTTGAGTGGCGGTTTCGTATCAGATTTTGTGTTCTCGCCCTCAAAACCATTTAATATGACGGGCAGTCCGCCAGGGCCATTGCCCATGATGACAAATTTCGTATTTGGCGATTCTGACAATTTGACCGTTGCTTGAATGCCCGTCCATCTCAAATAAGCGTCCGAAATCGTTGGCGTAACGATTTCCTGAAATCTCTTAATTCCCTCAGCCTCAATTTCTTTGCGCTTGCTTTCGAGCAGTTCGCGTTCAACACGAAACTGGTATTCCTTGACATATTCCGCTTCAGAAAACTTTCTATCGATGGCGTACCGCAAGGCTTCAGGCAGCTCAACATCGGTGATTAAGACATCTTCGACTCGAATGAGATCCAAGTCCAATTCCGGCACGAGACGCCCGCCTAAACTATTGTGAGCCTGCTCGACGGTTATGGTCATATAAATTTGGTTCTGAATATAGTTGCGCCTTACAGCATAGACATCTTCAGCTGGATAGCGAGAAATTGATTCTCGAACGACCGATCCGATACTGGGGACTATTAGCGTATCAAAATAGTCAGGACCAATTGTTTTGTGAAGGATCGCAACATTCTTATCTCTTACAGACCATCGAATAGCGATGGACACATAGAAACTAAGTCCATTATTCGCCACGACGCGATACGTAGAAGAAGCGGCCTGCGTACGCGCATTGTAGACGAATATTTTATCCCACGGAAAAATGAGATGGATACCTTCTCTTTTTGGCGCTGAAACCACATCAGTTCCACCAAAAAATCGCCACCACATCACACCGACGTGACCGGCGGGGATGGTAATAACAATATGTCTCCATAAGAGAATGAAAGAGAAAACAACAACGAACAACGTTATGAATAGCGTTGCTTTCGTGACACGGAAGATATTCTTCTCATTCATGACCATGTTAGCCCACTGCCCTCAGCTCGCCATCTTCCATGTGGTAACGACAGTCAGCAATGTGAAAGTATCTTTCATCATGCGTCACGACGATCAATGTCTTTCCAGCTGCTTTGATTGAAGGAAGAATCTGTTCGTAAAAATAGGCCCGAAAGCCAGGGTCCTGGTCGGCCGCCCACTCATCGAGGATCAAGATCGGCTTATCTTCAGACAATGCGATCGCGAGCGCCAGACGTTTTCTTTGTCCTGTCGACAACTGATCAGGCGCGTAGGAATGATCCAATTGCACTCGTCCAGCCAGACCAACCAATTTGAGGTGAGTCTCAAGGCTCTGCTTTTCTTCATTGGTCATGCCATAAAGCGCGCTAAACGTATGGAAATCAGCAAACACTGTCGCAAAAAGGCTCTGATAAGAAGCGATGTTCGTCTGATCGACTTTTTGATCATCAAGAAGGATCTCTCCATCGACGATCGGATATAGCCCCGTCATGACGCGCAGTAATGTTGTCTTGCCTGATCCATTACCGCCGGTGATGAAGATCATGTCGCCCGATTTGACGGCGATTGATATGTTCTTAATACCGATCAGTTGGCCGTCATCTCTGGTATGGAAATAGCAGATATTATTTAGAGCCAAAGTTTTGAAGCTGTGAAGCTTTTTGACCGCCTCATACTCGCTAAGATTTTCGGGAGTCGCAATTCGATCATCAATCGTTTTTTCAAAAGCCTCTATCTTCCCGAATGAGAAACGCAGAATGGAGAGAGGTTCTGCTGCACGCACGAAGGCCCCAAGAGGACCAAGCAGAAACAATTCCGTAGTGACGATTTGCGATAGCGTGAACTCATTCACATTCTCAAATACAGGAATTAAGAATACGGCTGTAGCACCCAGCATGTACGAGGTCGACGCACCAAGGATAATCAAATCACCAAAAACGGATGCGGTTGCACTGCGTGCTTGAGATACGTTTTTTGAAGTCTGAACGACACTGTTGAGAATTCCATTCTTCTTGTCGAGATTAAGCTTTAACTCCTTAAAACCAAGGATCATCTCGTTCGTCGTTGACCTTAGCTTAGCCTCGTCATTGGCCGAGAGAGTCATAAGGCGCGTTAATTCTTTTTCACGACTGAAATAATATCGAATTGTGAAACCAACAAAGACAAGTGTCATAATGCCGACGACGAAGGACTGGTAAAAAATGAAGCCGGTAATGAAAACAAGCAGTATGGCAGACTGAAAGCCGATAAGAATCGGCATGATCGACTGCGAGATCGGCTCGTAGTATCGTGATAGTCCTTGGCTGAGCTGCCCCTGATCGAGCTCATGAATGTCTTTGAGACTGAGCTGCATTAATTTTCTTGCAAGACGCTGACGCTGCTCATCCAACGCATTCTCGATTGACTCAGAAGTTCTTCGCAAAAGTGTTGTTTGCGACAGGCGGTATAAAAGCAGAAGCGCTATGAAAGCGACGCCCAAGAAAAGTGAGTTCTCCGGATTCTGCGCTTCCAGAATACCTTTCGAAATAACAATAATGATTGCCGTTGCACAAATGGCCGAAAAAAGCGCGACAGCAATGAGATCCGATGGATTTACGAATCTAATTCCCGGAATTTGAGCCGGTCTTCTAAACTGCGGAAACTCGACACGTGAGAAAAATTGAAGGATCTTCCTTCCAATCAAGGACCCGGCAGGCGAAGAGCTTGGATTCTTAGGGTTCATCTCAATTGTATGGTGAAGGGCTCAAGCCGAGCCAGGCCGACGAAGCCCTAAAAAAAGTACGATAGACGACACAACAGGCGTGACAAGAAGCGACAGAACGAAAAAGCCTATAAATCCAATGAGCCGGTCTTTCCCGAGATAACCCACGAAAAGACTGGCCAAGACATACAGGACAAAGAGCAGATACATCTACCGCGCTTTTGATTTTGCGTTGTCGAATTCTGACTTAAGCTCGTTCTTGATCGCATCAGCACTGAAGTTCGAAACCGTCCCACCCTTTACAAGATGGCGCGCGAACACTTTGCCAACCGCATAAGTCGCGGCGGAGCCCAAGGCAGCCATGGTCGCCATACCTGCAATCGTTCCGAAAACGGGCGCATATTTGATGGTTGATCCAACAAGCATGCCCGTTGCGGCGGTTGGCAAAAGCGAACCCAAGAGCACGGAAACCAGACCTTCGGCAGCTTCTTTGCTGAGCTTCTGGTCGTATGCCTCGCTCAGATCCATCAACATTTTGGCCTGCACCACGGCGAGCGCGACTGTGTCCAGAAACGGGACAGGAACAGCCCCCGCAGCCGCAGCCCACTTTACAGAGTTCGAAATGATTTCTCCGGCCCGGTCGATTTTGGCCTCATCCGACGTAGTGTCTGCAATTTCTACGCTGTCGACTGCGGTCTGCGTCGTCATTGGTCAAGATCTCCTATGGTGTTTCAAAAATACCGAAATGAAATGGCTCGGTCAATTCTACGTGAGCCCTTGGTTTTAAATAGAAGTATTCATACTTCCGTAAAGTAATACATGTTATTTATAATTAATATTTATTCCATATGGCGATAACGCCATCGGTAATAAGAATTATTGATTATAGTTCATGTATATGATGTATAGATTTTTATTTTACTATCGTTATTGTTCATTTTGGGAGTAAAAATTGAACAATAGACGCAAAGAAAGTCCTCCAAGCGTCAATTGCAAAGAAATGATATCGGCGACGTCTCTGTCAGCGTACCGCTCAAGAAGATTGGCCGACAGCGATATTCCAGCCTATAAACGGCGATGCACAACGTTACCATTTCTGCCACTGCGTCGATCCTGCCTCCAACGGCTCTATCAAACTTTGAATTGGTTCAAAGATTGATCGATGGGGCGCGCGGCAGAAATAGTGTTGATCTCTTGGCGGAAGAGCGTGCCTTAGATCGTGCCGCGCTAATAGAAAAGAAGACGGGGCTTAGATCACGGCGGTTCTTTTTGCCAACAGAGAATCCAGTTGATATTGGCGCGTCTGTTCTGGAACAATTGATGAGCGACCAAGACTGGGCTGCTCTAGACGCTGTCATCGTTTCATCATCATCGACCCATGGTTTTCCTGGACTATCTCAGCAGATTATCGCTGCATCCCGCGAAGAATACGGGAGTTTAGGCCATCCATTTGTATTGGATATTGGCAGCAATGCGTGCGCTGGTTTTACCTACGCTCTGACGATTGGGCAGAGCCTCATTCAGGCGATGAATTATAAAAAGGTCGCTCTGATTGCGATTGAGTTTTCATCACGTTGCATTTCATACGATCCCAATGCTTTTGGAATCAGCACGCTCTTTGGAGACGCTGCCGCTGGTATCCTTCTTTCGTCAGACACATCAGGCATTGCATCGATCATTGAAAGCCGCGCAAGCTCGTTGGTTGACATGCAAACCCTGTCCTATGTCAAAGGGTCAGGGATGACGGCTCATGACCAGAAAGCTGATGTACCGCAGGATTCACGTTGGTTTATGGCAGGTCCACCAGTTGCAATAGGAGCGATCGATGTTTTAACAGATGAGATACGTCGATACCAAGCGAAAGGCTATGCGATTGATTGGCTTATACCCCACCAAGCGAATTTGAAGCGCATTCTATTGCCCGCTTGCGATGCGACGGGAATTCAGATTGCAAAACTGTGTACATCCTTCGAAGAGACCGGGAATACATCGAGTGCCAGCATTCCATTGCTGCTTGATCAGTTGGTTCGGGAGAAAAAACCGATCAGAGGCGATAATGCTTTGCTCGTTGGCTTTGGTGCTAGTTTCTCAATCGGCTCTGCACTCATTTCATTTCATTAAGGCACTGCATGAATGAAGGTTTTTGCCAGTTTATTTTTTCAAAGGAGAAAACACTATCATGGTGTGTATCGTGAATGGTACGGGCTTCTTTGTCGTGTATAGCGCGTGCATTCATCTCAAGGCGATTTCAATCGCCCTCGTTCCTTCCGGTAAATTGGCCACAGGGCGATGAAGGAAATTATGGTCATTCCGCTTACCAGATAACCTGGTGCAACGGCATCATTGAGACGCGTGATCAACCAAGACGCCATTAACGGCGAAAGGCCTCCGACCGTCCCTAGTGTAATGTTATATCCCACCGCGAGAGCGGTGCAGCGGACAGCCTTGGGAGAATGCAAGACGATGAGCCCAGGCTGGGCACCAATATAAAGTCCTAACAAAATGGCAAAAGCCATTTGGCCTACCAAAATCAGGCCGGGCTGCCCCCAAGTGAATACATGAAATAGTGGCACAGCGAGAAGGACGATACCAAAGGCTGAAACCGCCAGAACAGGAAGATTGCCAAGCCGGTCTGCGAGCGCTCCAGCGATGTAGATCGTCACAAGGAGTACGACCATACTGGTTGTGTTGATCTCAAGCGCTGTCACAGGTGGGATTTTGTCAATGAGCTGCAACCAGCTAACGAGATAGACAAAGATCAGCTGGAAGCCGACGGCGTTGACAAGGCAGAGCAAAGCAATGTTGAGCACTTGCCAAGGATAATTGCGTAATGTCTGCATTAAAGGCGCAGTTGGCTCGGTATTGCGCTGGCCGTCAGGCAGATGCCGCCGAAGAAACAGGCCCATCAGACCGATGGCAAGCCCCGACAGAAATGGCAGGCGCCAACCCCAAGCGGCGAGCGCCTCGTTCGACATGGTAGCTGCAAGCAGAGCGCCGGTCCCTGAACCAGCCAAGATGCCGATGATGCCTCCGCTAACCGCTACAGCCCCAGCGAAAGAACGACGATGCGGCGGCGCATGCTCGACCATGAAAATCATTGATGTCGTATATTCGCCGCCGAGGGATAGGCCCTGGACAGTGCGAAGCAGGATCAGCAGGAGCGGTGCTGCAATGCCAATCACCTCATAGCCTGGCAGTATACCCATCAGGAATGTTGGGATAGCCATGGCACCGACCGAAACAGTCATCGCATATTTGCGCCCATGCCGATCGCCAATATGGCCGATCAAAACACCTCCAAGCGGACGGGCTAGATACCCAATCGCAAAGATTCCAAATGCGCCAATTACCTGCGCAGTGGGATCGGATGGAGGAAAAAACGTCTTACCAATGAAAACGGCAAAATAGCCATAAACGGCAAAATCGAACCATTCGAGAATGTTGCCGATCGCACCAGCTGCAAGAACGACGGGGAGCTTGGGAGCTCCAGAAGCGTTTTTTGTACTCATGACAAAGACCGGGGCGCAGAAATGAAAAACACGGTGCGCTTTCTGTCATGGAATTCGCCGGTCGCCTATGGCCTCAAGCCCGTTTTGGGGGAACGGACCTGCCCCCATGGCCGGAAAACGGCTTGCTTGCCTTCGTCATGGCACGCCATAAACGAGGTACGATTGAACACGGCTCAGCAGCGGAGTGCCCTCCATGCCTGCACATTCGCAAGATCATGTACCCCTCTGGTCGTGGCTTGCCCCATTCGCAGCAAGCCTTTGGCTGGCGGCACTCTTCATTCCGGGCATGTCGACATCGGCTTGGTTCTGGCAGATACCCGCCGCCCTTCTGACTGGCCTTGCGGTCTTCGCGGCGGTCCACCATGCCGAGGTGATTGCACTGAGGCTAGGCGAACCCTTTGGCTCGCTCGTCCTTGCCATTGCAGTCACGATCATCGAAGTGTCGTTGATCATTTCCTTTCTTTTGGCCACGACCCCTGGCTCTGAGAACGTGGCGCGCGACACGGTCTATTCCACCGTGATGATTGTTCTCAATGGCGTGGTGGGCCTATGCCTCGTGGCGGGCGGCAAACGCCATTATGAGCAAAGCTTTCGGCTGGAAGGCGTCTCCTCGGCTCTGTCGATCCTTGGCACGCTGGCGATTTTCACTTTGATCTTTCCCAATTACACGCTCTCCGCCGAAGGCCCCTTCTATTCGGCGCGCCAACTACTGTTCATCGCATTCGTCGTGCTTGCCTTGTATGGCGTGTTCATCTTCGTACAAACGGTACGGCATCGCGATTATTTTGGCGAAACCGATGATAACTCGTCCGGGTCAGATAACCTGCATCATCGCCCTTCGATGAGGCTGACGATCATCAGCGGCGGCTGGCTCGTTCTCTCTTTGGCTCTGGTGGTCTTGCTCGCGAAAGGCCTGTCATCACCGATCAGCCAAATGATTGCGAGCGCTGGCCTGCCGACAAGCTTCCTCGGAGTGATCGTCGCGCTGATCGTTCTTTTACCCGAATCCGTCGCATCGCTGCGCGCAGCCATGGCGAACCGCTTACAGAGCAGCCTCAATCTTGCACTTGGTTCAGCGATCGCAACGATCGGTTTGACAATCCCTGTCGTAGCGCTTGTTTCGCTATTCATGGGCATAAGGCTGCCGCTTGGCATCGACCCCTTATCCACTGTCCTTCTCGTGACAACACTGTTCATCGCGACGCTGACATTGGGCACGGGCCGGACGACTGTGCTGCATGGCGCAGTTCATCTCGTGATCTTCGCCGTTTTCATCTTCACGGCCGCCGTGCCGTAGAGGCGCCGGTTCAGCCAGTCATTCAAAAGCGATAATTCAAACCAGCACGAATAATACTGAAGCTGATCTTGGTGCTGAAGGCATCCAGATCAACTTCGACACCTCGGAACATTCCCAGATTGTAGTAGAGATAGTCAGCCTTGAATGACCAATTGTTGACCAGCGCGTATTCGAAACCTGCACCTGCGGTAAAGCCTGTTTGAAACTGCGTCTTCTTTTGGCTTTGAGAAACCTTGTCGGACGGATCGTACTGGTTGAAATCCAAGAGACCACCTGCAAAACCGGCCGTCACGTAAGGCAGGAAGGGACCCATCCCATAGCCCAATCGCATCCGGATGTTGCTCAGTGTCTTGATGCGATACTTCAGCCCGTTGGTTCCGACAGGACCAACTTCCGCCGGATCCGGCGGAGGCTCGATCTTCTTGCGATACGCAGAGATCGATGTGGCTTGTAGGTCGATCACCCCACCCAGGACCATGTTATTCTCGAACTGGCGATCGTAACCCGCTTCCACACCGCCCAAAAAGCCGAATGAATTGAGATTGCGCGTGCCTTCACCCGCTTCAAGATAACGGATATGCACGCCATTGCCGCCAAGCCCAAAATTGGCCCCAGCATGAAAACCGGTCCAAGACTTCACAACAAGAGGCGGATCGTAAAGTGGCGCTAAAGGCTTCGCGCCTGTAAGGGCATTGCCCCACACATAATTGAGACCGACACGCATGGTATGGCTGCGAGTCTCCAATTGATAAACAGTACCGGCGTGATCGATCGCCTTCATCGTACCCAAATCGACCAGCAGATATTCGGCCTTGACGCGCCAAGACGCATCGACCGCATATTCTACACCTGCGCCAACCGTCCATCCCCATTTAACACTGGCGGCGCGGCCAGTGGTCGTCGGTTCGGCAACGCCGTTGGCGACATCGCCTCCCTCTTCATCTAATGCCGACGTACGCCCATAGGCCGCACCACCGGTCAGATACGGAACGATGGGACCGAAGGCATACCCTAACCGCGCGCGCAAAGTCCCGAAATACCGCAACTGTGTCTTGCGCAAATCCCACTCATAATCCGTGCGCATATCAACGCGCGAATAATTCGATGCCGTTGACGACCATTGAAAATCAGCTTCCGCACCGATCAGGAGATTGTTCTGCAACTGAAAATTGTAGCCAGCCTGTAAGCCGCCAAAAAATCCTGACGATGTATTGACGGTTGAATCGGTGCCGATGGCGCCATTCGGCTGCTGCCCATTTCCCGGATAGCTATAGCGGTAACCGCCGAGCCCAAAATTCACACCGGTGTAGAAGCCGGTCCATGGCTCAGATTTCTGTTGCGCCACTGCGGCGGGAGCAACGATCAGCAAAGCAGACGCAAACAGAAAGCGACGCATCTTGTAAAACCAGCATAACGACCCACGAAAGGGGTAGGTGATTTGTCACTGTTTACAAAGGTCAAAATGGTTAACGCGGCCTCTCGCTGTTCAGTCTTGGATTCGTCACGGCTACTCAAAGAGCGCTTTCTCTTAGAACAGATAGGACAACCCAACACTAACTGTATTCACACGCGCCGCATTCTTAATGAGATCCGTGACGGCGGTTTGACCTGAGATTTGTTGTGGCGCGAATTGGGCATAGCGATAATCCACGCGGATCGCCCAATGTGTGTCGAGTCTATACTCCACACCTACACCGAGGCTTGGGCCGGGTCGGACAGCAGATGCCGACAACGCTAGGCCGCCGATGCAGGCTTTGACGCAAGCGCCTTGAGCCAGCCTTGATAGCCTGGGCCATCGGCTTCGCGGTTGAGCAGACCAAGATAGAGCGACGAAATCTGCTCATAGCCGGTTAGGCTGTAGTGAAGTTGCGGCGTGGGCAAAGCCCCAAGATCGACATAGGGCGAGATTTTGGTCGCGACACGAAAACCCGTATCGTCATCATTATAATCAGTTTTGTAATCACGGCGTTGAATGGATTCGACCGTCGTCAGTCCGTAACTCCACGAGCCGCCTCGCACGATGTAGTTTTCATTCAGATTAGTGCCACTCCATTCCCACAGATTGCCGGCCTGATCGAATGTGCCAAAGGCGCTCGGGCTCAACGCATAGGATCCAACATCGATCAGCTTGTACTGCTCCGGGCGCAGTCCATTATAATTAGCCGCATTGGCAGAACCGGGTGGATCGATGACATCGGGCAAGCGATTGGACCGCGTTGCGTTCAGCCAATAGCCGCCCGCGCCTTGATTGAGCGCGGGATCGAAATAGGCGGCTTTGTACCACTCGTTTTCAGTCGGTAACCAAAACTTTGCATCGGCATTTCGGGGAATGAAACCTGAGGTCGCACCATTGAGCGTGTAGGTGCCGGTCTCCGTACTGGCGGATGCGTTGGCTCCATTGTTCAGCCAGTTGATGAAGCGCGCCGCATCGAACCAATCGACGAAAGGAACGGGATCGTTGGGCGTCGAGCCTTTGACGCCGGGGTTTTTCTGCGGATCGGCGGGGCCTGTTGCGACAGCGTATTGATAAGGATCCGCAACCGTGCCTGAACCTTTACGCGTAATCGTGTTTTCAATGACGTAATCGTCGTCATTCATGTCTTTCGTATAAAGATTGGTGATGTAGGACGCTGTCGGCACGGCTGCGACAGTGTTGAGGAACGCTACATATTGTCCAATCGTGACTTCATATTTGCTGATGGCATAAGGAGAATTGACTGCGCCATAGCCTGTCTTATCAGGCGCATTGCCGGCATTTCCGACAGGGTGAAGGCGATGGCAGTCATGTCTGGCCTCGGTGCAGGTGACTGAATGAACTTAGCTGTAGTCATATCTTTAGAGTATTTTTGATAGCGCCGAAGTAGCTTGACGTAGTGCATAAACTTAAATTGGGTACGACCCCTCTGATCGCTGGATCCTGAGCAGCCAATGGCCTGATGGCGCGATTGTGCAAGGCAGCAAAAAACCCGCCACCGGAGTGGCGGGTCTTTAGTTTTCCCGCGTGCAGTATGATCAGGTGCGCTTGTTCTGGCGATTGTTGATGAGATCGTCGACCACTGTAGGGTCGGCGAGCGTCGATGTATCGCCAAGATTTCCGAACTCGTCTTCGGCGATTTTGCGCAGAATGCGGCGCATGATTTTGCCTGAACGCGTTTTCGGCAAGCCCGGTGAAAACTGGATGAGGTCGGGCGAGGCGATCGGCCCGATTTCCTTACGTACCCAATTGACAAGTTCCTTGCGCAACTCTTCGGTTGGTGCTTCCCCGGTCATCAATGTGACGTAGGCATAGATACCCTGCCCCTTGATGTCGTGCGGATAGCCAACAACCGCAGCCTCCGAAACCTTCGGATGGGCCACCAGCGCGCTTTCAACTTCCGCCGTTCCCATGCGATGGCCTGATACGTTGATCACGTCATCGACGCGGCCTGTGATCCAGTAATAACCATCGGCGTCGCGGCGGCAGCCGTCACCCGTAAAATATTTATTCGGGTAAGTTGCAAAATAGGTTTCCATGAAGCGCTGGTGATCGCCATAGACCGTGCGCATCTGGCCGGGCCAAGATTCCGCGATGACGAGATTGCCTTCGCACGCGCCATCCAGAACCTTACCCTCGGCATCGACGACTTGCGGTTGCACACCGAAGAACGGGCGTGTAGCCGAACCGGGCTTGAGCGCCGTAGCCCCAGGCAAAGGCGAGATCAGAATGCCGCCGGTTTCTGTCTGCCACCATGTATCGACGATGGGGCAACGATTGTCGCCCACAACGCGATAATACCATTCCCATGCTTCCGGATTGATCGGCTCACCGACAGAGCCGAGCAAACGCAGCGATGCACGCGACGTCTTTTTCACAGGATCTTCGCCAGCACCCATGAGAGAACGGATCGCGGTCGGTGCGGTGTAAAAGATGTTGACCTTATGCTTGTCGACAACATCCCAGAAACGCGAAATCGACGGATAGGTCGGGATGCCTTCAAACATAAGCGTCGTCGCGCCGTTGGCGAGCGGACCATAGACGATATAGCTGTGCCCCGTGACCCAACCGACGTCGGCCGTACACCAATAGATTTCGCCCTCGTGATAATCGAAAACATATTGATGCGTCATGGATGCATAGACGAGATAACCGCCCGTTGTATGAACGACGCCCTTCGGCTTGCCGGTCGATCCTGATGTATAGAGCAGGAACAAAGGATCTTCAGCATTCATTGGCTCCGCCGGGCAATCGGCAGACACAGCAGCAGCCGCTTCGTGATACCAGACATCGCGGCCCGACTTCATCGGCACATTGCCGCCTGTCCGTTTGACGACAAGCATGTGTTTGACGCAGGCCAACTTGTCCGCAGCAGCATCCGCATTGGTCTTGAGCGGTACTTTACGGCCGCCACGCAGACCTTCATCGGCGGTGATCACGACAGCAGAATCAGCATCCTCAATGCGGCTGGCAAGCGAGTCGGGGGAGAACCCGCCAAAAACGATTGAGTGCACGGCACCGACGCGGGCACAGGCCAACATGGCATAGGCTGCTTCCGGAATCATCGGCAGATAGATCGTAACGCGATCGCCTTTTTTGACACCGAGCGATTTCAGCACATTGGCAAATTTGCCAACTTCGTGAGCGAGCTCTTTATACGTGATATTTTTCGATTCATTCGGATCGTCGCCTTCCCAAATGATTGCGACTTGATCGCCACGCTTGGCAAGATGGCGGTCGACACAGTTCAGCGCGACATTAGTGACACCATCTTCAAACCATTTGATCGAAACATTGCCTGGCGCATAGGAAACATTTTTCACTTTGGTGTAGGGCTTGATCCAATCGATCCGCTTGCCGTGCTCGGCCCAGAATGCATTCGGATCGGCCATGGAGGCCTTGTACATCTCATTGTACTTGGCATCGTCGACCCAAGCACGCTTCGCCCATTCCGCCGAAACGGGATAAATCTTCTCCGACATATGCATTCCTCCCCTTGACGCTTTGAAGCGTCCAATCCCGAACGGAACGCCGCAAGCGTTCCGCTATACGTTCAGCGCTCCCCCGGAGCCCCTTTTATGGGGGCGCATTATGATGACCGCCCCTTATGGCGGCAAGCGCACGGCCCGTCGCACTTTGGTCGCGCGTCTTTGGATCAAGCACGGGCTCAGACGCGGATAACCATCTGTAATCCATACCCATCGCAAACCGAATTTTCAGGGAACGCCATTGCCTCCCCCCGCGCGATCCGCGCCGCGCTCCATGCGCAGGCAGCCGAATCGAGACAATCATCCCAACCGACCCCTTTTGGGATGGAATGCAGGAAATCAGGGGTAAAAGCCGCCCTCTCCGTAAGGAGTTTGACCCGCTCCTCCATGCCCGGCCGGTAAACCTGCCCCTTGACCTTTTTGGGATGCGTGAGGGGCTGGCCACCATTCATCGCCATGAAGGCCCCTTCTGGGTGACATTCATGGACACGCTCCGCCCATGCAGCTTTGGCACGCAAAAGACCGTCGATCTCGCGCATTTTTGGAAACAGGAAGAAGCACTGCTTGGATATCTTGCGTGGCGGTTCGGATGTCATCAACGAAAGGCGGTTTGCTTGGCCATAATCCTCGGCATAGACGGCAGCCCGCGACGGGACAGAGAATACGGAGGATTGCCGTGCGCCCAAACGGGGTCGTAGCGCCTTTTCTGGCCCCCGCCCCTCAGGGCCTATCTTGTCTGGCAGGCCAATCGGCATATCGATGGCAATCGAGGCAAGATCCAGTAGGCCGAGCAAAGCATCCAGATGGTGCGCGACGATCCGTTCGGCGTCCCCTCCTGCCAATGGCCGGATCGTTGCAACCCAACCCGCTCGGCATCCATCAATCCCCATCACACGCATGCTCACCTCCGACCTTGTCATCATGGCGCGGCGCCCCAGCTCTGGCTATGTTGCATCGCAATAGTCATTAAAGGGATCCAGCCATGGCCGCCGCGTTCCGTCCCCGCCGATCTGTTCTCTATATGCCGGGCTCCAATGCGCGCGCGCTCGACAAAGCGAAGACCCTTGCAGCCGACGCACTGATCCTTGATCTGGAGGACGCCGTTGCGCCGGACGCCAAATCTTTGGCGCGCGACCAAGTCGCCGCGGCCGTGAAGCAAGGCGGGTTCGGAGCGCGTGAAACTGTGATCCGCGTAAACGGCCCCGATACGGAATGGGGCGATGCAGACCTTAAAGCGGCCTGCGCTGCCGGACCCGATGCGATCCTCGTGCCTAAGGTCAATTCCGGCGAAGACATCATGCGGGCCGATCACGCCTTGAAAGCGAACGGCGCGCCGGCTCATACATCGCTATGGGCGATGATGGAAACACCGCGCGCCATGGTTGACGCCCTTGCGATTGCGGAAGCGGGCAAGCGCACGCGCCTCGCCTGTTTCGTGATGGGCACGAATGATCTCGCCAAGGAGACGCGCGCCAGGATCATCCCCGGTCGTGCACCAATGGATCCATGGCTGATGGCCTGCGTCGCCGCGGCCCGCGTCGCACAAATCGATGTCATCGACGGCGTCTACAATACGATCAGCGACATGGAGGGTTTTGAGAGGGAATGTCTTGAAGCGCGTGATCGTGGCTTCGATGGTAAGACCCTCATTCATCCGAGCCAGATTGAACCGGCCAATCGCTTGTTTGCGCCTGCTGAGAATGAAGTGGCATGGGCCCGCACCCTCATCGCTGCATTCGAGCAACCTGAGAATGCCGGCAAGGGCGCACTGCAAATCGACGGCAAGATGGTCGAACGCCTGCATGCTGAAATTGGTCGCCGAATCGTCGCCATAGCCGAGGCCATCGCGAGCCGCGGCTAATAATTCGTAGCCTCCGGTTGGATTGAGCGAAGAAGCGATTCTTGTATCATGGCGACCTTGATCCAGAGCGCCCGCAAGTTCGAGCGACTTATAGATGTAGACACGCTCAAATCCTCCGGGATCCCGAAGGACATCACGGCCACAATATTTATGCGCTGATCAGGCCGCGTTTTTTGTGCTCCGCCCGACGATCCCAGCGATATCCTTCATGATGCCGTCGATCGCATAATCCTTGGGTGTATAAATCGCTGCCACACCGATATTGCGCAGCACATTCTCGTCATCCGGCGGAATGATACCGCCAACGACTACGGGGATGTGCGCAAGTCCTTCATTACGCAACCTAGACATGACATCGCGCACCAGCGGGACATGCGACCCCGATAAAATGGAAAGCCCGAGCACGTGCGGCTTCTGTTCTTTGACTTGGCGCACAATGTCGTCTGGCGTCAGGCGGATGCCGTCATAAGTTACCTCAAACCCGACATCGCGTGCGCGAAGTGCAATCTGTTCGGCACCATTGGAATGGCCGTCAAGTCCGGGTTTGCCCACAACCATGCGCGGCGCTTCGCCAAGATTGGCGGCAAGATCGGCAATCACGAGTTTCACGTCCTGATCGGCCGTATCGGTGCGCGTCTCCGGCGTCACGCCAGTCGGCGCGCGATATTGCCCGAAAATCTCACGCAGCGTCTCGCCCCACTCGCCCGTCGTCACACCAGCTTTGGCGCAGGCAATGGATGGCCCCATGATGTTGCGGCCTTCTTTCGCGGCAGAGGCGAGTGCATCGAGGGCTGCATCAGCCGCCTTGGCATCACGCTTGGAACGCCATTCGCGAATGCGCGAAATCGCTTCGATCTCGACCTGTTCAGGGACAGTCAGAACCGTTCCTTCACCAGCTGTTAGCGGCGAAGGCTCGCTGTCGCCCCACCGATTGACCCCGACAACGACCTGCGATCCTTTTTCAATTCCACGAATACGACGTGCATTGGATTCCACCAAAGCGCGCTTCATGAAACCGTTCTCGACCGCCTTGATCGCCCCACCCATCGCGTCGATGGTGGCGAGCTCGGCCCGCGCCTTCGCTTTAAGTTCATCGACCTTACGTTGAATTTCCACCGACCCATCGAAGATGTCACCATATTCGAGAAGGTCGGTCTCATAAGCCATGACCTGCTGCATGCGCAGCGACCATTGCTGGTCCCATGGACGAGGCAGACCGAGCGCCTCATTCCAAGCCGGCAATTGCACGGCACGCGCACGGGCGCGCTTGGACAGCACCACTGCCAACATTTCAATCAAGATGCGATAGACATTATTTTCGGGCTGTTGCTCGGTGAGGCCGAGTGAATTCACCTGTACGCCATAACGGAAGCGGCGATTCTTCTCGTCCGACACGCCATAACGCTCAAGCGTCAGCTCATCCCAAAGCTCTGTGAAGGCGCGCATCTTGCACAATTCGGTGACGAATTTCATACCGGCATTCACAAAGAACGAAATACTACCAACGACACGCCCGAACTGCTCGTCCGAATAGGCGCCCGATGCTTTCACCTCGTCCAAAACCGCAATCGCTGTTGCAAGCGCAAAGCCCAATTCCTGTTCCGGTGTCGCGCCTGCTTCCTGCAAATGATAGGAGCAGACATTGGTCGGATTAAATTTCGGCATCTCGCTGTTCGTAAATAGAATGATATCCTTGATCAGCCGCATCGACGGTGTCGGCGGAAACACATAGGTGCCGCGCGAGAGGTATTCCTTGATGATATCGTTTTGCGTCGTGCCCTGTAGCTTGCCGCGCGGCGCACCTTGTTCATCGGCCACCGCAATATAGAGCGACAACAGCCACGCCGCCGTCGCATTGATCGTCATCGACGTGTTCATATCTGCGAGCGGAATGTCGTGGAACAGCGTCCGCATGTCACCCAGATGGGCGATAGACACGCCGACCTTTCCAACCTCCCCGCGTGCCAGCACATGGTCGGGATCGTAGCCGGTCTGGGTCGGCAGATCGAAGGCGACCGACAAACCGGTCTGCCCCTTGGCAAGGTTCGAGCGGTAAAGGCGATTGGACTCGGCAGCGGTCGAATGACCGGCATAGGTCCGGAAAATCCATGGCTTGTCGCGCACAGGCACTGGTCCGGTCATGCAATTCCCCCGTAGGTGATCCGGCAGGGAGACGGCCTGCCTGCTGCATTGCAGCATAAAACTATGCCGGATTACGGCGATCAAGTCATCTGGATCAAAGGTTTAAGCCTTGGATCGTCCAGTTTCGCGCCAAATGCGACAATTTCAACCCTATTATACCCCGTGCGCTAATCCTTAGGCTTATGGCGCAGTGCAACATGATGTCCCATAATTCCGCCAGATGAAAACGATTGAGCGAGGCCCCCATGACTGCGCATAGCCTAGAGACCAAGGACCTCTACGACATTGGCGAGATCCCGCCGCTCGGCCATGTGCCGGCCAAAATGTGGGCTTGGGCCATACGCCAGGAGCGCCATGGCCCGCCTGAAAGCGCCATGCAGCTTGAAGCCGTGCCGACCTGGACCATTGGCGATGACGAGGTGCTCGTCCTCGTGATGGCAGCGGGCGTCAATTACAATGGCGTCTGGGCCGCCTTGGGCGAGCCGATCTCGCCTTTCAACGGCCATAAGCAACCCTTCCACATTGCCGGATCGGACGCCTCGGGGATTGTCTGGGCCGTGGGCCGCAAGGTGAAGCGCTGGAAAGTCGGCGACGAAGTCATCGTCCATTGCAATCAGGACGATGGCGACGACGAAGAGTGCAATGGCGGCGATCCGATGTTCTCGCCCTCGCAGCGCATCTGGGGTTATGAAACGCCGGATGGCTCGTTTGGGCAATTCTGCCGCGTGCAATCACGCCAGCTGATGCCGCGCCCGCAACATCTCACATGGGAAGAGAGCGCCTGCTACACGCTCACACTCGCCACCGCCTATCGCATGCTGTTCGGCCATGCGCCGCATACCGTGCGTCCCGGTGACAATGTGCTCGTGTGGGGCGCGTCCGGCGGTCTGGGTGTATTCGGCGTGCAGCTCTGCGCTGCATCGGGTGCCAATGCGATCGGCGTGATCTCGGATGAATCGAAGCGCGATTACGTGTTGAGCCTTGGGGCCAAGGGCGTCATCAACCGCAAGGATTTCAATTGCTGGGGCCAATTGCCGAAAGTGAATTCGCCAGAATTCAACACCTATATGGCGGAGGCGCGGAAATTCGGCAAAGCGATCTGGGACATCACCGGCAAGAAGGATGTCGATATCGTATTTGAACATCCCGGCGAACAGACATTCCCGGCGTCCTGCTTTGTTGCGAAGCGCGGCGGTATGGTCGTTTTCTGCGCCGGCACAACGGGCTTCAACCTCACCTTTGATGCACGCTTTGTCTGGATGCGGCAAAAGCGTATTCAGGGATCGCATTTCGCGCATCTGAAGCAAGCCATGCAAGCCAATCAATTCGTGATTGATCGCCGCATCGACCCTTGCATGAGCGAAGTGTTCCCGTGGGATAAGATCCCCGTCGCACATACGAAGATGTGGCACAATCAACACGCGCCGGGAAACATGGCCGTGCTCGTCAACGCGCAGAAAGCCGGTCTACGCACCTTCGATGAAGTCTTGGAAAATCAACCCAAAGCATAACGTAACCCAAGGCTGATAATCAGCGGGCGGCGCGCGCCGCCGCCCGGTCTTTATGCAATCCCGATCTACCCATATAAGGCCGTGTCTTGAACGCACGGTTGATTAGTAACGGTTGCGCCGACCCGCGATGATTGAAAATGGTGATAATCGTTGAGAGAATGAAAATAGCGATCGTCACCGCCGCAAGACCGGCATAAGTCGCGACATTGTTCGTCTCTGTCGTTAAGATGCGCCCACTGGAAAACCCCGGCCCTTCTTCTCCCGCTCATTCCTTGTGCCGAAGCTCCTGCGCAGCATCAATCGGCGCAAGCGCAGACGCCGAAAATCTCGGCCGGGTCGCCTCGTTTGGACAGGAGAGCGGTTTAGACTAGAGAGAAGTCCCACTCCCGCTAGGGCCCGCCATGCAAGGCCGTACCGAATTGCTGCTCAAGATTGCGCCGGGTCTGTTTGTCCTGATCTGGTCAACGGGCTGGATCTCGGCCCGTTATGCAGCGCCCTATGCCGATCCGCTGACTTTTCTGTCATTACGCTATGCCTGCGCCGGGTTCATTTTGGCGAGCCTTGCCATCGCCATGGGTGCCATTTGGCCGCGCGGGAAGGCGGCCGGTCATGCCGCGATCTCTGGCGTGTTACTCCATGCCCTCTATCTGGGCGGTGTTTGGTGGGCGATTGCGCGCGGCTTGCCGGCCGGAATCTCCGGCCTGATCGCGGCGGTTCAGCCAATCTTGACCGCCCTTCTTGCGCCTTTAGTCCTCGGCGAACGCATCTCGCCCCGTCATTGGGCTGGCATTGGGTTGGGGTTTGTCGGGATCGTGTTGGTGCTCTGGCCGAAGCTTGCCGGGCTTTCAGGGGCGGCACTTGCCCAGCAGATTGAGCCGCTGGCCGTGAATGTACTCGGCATGGTGGCAGTCACGGCCGGCACCTTTTATCAGAAGAAATATGTTCAGACCGGCGATCTACGCACCATCACCACGCTGCAATATGCCGGCGCTTTTGCCGTCACCTTGCCGCTCGCCGTTCTCACCGAGCCCATGCGGATCGAGTGGAACACGATCATGGTCCTCAATCTGGGCTGGGCCGTCTTCGCCCTCTCGATAGGTGCCATCGGCCTCCTGCTGCTGCTGATCCGCCGAGGCGCTGTATCGCGCGCGGCTGCCCTCATCTACCTCGTCCCGCCTTCCGTGGCCTTGGAGGCTTATCTGCTGTTTGGTGAAACCATGAGCGCGCTTCAGGTCGCCGGCATGATCATCACAGCCTTTGGTGTCGCGCTCGCCGTCAAGCGCTGAACCCCTCTCCCCAAAGGGTGCATTGCGGCATAACACTCTTGCCGCCATGCTGCACTGCGATATTTACGGACCGTCACACGCTTGGAGTCCCCGATGAGCCACGCCGCAGCCCTTTCCGCCATGGTCCCGATGCAGGACCTGACGAGCCTCGCCGATGAAGCCACGGGTACACTCGACGTCCTTCTGCGCGAGGCCATTGCACGCATCCGCAGCGACGTCTCGATGGATGGCAAGATTTCAGCTGCTTTAATTGACCGCGAACAACACGCCGTCCATGGCCTTGCCTGGCTGGCGACTTATGTCGAGTCGGTCCGCGAAATGAGCAGCTATGCCAAGCGTCTCAAGGAACAGGGCCGCTTCGGCGAGATCGAAGAACTGCTCGTCGCAATTGGTATCGGTGAATATTGCGCGCAGATCTTCGGCGGCATTCCGATGAACCAGAGCGAGTTCATTCGCCTCACCGATCTCGGTCTTGCACCCGCGCAGATCGCACAGCGCCGCACCCCTGTGATCGAGGCGCTTATTGCGACCGGCAATACCCGCGATAACCGCGCCCGCCTTGTCGAACTGATGCGTACGCAACAGGGCGCGGCCACTGTCGGTGACCCGGGCCTTGACGAGACGCTCGAAGCAATTCGTGACGAGATGCGCAAATTTGCGGCTGCCGAAGTCGAGCCTTATGCGCATGAATGGCATTTGAAGAACGACTATATCCCCATGTCGGTGGTGGATGGTCTTGCGGCCATGGGCGTGTACGGCCTCACATTACCCGAAGAATTTGGTGGTATGGCACTCGGCAAGGAGTCGATGTGCGTCGTTTCGGAAGAATTATCGCGCGCCTATATCGGCGTTGGTTCACTCGGCACACGTTCCGAAATCGCCGCCGAACTCATTCTGTGTGGCGGCACCGATGAACAGAAAGCCTACTGGCTGCCGAAGATTGCATCGGGAGAAATTCTCCCGACCGCAGTTTTCACAGAACCTAACACCGGATCCGATCTTGCATCATTGAAGACGCGCGCGACGCGCGAAGGTCATGTCTACAAGGTCAATGGCAACAAGACGTGGATCACTCATCCCGTTCGTGCCGATGTGATGACCATGCTTGTGCGCACCAATCCGGACGAACCGGGCTATAAAGGCCTTTCGATCCTGCTCGGAGAAAAGCCGCGGGGAACCGATGAAAACCCGTTTCCCGCAAAGGGCATGACGGGGGGCGAGATCGAAGTGCTCGGCTATCGCGGCATGAAAGAATATGAACTCGCCTTCGACAATTTCGAGGTGCCGGTGAAGAACCTCTTAGGCGGCATCGAAGGACAGGGCTTCAAGCAATTGATGCAGACCTTCGAAAGCGCCCGCATTCAAACTGCGGCGCGTGCTGTCGGCGTCGCGCAATCGGCGCTCGATATTGGCATGCGCTATGCCGAAGATCGGATCCAATTTGGCAAGCCGCTGATCGAATTTCCGCGCGTGGCCGACAAGTTGGCAATGATGGCGGTGGAAGTGAACATTGCCCGCCAGCTAACCTATTTCTCAGCTCGCGCCAAGGATCAGGACAAGCGCTGCGATGTCGAGGCGGGCATGGCCAAACTGCTAGGCGCACGCATCGCATGGGCGGCGGCGGACAACGCGCTGCAAATCCATGGCGGCAATGGCTTTGCGCTCGAATATGCAATTTCGCGCGTCCTTTGCGATGCGCGCATCCTCAACATATTTGAAGGCGCGGCCGAAATTCAGGCGCAAGTGATCGCCCGCCGCCTGCTTGAGGGTGGCAATTAAGCGACCCTGATACCGACACAAAAAAACCGGCCCGAGGGCCGGCTTTTCCGTTCTCGGGGGACGAGACGGGTTTAGCTCGGTTGAGCCGGGGCAGGCGCGCCCCGCGTCTTCCAGAGCGAATAGACAATACCGATCGCGATCAGGCCGAATGTGACGCCCAGCGAGATCGACGGCGGGACTTTGGCGATACCGAGCATGTCGGCCAAGATGATCTTGCCGCCGATGAAGATCAGCACAGCTGCCAATGCATATTTCAGGTAGGCGAAACGCTCGATCATCGCCGACAGGGCAAAGTACAGCGCACGCAGACCCAAGATCGCGAAGATATTCGAGGTCAACACGACGAAGGTGTCGGTGGTGATCGCGAAAATCGCAGGAACCGAGTCCACAGCGAAGATCACGTCGGCGACATTGACCAGAACGAGCACGAGGAATAGCGGCGTGACGAACATCGCCATCTTGCCCGTCTTCGGGTTGATCTGCCGGACGACGAATTTCTGACCGTGGAGCTTGTCCGTCACGTTAAGGTGGCGGCGCATGAATTTCAGCAGGGGATGGCTTTCGACATCATGCTGACTGTCGGCGAAGACCACCATCTTCACGCCCGTCACGATCAGGAACGCCGCAAAAAGCCACATCACCCAGCCGAACGACTGGACGAGCGCCGCGCCGACGCCGATCATCAAACCGCGCAACACGATAACGGCAAGAATGCCCCAGAACAGCACGCGATACTGTGCCGCGCGCGGAATAGCGAAGGCACCGAAGATCATTGCGATGACGAACACATTGTCCATCGAGAGCGATTTCTCGATGACGAAGCCCGTCCAATACTCAACCGCACGCTGCGGATCGAGCTGCCACCAGACAAAGCCGCCGAAGGCTAGTCCGATTGTAATGTAGAATGCCGAGAGCAACAGGCTCTCGCGCACACCGATCTCTTTCTCGCTGTCTCGATGAAGAACACCAAGGTCGAAAGCAAGAAGGACGAAGACAAATCCGAAAAAGGCCAGCCATAGCCAAAGCGGCTTGCCGATCAGCTCGACGAACAGAAAATCCATGGAAAAGGCTCCGGGCGGTTGATATCAGTCAGCGCCGACATCGCGGGTTTCAATCCGCCAGAGGGGCCCGGTCGCTCCATATGCATATGGAACAGCCAATTGTGGCGTCAAGCGGGCAGAAGCCTGCGACAGCCTGCCGCAACAGCCGGAAGGAACCTAATATTTGGATAGAGCTGCGGCTTGGCTGGCGGGCCGTCGCCTAGCGTACATCGCCCTTGCACGCCCTTTGGAAAGACGGCGTGTTGAGCTTTTCGAACTGCCGGGTGAAGCAAGCTTGGCCATCCTTGATGTTCACGATCCAGATTGAGTCGAAATCGCATTGAGGCCAGACGGGCGGCGTTTCGCACGCCCAGGTGCGGCCACCATTGCGCATAGTTCCCTTGATGGGTGTGAAGCGGCCATCTTTGAAGATTTCTGCTGTCATCCTCATGATGTTGGCGTGTTCCCAGCCAATCAAGATCTGCTTTGGAGAGCCATCAGGCTTGGGCGCAAAGGCTTTGTCGCCAAGAAGATCCTGCACCAGCTTTTCGGTTTGATTAAAGCCATAAGGTGTCCAGACCGGGAACTGCAACACACCCGCATAAGGCGCAATGGTCGTCAACGGCCGCACATAATTGAAGTGTTGGCCCGTGACGCGATTGAGAATTTTCACCGCCGGATCGGTCGAGACGATCATGTCCGGGCAGCCATAAAGCGCCTTGAGACGTTCAGGCAGACGTTGTGCGCGGCGCACGCCGATCGGGCTAAGATTGCCATCCTCGATCATGAGACCATCGCGATTCATCGGCTTCTCGGCATGGCGCACCATGATTAACGTCAATGGCCCTACGCTCTTCATGTCTACAGGCAAGGCTGCAGGCGTCGCTGGTTGCGGTCCTGACCACGACGCCGGTGGCGGGCTTGAAACACATGACGCAGCTTCGGCCCCTGCACACGACAAAAGAGCGGCTGCAATCATTGCGTAAAGACGCATTTCACAAAGCCTCAATGTCGGTCTTCGGGCAATTCCGGCAAGGGCAAAACACCGATGCCATCTTCGACGAGATCGCGCCATTCCTGCGCTGTGGCAGTGCCGCGGATTGGGCGCTCTTCGGTATCGCCCTCCGCCATGGCGCGCGCCTCACGCGAAAAGCTATCGCCGACATCATCTGTAACAGCGAGAATTTTTTCACGCACCTCGCCGATCATTGCGCGCAATTCACGCTCCTTCTCTCCGAGCAATAGAGCCGGCGCGGTCGTAGCAGGTGCTGTAGAAGCAGGCGCCGTCGAAGCAGGTGAAGCAACATCGTTGACGGGCAGATCGACAGGCAAAAGCGGCCCGTTAAGGCCGCCGCGATCCTTGCGCGCCACTTGCGGCGCCATGATTGTCTTCTCCACCTTGGGCGAATGACACACAGGACACGTCACAAGCTTACGCTTTCTTTGCGCATCAAAGGCTTCGCTATCACGAAACCATGATTCGAAATCATGGCCTTTGTCGCAGCATAATGTGTAACGGATCATATCAGGCTATGGCCCGCTTGCCCTCAGAAGCGCGCACCGTAAAGTCGCGCGCATGCTCCAAGGTGGGGATGCGCCCGCGCGCATCGGACACAAGGGCCGGATCGATTTCCGCTAGAATGACACCGGGCTTGTCATCCGCCTCAGCGAGAACGCGACCCCACGGATCGACAATGATCGAATGTCCGAAGGTTTCACGTCCATCCTCATGCTGGCCGGCCTGCGCCGACGAGATCATGAACGATCCCGTCTCGATCGCGCGCGCGCGCTGGAGCACGACCCAATGGGCCTCACCTGTCTGCTTCGTGAAACATGCGGGGGCCGACAACATGCCGGCTCCCGCTTCCGCAAGCGCGCGATAGAGATAGGGAAAGCGCACATCGTAGCAGATCGAAAGTCCAAGCTTAATCCAAGGCAGATCGACGACAACGCCATCGCAGCCGCCTGTATAGGTGCGGCTTTCGCGCCAGCTTTCGCCATTCGGCAGATCGACGTCGAACAGATGGATCTTGTCGTAAGAGGACAACACATCACCAGCCGGATCGATAACGAAGGCGCGATTGGCAACCTTTCCATCCGGTCGCATGATCGCGAGCGATCCGGCATGGATGAAAATCTTTTTCTCCCGCGCGACAGCGCGGAACGCCGCCATCATTGGATCTTTTTCTTCGAGCGAGAGTGAAGCCATCAGGCTGTCGCGGTCGCGATTGACCGCGTTCGACATTTCCGGCGTCTGCACAAAATGCGCGCCGCGAGATGCCGCATCGCGGATCATGGCCACCGCATCGTCCGTGTTCTTGGCAGGCGAAATGCCGGAACGCATCTGCACGCAGGCGGCGGTAAAGGTCGCTGTCATCATCTCATTCCTTACGCGAGGAGCGCATCGAGTTTGCCGGCGGCTTCCAGCGCGTGGATATCGTCGCATCCGCCAATATGCTGCTCACCGATGAAGATTTGCGGAACGGTCGAACGGCCATGCGCCCGCACGGCCATAGCCTTTTGCCCTTCGGGGTCAGTTGTGACGTCGATTTCCTCGAAATCGACACCCTTCTGGGTGAAAAGCTCCTTCGCCCGGCGGCAATAGGGGCAGTAGTCCTTGGTGTAGATGGTGACGTGTTGCACGGCCCAACTCCTTCACTGCGTTGGCCTTATATAAGCGCTTCATGGCGCTTGCGCCACGCAGGCGAAGGTGAGCAGCGAGACAGATGCAGCGCCGGCGCGCAGAAGCCGGGCTGCCGCGGCATTGGCCGTCGCCCCCGTGGTAAACACATCGTCGATCAGCAAGACCGCTCGGCCGAGCACCGGAGCGGCTGGATTGGCCCGGAAAGCTCCTTGGAGATTATCGGCCCTTTCATTGCGGGTGAGGCCGAACTGTGGACGGGTCCGCTTCACCCTATTCAGGGCGCGGGCGGCGACCTCATGCCTACTCTGGGATGCAATAGCATCGGCGAGAAGGGCTGCCTGGTTGAACCGCCGCCTAAACAGCCTTGTCCAATGGAGTGGCACTGGGACCAGCAAATCCGCCTCTGCCAATAGATCAGCGCCGGCGCGCGCCATCCATGCCGCCATGGGTCGGACGAGATCGTGCCGATCGGAATATTTCAGCCCATGGACCAACGCCCGCGCTGGACCTTCATAACGCGCCACCGTACGGGCCTGAGCAAAAACGGGCGGATGGGCGATGGCCTGTGGCGACAAAAGATCGCCGCCATGGTCGAATGGAAAGGGGGTACCCAGCCGCTGGCAATAGGGCTTCTCGATGAAAGGCACTGCTCGCCAGCATCCGGCGCAGAGCCCGCCCTCCTCGCCCACGCCAGCACCGCACATCAGACAGGACGGCGGATAGACGAGATCGACCAGCCCATGCCCCCACCGGCGCGGGGCCGAAAACCATCGCCGCCATCCCCCTTCTTCCAGGTGGACCTCTTGCACCTGCTCCTCCTTGGTAGATCCGTTACGGCGCACTTTTTGACCCCGTTCGATTCTGCCTCTATGCGCGTTGTCCTCAACCCGTCGAATATGTCGTGTATCGCGCCATGGCTTCTGCCGCCTTCATCCCTCGCCTGTTCGATGCGCAAGCGCTGGCTCTGCATGCAGGACGGGCGCTGCGGATGGACAAGCCCGCCGACTTTCTGCTCCGCCGTGCGGTCGCTGATCTCGCCGATCGGCTAGCCGTCGTTATGCGCGATTTCGATGCGCGGCTCGACCTTGGCACGCCCCTGCCTTGGGCTGCAGAAATGTTGATGCAGAAACCCGGACCCTTGACGCGGCTTGTGCCGCCGGGATGGCCGGCAGGCGATGGGCCTTGGATGAATCTCGAAAGCCCGCTCGACATTTTGCCGCTTGCACCTGAGAGCATCTCGCTTGCCGTTTCGCTCCTCGCGCTACAGAGCGTCGACGATCTTCCAGGCATTCTGATCCAGACCCGCCGCGCGCTGAAGCCCGATGGCCTATTCATCGCCTGCCTGCTCGGCGGCGAGACATTGACCGAATTACGCCAATCATTTCTGGAAGCCGAAATCGCGATCGAAGGTGGCGCGTCACCGCGTGTTGCACCCTTCGCCGATCTGCGCGATTGCGGTTCGCTACTTCAACGTGCCGGTTTCGCGTTACCTGTCACCGATGTTGATCGCGTGATCGTTCGCTACGCCGACGCATTCGCACTAATGCGCGATCTCAGAGCGATGGGTGCAACCAATCCGCTCTTGGAACGCCGCCGCTCCTGCTTGCGCCGCGATACTTTGATGAAAGCGGCGCAAGTTTATTCCGAACGATTTTCGGATCCAGATGGCCGCATCCGCGCCACCTTCGATCTCGTCTGGATGTCAGGTTGGGTGCCGCATGAGAGCCAGCAAAAGCCGTTGAAGCCGGGCTCGGCGAAAATGTCGCTCGCCGAAGCCCTGAAACCCAAAGACAAATAACGCGCATCATCCCAAAAACTGGGAACCGTTTTTTGGATAAGATGATGCGCAGATCTTGATTACTTCCGCACTTGTTCGATCATCGCGCGTGCGCCAACGCGCACCTGCATGAAATCGGTGCCGAGCGCGAGCAGGTCATAACCCTTCTTGATCCACTCACCTGCCACCGCCGGCGTCGGCGAAAAGCAACATGCAAATTTCTTGTGGGCCTTGCAGCGGGCAACAACGTGATCAAGCGTCTTGCTGACATCGGGGTGCGTCGCATCGACATGGTCACCATGCGACAGCGCGATCGACGTATCAGACGGACCAACGAATACGCCATCGATACCGTCGACCGACAAAATGCCATCCAGTGCATCGATGGCGGCGCGCGTTTCAATCATGGCAAGCGCGAGTGAAAATCTATTCGCCTGCTTGAGATAATCACCTGCCGGCATATCCGTCATAGTAAGCGGGATCGCCGGGCCCCAGCTGCGCTCGCCGATGGGCGGGTATTTCATGAAAGACGCAAACGCCTTTGCATCCTCGACCGAATTGATCATTGGCGCGATGACGGCGGAGGCACCAAGATCGAGCACACGCGAGGCAATCGCGAATTGACCGACAGGAATACGCACGATCGCCGGTTTGCCCGCGGCCGAAACATGGGCGACCGAATTGGTGATCGAAGCGATATCGTAGCAGCCATGCTGCATATCGAGCGTAACGGTGTCGAATTCACGCGCGAGCACACCCGCCAAAATGGGGTCTGTCATGCCGCACCATGCCGTGAGGAGACCCGAACCGCCTCCCATCGTTTGGACAAGGCTGGCGAGTGTATGATTGGTCGGGCTGGTCATGGGCGTCCTCTGAGGCGGGGGGCTTGCGCCAAATGGTTGTGGGAGCTTGAAGGGCTCACCTACACCTTAGGTCCGGCTCGAGTGACGGAGCAAGGAGCAGGCGGCATGCGGGGCATGCCGCCCGCAATGACCTCAACGGCCTTCCATCAGGGCCTTTTTTGCTTCCGTTAAGAGAGCATCCATCTGCTGTCGGATGTCGGTATCGGAGACCGGCACGCCCCCATCGGCAAGATCGGCGCGGACTTTGCGCAGGACATCATCGTCGCCTGCTTCCTCGAAATCAGCCATGAGGACGCTTTTGGCATAGGCCTCGGCCTCTTCAGCCGTCTTGCCGAGCTTGGCCGCTGCCCATAAGCCCAGAAGCTTGTTCCGGCGGGCCGTTGCCTTGAACTGCAAATCTTGGTCATGGGCGAATTTCTTCTCGAAAGCATCGGCGCGATCGTCGAACGTGGTCATGAAAGCTCCTCCTGAATTGGCCATTGAGGCCATTCTTCCCTTAAGAAATGGGAGCCGCCAAGCCTCCAGAAAAGGGGGAAAAGCGAAACGGGGTTGTTCCTGCGGCATTGTGCGTACCCCTCGGATCAGATAGGGTCTTTTAAAGGTGGACAGCGTCTAATGACGATTCGAACCACCGGCCCGTCCGGGCAGTCTCTGATCCCGGAGGAGCTATCGCCCGCTTTATGGACTTCCTCAAGATACGGTACAAGCCGATGAACCGCCGCCGTAGGATCTACGAGGGCAAGGCCAAGGTCCTTTACGAAGGCCCCGAACCCGGCACGCTGATCCAGCACTTCAAGGACGACGCCACTGCCTTCAATGCAAAAAAGCATGAAGTCATTGATGGTAAAGGCGTTTTGAACAATCGCATCTCGGAATATGTATTCCAGCATTTGAACGAGATCGGCGTCCCGACCCATTTCATCCGTCGCCTGAACATGCGCGAGCAGCTGATCCGCGAAGTCGAGATCATCCCGCTCGAGATCGTAGTTCGCAACGTGGCTGCGGGTTCGCTCGCGCAGCGCCTCGGTATTGAAGAAGGCACGCAGCTGCCCCGCTCGATCATCGAGTTTTATTATAAAAACGACGCCCTCAACGACCCGATGGTCTCCGAAGAGCACATCACGGCGTTCGGTTGGGCGACGCCGCAGGAAATCGACGACATCATGGCACTCGCCATCCGCGTCAATGACTTCCTATCCGGTATCTTCCTTGGCGTTGGCATCCGTCTGGTCGATTTCAAGATGGAATGTGGCCGCCTGTGGGAAGGCGACATGATGCGCATCGTCGTCGCGGATGAGATCTCGCCCGATAGCTGCCGTCTATGGGATATCAAATCCGCCGATAAGCTCGACAAGGATCGTTTCCGCCGCGATATGGGCGGGCTTGTCGAAGCCTATACGGAAGTGGCCCGCCGCCTCGGCATCATCTCGGAAAACGAGCGCCCCGGTGCCACTGGCCCGAAGCTGGTGCAGTGAGCCGAGCTTTTCTCTGCTGAATTGAAAAACCCGCCTTTTGGCGGGTTTTTTATGGCCATACCTTTTCGGAATCCAAAAGACGCATCGATTTTTCGAGTCGGTCGAACGTGTCATTTGCATGAGCTTGGCTCGAACGGCTCAACAACACAACAACGCTGGAATCCGCCTTGCGAAATATAGCGCGTGCAATAATGACGGCGTTGGAGTCCGCGCTGATCACATAAATGCGCGTTTGCACCGAAAGCCTGTCGCGCCATCGCTCCACTCTGGGTGCGCCAACGAATCCAACATCAAAATAGTGCAGCAAATCTTCTAGTGCTGTGTTTAAAACACGCCTCGTGTTTTGATGCTTGATATCAAAAGCGACCTTGGCAACAGAGACGGTGCGCTCTGCATCAAGAGACCGAAAAAGGATAGTCATAGCACCTATAACACTCTTTCCTCTCTGGATTGGGTGACGTCGATTTGTAAATGGGACATCAGATAAGACAGCGATATTCAACTCAGAATTGACATATTCCTTTGGAGTCGTACTCCACTCAGGTCGCAATAAAATCTGCATGCGCGCCAATGATCCATCGATGCTCCCATCAAGATCATCAATCCTTTTTGCATCAACGATAATAAGCTCGTCTGGCCCACGAACGCTGATGCCTGTCGCAGCGGCCCGAATAAGCGCCTCGCCGTAAGCAACCGTACTTCCGGGAAAAATCGTGGGCTCTTGCGCATCAACTAATAGAAACGCAGCCTTCGCTACGTCGTAATAGTCGCTGAGCACAATTTTTTTAGCCTTAAGGCTTAGCCGCGCGCTTGCGATAACCTCTCGATGATAGCCGTAAAGGGCTGTCAATTTGCGTGCTGAATAATCTAGAAATTGTGCATCATTCTTCAGTTTGTCGGGAGATTCAGCCCAGAATTCACGATGCATATCCGGCGTAATATAGCCGGACGCTGACATTGCCGTTCGCATAATTTCATTTTGCCGAACGCTCAGAACTGGAGGCGACAGCGCCCAAAGCGCATCGGCTGAGAAGATCAAGAACAGATAGGCAAAGATATTGGCTCTGACGCGACACATGACCACTGCGTAAAATGCACTCGAGCACATGGCAGCCACCCATTTAAATTCACCATTCATTCAAGAGCACATCAAAGAATCGCGTCGATCCCCTTCCGTTTAATCAACGACAGCAATTTTAGCGATGGACCGCTCGGCTTCTTCTCGCCGCGCTCCCATTTACTGACCAGCGATGGCGTGACATTCAACGCCTGCGCAAAAGTCGCTTGGCTCATTTTCGATTTTTGTCTGAGTGTCCGGATCGTCGACGGCTTCATTGGATCGACGGGTGTGAGACACCCGACGTCAAAATTCCGCATCGTGATCTGATCGATCGCACCGATCTTGTAGAGATCTTCCGCAGCGCTATGGATGGCCTCCAAAAGCGGGCTTCTAAAACGCGATTTAGTGGATGGCATAGACTTGCCTCCAATTCCGTTCAATGACGAGTTGCTCGATCTCCGCGGGACTGAACCGTGCGAAGGATTCGGCAAAGCTCTGCAAAGAGACCCGTTCGCGATCGGAAAGATTGTCCTGATCCGCTTTCGAATAAGCGAAGATGAACACCGCCAGATCTCCCTTTCGGTAAACAATGATCGTCCGATAGCCGCCCGAACGCCCTTGGCCCGGACGTGCGATCCGCTGCTTGATGAGGCAATGGCCAAGATTGGCATCGACCAAGCCGCGCTCGGCCCGCATGACGGCATCCAAGAGGACCCGGTCGTCCAAACCGGCCTTCCGCGCCGCCCTGTCGAAATGTCGTGTCACGAAAATCTTGATCGCCATGGCGCCCCCATTGCTGCGAACGCCACACCTGAAAACTCTAGCACCGGGTACTACACTTTAACAAGCGTGCCCAAAATCCACTGCTACCGGCCGGTTTGCATTGCGGCAGGGGCGGAATCCGATTAATCGAAGCCCAATGGCCCTTGCCAGGCCTTTTTTGCCGCCCCTTATGCCCGAGGATTGGACCATGAAAGCGCGCGTCACCGTCACCCTCAAAAACGGGGTTCTCGACCCTCAGGGCAAGGCCATCGAAGGGGCGCTGAAATCGCTCGGTGTCGAGGGCGTCGACGGCGTCCGGCAGGGCAAGGTGTTCGACATCGAACTCAAGGGCAACGACAAGGCCGGTGCCGAAGCTGCACTCAAGACCGCGTGCGAGAAACTCCTCGCCAATACGGTGATTGAAAATTACCGCATCGAATTCGTCGGGTGAGCATCATGAAAGCCGCCGTCGTCGTTTTTCCCGGATCCAATCGCGAAGGCGATGTGATCCGCGCCCTGCATCAGGCCACGGGCCACACGCCTCAGAAAATATGGCACGCCGATCACGATCTGCCTTCTGGCACCGATCTCGTCGTGCTGCCGGGCGGATTTTCCTATGGCGATTATCTGCGCTGCGGCGCCATTGCAGGCCGTGCCGCCATCATGGATGCGGTACGCGCCCATGCTGCGAAGGGCGGCCTCGTACTCGGTATCTGCAACGGCTTCCAGATTTTGGTTGAATCGGGACTGCTCCCGGGCGTGTTGATGCGCAATGCAGGCTTAAAGTTCATTTGCAAGATGCAGCATCTCAAAGTGGGCCGTACCGACACGGCCTTTACCTCCGCTTACAATGAAGGTCAGACAATCAAGGTTGCAATCGCGCATGGCGAAGGCAATTACATCGCCGACGAAGAAACCTTGAAGCGCCTTGAAGGCGAAAACCGTGTTGCCTTCCGCTATTGCGACACCAACGGCAAGGTCGGTGGCCACGCCAATCCCAACGGCTCGCTCAACGACATTGCCGGGATCTATTCCGAAAAATTGAATGTGCTCGGCATGATGCCGCATCCGGAAAACCTCATTGAAAATCTCGTCGGCGGCACCGACGGGCGTGGACTGTTCGACAGTCTCGCCAAAGCGCGCGCGGCGTAAGGTTTCACCATGAAGAACGATATCGCGATCACGCCGGAACTCGTCGCCCAACACGGCCTCAAGCCGGACGAATATCAACGCATTCTCGACCTCATCGGTCGTGCGCCGACCTTCACTGAACTCGGCATCTTCTCGGCGATGTGGAACGAGCATTGCTCGTATAAATCCTCGCGCCTGCATTTGAAGACGCTGCCAACGAAAGCACCCTGGGTCATTCAAGGGCCGGGCGAAAATGCCGGCGTCATCGATATTGGCGATGGCGAGGCGTGCATCTTCAAAATGGAAAGCCACAATCATCCGAGTTTCATCGAACCCTATCAGGGTGCGACGACGGGTGTGGGCGGCATTCTGCGCGATGTGTTCACCATGGGTGCGCGCCCGATTGCGTGCTTGAACGCGCTGCGCTTCGGCGACCCCACCCATCCAAAAGTGCGCCACCTCGTCTCGGGCGTCGTCGCTGGCATTGGCGGCTACGGCAATTCCTTCGGTGTGCCGACCGTCGGCGGACAAACCGGTTTTCACACACGCTATGACGGCAACAATCTCGTCAACGCGATGGCTGTTGGCATCGCCAAAACGGACGAGATTTTCTACGCCAAGGCAACAGGCGTTGGAAATCCCATCGTCTATCTCGGCTCGAAAACCGGCCGCGACGGCATTCATGGCGCGACAATGGCATCGGCTGAATTTGACGATGCATCGGAAGAAAAACGCCCCACCGTGCAAGTCGGCGATCCCTTCGCCGAAAAGCTTTTGCTCGAAGCCTGCCTCGAATTGATGCGCACAGGTTCCGTCATCGCCATTCAAGACATGGGTGCGGCAGGCCTCACCTGCTCCGCCGTTGAAATGGGCGCGAAGGGCGATCTCGGCATCGAGCTCAACCTTGAACAAGTCCCATGCCGCGAAGAGGGCATGAGCGCTTACGAAATGATGCTGTCGGAAAGCCAAGAGCGCATGCTCATGGTGCTCGACCCGGCGCGCGAAAAAGAAGCTGAAGCAATCTTCCGTAAATGGGGATTGGATTTTGCGGTCATCGGCAAAACAACCGATACGCTGCGCTTCGTCGTCAAGCATCATGGTGAGGTGATGGCCGATCTCCCGATCAAGGAATTGGGTGATGAAGCCCCGCTCTATGATCGCCCGTGGGTGGAAACACCGCGCCAGCAACGCATTGCCGCAGAAACCATCACGCCGCCGATGAGCAATGCCGACGCATTGAAAAAACTCGTGGCCACGCCCGATCTCTGCTCCAAGCGCTGGATCTGGGAACAATACGACCACCTCATTCTCGGAAACACGGTCCAAGCACCGGGTGGCGATGCCGCCATTGTGCGCGTGGAAGATGGGCCGAAGGGCCTTGCCCTCACCGCCGATGTGACGCCGCGTTATTGCGAAGCCGATCCATTCGAGGGTGGCAAGCAGGCGGTGGCCGAGGCGTGGCGCAACATCACCGCCGTGGGCGGCCAGCCGCTCGCGCTCACCGACAATTTGAATTTCGGCAATCCCGAGCGCCCGGAAATTATGGGCCAATTCGTCGGCTGCATTAAGGGCATTGGCGAAGCCGCACGCGCGCTCGATTTCCCAATCGTGTCGGGCAATGTCTCGCTCTACAACGAAACCAATGGACGCGGCATTCTGCCGACACCGACCATCGGCGGCGTCGGCACCTTGAAGGACGTGAATGTCCACGCCGTTGCGGCGTTCCGCAATGCGGGCGATGTCATCATTCTCCTCGGCGAGACGCAAGGCTGGCTCGGACAATCGGTTTATCTGCGCGATGTGTGCGGCCGTGAAGAAGGCGCGCCGCCGCCGGTCGATCTCGCCGCCGAACGCCGCAATGGCGATTTCGTCCGCGCGCTCATTCAGAACAAGCGCACCGCCAGCGTGCATGATTGCGCCGATGGTGGGCTTGCCGTCGCACTCGCCGAAATGGCCATGGCCAGCGGCCTTGGTGCGGCCATCGATACGTTGCCTGCCAACATCCCGGCCCATGCCGCGTTGTTCGGCGAGGATCAGGCCCGCTATGTCGTCGCTGTGGCATCGGGCGAAACCGATAAGCTTCTGGCCGACGCAAAAGCTGCCGGTGTACCGGCCCTTAAGCTCGGCACCGTTGGCGGTGCGAGCTTGAACTTACCCGGCGAGAACCCCATTTTGGTCGCAGAGTTGAAACAGGCGCATGAAGGCTGGCTGCCCGGTTACATGGCCGCACAGGCGGGGAACTGAACCATGGCATTGCAGGCTTCCGAAATCGAACGGATGATCCGGGAGGCGTTCCCGGACGCTGAGATCGAGATCAAGGACCTCGCGGGCGATGGCGATCACTATGCCGCCACCGTGAAATCCGCCGCCTTCAAGGGGAAGACGCGCGTGCAGCAGCACCAGATGGTTTATGCGGCACTCAAGGGCAATATGGGTGGCGTGTTGCACGCCCTTGCGCTCACGACGAGCCCGCTAGAGAATTGACCCATTCGCAACGCCGCGCCTTGACCGCGGTCAGCACAGGACGACGACCATGAGCATTCAGGACGACATCAAGGACACCGTGACCAACAACCCGGTCGTGCTTTTCATGAAGGGTACGCCGCAATTCCCGATGTGCGGCTTTTCCGGTCAGGTCGTGCAGATCCTCGATTATCTCGGCATCCCCTATCAGGGCGTCAACGTCCTCGATGATCAGAATGTGCGCGAAGGCATCAAGACCTATTCGAACTGGCCGACGATCCCGCAGCTCTACGTCAATGGCGAATTCATCGGCGGCTGCGACATCGTGCGTGAAATGTTTCAATCGGGTGAATTGCAGCAGCACCTCACCGACGCAGGCATCCCGGTGAAGCAAGCGCAAGCCTGATCGCTTCTTCTTTTTCGAACATCAACGCGCGTGGGGCGATCCGCGCGCGTTTTTGTTTGTTCTGCTTACGCCGATTTGCATCACGCGGCATTAGAAGAGATGGCGCTGGATGATAGCGACTCCCCGCAAACAGAAACATGGATTGCTTCGTCTCTTCGCTTCTCGCAATGACGAGATTTATTCTGAAACAGAAGTGCGCATCAACCACAGCGCGTCATTGCGAGGAGGGCTTTATCCCCACGAAGCAATCCGTGGCAGACGCATGCACAAATATCCTTATGGTGAGGAGCGGCGCAGCCGCGTCTCGAACCACGAGGGAGACAACTGAACAAGAAAACCATCATGCTTATTCAAGCGCGCATCTGATTTTCGTAACTGTCGATCCATTGCTGCTTTGCAAATGCAAGACTGTTCCAAGCTTCAGGATCGGGCTCACCAATATCATACCATTCTTTAACGATATGGAACGCAATTTCATCGGGAGTGGATCCGTATCGATCAGTTTCTTCCCATCGGACCTTCAAGGAATCGGAGGGAACGATGACACGCGCACCATGAAGCAGGAGTTCACCAATCGCAAGCACCAGAAATTCACGAAGATCGGCATCCTTCAGAAGGTACCCACGTCTCCCGTCAGCAACGACGCCCCAAAACCCAACGAGATCGCCATCAAGCTCGCTCGGCAGCTCTTCAAAATATTTCCAAAGCGGCGTTCCATCGCCGATTTCCTTAAGGTTTGGATTGAGGGTCATGTAAGCCGTCTAGATACAAGCACAAACGGATTGGCTTAAAATGTGGGATAAGAGCCAATTCGGAATTTCACGAACGAGACGGTTGTGGATTGCTTCAATGAGCCGCATGAAATCTTCTTCATGCTTCAGCAATGAGCATTTTCATGATATTCTTCCATTATTTAGTACCTTCTTCGGATCATTCATTGCATATTTTACACACTCGAAAGCAGCGCGCATCATGGTCAGAATGATCAAAAGCGACCGACCATGAAAAGTATAAGTCGATGGCACTGACGCGATCCAAATCTCATTCAACCTTTCAACGCTAGGATCGGTCGATAGAACCTCGTCAATCTCACTGATAATTGTTTCAATATGGTCCGGCCGCTCCGCAAAGCTCCAAGCAAATCTAGCCACCCATTCAGCCGAGAACATATCCGGTTCAAGGATATGCATATCCTGATGAAAGAATTGATGGAGGAAATCAAAATGCAAAGTTTTCATCGCTTAATTCCGTTTGTTGCTCGGGAAAGATGTTATGACCCGAAAACCATGCCTATTCTGGCTACGTTGAATGATCACTGTGACCGCGCGCGTGTCCTGATATCGAATGATGTCTGGATTACTAGGATCAGCAAAACCTTCGATACCAGTTGGGAAATTCAAATCTTTAAATACAGCTACAGGACGATCTCCGTAAACGCCGTCAATTACATCTTGAACTATACCACCATTCCCACGAAGGGCCTCATTTACAAAGTTCGTAGCTTCCTCAAGATTTCGGAAACTACCGACATATGGACTTTCGACAGTCAGCATTCTTCGTATTTGGTTTTCCCGAATTTGTTCCGCAATTTGGGTACGAGATTGACCGACATGCTTCTCAATCGTGTGACCTCGACGGTTTAAAGTGTCGCCACGCTCTTGTTCTTCAAGGTCGACCTTATACCCACCCTCGCCTGCCGCCGGCGTAATCTCGGCACCATCGAAAGGCGACGGCTCTTGATCGATAACTTCGTCGAGCATGCGCGGCGATGAATCGGTCGCACGCACGGGTTGTGCGGGTGCATCCGAAGCAATCGGCTTTTTGTCTTTCGGTGGCTTATTCCGCGCGACACGGTCGCGTGTACTGGTACCACCACCGCCGCCTTCATCTGTCCATTGGCCACCATCCGGATTGCCCGCAGGGACGCGCAATTGGTCGGGCCGATATTTGTAGTCATAGCCTTCCGCCCGCGCGAGCGCGGATTGCACCAGAACCTCGGTCGGGATCGTGCCTTGGCGGATGTAGAAATCGATCGCCACGCCATGCCAAATGTCGAGCTCGGGCGCGTCGGGATATTTCTGGCGAATGCGCCTGTATTGAATGTCAATCGGATCCATCGCAATGCTCCAAACCGCAATGCGAAAAGAATGCGTAAGATTAGGATTATAGTCAAGGCATAATTGCCTATGAAAGACGCGCGGCGGCCCGTCTGATCAGACGGGTCTCATGAGGCGGGGTAAGTCTTGGAGAAGAAACACGCCCTCATCCTTTCGAGGCGCGATGCGTTTCGCAGCGTTCCTCAGGATGAGGTCTGAAGCTCTACCCCCGAGCTCTATGCCCATGATGAATGGCTTCGTCGCTTCGCTTCTCGCAATGACGCGAGTGATGAGGTCAAGCGACCTTCACCTCACACTCACTTCCCCATGGCGGCTTTGATCAAGGCCACCGCATCGGGCGTGTCCCATTCCGCCGGTCCGGCGAGATGGGCGAGTTCGCACCCCTGTGCATCGACAATGAGCGTCGTTGGCATGCCGAGCGCCCGGCCGATCTTTTGCAGGTCCTGAAACACTTTCGCGTCAGGGTCGGCATAATAGGCGAAAGCCTTGACGCCAATCTCATCAAGAAAACGCTTGGGCCGGTCGAGATTGCGCTGGTCGATATTGATGGCGACGACCTCGAAATCTCGGCCGCCGAGCTGCTGCTGCAACCGGTCGAGCGCGGGCATCTCCTTCCGGCAGGGCACGCACCAGGTCGCCCAGAGATTGACCAGCAGGGTCTTGCCCTGCAGCGCCACCAAGGAGGTCGGCTGCCCATCCGGCGTCTTGAAGGCAAGATCCGGGATCTTTTGCGAGGCTTTGGGCACCTGCACCGCCGCCACTTCGCCCTTGGCGAGCGGCTTCATGCTGGCCAGCACCTTTTCTCGCCCGGTACAGGCCGAAGCCTGATTGCCGCCGGGGGCATTCCTCCCGTATAGGACGGCCACGACCACGATGGCGGCAACAGCCGCCCCAAGCGCAGGAATGAGGGCTTTCTTCAAAGCGATGGTCCTCGGACGGTACGAACAGAGCGGAAGGATCTTCCATGTCCAGCAATAGTATGTGGGGCGGCCGGTTTCAAAGTGCACCTGCCGCGATCATGGAAGAGATCAACGCCTCGATCGGCTTCGACAAGGCGCTCTGGCGGCAAGACATCCAAGGCTCGAAAGCCCATGTCGCGATGCTTGCTCAACAAGGCATTGTGACGCAGGCCGACGCCAAGGCGATCACCGACGGTCTCAACCAAGTCGCGGCTGAAATTGAGAAAGGCGATTTCACCTTCTCCCGTTCGTTGGAAGACATTCACATGAATGTCGAAAGCCGTCTCGCCAAATTGATTGGTGCAGCCGCTGGCCGTCTCCATACCGCGCGCTCACGCAATGATCAGGTTGCCACCGATATGCGGCTTTATGTCCGCGACACGGTAGACGCACTCGATGCGCAACTGGCCGATTTGCAACAGGCGCTTGCGGAAAAAGCGCTGGAGCATGCGGATGCCGTGATGCCGGGCTTCACCCATTTGCAATCGGCGCAACCCGTCACCTTCGGTCATCATTTGATGGCCTATGTCGAAATGCTTGGCCGTGATCGCAGCCGCTTCAAAGATGCGCGCCGCCGCATGAATGAATGCCCGCTGGGAGCAGCCGCCTTGGCCGGTACATCCTTCCCGATCGATCGTGAAGCCACGGCAAAGGCGCTCGGGTTCGATCGTCCCACCGCCAATTCACTCGACAGCGTGTCGGATCGCGATTTCGCGTTGGAATCGCTGTCAGCAGCCTCGATCTGCGCGATGCATCTGTCGCGCTTCGCTGAAGAAATCGTGATTTGGACCACGCCACAATTTGCGCTGGTGAATTTGTCGGATGCCTTCACCACAGGCTCGTCGATCATGCCGCAAAAGCGCAATCCCGATGCGGCAGAATTGGTACGCGCCAAATCAGGCCGCATCATCGGCGCGCTCACCGGCCTCTTGATCGTGATGAAGGGTTTACCGCTATCCTACGCCAAAGACATGCAGGAAGATAAAGAAGGCGTGTTCGACGCCCTCTCTTCGCTTTCGCTGTGCATTGCTGCAATGGCCGGCATGGTGCGCGACATGGTGCCAAACACGCAGACCATGAAGAAGGCTGCCGGCTCGGGTTACGCCACCGCCACGGATCTCGCCGATTGGCTGGTGCGCACATTGAAGATGCCCTTCCGCGATGCGCATCATGTGACAGGAAAAATCGTCGGGCTCGCAGCCGCGCAGAAGAAAGATCTCGAAAAATTATCACTTGCCGAGATGCAATCGGTCGATCCGCGCATCACGGAAGCGGTGTTCGATGTACTCGGCGTGACGAAATCGGTGAAAAGCCGCACGTCCTATGGCGGCACGGCACCGTCCAACGTCAAAACGCAGGCCAAACGTTGGTTGAAACAGCTCGCCAAGGACAAACAGGGCTGAGGCTCGCTTTTCCGCCGGTTTCGCCTATGCTCGCGGCGCTTTCATTTTCAGGTTCTGCCATGGAACGTTTCAAGGCCCCCCTCCTTCTCAGCGGCGCAATCGTGCTGGCCCTAGCGCTTGGCGGCTGCGGCCGTCGCGGTCCGCTGGAGCCGCCACCCGGCTCCGTCGAGGCGCAGCAGGAAGCGGCTGAGGAACGCGGCGAGACGCTGAGCAATGTCACCATCCCCACCGTTGGTAAGGGTGCTTCGCGAAAAACCCCGCCGATCCGCGCGCCGAAAGAACCCTTCATTCTCGATCCGCTGCTCTGAGCCGAGACCCCGATGCATCATTTCCATTATCGTGACGGCGAACTCCATGCCGAAGACGTACCGCTGAGCCAGATCGCAGTCGAGATCGGCACACCCTTCTATTGCTATTCCACCGCCACGCTGGAACGTCATTTCAAAGTTTTTTCCGGCGCATTTGCCGGCACCGATCATCTCGTCTGCTACGCGATGAAAGCGAATTCCAATCAGGCCGTGCTGAAGACGCTGGCGCGCCTTGGCGCGGGCATGGATGTCGTCTCCGAAGGCGAATTGCGTCGCGCACGCGCAGCAGGCGTACCTGCCTCTAACATTACCTTTTCTGGTGTCGGCAAAACCGAACGTGAAATGGCTTACGCCATCGATGAAGGGATATTGTGTTTCAACGTCGAGTCCGAGCCAGAATTGAAACAGCTTTCTGCCGTCGCAACGGCACGCGGCAAGACGGCCCATGTCGCGATCCGCGTCAATCCGGATATCGACGCCAAGACGCATCACAAGATTTCGACCGGAAAATCGGGCGATAAATTCGGGATCCCGATTTCGCGCGCGCGTGATGTGTATCGCGATGCGGCGAAATTGCCGGGCCTGAAGATCACCGGCGTTGATATGCATATCGGCAGCCAGATCGTTGATTTGAAACCGTTTGACGATGCCTTTGCCTTGCTTGCCGATTTTGTGCGCGAGCTGCGCGGCGACGGTCACCCCATCGATCACATCGATCTCGGCGGTGGCCTTGGCGTGCCCTATCGCGAAGACAATGAGCCGCCGCCCGATCCGGCGGCCTATGCAGACATTGTGAAAAAGAACACAAGCGGCCTTGGTTGCACGCTTGTATTCGAACCGGGCCGTCTCATCGTTGCCAATGCCGGAATCCTCGTAACCTCGGTGGTGTTTGTGAAGGAAACCGAGGGCAAGGATTTCTACATCGTCGATGCCGCGATGAACGATCTCATCCGCCCGACGCTGTACGATGCCCATCATGACATCAAACCGGTGAAACAGGCGGCCCTCGGCGCGGAGCGGCGCATCGTCGATGTTGTGGGTCCGGTCTGCGAGACGGGTGACTATTTGGCGCAGGCGCGCAGCCTACCCCACGCCAAAGCGGGAGATCTCCTCGCCGTGATGACGGCGGGCGCTTACGGGGCTGTGCAGGCGGGAACGTATAATTCTCGCCCCTTGGTGCCGGAAGTGCTGGTCAAAGACGGCGATTACGCTGTCGTCCGCCCACGCCAGAGCTATGACGAACTCATCGGCCTCGACCATATTCCGGACTGGCTCTGAATCATCGGCGGAAGGGGATTCGCCTTTTTTAGCCGTTGGGCTGGTCTTCCCTCAAGCGCGTGTTACTTTTGGGAGTCACTGCTGAGGATCCGATGGAGCACGCCCCCGCGCCCACGCCGTTCGACCGCCTCGCCCGGCTCCGCCGCCAGGCCGCGGCCATCATCGGCTTTGAGCGAATTTGGCCGGCCACGGCGCTTGGCCTGTCGATCCTTGCCTTGCTATTGGCCGCCATCTGGGCCGGTTGGCTTTCGGCCTTGCCGCTCGCTGCGCGTCTGGCATTGGTTGCCTTAATTGTCGTTTTCGCCCTCGCGATCCCGTTGCGCGCCCTTTTCCGCGCCCGCACGACAGCGCAAGAAGAGCTGGCCCGCATCGACCGCGATTCCGGCCTGCCGCACCGCCCAGCCACGGCGCTCGACGATGAATTGGCAACCCCGCATCCAGACCCCGCGACCCGCGCTCTATGGCAAGCCCACCGCGCCCGCACCCTAAAAGCGGCGGAAGCCCTCAAGGTGAATCCGCCTTCGCCCGGGATGGCGCAGCGCGATCCCTATGCTCTGCGCTTTGCCGCCGCCCTTTTGCTGGCGGTCGCATTTTTCGCCGCCGGCAGCGAACGCTGGTCGCGATTGGGTGCCATTTTCGATCAAGGTACAATGCAAGAGCAGATCGCTGCGGGAACGCGCATCGATGCGTGGATTGATCCACCCGCCTACACGCAAGTGCCTCCATCGATTCTCAATCTTGCCAAGCCCGGCCGCGTCACGATGAACGTGCCGGTCAATGCGGTGCTTGTGCTGCGTTCCTCTGACGGTGCAACGCTGGCACCGAAGATCGAGGGTGGGCTCGAACCGGTCGAGATACCACAGGCCGCCGATGGTGCGCGCGAATGGCGCTGGACGTTGAAAGGCAATGCCAGTTTCTCGCTCGGCAATGGCGAGATCGCCCTTACTGTCATTCCTGACACGAAACCATCGATCCGCTTCGCCGCCGCACCGCAGCCCAATCCGCAGCGCGACCAACTCGCACTGTCCTATAGCTTGAATGACGATTACGGCGTCGTCTCCGCCGAAGGCCGGATGACGCGCAGTCCCGCGCTTGAAGCCAGCGCGAAGAAAAAACCGCTTATCCCAGCCCCACCGATTCCGCTGGTCCTGCCCGGTGCACCGAACCGTGAAGGCGAAGCCAAAACCAATGTCGATATCACCCAGCACCCTTGGGCCGGTGCTGAAGTGGCATTAACACTCTATGCCAAGGACGAAGCCGGGCAGGAAGGGCAGAGCGAGACTGTCACCTTCACCTTGCCGCAACGCAATTTCAGCAATCCGCTCGCCCGCGCGCTCGTCGAACAGCGCCGCGATCTCATTCTCGATCCCGGCAATGTGCGGATGCGGGTTGAATCCATGCGCGCCTTGCTGATCGAACCCGCACGCTTCACGCCGGATCCCTCGATTTATCTTGGGCTTCGAACCATCACAAATCGCCTCGTGCGTGCCCGCAACGATGCCGACCTCATTGCCGTCAGCGAATTGATGTGGGAGATGGCGCTCGCCATCGAAGATGGCGGCATGTCCGATGTCGAAAAAGCCCTCAAGCAAGCGCAGGAAAATCTCCGCGAGGCGCTCGAACGCGGCGCAAGCCCGGAAGAGATGCGCAAATTGACGGAAGACCTCCGGCGCGCAATGGACCGCTATATGCGCGAATTGGCCGAGCGCATGCGGCAAAATCCGAATAACCAGCAAGCATCTCCCCGCGACATGCAGAATATGCGCGTCGTCACGCCGCGCGATTTGCGCAACATGCTCAACCGAATGGAAGAGCTCGCGCGCCGTGGCGAAACGGCGGAGGCGCAGAAACTGCTCGAACAGCTCAATGAGATGATGCGTAACCTGCAGATGGCACGTCCCGGCCAGATGGAGCGTCAGCGCCGTCAGGCCGAGATGGAGAAAAATCTCGACGAACTCGATCGGATGACACGCGAGCAGCAGGAATTGCGCGACCGGACTTTTCAAGAAGGCCAGCGCCGGCAGGAAGAAATGCGCCGCGGTCAGCGCAACCAGCGCCAACAGCAGCAACAAAGCCAGCGCCGTCCGGGACAACAACAACAGGGCCAGCAACAGCAAGGCGAGCAACAGGACGGCGATCAGGGCGATCAGAACCAGCAATTGAGCGAACGCCAGCGCCAACTCCGCGAACAGCTCGATGCCATGAAGCGCCGTATGCGAGAACAAGGAATGCAAGGCGAGCAAGGTCTCGAAGATGCCGAGCAGGCGATGCGTGACGCTGAAAATGCACTCGGCCAAGGCAATGATGGCGAAGCGGTTGACGCACAAGGTCGCGCGCTCGAGGGCTTGCGCCGCGGCGGTCGGAACATGGCGCGCCAGATGCAGCAGCAACAACAAGGCCAGCCTGGCGAAGAAAGCGATCAACCCTCGCAATATGGCGAAGGACCCGGTGGACCCGGCGAAGCGCAGGGCCGCGCCGACAATGACGAACGCAACGACGATCCGTTGGGCCGCCCGACGCCTTCGCAGGAAGCAGGCGACCGCTCGAAATTCCGCAAAGGCGGACGCGAGGGCACGCTCGAACAACGCGCCCGGGAAGTCATGGAAGAATTGCGCCGTCGCCTCGGTGACCCGAACCGGCTTGAGGTGGAGCGGGATTATCTCGAGCGCCTGTTGCGCATGCCGTGAGCAGAGCGAAACTCCGCAGCACCGCGTCTATTAGCTTTACAAAACGCAGACGCCCTGTCGAATGCACCAGGGAATCATCTCTACAAAACGAAAAGGCCTGACAGATCTGACGGGCTGACAGATTTAATTCGTATCAATAAAGCAATCCTACACCCCCGCCATCCATACGAACGGACAGCGTTGATGTTGAAAAAAGCGCTGAACGATCATGTGCTTCAGCGGCACCATATACTTTGTCTCTATCAATGCCGCCCTAGCAAACGTTTCAACGGGCCTAGCAACAGGTTCTTGGGTTAATGTTCAGATTTAACGATCTACTTGTCATTATTCACACCAACATCTTTTCGGTTGAAGCAATCTTTCTCTCAACCGTCGCGCCGGCAAGCCAAACCCCACTATGGACCGAAGGCAACTATTGGAACGCATATGATCGATACATCAGCCCTCAGTGACCAACATGTCATCAGCCGCTTCGTGAAGCTTATCGATGCTATTGATGACAAGTTAGATATTGAAAAACTAATCTGAACTTGAAAAATTGAAAAAATCAGTAGCTCTAGAATAAATTTTGGATCATATCGAAATTGATGATTCGTCTTATGGCGATTCGGTCAATTGAGCACAAGCGTCAGCATACACAATAATCACACGAATAATCGTGTTTTAAAGTTGAAAATGCAACTTTCAGTTTAGTTGCTCGTAATCTTTCAGTTGGGTCGTCAATTCCACTCCGGCCATCTGTCATGCAGCAGGCCGGACCACATCACCCAAGTACAAGGACGAAACCAGTGGCCCTGAAGCAAAGTCATCTCAATCAGCTTCATAAGATCATTGCATCAGCGGAAAAGCTGATTACCGAAATCGAACGCGAGATGCAGTTCCAATCGGGTGGACGCATCGGCACTGGCCGAAGCGGGGCGTCCCGCGGCAAGAATGGTGGGAGCAGCCGTGGCCGCAATGGCGGGAAGGCGGAAATCCGCCCGGCACGCGGTCGCAATGGCAGTGGCCGCAAGGCAGGCGGCAATGGAGAGAAAGCCAGTCGTGGTGGCACGAGCCGCAATGCAGGCGCAAGGCGCAACCGCGCCCAGACGGCCGAATTCCGTCAATCGATCTTGAAGGAGTTGGAAGGCGGGATGCCTGTGGCCGATCTGGCCGCAAGGCACGGTATTACGCCGGCCTATGTCTATCAAATCAAGAGCCGTGCCGAATCCTGATCCTTGCAATTGCGTTTGATCCACAATTCGCGAGAGGCCGCTCACACGGCCTCTCGACTTTACCTGCCTGCCGTTTAGACTTTACACAGTCAGCGAGGCAGGCATGGTCAGTAAACAGAGCAAGAGACAGAGCAAGAGACAGAGTAAGAAGAACGAGCCGCAGCCGAAAGCACGTTCAAAAGACTTGGAAGACGGTCTCGAAAGCGGTGCTCCAGAAATCTTGAAAGTGGAAGGGTCGGCGAGGCAGCGCAAAACGCGAAAGGGTCATGTTCCTAAAGGGGTGACCAACCGCGAGTTTAAACTGCTCATCAAGCCCGATGGGCTTGAGCGTCGGCGTAATGTGGCGGCATTACAAGCCTTCATGACAGATTTCTGCAAACAGCAGAAGATTGCCTACCTGCCGAACGAGACGGCAGCAACAGGCCTCAGGAATATCATCTTTTACGATACACCGGACGAAGTTCTACGTGACAACCGGATCATCTTGCGGGTGCGCGCCTCGCGTCAGGATCTCTGGGTTGACGAATGGTGCGAGGTGACACTGAAATGCCGCCACGATGATTTTGCCACCGCTGCGGCCTTTGATCCAACGCCACATTTTGAAGATGCTGTGCGCTTCCGCATGCGGTTTAAGGAAGAAATCCTGAGAGGCCCCGATCCTGATAGCCATAGGCGGATTTACTCCAACAACGCCATCATCAACACGGTACCGATCAACCGGCTCGACAAAAATCGTATCGGCGAAGTCTTTCCGATTTTTCCGGGCCTGAAGGCGCTTGAGGTGGAGGAAGCGACAGCGCTCGGCAAGGTGGGTGGCGTTGAGAACACCATTCTCGAAGCGGCTCTTCCACTCGGGATGATTGAATTCGATGATGATGTCGTTGCCCATTGCGATCTCGGTGTCTGGTTCCGCGCGGCAGGCGTGCCGTTGATCGGCGAGCTCGCTTACGCCTATCGCGTTAACCCGACAAATCGAAAGAACCGAAAAGCCCATGCACGCGCTGACAAATTCTTCAGTCGGTTGCAAATCGCGCTAGGGGATCAGCTTGCCAACGGGTCGACGAAGACAGCGCTCGTCTATGGAAAGCCCGAATGAGCAATGCTGCTATCATTGCTCCCAAGCCGCCCGGGCTGGGTGAACTTTTCATCCAGTTTCTCACGATTGGAGCCGTAAGTTTCGGCGGCGGCATCGTGGCCTATGAACGCGCCCTTTTGGTCGACCATAAGAAATGGGTTGATGCCGATTCCTTCATGGCCGCGCTCGCTCTTTCCCAGACCCTCCCTGGACTTAACTCCGTCAATCTCGCGGCGATTATCGGCCAACGCATGGCCGGTCTTCCGGGTGCGATCGTCTCAGTGGTCGGCCTCATTTTACCCGGGGCCATTCTCGTCCTCATCCTCGGCATTCTGTATGACAACAGCCACGACGATCCGCTCGCTAATCTCGCGCTTGCGTCCGTCGCGGCGGCTGCGACGGGTTTGGTGGCCAATACCGTTCGGCAATTGGGACGCAAGCGTTTCCGCGATCCCTTATCGCTCGCCTTGATCGCCGTGACATTCACCCTGATGTCAATTTTGAAACTGTCCTTGCCGATCGTGCTCCTTCTCGTGTTCCCGGTCGCCCTTTGGCTCAATCGCCCGGGAGCACGACCATGACGAATACGGCGACCCTGCTGGGCCTTGCATCAAGCTTCGCCCTTTTCTCCGTTCTGGCGGTTGGGGGCGGGGTTGCCGTGTTGCCGGAAATGCAGGCATTGATGGCCGAACGCTATGGCATTTCGGGCGAAAGCTTCGTGCACATCTACGGCATTGGGCAATTGGCACCGGGTCCGAACATGCTGATGGTGCTCGCGCTCGGCTATCGCATCGCCGGATTCGCGGGCGCTCTGACCGTGCTCGTTGCCTTCTTCACGCCAGCCTTGATCCTTTCCTTGGTCGGTGGGCGCTTGTGGGACCGTGTCGGGGAGACGCCATGGCGGCGAGCGGTCCAAAATGCGCTCGAACCGGTCTCCATCGGGCTGATGATTTCAGGCCTTTATGCGATTGCACGCGAGGCGTTGAACGGGCCAGTTTCTTTCGGGCTTTGCGCCATGACCCTGGCCTTATTGGTGACAACACGGATCAATCCCGTCCTCATTGTGCTCGGGGCATCGGCCATGGGCGTCGTACTGATGAAAATCAGCGGCTTGCCGTAAGCGAGTAAACCCGGTTTGATGGGATCCATACCGTTCTGGAGTGATTGTCTATGCGTTCGACGCCGCGTTTTGCATCGGCTGGTTTCGTCAAAGCAAGCGTGATGGGGCTTGAGTTCGAAACGCAGGATGTCAGCGAAAAAGGTATGAAGCTGACGCTTGTGCCTGATCACCCGTTCATGATCGGCGAGGAATACATTGTTTATCTGTTCATCTCGGAAAAGCGCGAGAGCCCGGCCCAATCGGCATGGAGCGTGATGGGCGAATGTCGGTGGATCGAGGATGGCGCGGCGGGATTTGCCTTCACGTCGAACTCCTTTATTGAACGCGAAATCAACAAGATCCTGATGAACGCCCCCTTGGACAAGGTGTCCGAGCCCGGCTCCGGACATTGATCCCCGCTTTCCCCCTTGCCAAGCCCGTCCTATAAACCGGGTATGGAAACCTTCATGAATGCCCTCATTCCGTTTGGCGCTGCGGCCGTCGCTGTCGTGCTGCTATTGGGCCTCGTCAACATGATGCGCGGCGGCAGCCCAAACCGGTCGCAGACGCTCATGCGTTGGCGTGTGCTGTTGCAATTCGCCGTTGTGATCCTCGCCATGGGCGTGATCTGGCTGAGGGCGCGGTGAACAGCCTTCGCGCGCCTCAACCTCATCAGCCCGCGCCCTGACAGGGACTTCTGATGCGGGCGGGGTTCCCCTCCCTGTCCTTTCGCCTATATTCCAACGCCTTGGAACAAGGGGCAGGCATGGTCGTCCTCAATCGCATCTACACCCGCACCGGTGACGGTGGCACGACGGCACTTGGAACCGGTGAGCGCCGCCACAAATTCGACCTGCGGGTCACCGCCTATGGCACGGTGGACGAAACAAATGCCACGATCGGAATGGCACGGCTCCACACGGCAGCGGCCGAACCGCTGGTTGATGCCATGTTGGAGCGCATCCAGAACGACCTTTTCGATCTTGGCGCAGATCTCTGCACGCCAGAAACCGACGAAAAACCCCCTTACGAGCCTTTGCGCATCGTCGAGGCGCAGGTCACCCGCATTGAACGGGAAATTGACACGCTGAACGCTGAGTTGAATCCGCTGCGCTCCTTCGTCCTGCCGGGTGGCTCGGCGGCGGCGGCGGCTCTCCACCTCTCCCGTACCGTCAGCCGCCGTGCGGAAAGACTGATGGTAGAACTGGCCGCCACTCCGGGCGAACGTGTCGGAGAACCTGCCCTCAAATACATCAACCGCCTGTCGGACTTTCTGTTCGTGGCCTCGCGCTATGTGAATGCGCGCGGCGCGAGGGATGTTTTGTGGGTGCCCGGCGGGCATCGCTGAGCCCCGCTAAATCGGGGGTCCCGCTCCCCCTTTCGCCGCGTTGACAACCCTTCTGCCGCCCCTTTACGGTCCGCCGGTTCCTACGCGCGGGCCTGCAACTGCGTGCGGGGATTTTTGGCCTTGAAAACAAGGGTTCGGAAGTGGAGCGCCCCCTGCCGAGAGGCGGCGGACGGACGACCCGGCCGGAGGATAAAATGAAAATTCTCGTACCCGTGAAACGGGTGGTGGACTACAACGTCAAAATTCGCGTGAAGCCCGATGGCTCCGGCGTTGAACTCGCCAATGTGAAAATGTCGATGAACCCCTTCGACGAAATCGCAGTGGAAGAGGCGATCCGCCTCAAGGAAGCCGGCAAAGCAACCGAAATCGTCGCCGTTTCGATTGGCCCACAGGCCGCTGGCGAAACGATCCGCACCGCACTCGCCATGGGCGCCGATCGGGGTATTCTCGTGAAGACCGATGGAACGGTCGAGCCGCTCGCGGTCGCGAAAATTCTCAAAGGAATTATCGCAGCCGAAGCGCCGGGCCTCGTAATCCTCGGCAAGCAAGCCATTGATGATGATTGCAACCAGACGGGCCAGATGCTGGCGGCGCTTCTCAATTGGCCGCAGGGCACGTTTGCGTCGAAAGTGTCGCTCGCTGATGGCACCGTCGATGTAACGCGCGAAATCGATGGCGGCCTTGAAACCGTTTCGTTGAAGCTGCCAGCCATCGTCACCACCGATCTGCGCCTCAATGAGCCGCGCTACGCCTCGCTGCCCAACATCATGAAGGCAAAAAAGAAGCCGCTCGACGAAAAAACGCCCACCGATTACGGCGTCGACATCGCACCACGGCTCACGGTTCTCAAGACCACCGAACCGGCCGGCCGCAAGGCTGGTGTGAAGGTTGGCTCGGTCGAAGAACTCGTTACAAAACTGAAGAATGAAGCGGGAGTGATCTGATGGCTACGCTGCTCCTCGCCGATCACGACAACACTGCGATCAAGGATTCGACTGCGAAAGCGCTGACGGCGGCGCGCGCACTCGGCGCGCCGGTACATATCCTTGTTGCCGGTACGAATTGCAAGGCGGCTGCGGATGCCGCCGCCAAGCTCGAAGGCGTTGATAAAGTCATCCTCGCTGATGCGCCTGCCTATGAGCATGCGCTGGCCGAACCGCTCGCCGCACTTCTGCATCAGCTGGGCGCGAATTATAGCGCCATCGTCTCGGCTGCGACCTCGACCGGCAAAAACGTGCTGCCGCGCGTCGCCGCTCTTTTCGATGTGATGCAGATTTCTGACGTCACCAAAATCGTGTCGCCCGATACGTTCGAGCGACCGATCTATGCGGGTAACGCGATCCAGACGGTGCAGTCCTCCGACGCCAAGAAGATTATGACCGTGCGCACCGCTTCGTTCCAAGCGACTGGCAATGGTGGCAGCGCGAGTGTTGAAAACGCTTCTGCCGCAAGCGATCCAGGCCTCTCCTCATTCAAGGGTGCGGAAATCGCAAAGTCCGATCGCCCGGAACTCACCTCTGCAAAAATCATCATTTCCGGCGGCCGCGCGATGCAGAATGCCGAAAATTTCAAAACTTACATCGAGCCGATTGCTGACCGTCTTGGTGCCGCGATGGGCGCCTCGCGCGCTGCTGTCGATGCCGGCTACGCGCCGAACGATTGGCAAGTCGGCCAGACCGGCAAAGTCGTGGCACCTGAACTCTACATCGCTGTCGGCATCTCGGGTGCAATCCAGCATCTTGCTGGGATGAAAGATTCGAAAGTGATCGTTGCGATCAACAAGGACGAAGAAGCGCCGATCTTCCAAGTTGCCGATTATGGACTTGTCGCCGATCTCTTCACCGCCCTGCCCGAACTTGAAAAGGAACTCGCGAAGGCTTGAAAGCCTTCGCGGTAAAACGCCATGTCGGAAATTCGTAAAGTCGGAATCATCGGCGCTGGCCAGATGGGCAATGGCATTGCTCAGGTCTGCGTCCAGGCAGGGTATGACGTGGCGCTGAACGATCTCAGCGAAGACCGCATCAAGGCGGGCTTTGCGACGATCAACGGCAATCTCGCCAAGCTCGTTGCCAAGGGCTCCCTGCAGGAAGACGAGCGGCAGACCATGCTCGGTCGCCTCAATGCAGCGCCCGCGTTCGAAGATCTCGGCGATTGCGATCTTGTGATAGAGGCTGCAACTGAAAATGAAGAGATCAAGCGCAAGATCTTCACTGCGCTGACGCCGCATCTGAAGTCCGATGCGATGGTGGCGTCGAACACGTCGTCGATTTCAATCACGCGGCTAGCATCCGGCACAGATCGCCCAGAACGTTTTATCGGCATTCATTTCATGAATCCGGTGCCACGGATGCAACTTGTCGAATTGATCCGCGGCATCGCGACAGAGGATCCGACTTTCGAAGCCGCCAAGCAATTCATCGGCAATGTCGGTAAGACCGTCACAGTGGCGGAGGATTTCCCAGCCTTCATCGTGAACCGCATTCTATTGCCGATGATCAACGAAGCGATTTACACCCTTTATGAAGGCGTGGGCTCTGTCGAAGCCATCGACACCGCCATGCGGCTTGGCGCCAATCACCCGATGGGCCCGCTGCAACTCGCCGACTTCATCGGTCTCGATACCTGTCTCTCGGTGATGCAGGTGCTCCATGAGGGTCTGGCAGATTCGAAATACCGCCCCTGCCCGCTGTTGGTGAAATATGTCGAAGCCGGCTGGCTCGGCCGCAAGGCCAAGCGGGGCTTTTACGATTATCGTGGAGAAATCCCGGTTCCGACCCGCTAAGCCTGCGCTGCAACCAATCTGCCTCTTAACAGAAAGCACGCTACGGCGTGCTTTTTTGTGCCCCCTTCACAATTCGGTCACGAGACCCTTACACTCTGCGACAAAGGACGCGAATCGCGGTCCTTGGCCCAAGGAGGTTCGGCGCGTTGACGGTGCACGTCAGCCCACCCGTCTCGCCGGAAGCCTGTCCGGCGCTAGTGCTCAATGCGGATTACAGACCGCTGAGCTATTACCCCCTCTCGCTCTGGGGTTGGCAGGACGCGATCAAGGCCGTCTTCCTTGAGCGCGTGAATATCGTCTCATTCTATGAAACCACGGTGCGCAGTCCCAGTTCGGAAATTCGTCTGCCTTCCGTCGTCTCGCTCAAGACCTATGTGAAGCCCGCCCGTAATCCGGCCTTCACGCGCTTCAATGTGTTTTTGCGCGATCGCTTTACCTGCCAATATTGCAGCTCGCACGAAGATCTGACCTTCGATCATGTCATTCCACGCTCCAAAGGTGGGCAGACAACATGGGAGAACGTGGTTGCCGCTTGCTCGCCCTGCAATCTACGCAAGGGCGACCGGATGCCGGCCGATGTCGACATGTTTCCGATGCAGAAGGCGTTTGCGCCGAGTGTCCACGATCTGCATCAGAACGGGCGACTCTTTCCGCCCAATTATCTCCATGAAAGCTGGATGGATTATCTCTATTGGGATAGCGAACTTGAGCCGTGATATCGGTTCATAAGTCTTCCGAAGGGATAGGTGGTTTGTTTAAACGGTTGCGTCTTCGCAAGCGGTTCGTTTTCACGCTGACGCTGGCTTTGATTGTGCTTGCGCCAGCGCGCGCCGATGACGATTGGGGCCGTCGTCGCATCGCGGTGGATGCAAGCCCGCTTGATGCTTTCGAAATTGGGGCACCGTCACGTACGCGGTTCGGCCAGCTTGACTATGTCGGCGGCCTTGTATTGCGCGCAGAAATCCCCCGCTTCGGTGGATTTTCTTCACTCGCCTTTGATCCCGCAAGCGGACAATTGATGTCCATCACTGACCATGGCTGGTGGCTGCGCGGCAAACTTCTGATCAAAGAAGGCAAGCCTACTGGCCTCACCGATGCCGAGATGGCACCTGTGCTTGGGCCGGATGGCAAACCGGTTGGACGGACCAAACGCTTCGATACTGAAAGCCTGACGCTCCATGACGGCATCGCCTTTGTCGGCATTGAGCGAACGCATGAAGTGCTCCGTTTCGATCTCGGGCGTGATGGTCTTGCAGCACGCGGACAAACCATTTCCGTTCCCGCGGAAGTGAAGAAACTACCTTCCAATCAAAGTCTCGAAGCGGTTTGCTATGCTGCGCATGGGCCTGCGCGCGGGACATTGATCGCGATTGCAGAACGCGCGCGCAAAGGAGAGAATCTGCCGACGCGCGGCTTCATTCTGATGGGCGCGCATAAAGGTGCATTCGATCTGATACGGCACGATGATTTCGACATCACCGATTGTGCCTTTGCTCCGAACGGCGATCTCTTCGTCTTGGAGCGCCGTTTTGGCTGGTTTTCTGGTCTAGCAATACGTCTTCGCAAAATCGATCCGCGTACAATCAAACCCGATGCCACGCTTGATGGCGTTGTCCTGATGGAAGCAGGACCCGGCATGGTTATCGATAACATGGAAGGTTTGGCGATCAGCAAAAACGAGAAGGGTGAGACGATGCTCACCCTAATCTCGGACGATAATTTTTCGATGCTGCAACGAACGGTGTTGCTGCAATTCCGCCTGCGTGAGGAATGATCAGGCGCTCGGTTGGGTACGCGTGTCTTCCACCGGCGTTACCACCTTTAGAAGCGCCCCGTATGGCAGCAGCGCAACAAGCGCGATGGCGACCTTGACCAAAAAATCCGTCGTCCCGAGACTGACCCAAAGCGGCATCGTTATGGCACCGAAGAATTGCACCGGAACCGACATGGCTTCGATGCCATAAAATGCGATGGAAAAGAACAGAGCTGTATCGACCGCCGAACCGACGACGCTCCCGATCAGCGGCGCACGCCACCATGACAGACGGCGCAAACGGTTAAAGACACCGATATCGAGCAATTGCCCAAACAGGAATGCCAATCCTGATGCGAGCGCGATGCGCGGCGTGGCGAGCGCGAAAGACAAGATCACACCAATGAAAAAACCGGCGACAACAACTTTGCGCGCCCGATCCGGACCGAAATGGCGATTGGTGAGATCAGTGATAAGAAAGCTAATCGGATAAGTCAGCCCGCCCCAGGTCAGATGGTCGGCCAGACCAAAAAAATGGATCGGATGCTGAACGAGAATATTTGCCGCAACAACAATTACGATCATCGCCAATGTCGGGATAAACAGGGCTTTCACATCCTGCGACATGGTTTTTTTCATCGTATCTTGCGTCATGGTGCAGATCCGGGGTTCGGGCCATAGGCGCCCGCATGCTGACAAAAAGAAACGGGCTCAAGCCTATGTGGCAAAGCCCGTTTTGTCTTCAAATGCGAAATAAGCGCGCCGAGAAGGCGCGTTCAATCAGGCGGCAGCGCCGGCGATTTTCTTTTCGATCTGGCGCTTCAGGGAGCGCGCATTGGTCGACAATTCCTCAGTCGACGCCTTGATGAGGAAAGCGTCGAGACCGCCACGATGTTCGACCGAACGCAGCGCATTCGCCGAGATACGCAGACGCACGGCAAGGTTAAGCGCATCAGACTGCAGCGTAACGCTGCAGAGGTTCGGCAGAAACTTCCGCTTCGTCTTGCGGTTTGAATGGCTGACGAGGTGGCCGGACTGCACGCCCTTGCCGGTCAATTCGCATTTGCGCGCCATGGCTTTTATCCTTCGTTCCGTCCCGGGCGGGGTCTTCGGAAAAGACCAAAGGCGGCCAAAGCCGCCCGCACGGAGACGCTGTGTTCCTGTTGTGGCGGGTTCAATACCGGAGCAGGGCGGCAAACGCAAGCGGAGGGGAGACAGAATCATGCGACCGCCCTAGGTTTGCATCATGAATCGGTCTCTTTTCCAATCGACAAGGGGGCGTGTCCTTGAAGGGATCCCCTTGATGCCCGCCATGACGTGCTTTCGAACTGCGCCGCGCCAGACGATAGCGGCCTTCGGATTGGCTTTGGGCCTCATTGGGTCGGGCCTATCCCAAGCCAGGGCAGAGAGCCTGTCGATCGATTACGATCTGTCACTGATCGGCCTGCCCATGGGACAGGCCACCCTCTCAGGCAATGCCGACCCGGGCAGCTACCGGCTGGAATTGACCGCGCGCCTAACCGGCCTCGCCAGCATCGTTTCAGGCGGTAAAGGGGTTGCGGTGGCCTCGGGAACGGGTCTGCCCAGCCGGGTTCTGCCCAATTCCTATCAGCTCTCCGTTTCAGGCGGCGGGCCGCTCCAGACCATCAAGGTCAATCTGAACAACGGCAATGTGACGTCGATCGCCATTGACCCACCGCTGGAGCCACGTCCTGACCGCATCCCCGTCACAGAGCAGCACAAGCGCGGCGTACTCGACCCGGTTTCGGCCTTTCTGATGCCGGTCCCCGGCAGGGGGCCGGTCCTTGATCCGTCGAGTTGCAACCGGACGCTGGCCGTGTTCGATGGCGGTGGCCGTTTCGACGTGGTGCTCAAGTTCAAAGAGATCACGAGGCTTAAGCTACGCGGGTATGACGGTCCGGCCTTGCTCTGCGAGGTACGCTACACGCCCATCGCCGGACACCGAGCCGAGCGCCGTGCGGTGCAGTTTATGGCCGACAACCGCGATATTCAGGTATGGTTGATCCCCGTCGGCGGAAGCCGCCTCCTCGTTCCGGCGCGCATCATGCTCCGGACCCTCATCGGTATGCTGGCAATCGATGCCCGCCGAATGACAACCGGCGGCAAGCCGCTTCCGCCTGACGATTCGCCGGCCGCACCCTCCACCGATAGCGGCCTGCCCATCATCAGAAACGATTAAGGCCAGAGCCAGCAGCGTCAGGCTCGTTTTCAGCGATTCGTTGCTGCCCCGTTCCCGCTCCGATCCAGTCCGCCATCCCGATGGGACAGTCGCGTCATGGGTGCATTTCGACGCTGTTAACCATAAATGCCTGTCGGCAATTGACGGCCCGGGCGAATCCCGAAGCGAAACAATGTTACGCGATTCGATCCGCGTCTGTTCCCGTTCCAGCCCAATTCGGGTCAAATTGAAAGGCTTTTGAACTTTTCACTTCAGCTGCGCTTAACCATAGGCCGCGATCTAGATTGCCAGATCGCCATTCTGCCAGTGAGGGAGCGATTCTGCCGATTCGTGCTGTTTTCGTTCTGGCTATGGCTCGATCCGTGCCGAACGGGGACCGCAATGCGGTGCACTGTTAACGGTGCATTCAGCCGAATGGCGCTCACCTTACCGCTTGGGTTTTGGCCGCAGCGCGCCATATCTTGCGTGTCATCGCAGTCGCGCTCAGGTGCGGCCCGCCCCCGCCCTTCGCCGCCAAGGCCCCGGAACCCGCCCTTCATGCCACGCCCGCTCAAACCCGAGGCCCGTGCCCGCGGCGTGACTGCCATCCTCGGGCCGACCAATACGGGTAAGACCCATCTCGCGATCGAACGGATGCTGGGCCATGATTCAGGGCTCATCGGTTTGCCGCTGCGGCTTCTCGCCCGCGAAGTTTATCAACGCGTCGTCGATCGCGTTGGGCCGCAATCGGTCGCGCTCGTTACTGGCGAGGAAAAGATCAAACCTCCGGGTGCGAAATATTGGATCGCGACAGTCGAAGCGATGCCACGCGACATCGCGCCGTCTTTCGTCGCCATTGATGAAATTCAGCTCTGCGCCGATCTCGATCGCGGACATATTTTTACTGAGCGGCTGCTCAACATGCGCGGTCGCGCCGAAACGCTTCTGATCGGCGCATCGACGATGAAACCACTTATCGAGAAATTATTGCCCGGCGTGAACATCGTCACGCGTCCGCGTCTATCCCAATTATCTTTTGCCGGCAGCCACAAGATCACGCGTCTACCACCGCGCTCGGCCATCGTCGCTTTTTCAGCTGAAGAAGTGTATGCGATCGCTGAATTGATACGCCGTCAGCGCGGTGGTGCAGCAGTTGTTCTAGGTGCACTATCGCCACGCACACGCAATGCACAAGTGGCGCTTTATCAATCGCGCGAAGTTGATTATCTCGTTGCAACAGATGCAATCGGCATGGGTCTCAATCTCGATGTCGAACATGTTGCTTTCGCTTCGGAGCGTAAATTCGACGGCGTGCGTCACCGCCGTCTTTACCCCGCGGAATTTGCCCAGATCGCCGGACGTGCCGGACGTTATCTCACCGATGGAACCTTCGGAACGTCGGGGCGTTGCGAACCGTTCGAGGAAGAATTGGTCGAAGCGCTCGAGGCGCATCGCTTCGATCCGTTCCTCTTGTTACAATGGCGGAATGCGCATCTCGATTTTTCGTCGATCGCCCGCCTAATCGCCTCGCTGGAAAGACCCTCGGAAGAGGAAGGCTTAATCAAGGCCCCGGTCGCAGACGATTTACATTCGCTCGAACTTGTTGAACGCGACGAAGACATCCGCGACATGGCACGCGGCCATGAGAAAGTGGAACGGCTATGGGATGTCTGCCAGGTCCCTGATTACCGAAAAGTCTCACCGATGGCTCATGCCGATTTGGTAGCGACAATCTTCCGCTCCCTGATGCAGAAAGGCCATGTTAGCGATGACTGGTTTTCGGCCCGGATCCGCGAGGTAGAACGCACCGATGGCGACATCGCCATGCTCTCCCAGCGCATTGCACAGGTGCGGACTTGGACCTATGTCGCAAACCGCCCTGATTGGTTGAAGGACCCAGAGCATTGGCAGGGCGTCGCGCGTCAGGTAGAGGACACTCTGTCGGATGCTCTGCACGAGCGGTTGACACAACGTTTCGTAGACCGGCGCACGAGTGTCTTGCTGCGCCGCCTGAGAGAGAACGCCATGCTTGAGGCGGAAATCGGTACGACAGGCGATGTGCTTGTCGAAGGACAACATGTCGGCCAGCTCCATGGCTTCCAGTTCACGCCTGACCCACAGGCTGGTGGACCCGAAGCCAAAGCGCTGCGTCTGGCGGCTCAGAAGGCGCTGGCAGGCGAGTATGAATCGCGCGCCACCCGCGTCTCCAATGCCGTCGACGATGCCTTTGCACTTGGCCGGGATGGCGCATTGCGCTTTCTCGGCGAGGTCGTGGCGAAGCTGACGGCGTCCGGCAAGATCTTCGAACCGCGTTTGCAGATCCTCGCTGACGAAGGCCTGACCGGCCCGGCGCTGGAGAAGGTCGAGGCGCGTCTCACACTTTGGCTTAAGACGCATATCGACAAATTGCTTGGCCCGCTCCTAAAGCTCGAGGCCGGTGATGGGCTCGAAGGCACCGCCCGCGGCCTTGCATTTCAGATCGCAGAAGCGCTTGGAGTTCTCGAGCGCAACAAGGTCGCCGAAGAAGTCCGTGGACTGTCGCAGGACGATCGCGCGAAGCTCCGCGCCTCGGGCGTCCGCTTCGGCGCCTACCACCTCACCGTTCCAGCTTTACTGAAGCCCGCGCCACGCGGACTCGCCGCGCAGCTTTGGGCCTTGTCCCATGGTGGACCCGAGCCGAAAGGCCTCGACGATATTCTTCATCTCGCGGCCTCGGGCCGCACATCGATCCCAGTCGATAAGGAAGTCGAAAAGGGTCTCTATCGCGCCGCCGGTTTCCGCGTCTGCGGAGAGCGTGCCGTTCGCGTCGACATACTGGAGCGGCTGGCCGACCTTATTCGTCCCGCCATTCAGTACCGCCCGGGCGTAACACCCGGCGAACCGCCAGCAGGAACCGCCGATGGAGAAGGTTTCGTCGTCACGCCGGCGATGACATCGCTCTGCGGATGCGCCGGCGAAGATTTCGCCTCGATCCTAAAATCGCTCGGCTACGTCGCCGATAAGCGACAAGGGCCTGCCATTACTGTCGCGCTCGTTGCTGTGGCAGCAACCGTCCCAGCCGAAACTGTCTCTACTGAAGCGGTCCCAGAAGCGCCTGAAGCTACGCCTGCGCCTGAATCGACCGCTAGCGACACACCCGCTCCAGCCAACATGGTTGAGCCGACTGCACCGGCCGAAACGGCAGCCATTGTTTCGACCGAGGTAACAGAGCCAACGGAGGCGACAACGGAAACACCGGCGGAAGTCGCCAGCGCCGAGCCCGTTCTCATTGAAGTCTGGCGGCAGGGACGCAGGCAACAAGGCGGCGGACGGCCACAGCATCGCCGTCCCGACCAGCACCGTAATAAAGGAGCGCGCCCCGCCGAAGGCGCCACGGACGGCCAGAGCGCCGACAACCGCCCGCGCCGCGAACGACCGCATTGGAAGAAGCCCGAGGGCGAAGGACAGGACCAGCGCGGACCGCGTCCGCCCCGGCCCGATCGCGACAAGCGCCACGGCGGCAAACTGGGCGGACGCCCGCAAGGCGGCAAACCTGGCGGCAAACCGGATTTCCGGCAGGAGCGCCCGGTGCGTGAAAAGCAACCCGATCCGAATTCGCCTTTCGCCAAGCTCCTTGCGCTCAAAGCGGAGCTTGAGGGCAAGAAGTAATGGCACGAGCCGAAATTCAGCCCACTGTCGCCTCTGAGCGACAAAGGCTGGACAAATGGCTTGTCTCTGCTCGCTTCGTTAAAACCCGCAGCGTTGCATTGGAACTGGTTGAAAAGGGGCGTGTCCGCATCAATGGCGAACGCGCTGGCCGTCCGGACCGTCAAATCTCACGCGGCGACGTGCTCACTCTTGCCCTACCGCACGCAACCTGTGTGGTGCAGGTGGAAGGCTTTGCAGAGCGGCGTGGTTCGGCAGCAGAAGCGCAAGCGCTCTATGGAATTGTCAAACCGGATTGACAGGTTGCACTGAAAGCGCTTCTTGTTTAGCAAAAGCCTGATCGAAATACGCGTTTTTCGCCTGAAAGAGCCTGATCCATGACTTATGTCGTCGTCGAAAACTGCATCAAGTGCAAATACATGGACTGTGTGGAAGTGTGCCCCGTGGACTGCTTCTACGAAGGCGAGAACATGCTCGTCATCCATCCGGACGAATGTATCGACTGCGGCGTCTGCGAACCGGAATGTCCGGCCGAAGCGATCAAGCCCGACACGGAGCCGGGCCTTGAATCCTGGCTTAAGCTCAACGCCGACTATGCCAAGGTCTGGCCGAACATCACGATCAAGCGCGATGCGCCCGACCGCGCAAAAGAGCATGACGGGGAGCCGGGGAAACTTGAGAAATACTTCTCTCCGGAGCCCGGCGAGGGCGATTGAGCCTTCGCTAGCCGAGCGTTGAAGGTATGATTGCACCTTTCATGAAGGTTGCAGCCACAGGTTGCAGCAACCATTAACGATTTGTCACCCTGAGCCTTTGAAGGGGTGGGAATTTTGTGATAGGATGTTTTTCAGATTGGTCGAGTTTGCCCGGGCAGGCTAAGCCCTTTTCCGTCAGAATAGTGCTTTAGGCCGGGCTGAATTGGCCCCGGACGTCTTTTTGAGCATGTTCTGGGTACCGGGTGGCTTTTCAGATCGACAAAAACAAGGCCCGGGCGCCTATGGCTCGGGACGATAGAACATTGCCGAAGTCCTGCCGGGTCAAGACGAACCCGGATGAGAGGAGAGTTCGAATGTCGAGCGCCAAGAAGAATGCCAAAGGCAAGAGCGCCGCTGCAACCCAAAGCGGGACTAAAAGCGCGGTGAAAACCGCTGCTTCCAAGCCCGCTGCTGCAAAGAACGTTTCTACAAATTCTACAAAAGCGCCTGCCAAGCCCGCGGTAAAAACGACACCCGCCAGCAAGACGGCACCAGCGAAAGCGGCCGCCAAGACCGCTGCTAAGGCGCCAGCCAAGACAGCTTCCGTCAAGGCCGTGGCTCCAAAGCCTGCCGTTGCCAAGGCCGCGCCCGCAAAGGCCGCTGCACCGAAGTCGCCAACTACAAAACAGGCTGCGCCTGCTAAGGCCCCAGCGAAGGCCGCAGCCAAGCCGGTGGCTAAAGCAGCTGCTGGCAAAGTGGCTGAAGCAAAAGCGGCCGCAAAGCCAGATACGAAGAGCGCCGTGAAGGCGCCCGTCAAGGCTGTACCGACGGCTAAGGCCGCGACCGAGACCCCCGCACTCCCACCCGAAAATCAGAAAATGCCAAAAGAACAGAAGGCCGCTCCCGCCAAGGCGAAAGCGGCTGCGACGGCTCCCAAAGCCGCAACTGGAAAAGCCCCAGCTGAAAAGGTCATTCCTGCTCAGGAAGCTGCCGAGCCGGTAAAGGTTGCTGCCAAAAAAGCAGAGGCGAAAGCCGAACCCAAAGCGAAAGCCAGCGCCAAGACCGAAGCCGCCAAGCCGGACACCAAGAGCAAAGCGGCCACCAAAGGAAAGGCCGCCAAAGCAGAACCGGAATTGACACCGAGCGCAGCCCCTGCGGTGAAGCAGAAGCTCGTAGCGGCCAAGACGGTTCCGGCCACGCGCCCGCTCCCTGCGCCGCCGCCGCCGCCAGCACCGATGACGAAGCCCGAACCGCCGCTCCGCCCGGAATTGCAGCGCTCACAGGCCCCTAACCGGCCAACCGCGCAATCCTTCGTCCGCAAGCCTGCTGTTGCTCCCAAGGGCTTCAAGAAGGACGAGCATGTCGTCTATCCGGCCCATGGTGTCGGCCAGATTGTTGCCATCGAGGAACAAGAAGTCGCGGGCTTCAAGCTTGAGCTCTATGTCGTGGTGTTCGCCAAGGACAAGATGACGCTCCGCGTCCCGACCGGGAAAGCGGCCACCGTTGGCATGCGGAAATTGTCGGAAGCTGCCGTCATCACGAAGGCGCTCGAAACGCTGACGGGCCGCGCCCGCATCAAGCGGACGATGTGGTCGCGCCGAGCGCAGGAGTATGAAGCCAAGATCAATTCTGGCGACATCATCGCGATTTCGGAAGTGGTGCGCGATCTGCACCGCGCCGAGACGCAGCCGGAACAATCCTATTCCGAACGGCAACTCTACGAAGCCGCGCTCGACCGCATGGTCCGCGAAGTGGCAGCGGTAAACGATGTCACCGACACGGAAGCGCTGCAGCTCATCGAGGGCCAGCTCGCCAAATCCCCGCGTCGCGGCAAGGCCGTTGAAGCCTCAGCCGAAGGCGAAACCGATGAGACTGATGACATCGAAAATGAGGACGAACAGGACGAAGCGGCCTGATCGGACCACTCATACAACCTCTTTGAAAGCCCGGCCTCGCGCCGGGCTTTTTTGTCGCAGACAAAAAATTCTTCTGCTTCGCTTGATCCGCTGATCCAACGCCCCAGCCGACGCGTAACCCATAAAACAGGGAGGCTGCCATGGGCTCCGTCGCCGGTCTTAAGGGGAATTTCGTTCGCACCGCAATGGATGCTCCATTCCTCACGCGTGAGGAAGAACATATCCTTGCGGTCCGTTGGCGTGACCTCAAGGATGAGAAAGCCCTGCACCGCCTTGCCGCTGCTCACATGCGGCTTGTGATATCGGTCGCTGCGCGCTTTCGCCATTACGGGCTGCCGATGGCCGATTTGATCCAGGAGGGCCATGTCGGCCTTCTCGAGGCCGGTGCCCGTTTCGATCCAGATCGTGAAGTGCGTTTCTCGACCTATGCAACATGGTGGATCCGCGCGTCGATCCAAGATTACATCCTTCGGAATTGGTCCATTGTGCGCGGCGGAACGAGTTCGGCGCAGAAGGCGCTATTTTTCAATCTCCGTCGCTTGCGCGCCCGCATGGCGCATGATGCAGCTGCAAGCCAAGGCCATTTCGACGTACATCAGAAAATCGCGGACGCGGTTGGCGTCTCGCGTGCCGATGTCGCGACAATGGAAGTGCGCCTTGCCGCCAATGACATGTCGCTCAACGCCCCGCTGACGGAAAGCGATGGCGCGGAAAGCTCAGAGCGCATGGATTTCCTTGTCGACAATGCGCCGCTACCGGATGAAACCGTGTCCGATATGATCGACAGCGAGCGTCGCATCCATTGGCTGCGCTCGGCCCTCAACGTCTTGTCGGAGCGTGAAATGCGCATCTTGCGCGAACGCCGTCTCAGTGAGGAAGCCGCAACGCTCGAAGCGCTGGGAGATAGGCTTGGCATTTCGAAGGAGCGTGTCCGCCAGATTGAGACACGCGCTTTGGAAAAATTACGGGCTGCACTCGTGCAGCGTGCGCCTGAGCAAGCCTTCGCCTGATTACTCGCTGACGATTTTGTAGGTTTCGCCAACTGTCAGCGCCGGTTTCGTCAGACCGTTGAGCAGAAGAAAGCGCGCAAGCGGGTGATCCGGCGTGGCCATCCGCGCGGAAAGACTTTCGACCGTATCGTTCGCCGTCGCTGTGACGAGTGTGATCCGCAAAGGTCGCGAGCGCGCAATGTCTTCGGCACTGAGCGGGCGAAAACTATTGATCGATGCGAGGAAAGAGCGATCAACAGCCTGTGTGAAATCGCGGGCGGCAAACATAAAGCGGTAGACATTCTTGCCCAAACGAATGGCGGCAAGGCGGAAGCTCCAATCAGCGCCATGCGCCACAACCGTTGCGCCTTCGAGTTCGCCGTGATTGATGTTGTCGATATGGCCGAGCTTAGTGTTTTCAATCCAACCTGTTGCAATGGCAGCCTGCATCGGCAGACCGGGAGCAACAGCAATGGCATCGAAGCGTAAAGCCTGCCCCTGATCGGCGTTGATGCCGATCACAGCACTCGCGGTGTTTTCAAGCACAAAGCCATCTGGCACGGTGAATTCAAAACCGAGGCGTGGATGGAGGAATGTGCGTCCGCGCACAAGCCCTTCGGCCGGATCGTCGCCATAGACCATGCCGTTAAGCGCTTGCAGATAGGGGCTGCGATCGTTTGGAACAGACTTGCCTGCAGCAAGCGCTTTCGCAGCCGCCTGAGCGCGCGCCGTGCGTTCTGGTGTCGAAGGATGAGTGGCAAGAAAGCTCATCTTGTCTTGCGTCTCGCCAAGATTGAACAGACTCGATCGCATCGCCGATTGCCGACCAAGCGCAGCCAAAAAACGCGCGGCCCCTTCCGGGTCAAAACCCGCTTTTGCAATGATGGCGACACCGATTTCATCGGCCTGCAATTCCTGCGCACGCGAAAATCCCGCAAGCGTAACGATGCCTTGCGCAGCGACAGCTTCGCCCGCTGCACGGCTTTGCAAAACATCCGTCGCAACACGGCTCGCCAAAGACGCTCGCCGTTCGAGCTCGGCACGCTGGGCGCCATGCTTGGCCAGCACATGGGCCATTTCATGCGCCATCACGGCTGCAATTTCAGACTCATCATTGGCAAGCGCAAGAAGCCCGCGCGTGACATAGAGCCGACCGTCCGGCAGCGCGAAAGCGTTGACGAGCGGTGAATTCAGAATCGTGACCTGATAGCGTTGCGATGGATCGCTACTCGCGGCGACGAGACGCGCCGCAATCTGATCGAGCAATCGTTCCATCGCGGGTGCGGAATAGGCACCACCAAACGCCGAAACAAGACGGCGATGATCGGTATCACCCTGCCCCGGCGCGCCCAGAACGCGCGGTGCCTGCGGTGCCGGAAGCACAGCCGCCTCATCGCCGCCCAAGCGTAGCGTATCGCAGCCCGCAAGCGCGAGCGCGACCGACAAAGCTGCAAAGAGGGCAAGGGGCGATCTGCGCCCGCTGGCGATCGGCAAAGAAACCTCATGGTGACCGGAGGCGTAACAATGCATCCGCCATGTTTAATTCCATGGAAGGGCCGGGCCCGACAACCCCACGCAGCGAAACCTGTGCGCCGCCGAGACTGAGCACGTCATGCCCCGCCGCTGTGAAGGCATCGAGACGGGCTGTCGGGACGGTCACGCTCAACCTGTCGCTGCCGAATGCGCCAAAATTCAGGAAAACCTGACTGCGCCCGCGCCGGACGGAGCGGACGACGCCTTCGACGATGACGAAGCGGCCCTCCGCGGCCCGCAATCCGTCAATATCGGCGGCTTGCAGGACCGGATCAGGTCCGGCCCAAAGGCCGCGCTTGGCCCGACGCGCCTCGTTCTCGGCTTCAAGCGCCAGCGTAAAACAGCCCGAGGGCCAGTCGCCGGGCAAGGCAAGACCTAGCCCCTGCCGCAGAAGCCCACCATTGAGGCTCGACGCCGCATCTGCGCCATCGGGAACCAGAAAACCGCTGACGCGGCCCCAACGGTCGGCCTGGCGCGATAGAGGATGAAAGACAGCATCACCGAGGGGGAGCACGGCGCCTGCCCCTTTCGGGAGAACACCGGCCAACCGCACGATCCGGCCATCGGCAAGGACCGGGTCCGGTGCGGCGGCGACGATGGCGACACGCTCGCCGCGCGGGAGACGACAGGTTTCGGCGGTCGATGGAAGGACGCCCGCCAATGCAATGCCAACGCTACCAAGCCAAAGGCGCGCCATCGACATTGAGGAAGCTTCCCGTGCGATTGAGATCGAGCGTGTCGATCAAATCCGATAGACCGGCCGCGCTCTCGGCCGGTGCGAGCGTTGCACCCTTGCCGCCCATCTGCGTTCGCACCCAGCCGGGATGAAGGGCGGCAACGGCGATGCCCATGGGTTTGAGATCGGTGGCGAGCGCTTGCGCGACCTTGTTCACCGCCGCTTTGGACGAGCGATAAGCGAGCCTGTCGGATTTGTGAGACGCCATGGAGCCCATCTGGCTTGAGACGATCAACACGCGTGGTCGCTCGCCATGACGCAGATTCGGCAACAGCGCCTGCGTGACACGCAAAGGCCCGAGCGTGTTGACTGCAAATGTCTGGACCCAACCGTCGAAATCCATATCGAGCGTTGATTGGGCGTGCGGGCCGATGATCCCGGCATTGTTGACGAGCACATCGACGGGTCTATCACCGAGCGCCGTCCCCAAATCGAACACGGAGGCGGCTTGCGCGACATCAAGCGGTAGAATGAGCAGGCGTTCCGCAACATCCGCCTTGAGCGCTTGCAAGGCCTCGGCCTGTTCCGGCTCGCGTGCACAGGCAATCACATGATCGCCGCGCATTAGGCGTGCACGGACAAGCTCAAGCCCGATGCCGCGATTGGCTCCTGTGATCAGAACGCGTGTCATGACAGCCATCCCCGCTCAATAGAGAGAGCTTATCGGCATGGTCTCCTTGCGTCATCTTTTCTATGAGGGCTGCGGTGGAGGAGTGGCGAGCCTTTCCTCGCCATGCTATCTCGCTGCCGGGCGGTCCCGTAGCTCAGCAGGATAGAGCAGCGGTTTCCTAAACCGTTGGTCGGGGGTTCGACTCCCTCCGGGACCACCACGCTCAAGCACTGCGCATAAGAATCGCTATTGCTTCATGCAGGCTTGCACCGCGTCGGATATTTTTTGCGGTGCATCGGGACGCTCGCTGACCGCACCACTTTGTTTGAAATAGCCTTGCTCCAACAATTTCGCCGTCACACAGGTGCAGCCTTCTTCGCACGCTGCACGATCGCGCTGCACGATGCAGGCCTGCACGCATTGGCTATCGAACGCGCTGGCCTGCCGATCTTCCTCACCGGGACCAGCGACAAACAGAATTGCGCTTAAAGCACCGATCAAGAGCGGTTGATGCACGAGATAGATGGCAAGCCCATGCCGTCCCGCCTGCGCCAAACGTTGCGCGGTTTGGCTCTCAAGCGGCGCAGATGAAAAAATTCCGCGCGTGCTGCGGGTGAAAATTTGTCCAATGGCAAGACCCGTCAACACGAAGCCGAGCCACGGAAACAGCGGCACATAATCATTGGTGCGCGGCAGGTAAGCCGCAAGACCGAGAATCCAGCCGAATGGCCACGGGCTGAGCGAATGAACGAAGAAGGGCAGCGTGAAGGACAGCGCCGCACCCGCAAGCGTGACATAAAGCGGCGCGAACGAGAACAAGGCTGCAATTACGCTCGACAGCGCGATGCAATGCAGCACGCCCATGAAAATGAAGGCATCAGGAAACGCAAACCACGTCCCGAGCGTGACGAGCGCCGCCGCCCCGCCGATTAGAAAGAGCCTGCGCCAGAACGCGCCGAAATCGAAACCATCGCCATTTGCGAGCGCCAGCGAAATGCCGACAAGGGTGAGGAACGACGCAGCAATGCCGCGCGCAATGTTCATACCCCATTCTGTCTGGGCGATGTTGAGCTTGATGAAGCCGAGAAAGCCGAGATCCCACGTGAAGTGGTAGGCGATCATAGCCAGAATCGCGAGGCCGCGCAGCAGATCAATGCGCGGACGACGACGGGAAGAAGAAAACGCGACGGTCTCAGTCATGACTGCAATTTAGCCGTTGAAGCGATGCGTCCAAAACAAAAAAGCCGCGCTAGAGCGCGGCCTTTTGCGATTCCGAAAATCATAGCTGCTCAGCCGAACAGGCCTGCGCGCAATTCCATGATCTGAGAAAGCCGTTCCGTCGCGGCCCGGCGCCCTTCGTCGGTCGTCGCCTTGTTGAATTCAGCCTGCGCGATTTCCGCTTCGGCGTGTAGCGTGTCGGGCGTGACTTCCTCGACCGGGATTGCCTGTTCCGCGAGCACGGTGAGGCCGCTCGGCGACACATCGGCGAAGCCGCCGCGGATGAACATGCGCTGCGTCGCCTTGCCCGCCGCATCGATGGTGAGAACGGCGGCGCGTAATGACGACATCAACGGGGCATGATCCTTCAGCACCGTGAAATCGCCGTCCGTGCCCGGAACGACAACCTGATCGACATCGCCGGAAAAGAGGATGCGTTCCGGTGAGACGAGTTCAAACGCGAAAGCGGCCATGGCCCTTGGATCCTTGCGAGATTACGCGGCTTCGGCAGCGAGCTTCTGCGCCTTTTCCATGGCTTCATCGATGCTGCCGACCATGTAGAAGGCCGCTTCGGGAAGATGGTCATACTTGCCTTCGACAAGGCCCTTGAAGCCCTTGATCGTGTCCGCGAGCGGGACGAGTTTGCCCGGCGAGCCGGTGAAGACTTCAGCGACGAAGAACGGCTGCGACAAGAAGCGCTCGATCTTGCGGGCGCGGGCCACGGTGAGCTTGTCCTCTTCCGACAATTCATCCATGCCCAGGATCGCGATGATGTCCTGCAAAGCCTTGTAGCGCTGCAGCATCTGCTGCACGGCGCGAGCCACTGCGTAATGTTCTTCGCCGACGATCATCGGCGAGAGCATGCGCGAGGTCGAGTCGAGCGGATCGACCGCCGGATAGATGCCCTTTTCAGCGATCGAGCGCGAGAGCACGGTCGTTGCGTCCAAATGCGCGAAGGAGGTGGCCGGTGCCGGATCGGTCAAATCGTCGGCCGGCACGTAAATCGCCTGCACCGAAGTGATCGAACCCTTCGTGGTCGTGGTGATGCGTTCCTGTAGCGCGCCCATATCGGTCGCGAGAGTCGGCTGATAACCCACGGCCGAAGGAATACGGCCCAAGAGCGCCGACACTTCCGAACCCGCCTGCGTGAAGCGGAAGATATTGTCGACGAAGAAGAGCACGTCCTGGCCCTGATCGCGGAAATGTTCAGCGATGGTTAGACCGGTGAGCGCGACGCGCGCACGTGCGCCCGGCGGTTCGTTCATCTGGCCGTAAACGAGGGCGCATTTCGAGCCGTCGCCGCCGCCCTTCTTGTTCACGCCTGATTCGATCATCTCGTGGTAAAGGTCATTGCCTTCACGCGTGCGCTCGCCAACGCCGGCGAACACCGAGAAGCCGCCATGCGCCTTTGCGATGTTGTTGATCAGTTCCATGATGAGCACGGTCTTGCCGACGCCCGCGCCGCCGAACAGGCCGATCTTGCCGCCCTTGGCATAAGGCGCGAGAAGGTCGACGACCTTGATGCCCGTTTCGAGGATCTGCGCTTCGGTCGACTGCTCAGCGTAGGTCGGTGCTGCCTGATGGATGGCGCGCATCGCTTCGCCCTTCACCGGACCGGCTTCGTCCACCGGCTCGCCGATGACGTTGATGATGCGGCCGAGTGTCGATAGGCCGACCGGGATGGCGATCGGCTCGCCCGTATCGACCACTTCCTGGCCGCGTACGAGACCTTCGGTCACGTCCATCGAGATCGTGCGCACCGACGATTCGCCGAGATGCTGCGCCACTTCGAGCACGAGACGCTGACCATTGTTGGTCGTCTCAAGCGCGTTGAGAATTTCTGGGAGGTGTCCGCCTTCGAACTGCACGTCGACAACGGCGCCGATCACCTGCGTCACCCGTCCGATATTGCCCTTGGTGTTGGCCATCGTTTTACCCTCGGTCTAGCCTCAGAGCGCCTCGGCGCCGGAGATGATTTCAATCAGTTCTTTGGTGATCATAGCCTGACGCGTGCGGTTGTAGAGCATCGTCTGCTTTTTGATCATCTCGCCCGCATTGCGGGTCGCACTGTCCATCGCACTCATACGCGCACCTTGTTCAGAGGCGGCGTTTTCGAGAAGCGCGCTGAAAATCTGCATCGAAACATTGCGCGGCAGCAGCGTCTCGAGAATGGCGTTGTCGCTCGGCTCGTAATCATAGACCGCGAGCGAAGGCTCAATCTTGCTCTCGTCGACTTGCGCCGGGATCAACTGCATCGCCATCGGGATCTGCGCGATCACGGAGCGGAAGCGCGAGAAGAACAACGTGCAGACATCGAATTCGCCCTTGGCGAAATGACTCAACACAAACTGACCCACTTGGTCCGCTTGCTCAAAGCCGATCGAACGCACCGAACGGAATTCGATGAACTCGATGATCTGCTTCGAAAACTGCCGCTTCAAGATATCATAGCCCTTCTTTCCGACGCAGACGATCTTCACCGTCTTGCCTTCGGCCATCAGCGCCTGCGCCTTATCGCGCGCAAGACGCGCAATCGACGAATTGAACGCGCCGCACAGGCCACGTTCCGCGGTGCAGACGACGAGAAGATGGGTTTGATCTTTTCCCGTTCCCGCCAAAAGCGCTGGCGCGTTCGGATTGTCCTTCACGCCCGAAGCAAGGTTTGAGAGAACCTTGCTCATGCGTTCAGCATAGGGTCGCGACGCCTCAGCCGCCATTTGGGCGCGACGGAGCTTAGCCGCCGCGACCATCTGCATGGCCTTGGTGATCTTCTGCGTCGCCTTCACCGAAGCGATGCGGTTGCGGAGATCTTTTAATGACGCCATGGCGCGTCTTCTTCCTTGTCCGCTCGATTACGAGAAGGTCTTGGCGAAGGCGTCGACAACACCCTTCAGCTTCGCCGCGCTGTCGTCGGACAAATCCTTCGACGTGCGAATCGCTTCCAGAATGTCGGCGTGCTTACCGCGCAAGAGATCGAGCAGACCATCCTGGAACGGACGGACCCGGTTAACCGGCAGCGGATCAAGATAGCCGTTCACGCCGGCGTAAATCACGCAGACCTGTTCTTCCATCTTCATCGGTGCGAATTGCGATTGTTTCAGCAATTCGGTCAGGCGCGCGCCACGATTGAGAAGACGCTGTGTGGTGGCATCGAGGTCACCGCCAAACTGCGCGAAGGCCGCCATTTCGCGGTACTGCGCGAGCTCGCCCTTGATCTTGCCGGCGACCTTTTTCATCGCCTTGGTCTGCGCAGCCGAACCGACGCGCGACACCGAGAGGCCGACGTTCA